>Ga0307373_10004005_pt1 | contig 25046 bp, 24 predicted proteins | sample OX2MG_FD_202534 | JGI IMG/M metagenome (GOLD analysis project Ga0307373, IMG submission 202534) | Soil microbial communities from Risofladan, Vaasa, Finland - OX-2 | ecosystem: Environmental > Terrestrial > Soil > Coastal area > Acid sulfate soil | place: Finland: Risofladan, Vaasa | collected...
GGCAGGACGGCCGAAGGGACAAGATAACGAAGAAGTTTACCGGGAACTGCTCGGCCTGGATTCTGGCCAGCTAAAAGAATTGGCCGCGCAAGGAGTCATCTGATGGTTTGGAGGCCTTTTCGCCAACCGCAAGCTCTGGCTGGAAACTAACGCTATAGGAGTCAATCATGTCTGGCTTGCAGCGTCCCATCTTGGCGCGTTCCTATCTGTATGCGCCTGGGAACGTTGAACGGATACTCCAGAAGGTATTCGATGCGGGTGCCGACGCCGTGATCCTGGACCTCGAGGATGCCGTCCCTCCGGGGAAAAAGCGCGAGGCGCGCCGGATGGTAGCTGAGGTTTTACAGCAGCGGAAGGACTTAGAGGGACCACGGATCTACGTTCGCATCAACTCCATGTCCACGGACTTGTGGCGGGAGGACCTTGAAGCGGTTGTTCAGACTGCGGTCCACGGGATTCGCCTTCCGAAGGCGGAGTCGGGCGAACAAATGCAGGTGCTCGACCGCGCGCTCAGCGAAGCGGAGGAGCGTGCCGGGGTAGATCGCGGATCGCTTTGCGTCGTGCCGGCGGTAGAGACCGCTGTGGGTGTGCTGGCAGCGGCTGAAATCGCGAAGGGTCCAAGGGCCGAATCCCTGGGTTTCGGCGTTGTGGACTTCGTGCGTGATATCGGCGTCGAGCCGGACCCTTCGGGTTTGCAAACGCTCTACGCCCAGTCGTACGTGGTCTTGGTTTCAAGAGCCGCCGGGCTTATTCCTCCCGTCGCATCCGTTCATGCGCAGGTTCTAGACCTAGAAGGGCTCCGGGCCACATCGGAGGCGGCCAAACGGCTTGGCTTTTTTGGCCGGTCCTGCATTCATCCGTCGCAAATTCCGGTGGTCCACGAGGTGTTCACGCCATCCGCGGCGCAGGTGGCGGAAGCTCGCGCTATCGTGGAGGCTTTCAACCAGGCAGTGGCTCAAGGGTCCGGGGCGCTTGCGATGGAAAGCGGCGAGTTTGTGGATAAACCCGTTGCGGAGCGGGCGCAGGCGCTCATTAGTCTGGCGGAGGGTTTGGAGCGGCTCTCCAAGGAAAAGAGCCACAATTCATGAATGAGGCTCCTTTCCCAAGAGAGTGATTAGCAATCGGCCGAGAGGGGCAGGCATGATAGGCTCAAGCTCACCAGCCTTGCAGGCGGTCTTCAGCCTCCGCTTTTTCCTAGTCTCCCCATACCGCTGGGCGTGCCACTTCCAATGGAAGTTCCGTGCATTACCTCACACTGATCGACGTAGATTTCCATCTTCGGTAGACTCAATTCCGACATCCATGAACCTGGTGCAAGCAGCCAAGGCTTTGCAGTTCGCATTAGTTATTTAAGCTGCTCGATGACCAGTGTGGTGAGCGGGCCGTGGAACTGGCCGCCGTAAACGTCTGTATCGTCCACGTCGCCGGAAAAGGCCGCGCGGGGAATCGAAAACTTAACCGTCAGCAAATCCTCAAGCACGAACAACCGGATATTATCAAGTGGGATGCCGTACAGGCGGGAGATTGTTTCGGCGGAAAGACGTCCGCTTTTCCGTACGCGCTCGAAGCTCTCGCAATCTTTGAACATAATGTCAAACGTTAGCTCGAAAGGGCCGGCGTTCTTGCTTCGGATCAGTTTTGTGTATTGCCACAACTCGGTCACGACGAGTTCTCCTTGGGCGAGCACGCGGCTCGGAAATGACGGCGGCCAGAGGACGCCGTTGCAGCGAATTATAAATCCTCCAGGGACATCGGAAACGGAGCGCACGGGTCCTTGAGCTTCCAGACGTGGTTAGCGCAGAAGCGATACACCGGCCCTACGTTGATGCCGGGCGGTGAGAAGGGAAACGCGAGATTGCTGATCAGACCTTGGTGCTCTGGAATCGGATGGTGTAAACCGGTGTGGGCGACGATCGGTATGATCCCTGCCGCCAGTGATGCCGTCGGCGCAACTACGTCAATAACCAGGCCGATTTCATGGCACGACAGCGAGGCTTCGGGTTCCAGCTTGCCGAGCGTGCCGTCACGCCCGTAAACGCGCCAGTTCAGTGTGTATTGTTCCGGCTCCAGGCTGAGACTGTCGCGAAGCTTGCGTTCTACGACCGTTCTCAAACCCGAGAGGAAGCTATCGAGTTGCCGGATCACCAGGGGATCACGAATGCCGGCAACGACGATCGAGCGGTAACCAACCAGCGAAGCGCCCTCCAACCGCACGGTATACAAAGCAGATGGGACATAGCGGCTTCCTGTGACGCGGACTGCACGGTCGCTCAGGGCCTCATACTGTGCGGTTGAAGTGTCCAGCACGCCGCCTGATTCGACCAGGCGGAAGGGATCTGCATTTTCGTAGAGCGCGTGGGCGGCCACGCTTTGCGGGGTGCAACGCATGGCGGGATTCGGCGGCTCAACGGTAAAACCCTGCTGGTCGAGATCCGCCGCCAAGCAGTCCGGATAGAGCCGCTGGGCGACGCTCGCGGCTCCGCACTCCAAAATTTTCCCGGCGTGCAAGGCTACTGCCGGTGGGATCCCTCGCAGCAAGGGCAGCGCGGCGTAAATCGCGATATCGCTAGACCTGCCAGCTATGATCACTTGCGCGCCCGCTTGGATCGCTCGCTGGAAAGGCTCGACTCCCATCATGGCGACAAAGCGCTGCGCGTTTCGAACCACACCCTCATCGAGAGGCGGCGCAGGTTCGAGTGGAGTGACTTCGCCGGAAGCGAGAGCGCATACGAGCGCGTCCTTATCGATTTCGCTGTCAATAGCGGCAAGCTTGAAATGCCAATTATTTTCTCGTGCCAGCTCACGGACGATCTCAAGCAGCCAATGCAAATGAGGCCGGCCACCTGCGTATCCGGCCGTTCCAATGATAGCTGGAATGCCGGTCGCAAGAGCTTCGCGCAACATACGGCCAGTATTCCGCTTCACGCCCTCACGCGGACCGCGAGCTTCGCCGGAACCGAGATAGTAAGGGCCGGAGTCCGTCGAGCCCGCATCGCAGCCGATGAAGTCTGCTCCGCCACTGACAGCCTGGCGCAGGCTCTCCTCTTGAAATCCAGTGCTGAGATTGCCCGTAGCCGCAACCGCTTTGACGTGGTTTACTTGAAACACCTGTTGATCCTCCGATCCCGTCCTGATGTTCCAGGCCAGCCTGTTAGCAATCAGCAGCCCCCATGGTTCGGGGGAAAATGCGCGCTCCTACGAGGTTTCTACTTGAAAACAGCCTCCGGCGAGAGCTAGCTGGAAACCACCATCTTATCGTCGAGACTCCGGCTGGCATCGATAAAGAACCACACGGTGCCGCTGACAACGGTAACTAACGCTGCAAAATCGAGAGCTTGCGTCCACCCAAATTTCGTTGCAATCCAAGCAGTGAGGATCGGGGACAACCAACCGCCAAGGCTGCCGAAAGTTGTCATCACGCCGGATACCGATCCGGAAAACTTGCGTGTGATGTCATTGCAGGTGGCCCACAAAACGGCCGAAGCAGCCAAGTTGAATCCCGCCGCCGCAGCAAGCTGAAGGATCGCGAGATCATTATTCATGGTACGGCTTCCCGACCATAGCAGGGCCGCTGAGAGTAACACGCCCAGCCAGACGGTATTCCGCCGGCCGCCGCGCTTGCCAAATTTTTCCACCGCCCGGTCTGATAGCCAGCCCCACAGAGGCACCATCAGGGTAGCAGCAATGAATGGGGTAGATCCCCACAGTCCGCCCTTCACGATTGTAAGACCTCGGACGCGGACCAAGTAGATGAAGAACCACGTAAAAAAGATATAAACCGGGTATACGAGACAGAAATGACTGATCATCAGTCCCCAGACGGAGGCGCTCGAAAAGACCCTGCGCCAGGGGACGCCCTTTTCCGCCGAGGTGCGGGAATGGGTTCCGTCCGCTTCGCCCGGATGGCGCGCTTGGAGAATATCGAGTTCAGCCGCATTGACGCCGCGGTGTTCTTGGGGCCGGTCGGTGGAATAGGCATACCAGACGATTGCCAGAGCGACCCCCAACATGCCACACAAATAGAACGACGACTGCCAGCCCCAATTCTTCGTTAGCCAGGTGATGCAAGGTGGGGCTAGAATGCCTCCTACTCCGACACCGGCCAGAAAAATACTGGTACCGAAGGCGCGCTCCCTGTCTCCCATCCAGCTTCCCATGGTCTTATTACCGACCGGCATGCAAGCAGACTCGCCGATGCCAAGCATAAATCGGGCGATCCCAAACGACCATGCCAGCCCGATGAATAAAGCTAAAGGGAGGTGCGGGACGATTGCCGTCGCTGCTGTGAAGAGCGACCACCAAACTACGGCGAGAGCCAAAATCCGGCGGGGTCCGAAGCGGTCGCCTAGCCATCCACCGGGAATGTGGAAAACTGCGTAGCCGAGACTGAAAGAGCCTAATATCCAACCCATCGCCTGATTGCTGAAGTGGAATTCGCCTTGAATGTATATTCCGGCGATTCCAAAATTCAGGCGGTCAACGTAGGTTAGACCTGCCATCGCCGCCAGCAGCGCGACAATGTGCCAGCGCACTCTGGTGGCAGGGAGTTGCGGCAAGGCGGCGGCTGGCTCAGTGGGTTGGTCAGCGGATGATGCCAAGTGTTCCGAATGCATATGTGACATTTTGCCTGATTTCACTACAAGCCATTTCAAAACCCTTTACAACTGTCTGATGTTGCAGTAGTTTTTTCCCATTGGAAGGGATTGATGGAGGTAAGCAGCGCCAGGAGGAGGACGGATGGCGCGATACGGTCGGTTGTTGGCCGACTCCCAATGGGAAAAGATCCGGCCTCTGCTCCCCGGAAAACCGAAGCGCCCCCGTGGCGGGCGTCCTCGGGCCGACGACCGCAAAGTGCTGGAAGGCATTTTGTGGATCCTGCGTAGCGGAGCTCGCTGGCAGGATTTGCCCGAGGAGTTTCCGTCACCGGCAACGTGCTGGCTGCTGCTGCGGGACTCGGAGGAGCAAGGGGTCTGGTTGAAAATCTGGCGGGCGTTTCTAGCCGAGTTGAATGAGCACCAGCAATTAAAGTGGAGCGAAGCGTTTCTGGACGGCAGTTTTGCTCCAGCAAAAAAAGGGGTCTGGGAGTCGGGAAAACCAAGCGGGGCAAGGGGACGAAGTGGATGGTGGTGGTTGACGGCGCGGGTGTTCCTTTGGGAAACCACCTTCACTCTGCGTCCCCCTCGGAAGTCCGGCTGGCGGAAGCGACGCTGGCGACGATCCGGGTAGGGCGGCGCCAAGAGGGTCGTCCCCGACAAAAGCCCGTTCGTGTCATTGCGGACCGTGGCTATGACAGTGACCCGTTGCGCAAGCGACTGGCGGAGCGAGGCATCGAGTTGATCGCTCTCCATCGCCAGAATCGGCACAAGCCCGCGACGCAGGATGGCCGGGCGTTGCGACGCTACAAGCGGCGCTGGACCGTCGAACGCACCTTCGCCTGGTTTGGCAATTTCCGTCAGCTGGTCGTGCGCTACGACCGCTCGCTGACGATTTATGAAGGATTCTTTCATATCGCCTGCTTCATGATCGTCTTACGAAAGGTTTTGAAATAGCTTGTAGTATCACGCATTGCGATTCCATTAACGCGTAGAACTCCGACTTGAACCCTGCACATTGCCGAGACGGGGCGGCATTACGCGTTCTTTTCCACGGTTTCTTCCTCGATCCGATAATATTCTGGAAGCCCAATTGCCCCTTGAACCTCCTTCACAATGGCCGTATATATCTCACGATCCATGCCAAGGCTGCCAGTTTCCTTGAGGTGCGTAAGCATATCCCTAACGGCCTTATAGGCAGCAAGCATGGGCCCGCCAGCGTAGTTAACCACTTTGTAGCCTCCCTTGTTGCCTCCTAACGCCTCCAGATCCTGAAGCGAGAAGAACGGCGGCCCCCCGTCTGCCCGGAAGGTCTGCGTCCAGTTAATGGGACCACGAACTTCCTTGGGGAGCTGGCGCACCTCCTCCCCAGTCTTAGGAAAAATCATAATCATATGAGCGCCTGCTTCGAGGTAAAGATTCGCGCGGCGCACGCCCTCCGCAAAGCCGTGCGTCCTGATGGTGTCCGTGCGCGCAATGATAACGAAATCCGGATCACGCCGAGATTCGAGAGCGTAATGGATCTTATCAATCATGGCCTCGGCGGGAATTGTGTGCTCGATGCCTCTGTGGTAGTGAAACCGCTTAGGATAAATTTGATCCTCGATGTGAATGCCGGCCGCTCCGGCGTGTTCCAGCAATCTCACCGTGTGGACAACATGAGCGGGCTCGCCAAACCCGGCCCCGACGTCGGTCACGAGGGGAATGTTGACTGCGGCGGTAATTCTTCGAGTAGCGTCCGCCATATCTTCGAGGCTGAGATTCGGCTCCATCATGCACGTGGCATAGCCCAGCGCGCTGCCAGGCAGATCCAGGGCTCGGAATCCAGCCCGTTCAGCAATCAGAGCCGTAATGGGATCGTAAACGCCGGGAGCAGGGATAATCCCCGGACTGTTTATCATTTCGCGCAAGACAGTAGACATTCGTTTCATAAGCATTTACCTTTCTTTGGGTTGACGTCCTTTGGCAAATAGAGAAGAGTACAGTACGTGAATGATGGATCAAAAACGTGCTGCGAAGTTTACGGATCAACCTTGCTCCGTGCCATTGACAGGTAGCCCTGCTCGCCTGAAAGTCGTGCGCACTAGCCAGCGGCAGATTGTACAGGAGCCTCTTCGAGGTTCCCGCTGGCGTCTACGAATATCCATAGCAAACCGCCCATGGCCGTTAACAGCGCCGCGAAATCCAGCGCTTGGGTCCAGCCGAAGTGGGTCGCAATGTATGCCGTGGCAATTGGCGCGGCCCACGCGCCTCCGCACATATTCATCAGGCCGGAGAGCGATCCGGCGTGGGTCGGGGTGAGATCGATGCAGGTGGCCCACCAGCTTGGGAGGGCGAAGTAGTTTAATCCGAGAGCGGCAGCCAACATTAGAATAGCCAATGTGTTATTCACAGTATTACTGCCCACCCAGATTAGGATCGCTGAGCACCCCATCCCCACCCATACAGTACTTTGACGGCCCCTCCGCTTGCCAAACTTAGCTACGGCAAGATCTGAGAACCATCCCCCTAATGGCGCAAGTACTACGATAGCAACAAAGGGAACTGAACCCCAGATTCCTGCTTTCATCATCGGGAGATGTCGCACTCGCTCCAAATAGATAAAGAACCACGTCATATAGATATAGGGCATGTAACCCTGGCAGAAATAGCTGAGAAGCATGCCCCAGACGGAAACGCTGGAGAATATTCTAGCCCAGGGTGTGTGCTTTCTCGGGATGTCTTTACGGACGATGCCGGGGATAGCTTTTGTTCCGCCTAAGCCAATCAGTGCGAGTTCCGCAGCGTTAACTCTAGGATGCTGCTCAGGACGGTCGGTGGAATAAAACCACCAACCCAAAGCTATAAGAATTCCGAGCAAGCTGGAGATCCAAAAGCCAACTCGCCAACCGTAGCGTAGTGCGACCCACGTGATGAATACTGGCGTGAATGCGCCTCCCACGCCGATGCCAATAATATGAAAGCTAACGCCTACCCCGCGCCGCATCGTGCCCATCCACGAGGCGACAACTCTGGTAGCAGCGGGACTAGTAGCTGACTCTCCAGCTCCGATCAGGAATCGGAAAACCACGAACGCCCAGACAAGCCCTAGCCAGTGAGTTATCGGATCTCGCGGTATGATGGTGATCGCCGCCGTGAACACAGCCCAAAAGGAGATTGTGAAGGCTAGGACCTTGCGCGGGCCGAACCGGTCAGCCGACCATCCGCCTGGGATCTGGAAGGGATGATAGCCAAACATAAATGCGCTAAAAATCAAACCCATCGTTTCGGGACTGAAGTGAAACTCATCCTGAATGTATTTCCCGAGAACGCCAAGGTCAAGTCGGCCCAAGGTAGCTACGGCTGTAGTCATCATCACCAGCGCCATGATGTGCCAGCGGACGCGCGTGGGGTGAAGTTCCACTGAAGCATGTGCAGATTGATTCAAGCCTGTAGTTCGATTATAGTCATCATCCATGCTGACTCCGGCCAAAAAAACGATTACCTCCGTCGACCTCAATTCTTTGTCTGTCGAGACTGCCTAACAACGTTCCAGAGATTACCGATGAGTCACATCGAGCAACTTAGCAGAGGTCAATCTGAGCCATCTCGAATGTAATTTAGAAATGAAATTCATCGCAGAACCGGGTTTTTCAACAAACTGCTAAGCGACTCGGCTGCAAATCCGACTTCCATACTGGGAAAGTCCATCCACGCCAGCTCAAGCGCTACACCGGCAGCAAGCCTTGGTCCGCTCCTCCACCAGAAAGGGCTATCGACTTTGAGGCGCTTTTTTCAGGTTGTACTCGGTAAATCACTCTTGTGTTAAAAGGTTCCATTCTCGCCTATCGGGAAGTCAGAGCCCGCAACCAGAAACGAGTTTCAAGAAACAGCCCCGGTAGAGTGCGCGTCTTCTCCATTCGCACGGCCTGTAACCCCTGGGGATCGATTCCCAACACCGCTAGTATCGTGGGAGCAATCTGAGTGGTCTCGACAGGTGTCTTGATTAGCCTGGTCTGCAGTCTCGGATTGGCAACGAGCAGCGCGACGTTGGTGTCGTCCTTATTGAAACCGCCGTGGCTCGCGATCAGTTTAGTGTCGACAGGCGCGTACGTCGTGCCCGGGTTGGGCACTACAACGATGTCAGGAAGACGCTTGTCCCGGAGCGGGTCATTAAACATCAACTTTAAAGGCTCCCCCCAAAGAACCTGATGGATGCCTAGAGCTGACTCGTTAGCGGGCTGACTGAGAATCGCTGCCACCTTGCTGGTCTGGCTCTGATCGGTAAGCCAGATAGACCCAAGGTCACCGTCCTCGTACACCAAAGCTGCAAGGCCGCTTCCTACCCGATTGATCAAATTGGGGATGAGGGTGTCGCCGACAATCCGGCGCTTACTCCGGTCTATCGGCGCCTCACCGTGCTTTGCGGTTATGATGATCAGGGTTGAATCGAAGAGACCACGCGCCTTTAAGGCGATCACCATCTTTTCAATCGACTGGTCCGCGTGGCTAATTGCGTCCAGCAAGGCCGCGCTCGGCGTACCGCTCGCGTCCGTATAGCCTCCGACCGGTGTCGCCTGTGCGTCAGTCACCGCCTGGAGCGTTATACCGAAAAGCACAGGCACTCCGACAGACTTCTTGCCTGTGTGGTCTTTCCCATCAATTTCGTTAAGAATCGCCTGGACCTTAACGTCGTCATATCTTTCCCAGACCTTAACGTCCTTGTTCTTAGCTATTGCCGCGACGTCAGGCCCGAAGAAGTCATCAACACCGAGTCCGGAAGGTCCATTTACCATTTCGTAGGAAGGGTGTTTATCAATCCACGCAGTCCGCATCCCGGCGGAGCGCACGAGTTCGAATATTGTGTTCACACGGAGATAGCTGTGGGGATACACCGGGACACATCCCTTACCGGGATCAAGGGGGAGTTTGCCAGGATCGATTCCTCCTCCCGCGTCAAGCGTTTTGGGCACCTTGTCGATCGAACCGTCCCAAATAACTTCAGTACCCTCGGTTTTGCAATTCGATCCCGGAGGCGAGAGGGATCGAGCGTACGAACCTTCGTACCAAACGCCGGTCGAACTTGGAGATCCACCGGTGACCATGGACAGCAAGCCCGGGAAAGAATCTGAAGGGCGCGAGGTAGAAGCCTGCGTATACGTCACGCCCACTGCACTCAACTGGGCTAGTGCCGAATCCGGATGAGATCGAATGAAATTCGCAAGATCCAAAGCATGGAGGCCGTCGATGCTGATCAGCAAGACATGGCGGACCGTGAAAAACGGAAGACTCTGGGCGTACGGATGGCCCGTCGAAAAGAGTGTGGATGCACAAAGCAGCAGCAAGGGCAACATTAACCGACGCGTTCGCATGATAAATCTCTCCTCCTGGATTCCGCGATTACTGCGAATCTATCGCGATTACTGAAAATCCCCGCCTGAAGCTTTGCGCCTTCCCACGAGGTCCGACGGGAAGTTCCCCTATCGAATCTGGCTTTTGAAAATGTTCACCCTTTTTCCGTCGTCTCGTTCTCGATGCGGTAATAGTTTGGGAGGCCGATTAGTTCCTCGATCTCCTCCACGATGGGCGTAAACACCGAGGAACCCAACTTGACGCTGCCGGTCTCCTTGAGTTGCACGAGCGCGTCCCTTGCGGCCTTATAGCTCGCCAACTCCGGCACGTGGCCGTAGTTGACCAGCTTGTAACCCAGCGCCCCCAATTCCTGAAGCGACAGGCCCTTTCCGCTTATTGTTAGTTTGGTTGATATTCCATAGTTGATAGGACCATGAATCTCCTTGGGGGTGCGCTTAATGTCCTCTAAGGTCTCGGGGTACATCATGATCATGTCAGCGCCTGCCTCAAGGTAAAGATTCGCCCTCCGAACAGCCTCGGCAAAACCGTTCGTTCTGACTGCGTCTGTGCGCGCAACGATGACAAAGTCTGGATCGCGGCGCCCTTCGACAGCCCAGTGGACCTTGTCAACCATGGCTTCGGCCGGAATCAGATGTTCCATGCCCATGTGGTAGTGAAACCGTTTAGGATAAATCTGATCCTCCATGTGCATACCGGCGGCCCCGGCGCGTTCAAAAACCTGTACCGTATGGAAGACGTGGGCGGGCTCGCCGTACCCGGCCCCGACGTCGACCACTAGCGGGATGTTTATTGCAGCGGTAATCCTTCGAGTTGCTTGTGCCATGTCTTCCAAGCTGATTGCCGGTTCGGAGATACAAATGGAGACACCCAGAGCGTTGCCGGGAAGGTCGAGGCATCGGAATCCGATACGTTCAGCGAGCCGGGCCGTGATGGGATCGTAGATGCCAGGAGCAGCGATAATACCGGGGCTCTTTATCAGCTCGCGTAAGACCGTGGACATGCGTTTCACGGAGGATGACACTGCCTGGCCGGCGAGCGGCGGGGGGCCCGTGCCCACGGTCGATCCCCCAACGGCCTCCGCGCTACTCGTTTTTCCAAACTCTCGACGCGATAAAGGCTCCATTAGTCCCTCCGCCAGAAACCTTCTATTTCGAAATCGGATTGGCCGCACACCCCGCTCTTCGCAGTGTGAAGGCCCAAGACGGCACCGTCCAGTGTGGCGATGAGCCCTGCCTTAGTCTCTGGTACCAGCAGATTATGACCCCAACCACGCGGCTCAGGGCTCAATTTGAAAAATCAGCAGCTTCAGCAACGTCCCCGGCTTGAACTTACCGCAGGCGCCGACGTAAAGCCGGTTCAGTTCGGGCACAAAGACATGAGTCTTGGTGCGGTAGGCACTCGGAACGTCCGCAATGTGCACGTAATGGTCCGGATCGCGTTCTTCATATACACCCACCGCGCCGTTTCCGCTGATATAGATGCGCTTGCGTCCACGATCAAAAGTCATGTCGTCGTTTTCGCTTACGCAAGGGAAAGTGGCAATTATCTTACCCGTGTCGGTGTCGAAAACAATAAGCTTTGCGGGGTGGCGGGTAGCGATAAACAAGCGATGGTTCGGTGCATCGATCGCCATCGGAACCGGCTCTCGGGCATGGGCATCTGTTAACGGCCATGTTGCGACTAGTTGACGCTTCTTTAAGTCCACAACTCCAACCTCGTCAACCCTCGTTAGGTTGACATAAAGCAGGTCAGTCGCGTGGTCGATCGCCATAGCCTCCGAATGACTGCCTGGAAGGATGATATCTCCGATGTGCTTAAGGGTCTCGGTGTCGATGATGTGGAGGTAATGCGTCTTCCAGCTAGGGTCGTCTATGCCGCTTTGCACGTAATAATACTTGGTGGCGGGATCGTATAGAGCGCAGTCCACTCCCGGGAGAAGGTCTATTGTCTTGACGAGCTTGTAGTCGTCGCCGCTGAAGACGTCCACCATACCAACTCCATCTCCGGCCGTCACTAGGAGCTCGTTAGCCTTGGGAAGATATAGGAGAGCGTGAGGAGGCGCCTTGAAACCTGTGATGCTATGGAGGCGTTCCCCCGTCCGAAGGTTAAAAACTTCGACTGTTTTATGGTCTTCGGTCCCAAGGAATAAGCGATTGCCCTTGAGGTCATACGCAAAATGCTCAAGGTCGCCTTGGATGCCTGGAAGGGGTGTAGTGTGAATGAGCCTAAGGGGTGGGTTGCCTTGAGCGTGAGCGCTAAGAACAATTGCGAATATTATCAGGAAAATCGCGTGTGGTTTCTTCATTCGTTTGCCTCCATTAAAGTAATCGACCGCCAGAGAATCTCCGTCTGGCTCCTCAGCTTCGACGTTGCTCAAGCGCAACGCCCTTACATCAACTACCCCTTCCCTCATAGGCCAATCGAGACGGGTTATTGCCGGGCATCTCGAATTTCATCTATCGGGGGAGAGACGTTGCATCCAAGCATTCATCGCCGGAAACAGCCCCGGCAAAACGTTTGTGTACTCGACCTTCACCGCCTGGAGCTTTTCAGGATCCAGCCCCAAAGCGGCAAGTATCGTGGGAGCAATCTGGGTGGTCTCGACGGGAGTCTTAATGATTGTTTTACTTCCGAACGCTGGATTACTGATTAGCAATGCGACGTTCGTGTCTTCATCGCTGAATCCGCCGTGTGTTAATAGCACCCTGGTTCCCCCTCTCCCTCCAGTCGTACCGGCGTAAATGGCTCCGACTTCCGGTATGATGACGATGTCCGGCATGCGGGGGTCTTTGGATGGGTCGTTGTACCTCAGCTTTAAGGACGCCCCCCAGAGAATCTGCTTGATGTGGAGCATTGACTCGATATTGGGTTGGCTCAGCATCTTTGCCACTTCCCCAGCTTGGCTGTGATCAGTGAGCCAAATGGAGGCCACATTTTCGACCCCGTTCACGTAAAAGTACGCCACTAGGCCGCTGTTCAGCGAATAGATCAGCTGCTGGATGAGATTGGCGCTGACAAGCCGCCACTTAGATGGATCCATCGGCGCCCCGCCGAACTTCGAGCTAATGATGACCAGCGTCGAATCGAGGAGATTCCGCGCCTTTAGGGCGTCTATCATCTTGCCGATTGATTCGCTTGTGTAGTTGACCGCATGGAGCAAGTCCGCGCTAGGCGTGCCGCTTGCGTCCGCATAGCCCGCTATTTCCTCTCCCTGGGCCACCGACTGGAAACTCATGCCAAAGAGCGCCGGCACCCCGATTGTTTTCTTACCCGTGTGGTCTTTCCCGTCGATTTCATTCAGCATGGCGCGAACCTTGATGTCGTCGTATGTTTCGTAAGTTTGCTCGTTTTTCGCAGTCCCTCTCGGCACGCTTATAGAGCTGATTTCAGGCGTGAAGAGGTCATCAACACCACGGCCGGAAGGACCATTTACCATTTCGTAGGCAGGGTGCTTCTCCATCCATGCCGTGCGCATCCCGGCAGAGTGGACAACGTCGAATATCGTGTTCACGCGGAGAAAGCTGTGTGGATAAACCGGCTCGCAGCCTTTGGTGGGATCCAGCGGAAGTTTGGCGGGATCTAAGCCTCCGCCCTCCGGGAGCAACCTATTCCTATCAGTATGACGACCGTCCCAAGCGAGTACATCGCCCACCGTTTTGCAATTCGATCCCGGGGGCGAAAGGGCTCGATCGTAGGCGACTTCATACCATATGCCCGTTGAAATGGGTGAGCCTCCGGTGACCATGGACATTAAGCCCTGCAAGGATTCCGATGGCTTGGCTGTGTAAGCTTGCGTGTACGTTACGCCTGAAGCGCTTAACTGGGCCAGCGCCGAATCCGGGTGGGACTGAACGAACTTCGCGAGATCCAAAGCATGGAGTCCGTCAACGCTGATCAGCAAGACATGACGAACCGGAAAAAGCGTAGGCCTCTGGGCGAATGCACCACTGGTCAGAAAGCCTACGGACAAGAACAGCGAAACCAAGATTGCTCGATAAATCCTCAATTTGAACCTCCTCCAGATGGATTCTTCTAACGCTTGCAAGTCCGTCGCGATAGTTGAAAAAACAAGTTACTCCACTATTTGGTAGACCTGAACCTCTGCCTCCGTTTCCCCGTGGTGATTGACAGCGACATAATACCGATTCAGTTGAGGCACCAGAATTGCCGTGATGGCATGAAAAGCCTCCGGGACCTGCCCGAGGAGCTGATATTTGTCAGCTGAGTGCCGTACAAATACATTAGCAAAAGGAACTCCCGCAACGTAAAGGCGCTGTAAGCCAGGATCGTAAACGGCGTCGTCTGAGAAGTCCTGGCCCACGCAGGGCAGAGCCGCAACGATCTTACCCGAATCCGAATCCAGAACGACGATTTTCCCGGGGTCGCGAGCGACGACAAACAGCCGATGGTGAGCTTCGTCAAACGCCATCGGTCCATTCTCTCGACCCTTGTCCGCAATAGACCACGTTGCAATCACAGCTCGTTTCTCACGGTCAATCACCGCTACAGCGTTCTTGGAGAACATGTTGACGAAAATTCGCGGCCCCGACTTTTCGAGCGCCATCCCCTCTATCTGGTCGCTATCAACTTTGATTTCGCCCACCTTCTTATCGCTGGTAGTATCGATGATGCTGATCCAACAGTAGTCTTCGTGGGCGTTTTTACCGCCGTTGCCGACATAAAATAATTTGCTCGCAGGATCGTAGATGCTGACGTCAGCCTTAGCCTCCATCGGAATCGCTCCCAAAAACTTGTACGAGGTTCCGTCATAGATTTCGACCTGGCTCGGGCCTCCGTCATCCACAACAAAGAGCTTCTTCGATTCACTGTTATAAGCCATGGAGTGTGGCGCCTTGGGACCTTTGATGGTATGGATCAGTTTGTTAGTGCGCAGGTCGATCACTTCAACTGCCGAGTTATCTTCTGCGGCAAGGAACAACCGATGACCCGGAACGTCCACCTGAAAGTGGTCGAAATCGCCGTCGTGGAGCCCCGGCAAAGGAATAGTTTGGATCAGCTTCAACGGCTCGTCTACCTGAGACCGCACCTTGAGCGCAAAAGAGAGAACGATTGCCGTGAACAAGATCGTAATTGATTTTTTCATTCGTGTCTCCACAAGTGGTTCTTTCGCAGCTTAATTCTGATAACCTCAGCCTTCGCCGGGGCCTGCGCACCGTCCCTCAGACGGCACGCTACCGGATCTATTCTCCTCACCATATCACCTTCAATGCGAACTGGATCTCCCGTGACGAAGTCGTAGTTGAGGTCAACAAGCCCGCAACCCCAGTGGGCGCCCCGGTCGAATCGAAAATGTCTGTATTATCGGGGTTGACCGGTGGAGCGAAGTTCGCTCGGTTCAGGATGTTAAAGAACTCCGCGCGAAATTGGATGTTAAAGTTTTCTGAAACCCTTCTGACGGGAATATTCTTGAACAGAGAAAAATCGAATTCTGCCACCCCAGGACTGGTAAGAATATTGCGGCCGGCATTGCCACGGAGGTTGAAACACTGAGGGAAAGTGCCCAGGGTCGGATCGCAATTCGCCGTGTAGAAGGCAGCGGACGGTGCCGTCGGGACCGCAAAGCATTGGGTCTTGATGTAGTTGTTCGGATTGCCTGGGTTGACAAGTGTGCCGCATCCCGGGCCCACCAGGCGATTGGGAACGGTTTTGGGATCGGTGCTGTTGAGGCCCAAGGGGTCTCCATCCGAACCGAAGGTCGCGGTGAAGGGCACTCCGTCGCTGGCCGTGAAGATGCCCCCCATTTGCCACCCGCCCAGCGCCAATTGTGTGAACCCTTTCCAGGATTGCGGCGTGGGGACCTCCCACGTCCCATTGAGAACCAGCGTCCGGCCGACGTTGAAATCGGTCACACCGCGGTTCAGTCTCGGATCGAACCACTGTAAGCTCGATATCGAATTCCCAAACTGATCGCCCACCTCGGTCGCCGAGCCTTCGTCAATGCCCTTGCCCCACGTATAAGAACCCTGCAGTTGCAAGCCGTGGCTCATTCTTTTTTGTATTCCCACCTCCAAGGCGTTATAGGATGTGCTTTCGTTAAACATCAGCCCCACTATTTCACCGAAGTTTGGGTTGATTATTGTTCCGCTGCCCACTGGAGACGGCCACAGATAACCCGCAGGCGTGGACTGGGGAATCACCAAGTTGATGTCCTCGGCCCGGAATGGCTGGTGCACACCGCGCGAGCCCACGTACCCGGCCGAGGCTGTGAGGCTTGGCGTCACTTGGTGCTGCACGTTGAAGTTCCACTGCATTATATAAGCCCGCGGTGGATTCGGTTGAAAGTAACCTGCGCGTGCCGACGTTGCTTTAAGTAAGGGGAACGCTCCTGCGTAAAACGACCCTGCTGGCAGCTTGGTAGCACTGCCCGTCGCGAAAAATGGAGCGTTCTCGCTATCCTCGAGCATGATCTCGTAAGGCAGCGGTAAGGAGTCGAATAATCCAAAGCCGCCACGCACGGCCGTCTTGCCATTGTGGAGCGGATCCCATGCAAAGCCAATCCTGGGCTCGAAGTTCCCAAGCGTGGGGTTCGAGAAAATGGGCGAGCCAATATGAGGCGTCGGGTCGGTGATTTTGAGCAGTTGGGCGGACTTATTCTGGACCTCTGTGGGCACGGTTGTCATCTCATACCGTAATCCCAGATTCAGTGTCAGACTTGGGCGCCACCGCCAGTCATCCTGGAGGTAGGCCGCCAAAAGTGTTTGGCGAAAGCCTCGCGGCGATATACTACTGGCAAACCCTGTGTCGAACCGAGAAGGATGATTCGTGAGAAAACCTGCCAGTGAGCCGATTTTGAACTGCCCGCCGGGATTGGAGAGGGCGATCATATTCAGTTGCATACGCTCCACAACACCGCCGAATTTCAAGGAATGCGTCCCACGCATCAGAAAAGCATCGTCGTAAGCCTGAAAGGAATTCCAATAGAAGTCAAACGTCGAGGCGCTGTTGAGACCTCCCGTGAAGGATGTAAGGCCTGATACCCGCAGCTGGGCCGCGTTGCTCCCGGGAAGCGCGCCGAGGGCCGGATCGGCCGCGGCGGGATTGATGGCCGAAAGAGTCTTATTGTTGGATACCCCATTCCGGTTGAACCCGAATCGGACGGAATTAACGAAGGAAGGACTAAAGATGTGGTTCTCTTCCAGGACTGCGGTCTGCCGATTCGTGTGAGCGCCAAACAGAGCCTGATCGAGGCTGGAAGGATTCTGATAAGGTGTGTCGTCGTAGACGTAAGTCGCGAACATGCTATCCTTCTCCGAAAAAGTATGATCAACTCGAGCGGTGAAAAAGTCTTCGCTGATCACCTGTTGGCCGGCGAAGGTGAAGATTGCGGTATCTCCGTTTCCCCGAACGGGCCCGTTAGGCGCCGGGAAGAAAGTGAGATACTTCTGGGCGGAGGGGTCTACTGTTATCGTGGTCGGCACGCAGCTCGGAGGCGTGCCCGGAATCGAACAAAGATTACCGTTGCGCGCTGCCAATGAAGGCACAGTGTTGACGTTCGTGATCCCCTGCGATTGCCGGACGCCTTCAACGTCTCCGAAAATGAACGTCTTACCCTTCTGAATCGGCCCTCCTGCATCACCTCCGAACTGATTTCGCCTGAAAGGTGGAACACCGCCCACGTCGAAAAAGTTCTGCGCATCCAAACTACTGTTGCGCAAAAATTCGTAGGCGGCCCCATGGAAGTCGTTCGTCCCCGACCGCGTAATGGCATTAATGACGCCACCAGAAGTTCTGCCATATTCGGCCGAATAATTGCTCGTAATTACTGAGAACTCCTGAATGGCATCCACGCCCAAATTGCCGCCTAGCACACTACCCGGCGCCCCGTTCGAATAATCATTGATACTGATCCCATCGAGACGATAATTGTTCTGCTGCGGGCGGGCACCCGACACCGTAAGCTGAGCTCCAAAACCCCTGTTCCCGCGATCAGCACCTACCTGGAAGTTTGGCTGGGTTTCGATTGCATCCACACCTGGCTGGAGCTTCGCCAGGTCCGACCAGCTCCTTCCATTCAGGGGCAGCTCCCTTACTGTGGTCGAATTTACAACCGCACTGATGCTCGATGTGGCCAGTTGCACCATCGGCGCTGCACTAGTTACCTGAACGAGGTTGGTCACTTTGCCTATCTCGAGGGTGACGTTCAGCACCTGGCTTTGGCCAACGGTAAGAACAATCCCACTGCGAACTAGCGTGCTGAAACCCGAGGCGGAAACCGTGACGATGTAAGGCCCCGGCAACAGGTTTGGCGCGTTATAGAGACCGGCGCTATCCGACGTGACATTGCGCGTAACCCCGGTCGAGGTGTTCTTGATCACGATCTTCGCATGGGGAATCACCGCGCCGCTTGGGTCTGTCACCGTGCCGGCTAGCGTCGCTCCGGCCACCTGCGAGTAAACACGAACCGCCGTCAGACACGTCAATAAAACCACAGCCAACGGCAGAAGACCAAAGGTAATTTTCCTTGAATCTGAAGTCATACCGCCCTCCCTTTGCTGTCAGGATATCCCCAAGTAAGGGACTCAAATCCCGACCCGAGGATTTTCAAGCTTTTTCCGTTGTTTCCCTCTCGATGCGGTAATATTCCGGAAGACCGATCACTTCTTCGACATCCTTACGGACCAGTGCGTATGCCGCCGGATCCATTCCGCTGTCACCGGTCTCCTTGAGATGCACAAGCATATCCTTAATGGCTTTGAATGTTGCAAGGACCGCGCCAACGGAATGATTAACCATCTTGTACCCCATGTCCTCTAGCTCCTGTATTGAGAAGACTGGCCGTCCGAGCCGGTTTCCATCGCCATTCACATAGTTGAGAGGAGCACGAACCTCTTTCGGGGCCTGCTTCGCTTCCTCTACAGTATTCGGGAACAGCATGATGAAGTCGGCGCCTGCCTCGGCATACAGATTCGCCCTCCGGACGCCTTCGGCGAAACCGTGAGTCCTCATGGCATCCGTGCGCGCGACGATCACAAAGTCCGGATCGCGGCGGGCTTGAACAGCGTAGCGGACCTTCTCGACCATGGCTTCGGCTGAGATTACGTGCTCCAGCCCCGCGTGGTAGTGAAACCTTTTAGGGTAAACTTGATCCTCAATGTGGAATCCGGCAGCACCCGCATGCTCGAACGCCTGTACCGTATGGACTACATGAGCAGGGTCGCCGTAGCCAGCCCCGACATCGGCGATCAGCGGGATATGCACTGCAGCGGTGATGCGTCGAGTCGCTTCTGCAACATCTTCCAGGCTGAGTATAGGTTCTGGCACGCACATCTCGACACCCAGGGAATTGCCGCTCAGGTCGAGGCACCGGAACCCAACCCATTCCGCGATCCGGGCCGAAATCGGATCGTAGATACCCGGAGAGTCAATAACCCCAGGGCTCTTCATCATCTCACGCAAAACAGTAGACATCCTCTTCACGGGCAAAGCTCCTTTCGCTGGATGTGTTGCAAAGTTCAGGATCTCGCGTTTGCACGTACGGTCAGTTGTAGACGAGCCGGTCCGCAACCCCCAGACATAGGGCCTATCTCACATGATGCGAAGATCTTGCAACACATCTCGTGTAGATTGGTACACTCGCCTGCGAGGTGTCTTGAAAATGCGGAACTTTTTTGAACGGAACTAACGTGACATTTTTTGGAATTGGCTGGGAGTGAAACCCGTAAGCTTTCTGAAGGTTCTTGAAAAGTGGCTTTGATCAGAAAATCCGGCGGCTAAGGCGAGATCGCTGGACGGCCGGTTAGTTTTGGAAATCTGTTCCATAGCGAATTCTATACGAAGCTGGCGAACATACTCTCCGATGGAACACTTGTGAAACCTTCGGAACTGGCGGGCCAGGTAGATTGGATGAATGCCCACAGCTCCCGAGATATCTGCCAGAGTAAGGTGTTCGGCATATCGGCCGCGGATCAAATCTTCTGCCTGCTGGAGCCAGAGAGGAGGCTTTCCTACGGGATTGCCAACATTACCGCGCAATAGCCATGCCACGAGAGCCATCACCAATCCTTCTATCGCTAGGGCTGATAGTTCGTCCGGCTGGCGAAACTCGCTGTAAAGCTTGGGAAACAAACAGCGCAAAGCGGGATCATTTACGACAAATGAGCGATTCGCGGTTCCGAACCAATTACGAAAGCTCGAGATATTGTAGCCTGGCAAGAAATCAATATTCAGGCTCCGCACCTCCGGCACCAGGTAATGATTTGAGTAAATGTCTCCTGGGCAGTAAAATTCGGTGGACGACGGGAGGCGTGTAATGGATTTATTTCCATAAGTTTGAATCGAGTTGCCTCGGAGCCTGATACTTATGTGGTGGACCTCATGCGAATGCTTCGGCGTCTTGAAGTTGGGAGGATATACGAGCTCCGACAGTCTTAGCCCAGCAGCTTCGATTGTCCTTAAGGCCGTGCCGTATGTCGGTTTGTAACATGGCACTAACTTCACTGCGCATTTCTGGTAGGTTGGCATGGCAGAATCCCAGTGCTATAGGACACCTCCCCCGTGGTATGCTTAAACAACGACCTCAAGCACGGTGAGTAGGCATTCAATTCCGTCTAGCTTGACTAGGGGATTTATCACACCGAAAGATTATAGTCAAGCATAAACAGCCAGGTGTCGTTAGCATATGAAATGTCCGGTTCAATTAGCACGTGATCTGTCCGCTAAAGGCGGCGGGAGGATCGAGCATTCTGTTGAGAGGAGGCAGAATGCGACGATACTCAGAAGCCGCCTGGGAGCGGGCGATGAAGGTGCAAGAAGTCATTTTGCGGGCGATGGCGAAGAAGATCACATGGTGGCAGGCGGCGGAGATTATCGGGATTTCAGACCGCAGTATGCGGCGATGGAGGCAACGGTGCGAGGCGGAGGGGTACGACGGATGGTTTGACCGGCGGCGAGGGAAGCCGAGTCCGAAGCGGGTCCCGATGAAGGTGGCCGAAGAAGCGCTGCGGCTTTATCGAGAGAAGTATTCGGACCTGAACGTGCGGCAGTTTCACGAGAAGCTGGTGGAAGGGCACGGCATTCAACTCAGCACCACCTGGGTGAAGCTGGCGCTGCAAGGGGCCGGGGTTGGTGGCGAAGGGGAGGAGGCGGGGCGTACATCGGAGACGGCGGCCCCGCCGGTCCTTGCCCGGGATGCTGCTGCACCTGGATGGGAGCCGGCACCGGTGGTTTCAGGACGACCGCTGGCATGACCTGATCGAAGTCCTGGACGATGCGACGAGCCAGACTTACTACGCCCAGTTGGTAGAGGCCGAATCGACGCGGACGGTGATGGCAGCCTTGAAAGAAGTGGTCGAGAAGAAGGGGCGTTTCTGCGCCTTGTACAGCGACCGGGCAAGCCATTTCTTTGAGACGCCTCAGGCGGGCGGGCCGGTGGACCTGCACCAGCTCACGCAAGTGGGGCGGGCGCTGAAAGAGCTAGGGATTCAGATGATCCCGGCTTATTCGCCGCAGGCGCGGGGAAGAAGCGAGCGGCGGTTTGGGACCTGGCAAGGGCGTCTGCCGCAGGAGCTGCGGCTGGCGGGCATCACCACTGTGGAGGAAGCGAATCGGTTTCTGCGGGAGCGCTATATTCCGGAGATGAACCGGAAATTCGCCGTGCCGCCCGCCGAGCGCGGGCACGCGTTTGTGCCGGTGCAAGGCCAGGACCTGGAGCAGATCTTTTCGGTGCAGACGGGACGGATGGTGGCGAAGGACAACACGGTGCGGATCGGAGATCGCCTCTGGCAGATCGAGCGAACGCGGTGGCGCGGGACGCTGGCGGGTTGCCGGGTGACGATTTGTGAGCGCTTGGACGGGCAGGTGAGCATTGTCTACGGACCCCACGTCGTCGGACGGTACACGGCCCCGGGTGCGCCCCTTTGCACACCGCCCGCAAGAAAGCGGGCCACCCTGTGCGGGCGGCCTGAGGAGGAAGGAAAGGGTCGTTTTGCCGCTAACCTCAGTCGCCCTACGGGCTCCTTCGGATAGCGGCAAACAAAAGGCAAAACCGGACAGATCATGTGCTATAAAAACCGGACATTTTGACAAGCTAACAACAGCATAAACAGCCAGGACTTTCCTCATTTTTTTACGGGCACGGTTAGATCAATCACGATTAACAGGCCAACGCGAGCGCGGCACTAGCTTTCAAGTGGTGTTCAACGTGTCAAAAGCCTTGAAAAATCTGCGCTGATGGGTCCAGATGTGAAGTCTTCCCGTGGACCGAACTGCTCAAAAGGCGGGATTTCCTGGTGTTTCAGGAGAATATTCGAAATTCAAACTCGTCCACTTTCTATAACCGATAACTGCTTTGTTTGGCGCGGTTAGGCCAAATCGGCACAAAAAAATGAGGAAAGTCCTGTAAACAGCATTAGGACTTTCCCCATTTTTTACGACTCCCAGCCCAGGAGACGTTCAAGTTGCAAATTCGGAGGCGGTTCGACCGGCGGGCTGGGGCTGCAGCCCGCGGGAAGTTGCTTGATGCCATTGGCCAGCGCGTAGAAGCGAAAGGGCGCGATGCCAAAGAAGCGCCGCGAGATGATCAGCAGTTTCTCGCACAGGATTTTCAGCTTTAGTTTCTGCCCCAGAAAGGTCGCCGCAAAATAAGCCGCCGCTGTCACCAGCACCACCAAGTTCTTCAGCCGCTGATAGCGCAGAACTCGAATGTCTTCCATGGGTAGCTCTGTGTAACGAAGCGAAAAGTTTCCTCAATTTTCCATCGGGTCAGATAAATTTGCACGATCCACCATAGGCATTGTGAGTCCCGCGCTGCAACGAGATTGGTCAGCAATCGCATGGGCTCCTGCCCAAAACCCGCTACGACCACCAGCCACAGCTTTTCTTCTCGCCCTGGGAGACGAATGGGTTCGGCCCCGTAGCGAAGTTCCAAAAGCTTTTCCTGGCCGTCTTCGATCTTGATTACGCGGGCCTGATAGCGCAGCCGACAGCAGGCGCCCAAATGATGGACGGTCACCTTGCGTCCCCGCCGGTTGATCACCGAACGCTGGCCGGTGGAGCGGATGACGAATCGTTCTTCCCGCTCCAGCAGCGGCTCCAAGAGCCTTTTCCGATCCCCGCCCCGATCGATCGTCCAGATCCCGCGCCCCGGGGTGTGGGCTCGAATCCGGGCGACCCCCTCCAGGATCTCGGCGTTCTCACTCACGAAATTTTCCGCCTGAGCGGAAAACAACTTCTGGTACAGCGGGGGAATTTCGCTTCCCTCTAGATCGGCCGCCGTCAGCTCAATAACCAGTGGCCCCGATGCACCTCGCCTTCACTGCCGTCCCAAACCTGATCCAGATATTCCATCTTCTCCGCATATTCTTGCGCACATCACTCCAGGCACAGCACGGTGTTCGCCTCCACCCCCTGACTCCCCAAGCTCACCAGCTTCTCGCTCCGGTGGCCTTCTAATTCCTTCGCCCTCAAATTGCGCAAGAGGCGATCCTCCGTCTTGATCAACCGAATCTCTTCTTCCAGACTCCGCGCTATCTGGCTCAGCTTCACGTCGTGGCTGGCCTGAATGCCAAACAACATCTCTCCCACGAATTTCTCAAGCGGCTTGCTCAGACCTTCGCTGAGTTCGGAAGTGAATTTCGTCAGTTGGGTTTTCAGGCGGGAATGAACTTTGCTACTCTGCAATGGGGACACCTCCAAAGGTAGTTTGGATTTCTGCAAAAACCCTTCTACCACGGATTTCGTCCCCTCCCACTTCTCAAAAACCTTAACCCTTTCCGGTTCTATCGCTTGCCCGAATTAGGCTTAAAAATAATGAGGAAACTCCTGCAATACAATCGCATCTTGATGTCCAGCCATCAGATACGGCTTGCAGGTCAAACGGCAGGATGCTATGGTAACCCTAGGTGATCCCAATGGCAACCCTATACGTTGAAAACATTCCCGATGAATTGTACGAGGCTTTACGCGGGCGGGCGCGCCAGCACCGGAAGTCCATTGCGGCGGAAGTCCTTTCCCTCCTCGAAGAGAATGTTCCTACGGCCCGGGAGATTAAGTCGCGGCAGGAGCTTCTCCGCCGCGTCCAGCGCCTGCGTTCTCAAAGGCCACGCTCGGCAGGTCCTTTTCCGTCGAGCGAAGAGATGCAACGCGAGGACCGCGCGCGGTGAACCTATTCGTGATTGATGCCAGCGTCGCCGCTAAATGGTTCCTTCCGGCCCAAGGCGAGACTCTTACTGAAGAAGCTTTCAGTTTGTTCCGCCGCTATGCGGAAGGCGAAGTGCGATTTGTGGTGCCGGATTTGTTTTGGGCGGAATTGGGAAACATCCTTTGGAAGGCAGTCCGTCGAGGCCGGTGTGCGAAAGAGGTTGCGGAGACGGCGATTGCGGCCATGAGAGACCGTAACCTGCCTACGGCGCCTACCTGGAGACTGCTCGAACAGGCGTTCATGATCGCCACCGCCTTTAATCGCACCGTCTACGACACTCTTTACGTCGCGCTCGCGGTCGAGTCGAAAGCTCAGCTTATTACCGCGGACGAGAAACTGGCCAATGCTTTGGCTGCGCACCTGTCGGTGAAGTGGCTGGGATCAGTCTAGACGCGGGATGAGCCTGGTGATAATTACCAGAATCTTTTCTCCGCGTACCAGTGTGCGTGTTGTTCTGGCGGCGGAGCCGCCGTTTTCCACAGACGACGGCTAGCGGCTTCCGGTCTTCACTCTGAGTTGGAGAACATGGCGCTTGCACGCCACGGCCTCTTTGACTGGAACGCCCCAAATTCGCTGGCGCTATACCAGTACAGTCTTGGTCCTGGCTGTGCCATCTTGTTCGCCAAACTTGGGTCCGATTTGGGTCCAATAACACCCAAGAACCATGCATTATCGTGGTACTACATACAGGAAAAAGCCAAACGGCTCAATAAGATGTGATTTCGTTAACAGATTCGAAGTCTGCCGCTCTATCCAGCTGAGCTACAGGCGCGCTTGGGAGCAAACTTCATACCAAGATACTACGAAGCTCGAATCACCCGCTACCCCAAACTCGCCACCTTGGTTAGCCGGTCCACCGCCTCCAGTTCCACTCTGCGAAGTATATAAACTCCGCACGAGTCACGGAGCTCCGCTTGAAAGATTGCCTCACTGGTCTCGCTCGA
>Ga0307373_10004007_pt1 | contig 25031 bp, 22 predicted proteins | sample OX2MG_FD_202534 | JGI IMG/M metagenome (GOLD analysis project Ga0307373, IMG submission 202534) | Soil microbial communities from Risofladan, Vaasa, Finland - OX-2 | ecosystem: Environmental > Terrestrial > Soil > Coastal area > Acid sulfate soil | place: Finland: Risofladan, Vaasa | collected...
GCCACCAGCAGTGTCCGCACCAGTGTGCCGTTGCTCTCATGGCGCGCCACGGACCATTTGGTGATGACGACGTAGGGCAGGAGGCCGAAGTAGACAGCGAGGGCGACGCCGTGCAGCGGGCCGCTGACGAAGCGCTTTAGTGCACCGGGATGAGTTGCCACGTGGGCATCGCCTCGACGTTCGTTGAGGAGATTTCCAGTTGGCAATCCTCGTGTCCGGAGATGACGACCGTGCCGACGACCGGTCCGGACACCGAGGGGCAGTCCAGGGTTGCCGAGATCGTGGCCGACCCGGTGAGGCTCCACGCGCCCGGCCCGTGCAGGGGCACCACGGCGACGGCGAAGCCGGGAGAGAGCGTCCCGGCGAGCGCGCCGCTCTCGGCGCTCGCGTTGAGCACGCGAGCGGGCGACCTCGCGCTCGAAGCGGTCACGACGCCGGATGGTGGCGCGGTCGTCGCCGTCGTGCGCGTCGTGCGCGGCGGTCTCGGGACGGTCGTCGAAGGCGGCGTGGGCGTCGTCGTTCTCGGGGTGGTCGTCGTGACCGAGCCCAGGGTGGTCACCACCCGCGAGGCCACGGGTGGCGGGGTGCCCTGAGCCGACACCGTGAACAACAGAACCAGGAGCAAGAGTGGGCTCGACCACACGAGGACGTGCCCTCCCGGAAGAAAGTGGGGGGTCCTCGCCATACGATTCAGACCGTAGTGGTGTCATGAGACGCTGTCCAAACGAGCACGTCGCACCCGTCCCTTCTCCTAGAGCAGGTGCTGGAGCGCGAAGCGCTGGAGTTCGGCTTGCAGCGTGTGCGGTGCGCAGTGGTCCTCGCGGGCGAGTTCGCGCACGGACCGGCCTTCGAAGACGGCCGCGAACGTGAGTCGCGCCATTCGGTCGTCGACGCCGCCGCGGTGCACGTCAAGGCGCGCCGCCAGCGGCGACGCTTCGGGCGCGGGTACGTCGAACTCTCGATACGCCGCAACCGCGCGGCGCGCGGCCTTCTCCTTCAAGAGCCACCGACGCAGGCGACCTCGCAGCGCCGACAGCAGGTCGGGCGCGGCGTACGTGCGTGACTCGCCGGCCCAGTCACAGAACAGTTCACTGGCGAGTGAGAGCGCGACCGCGACGGTCTCACCCGGTTCGGTGACGATGCCGTCGCCGAAACGCAATTGACGGCACACGCTCACGATTCCCGGGATGAGCGTTTGGAGCAGGCACCGTCGTACCAGCGGATCGTTCGCGTCCTCGAGCAGAGCGGTCACGATGCGCGCGCGCTCGAGGACGCTTCGACCACCTCGGGTCTCCAGGGCCCCCACGACGTCGCCGAGATCACCGAGCCCGTCGATCGCCAGGTCCGGGTGCCGTTCGGCGAAGCAGATGAAGCTATGCCGGGCGTCGGTTCCGTGGCCCACGTGGCGCCACTCGCGGCGCAGATTCTCTAACAGGTCATTGGCGGTCGTCATGGCGTGCAGTCCAGACCGCCGCGTGCACGTCGTCGTTACCTTGGTGGCGCCCCTAACCGCTCCATTTCTCACGATCACCACAGTGACCTTGGGCACGCACTGTGCGGCGCACATACCCGAGGCCTAGTCTTTGGCCATGGACATCGAGACCTTCTACGAACTCAATGAGGCCCGTCGCGAGAGCGCCGAGATCGAGTTCGGTGATGAGTGGACGGACGCCTCGGGCAACAAGTACGAACTCTCCTGGGTCGAGGCGACCGGCGAGCTCTACCTGATGATCGAGCCCGACGCCCACGCCACGGAGGACGCCTTCGGCGACTTCGTGGTGGCCGGCGAGCCCACCGAGCTCTTGAGCGTCGTCATCATCGGGCGGGTCCCGACGCTGGCGGCCGCCGAGGACCAGCTGCTCGGCTGGGAGGACGCAATGCTCAAGAACAACTCACTGGTGTGGCTCAACGCACGCTTCACGGCCGGCGCGGCCGACCAGGATGACGACGAGGACTAGAGGTACGGCGTCGACGAGTCGGCGACCTTGCACAGTCTCGTCAGCGCCGGTACCAGATTCTCAATGGGCACGCGTTCGGCTTCATTGATCGTGGTCATGAGGGCGTTCCAACTCCCGTCGATCGACGTGGCCGCCGCGGCCGATGGCGTGGCGCGCAGCAACTGGGCAAGCGCCTTGTTCTGCAAACGGTCACGTTGAACGGAGCTGAGCCACGGGGCCCGCGAGCGACGCTGGATGGCCAGGGCGAGGGTCACGTCGCGGCACGAATGGCGCGCGTCGGCGACGGCGCCGCCGGACCCGCAGGAACTCAACACCAGGGCCGAGGTGAGTAATAAACCGACGAGGAGGGTGACCCTCAGCCGAGCCACGAATCGGCGGCCTGCAGCAGGAAGTCACTCACGCTGCGCCCTCGTTCGAAGATGTCGCAGAGCGGGTCGTCACCCTTGGCGACCTGGCTGAGCGACACGGCACGGCGAGCGACGATGGAGATGCGCCGCTCGCTGCCCTCGGTGGGCGATTCGAAGACGTCGGTCGCGGTGACCTCTAAGGGCATCTCGAGCCCACCGATCGGGGCGAGGTCGATGGCCAGACGAAGAAGGTCTGGTCCGTGGGGCAGGGGTGGGAGGCTCCAGGTGAGCACGAGCGGGAAGTGGAACTCGTCGGGTGGGTCGACGTCGTCGGGCAGTCCGAGCACGGCGTCCTCGAAGGCCAGCAACGTGCGTGGGTCGACGTCGAGTTCGACGTGCAGGTCGATCGGACCGCCGCACCCTTCCTCGGGGTGCAGGTCCACTTCCCAGGCCTGGCGCAGCGAATAGGTCTCGACGAAGTGCCGTTCGTCGTGCACGTGGAATCCGTGGGTGACCGCGTGGTCCTTCAGGTCCGCGACGAATCCCGCGACGTCGATTGCGGCCATTGACCTTCAGGTTAGTCTGCCTCCCCGCTACCGTGGCTTCGTGCGCGACGACCTCTTCGGACCGCTCGAGGAGTGCGCTCGTGAAATTGGCGACGCCGTTCGGGCGCACCAGGGCCGCGGCTTTTCGGGTCTGCGTGAGTCGCAGTACCACCTCGACGTTGCCGCCGACGAGGTCGCGCTTCAAATTCTCCTCGGTCACGGTTTTCGTGTAGTGAGCGAGGAGTCAGGAATCTCGGGCGGCGGCGAACTCACGGTGGTGATCGATCCGGTGGACGGTTCGACCAACTGCGATCGGGGAGTCCCGTTCTATTCGACCAGCCTCGCCGTCCTGCGCGACGACGAGCTCATCGCGGGATTGGTGGTGAACCTGGCGACCGGCACCGCGTATCGAGGAGAGAAGGGAGCAGGGGCCACCCGCGACGGTGAGCGGATCACGCCCTCGGGTAGGACTCAGTTCGTCGGGTCGCTGATGAGTTTTTCGGGGTACCCCTCGCGCGCGCTCGAGTGGTCGCAGATTCGTGCCCTGGGCGCGGCCAGCCTCGAAATCTGCCTCGTGGCCGACGGATCGCTGGACGTCTTCGCGGTGGCGCAGGGTTCGGCTCTGCACCCGTGGGACTACCTCGCGGGTCTGGTCATTGCGCGCGAGTCGGGTGCGGGCGCTCGCGACTATCGCGGCGACGAGTTGGTCGTGATCGAGCCAATTGGGCGTCGACCGGCGTTCGCAGCGACGGACGAGTTGCTCGACGCTGTGATGGCGGTGGGACCTCTCTGAGTGTTCACTGTGAGATGCATCTCGCAGGTCTCGCCTGGGTACAGTGAGTTCAGCGAACACTCGATGACGTCGTGACGTCGGCGAGTCGAGTGACGCAACTATTGAGTCGCCAACGCAGTTCAAAGGGGTAGGTATGTCAGGAATGCATAGAGTTCGATCAACGGCGGTCGCTACGGCGATCGCCATCGCACTGTTGGGCGGCGCAGCCCTCATCCCGATCGGGGCGAGCGCCACGACCACTCCTCATTTGACCGTCACGCCCGTCTCAGGCTTGAAGAACGGGTCGATCGTGAAACTGTCGGGGACGGGTTTCAAGCCCGGCGACACGGTGTTCATCGTGCAGTGCATCTGGAAGGCTAAGGGTCAGGCCGGTTGCAAGGTGCCGCTCCCCCTTCCGCTCTCCAAGACCATCACGTCTACGGGAAAATTGACGCTCACCAAGTTCAAGGTCTCGACCGGCAAGATCGGCAACGGGACGTGCGGCACGAAGGCGGTGAATCTGAAGAACTGCGAGGTCAGCGTGGGTAACGCCACGGGTGGCGACTCGGCGGTGGCCCGGATTCAGTTCGTGATGCCCAAGAGGTAGGTCCGCGTCGACGACCCGGAAGCGTCGGCTCGCCCGTGGCCTGTGGGAGATTGTCGGGTAGGGCGGGGCACCTGCGCGCCGCGGTGACGGGTGGATAGATGATCGGTGAGACGGGGGTGGGCGAGAGCGCGGCTCCGCCACGTCGCGTCGGCCCGTGGACCTGGAAGTCCCACGCGGGAATCACCGCGCTTCTGGCAATCCTTTTCCTCACGTTTCTCGATAACACGGTCATCAGCGCGGTGCTGGCCAACGTTCAGTCCGAGCTGCACTCGGGCGTCACTCAGTTGCAGTGGATGGTGGGCGGATACGCCTTGGCCTTCGCCAGCCTCATGCTCATGTGCGGGGCACTCGGCGACGCGTACGGGCGGCGGCGCATGATGGTGGTCGGCGTGGCGGTCTTCTGCGCTGGTTCCATCATCTGCGCGGTCGCGCCAACGTCCGCGGTGCTCATTGCCGGTCGGGTGGTCATGGGCGCGGGCGCCGCAGCCTCCGAACCCGGAACCCTGTCGATGATTCGCCAGATCTACCCTGACGCGCGACTGCGGGCGCGAGCCCTGGGCGCGTGGGCCGCGGTCAGCGGGCTCGCTCTCGCCATCGGTCCAGTCCTCGGCGGTGCACTCACGGGGCTCTGGTCGTGGCGGGCGATCTTCTGGTTCAACGTCGTCTTCGGGGGACTGGCATTCATCGTCGCGCGCTACGCGCTCCCCGAGAGCTCCAATCCAGTTCGTTCGCGTCCCGATTTCCTGGGATTCGCCCTCGGCGCGTTTGCCCTCGGCGCAGCCACCTTCGCCACAATCTCCGGCGAGTCCGACGGCTATCTCTCCAGCGGCATCCTGACCCTCTATGCAGTGTCGTTCGTGGCGATCGTGACCTTTTTCCTGGTGGAGTTGCGAAGCTCTCACCCCATGCTCGACATCCGCATCTTCGCGCGGCCGGCGTTCACGGGATCCAACTTCGTCGCCATGGCCAGCTACTTCTCGGTCCTGTCCATCTTCTTCTTCGTCGCGTTGTATCTGGAGATCGTCGCCACGGCCAGCGCCTATCAGCTCGCCCAGGACTTCCTGCCTTTACTCGGCGGGATGGTCCTGGCCTCGCTCTTCAGTGGGCGATGGGTGGGCGCCGTCGGCTCGCGGGTGCCCATGATGACCGGTTGCGTCATCGCCGCGGTCGGAGTGCTGCTCACCAATCTGGTCGTCGGTCCCCACGCGGGGATCGGCACCGTGGGCTGGACGATGGGCATCGCGGGCATCGGGTTCGGCATTTTGGCGGTGCCCGTGACGTCGACCGCGCTCGTCAGCGTTCCCGCGCGCAACTCGTCGATGGCGGCGTCCATGACCAATACCAGCCGCGAGTTCGGTGCCGTGGCCGGCGTCGCGATCTTGGGGTCGGTGGTCAACGGACAGCTCACCGTGCACCTCACACAACGGCTCGTCCAGTTAGGTATTCCCGCTTCCTATCGGGCCGAGATCATCACCGCGGTGACGACCGGCACCGTCAACGCAAAGATCTCCGGACTGGGCGAGACCAGCGCGGCGGTCCGAAAGATCATCAATGAAGTTGTCAAGGCCGCGTATCAGGCCTTCGCCCACGGGTTGAACCTGGCGCTCGACATCGCCACCATCTTGCTGGCGGCGTCAGCGGTCGTCGCCTACTTCACCGGAACGTCCGGGGCCTCAGACGAACTGATGTGAGAGTCGCCGAGCACCGCCGTCAGAGCGTCGAGGGCGGAGGCCACCGGCGACTGCCATGCGGCAGAGAGTCGAGCGATGCTGGCGTCGAGCCACGCGGTCGTGGCCACGGTGGCGCCATCGGGCGCGGGGCCGCCGAACAGTTCGCCGGGCCGCACCACCGCGCTCACGTACTGGCGCGCGACCACGTGGTCGTGGAGATCGCCCAAGACGGTTTGCACCTTCTCGAGTACCTCGGCCGCGCGCTGGGCGGAGGGGACGAAGTCCTCGGCTAGTTCGCAGTTGTAACGGCATCTCTTCACCTTGATGCGCACTTGGTGAAGTTCATTCGGGCTCGGGCTCGGCCCCAGCTGCTCGATGGCGTTCACGAGATCACTCGCCACCACTCGCAGTCCGGGACCGAGGACATTCGAGGCGGGCGCCGACGCGCCGGGGCGGAGCGGGGGATCAACCACCGTGTCCGAGAGACGTTCCATCAGCCGGCGGTACCGCTTGGACCGTAAGGTCGTGGTGAGGCGCGCTGCCTCCTTCGCTCGTTGGGCGGCGATCGTGTCCACCACTATTTGAGGCGTTGGCGCCTTCGCCGACGCCCCGGACGCAAAGAGCGCCCCGAGCACGTCGAGGTCGCGAAGCGCTCCCATTTCCGCCCCCAACCACTTGAGGTCGCGGTCTAGGGATCGGTGATCGCTGCGGCGAAGAATCGGGTCCACCACCTTCATCTCGGAGCGCAGGTGTCGCACATTGACGCGCATTTGGTGGAGACCTTCGGGGTCGCTGCGACGACGCACGACGGGGTCGTAGCGCAAGAGGTTTCCCACACCTCGACCGAGAAAGTCGCGTACGACCTCCGCCGCGCTCGGCTCGGAGCGACGGCTCTTCTTCGATGCGCGCGCCATTAGGAAATCTCCCGATCGTGGCGCGACTGGTCGGGCGCGGTGTCATCGACGGAGTTGGACACGCGCTGGTGTGGCATTTGCGTCGGGCCACCTCTCACAATGATGGCGTGGTCCCCGGTATTTCCTTCAAATCGGTAGATGCGGCTCCTTTGCCGGGTGACACGAATATATAGGGCGTCGAACGGTGCGGTCCTGTGGCTTGACGGGGGGCGTTGCCGGGCGTCATAACTGCGTCCCAACGAGTGAAGCAAGTCGCGTGGTGACCGCGATCAGCGCTGGTGAGTGTGGGCCGTAGGCTTGATGACCGCGGGCGCTTAGCTCAGTTGGTTAGAGCAGCTGACTTACACTCAGCAGGCCGGGGGTTCGAGTCCCTCAGCGCCCACTTGTTGTTGTCAAAAGTTCCACGTTGTCCCTGGTGATTGAGAGGTTCGTACTTCCGATCGCTTAAGAGCCTAGAGCGCTCAGTTCGAACCCGTATTCAAACTCATATCCAGCTCACACGAGCGCAGAGAGCAGTGGCGTTGGCGCTAGGGCGCTTCGCCAACTGCCGCGTCCCAACCCCTTGGACGGAGACGGTCGATGTCGGTACCACGGCGAAGCAACTTGGCCGTGTAAATCGTTCCCTGGCTCATGTGCGCAGAAACGAGGATCGAGATCGCGACGGCCAACATGATTGGAAGAAGAAGTGAGAAGTTCCCAGTCATCTCTGCGACACTTGCAATCGCCGTGAGGGGGGCCCTCGTTGCACCTGCGAAGACGGCGCCCATTGCGAGTAGGGCATACATCGCCGGCTGGCCCGCCATCGAGCCGAAGAGGTCATATGCGCTGACACCGAATGCGGCGCCGAGCGCTGCGCCGATGAAGAGAGACGGCGCGAAGACACCGCCGGATCCGCCGATCCCGATGGTGAGGCTGGTGGCGAGCATCTTGCCAACGAACAAGACAACGAGGAACCAGAGGACGTAGTGGCCGGTCACCGTCCGCACGATGACGGGATATCCGACTCCATATAGCTGGGGTATGGCTAGCAGCACCAGGCCGAGCAACGCCCCACCCGTAACCGGGCGGGCCCACTCAGGGCGGCCCTTCCACACCCAGTCGCAGACGTCCTCCACCTTGTACAACACCTTGGAAAATGCGACGCCGGCGAGTCCCGCTACGAGCCCGAGCACCGCGATGAGCAGGTAGTCGGTGACGTGAGGTACCACCAGTTCATGGGGCAGTCCATTGAAGATCGGCGCGGTACCGAAGAACTGCTGACCGATGAGGTCGGCGACAGTCGCAGTTCCGATCAGAGGAACAGCCGCCTCGGGGGAGAACTCCCGCAGGATGAGCTCGTAGCCAAATAAGACGCCCGTTACGGGCGCGTTGAACGTCGCGGCGATGGCGCCGGCTGCCCCGCACGCCACTAGCAGTCGCAACCGAGGTGGCGGGAGCTTTGTGAGCTGTCCGATACCCGAAGCGAACGCCGAGCCGATCTGAACGATCGGACCCTCCCGGCCGACAGAGCCTCCTCCTCCGATGCAAATCGCTGAAGCCAGCGCCTTGACGACGGCCACCCGTGGGCGAATGCGGCCACCCTTTTCGGCAACCGCGGCCATCACTTCGGGTACGCCGTGGCCCCGTGCCTCTGGGGCGTATCGACTGATGAGGACGCCGTAGAGCAATCCCGCGACGACGGGTATAAGCAGGAGAAACCAAATCCCGAGCCAGTGAAGGTGCGAACTCGGAATGCGGCCTTGTTGGCCGAACTGGAAGTGACCAGTCGCGAGCCATGTGACCCCAAAGATCATCCAGCGGAATCCGACCGCCCCGAGACCGGAGCCCACCCCCACGATTAGGGCGAGCAGCATCATCTCTAAGAGGACCCGGTGACTAAGCGCGTCACGCAACTGTGACGAAAATTTGCGGAGTCGCCGCGAAGAGAACGAGGCAAGAGAATCGGCCATTTCACTCTTGCCAGAAACTCCCACAACTCTCCTGATTATAGTGTACGCGTACACTATAATCAGTCTGTGGATTCGACCAGAACGACTCCTAGGCACGTCACTGCACCTCGGACGCGTGCTCCGCGGGGCTCCCTGTCGAGGGACCAAATCATCGAGGCGGCGGCACTTCTTCTTGAGAGCAGTGGAGTAGAGAATCTGAGCATCAGGCAACTGGCGACTCAGCTTGGAGTCTCCCCGATGGCCATTTACCGACACGTGCGCGACAAGGATGATCTGCTCGACGAGTTGGTGGACGACCTGCTCGCCGTGGCGTGGAGACCGAAGATGTCGACACGAAGATGGAGGGAGTGGGTCGAAGATGCAGCCGACCGCTTCCGGAAGTTCCTGGTCTCCCAGCCAATCGCGCTGTCGGTCTATCTGCGTCACCCCGTGACCTCACCCGCGGCCGTGGCTCGGATGGAGGCCATGCTTCAGGTTCTCAATGATGGCCTGGGTGACGACGAGTTCGCGAGGCGTGCGTACGCGGCCATTCACACCTACACCGTGGGTTTCGCGGCGCTCGAGGCTTCGCGCAACTCGACGTCCATTTCTCTGGCTAGTCCCTTAGAGCGAGAATTGGCCGAGTTCACAACCCCAGCGCAGTTTCGTCAGGCGCTGAAATCGCTCATTTCGGGCTACGTCCAGACGTGAGCCTTTGATTCGGGCCTCAAACTGAGTCAGTCACGCGGGGTTCCGGTATACGGCGATTCTGAAGCTTTCTTGGCTTGACGTGACTCAACTGGTCAGATCGGGTCAGATGTACTACCAGAAGAACAGGGGCCTAGGGGGGTTCGAACATAGTCCCGCTACCTCCACTCGTCGTCAAATTCACAACGTCGATACTGGTTGAGAGGTCATACTTCCTCCCGAAGGCTTGACGACCCTAGGGCTCTTGTTCGCACCCCGCCGCTCGGTCGCCGACGATGTGGAACCGCGTCCACCGAGCGCGGGCAACTCCACTGGTCGTTGGTCAAGTGGGTAGCACGACCCCATGCCGATTGCGGTTCGGGTTTCGTCCTGGAATGATGAAGCGTGGTGCGGCTGCTCGAACGTGATGGTGTGCTGGCGGAGCTGGCGGGTTTGTGGGAACAAGCGGCGGCGGGGCGGGGGGCGTTGGTGCTCGTCGGCGGGGAGGCCGGGATCGGCAAGACCGCCGTAGTGCGCGCCTTCTGCGACGAGAACGTTGCGGGTCCCGTGCTGTGGGGTCGATGTGACCCGATGGGTACACCTCGTCCGCTCGGCCCATTGGTGGATGTGGCCCAGCAGGTCGGTGGGGAGTTGGGGGAGATGGCTGGTGCCGGCGCCGCGGCGGAGATCCTGTTCCCGGCAGTGTTAGAACTGCTGAGGGACCAAGACTGTCCGAAAGTGATCGTGGTTGAGGATGTTCACTGGGCCGACGAGGCGACGCTGGACTGGCTGCGCTATGGGGGTTCGCGGATCGGCTCTGCTCATGGATTGGTGCTGGTCACCTTCCGCGACGATCTCGGCGTCGGCCACCCGTTGCGGGTGGCGCTGGGCGATTTGGCCAGCTCACCGGCGGTTCGTCGGGTGACCCTGTCGCCACTGTCTGTTGATGCGGTGGGGACCCTCGCCGCTGGGACCGAGGTGGATGCCGGGGCGCTGCATCGGGTCACCGGGGGGAACCCGTTCTTCGTGACCGAAGTGCTCGCGGCTGGGGGCGGGTCGATTCCTGACACGGTGCGCGACGCGGTTCTGGCCCGGGTGGTTCGGCTGCCACCGGTGGGGCGTGACTCGCTTGAGATGTCGGCGGTGATCGGGGCGGTGGTGCCTCCGTTGTGGCGGAAGGACTTCGGTCTACTGGACTCGGTCGGCATAGACGCGTGTGTGCGGGCGGGGATGCTCGTCGCGGACGGCGCTGCATTGCGGTTCCGGCACGAGATCGCCCGTGTGGTCGTGGACGAGGCCATCGAGCCGGGTCGTCGGCAGAGGCTGCACGCGCAGGTGCTTGAGGTGTTGTCGGGCGAGCCGGTCGGCGATGCCGACACGGCGGTGTTGGCGTACCACGCGGAGGCCGCTGGGGACCGCGAGGCGGTGCTGGAGTTCGCCCCGGAGGCGGCAGCGCGGGCCAGCCGGTTGGGGGCGCATCGCGAAGCCGCAGTGCACTATGAGCGCGCGTTGCGGTTCTCCGAGGGCCTACCCGATGAGGTTCGCGCCGCGATCTACGAAGCTCTGGCGGGCGAGTGTCAGCTTACGGGGCGCCTCACCGACGCAGTCGCGGCGGCCCGGGCGGCGATGGCGCTGCGGGAGCAAGGCCGCGACGTGCGGGCGCTGGGGCGTAGCCAGCGTCGTCTCGCCACCTTGTTGTGGAGCGCGGCGGAGAAGGCCGACGCGAAGCCGCTTGCTCTGGCCGCGATCGCCACGTTGTCGAGTTTGGAGCCCGATGGCGAGTTGGCGGCCGCCTACGTGGCACTGGCCAGTCTGCACATGCAGGCGGCTGAGGCGTCCGACGCCGAACGGTGGGCTGGTCTGGCACAGCGACTGGCCGAGGATCTCGGCGACGTGGGGGCGCTGGTGGGGGCGTTGCGCGTGCTCGGTGCCGCCCGATTGTGCGGGCCGTCGGAGGACGGGTGGCCCCAGTTGGAGCGATCCCTTCAACTGGCATTGGCGCAAGACCCGCCCGCAATGGCCGCTGGCTGCTACCAGGGGCTGGTGTGGTTCGCGGCGATGCACCGCCAGTTCTCTTACGTCGAGCGCTACCTACCTGAAGCGCTCACCTTCTGCGACGAGCACGAATTGGTCTGGGCCGCGCACGGGATGAAGCAGGCGCGCTGCGTGGAACTCGCCCACCGCGGACATTGGTCTGAGGCGACCGAGCTCGCCACGACCCTGCTTGGCGAATCCCCCTCCCTCGTCGACCAGATCCAGCCGCTCTACGTGTTGGGCCGGCTGCGGGCACGCCGTGGTGACCCCGATCCGTGGCCGCCCCTCGATGAAGCGCTGGCTCTCTCGGCGCCGAGGAGCGAGCTGCAGCACGTTGGCAATGTGCGGGCAATCCGGGCCGAGGCCGCCTGGTTGGCCGGAGACACGACACGCATGGTGGCCGAAGCTGGCGCCGCCTACGAGTTGGCGCTGGCGTCCCAGGACCCATGGATCCTCGGCGACTTGGCATTGTGGCTCTGGCGCGGCGATGCGCTTGACGTGCTCCCTGAGGTCGTGGCACCCCATCCCTACGGGCTCCAGATCCGAGGCGACTGGGCCGGCGCCGCGGCCGGTTGGGAGCGGCTCGGTTGTCCCTTCGAGATGGCCGCCGCACTGCTCGACGCGGACCAAGCGGGGCCGGTGCGTCGTGCCTGGCAGGTCTTCGACGGCCTCGGGTCCCGTCCGGCGGCCGGCATGGCCGCTCGTCGGCTGCGCGCCCTCGGCGTGTCGGGCACGCCGCGTGGCCCCCGACACACGACGCGCGAAAGCCCGTACGGGCTCACCGCCCGCCAGCGGGAGGTCCTCGCCCTTCTCGCTGAGGGTCTCACCGACGCGCAGATCGCAGACCGCCTCTTCGTGTCAACTCGGACCGTCAACCACCACGTTGCGTCCATCCTGGCCAAACTCGAGGTCACGTCTCGCGCCGAGGCCGCCCGGATCGAACTGTAAGCATCGGGCTCGCCGGCGAAAATTAGGCATTCCGCAGCCTGAAATGGGCATGGCTTGCCGATGAAGTCGAATGGCGCCACGCCGTACGTTCACGTCAGCCCAGCAGCAGCGACTGCAGAAAGGCGTGAGCCAATGCCTCGATACTTGGTAGAGCGGATCTTCGCTAATGGGTTCCCCATCGAGAGCGACGACCCGGGTTACGCCGGTGTCCGCGTCGCCAACGCCGAGTTGGGCGTCACCTGGTTGCAGTCCTACCTCGCCGATGACGAACATCGCAGCCTCTGTCTGTGCGAAGCACCAAGCCCCGAAGCCATCCGGCGTGCCGCCGGTCGCTACCGCTGGCCAGTCGACGCGATCACCAAGATCACCATCGTCCATCCTCATCACCAAGAAGTTCCGGCACCCCCGGGACACGAAGACAGAAAGGAATAGAACAATGTTGACAAGGAGAATTGCGATCCGAATAGCGGCAGTGACCGCGCTAGCCTGCGCCGCTACCTTGCCCCTTATCCCGGGAGCTGGGGCGAGTTCGAACCCGGCCGTTGGCACTTATAGCGTTTCCGACATGGGCGCCGGCGGCGCCTGGCAAGGGGGCCCGTTGTTCGCCGACGGCTCCCTCGGCGGCGGCGGAATGGTTGAGTTCCCGCCACCCATCACTGGGGGGCTCCAAGTGGTCCTTCTCGTCACTCCGCTTACCTGGCAGTACACCGACAACACGGACAGCGCGGTGCAACTCTGTTTTGACTTGACCCAATTGCAGCCTCTGCCAGAATTCACCTTCGAAGTGTGTGCCCCGGCGCTGCCTGTCACCGGTGGCACCGTCCAGTTGATCGATCCCGGAACCGGCGCGTTGGCCGAGGTCCACGTCAGCTTCCACGGTTGACCTTGTGCGCACGGCATCGGCTCACGCCCGAAACGTAGAGGACAGCTCAGACCTCCGTCCCACCGGAGGTCTGAGCTGTCCAGAGGGGCTCGCCATTCCAACAGTCCCAACTAGTGAGTCGTCAACCAGTAAGGGAGAATGAAGATCAGAAAAAGTCCTGTCCTGAAATCTGGCGCGGCCAGTTCGGCGGCACGCGGAAGGAGATCCCTCGCACTGTTGGTGGGAGGGATCTGCTTCATCGGCGGTTCGCTGGCGGTCGGGATCATGGGCCTGGCGTCCGCATCCCCTTCGGGCACGGTGTTGAACCAGGGTTCACCAGGAACCTCGCCGTGGCCCGTTCATGACTCCGGCCCGGTGTCGGTTACGCAACAAGGACTGTGGAATGTGGGCATCTCTTTCCCGGCCACGCAGGCAGTCACCGGGACCGTCGGCATCGACCCGGGCCACAACGCCGTGAGTGTCAATAACTTCCCCGCGACGCAAGTCGTCTCGGGGACCGTGAACGTGGCGTCCCCGACCGCGATCAGTGGCCAAATCTATTGCATGCCTCAGAGAACGAGCGACAATTGTTTGAACTCTGGTGAACCGGCTCCGTTCACCGCGGGAGACGTCATCAACACGTTGAGCGTCAACTGCGGCGCCCAGGCGGGCGGCAAGGTCGTCGTATTCTTCAATTACAACGGCGCAGTCAACATCATTGTGCCACTCACGTTCGCGGGAACGTTCCACGGGATCGACCTGTTTGCTGGCACGGTGACCGACATCGGACTCCACCTTGATGGCCTCCACGATGCTTACATGCAAGCCCTATGGAACTACGGGACGAGTTCAGACGACGGATCGCAGTGCTTCATGGACTTCACGGGCACACACGGGTCCTAATCGGACTGGCCCTTCGTCTAAGCGTTCGACAGCGTCTCGTAACGACGCGAGCGGGGGATGGGTAACTGCCTCCCTTGCTCGATGTCCGCCCTGCCGGGTCCGACCTCTCCCTTCAATACTGCGAACGGTAGTTGTCAATGGCTGATGCCAAGGTCATCAAGTTCTTGCGTGTTCACATCCGCTCCTGGTTCAGGCAGACCGGGACTGAAGTCGCCACTCGCAGAATGCGGCAGTCCCCGAGTTGAACCCGCTCATTAACTAGATCTCATCTCCTCGGGATTTGAGCAATGCGCTGTGACAGGCCGTTGAGGTTCCCGGGCGACCCTGTTCGGAAGGGAGAGCTCGGTATCTTACCTGGTAAACGGAGGTGTTTGGGGGTTCGAACATCGTCCCGTTACCTCCACCATCACTTAACAGATTGGGGCTGTAGCTCAGCTGGTTAGAGCGCGTCACTGATAATGACGAGGTCAGAGGTTCGAGTCCTCTCAGCCCCACGGATCGTTGTCAAAAACGCAACGCTCAAGACTGCGTCGGTCTTGGAGCAACTGCTCTTGTTCGAGTTCGACGTAGACCTCGGAATTCCTGATCTCGTCGTTAACCCTGCGCAGCACTCAAGGTTGACAAAGAACAGTCTGAAAGAAGTAGGTTCAGTGATCACGAGGTTCTCAGTCTGCTGGCCGAGGTCCGAACAGACCAGTAGAGCCACTGCCTCTCACACCACCGACTGTCGAGCCCGAGGAGAGTCCATGCCCACCCCTCCCAAACAGTTGACCCTTCAGTTGCGCGTTGAACTGGGCGAAGTTACGCCTACCGTCTGGCGACAGATCCTGGTTCCGACGAGCGTAAGATTGTCGCGACTGCACGACATGCTGCAGGCCGCCATGGGCTGGACCAACTCGCACCTACACGCCTATAACGTCGGTGACGCTCGCTATGGAATGTGTTTCGACGAATATCCCGAAGGCGAGATCGACGAGCAGACCGTGACAGTTCTTTAGGCGTTGCGCGGGCAACGCCAATTCACCTATGAGTATGACTTCGGCGACGGCTGGGAGCACACCGTCACCGTCGAGGCCGAGTTCCGCACAACCCACGCACTCAAGTTCGCTCTCTGCCTCGCTGGCGAAAACGCTTGTCCACCCGAGGACTCTGGCGGACCCGGTGGCTTCGAGTACTTCCTCGAGGCGCTGGCGGACCCTCGGCACGAAGAGCACGAGAACTACGTGCGCTAGAACGGCAGCGACAAATTCGATCGCTCGTCGTTCAATCTCGTTGAAGTCAATGCCGTACTTCAGAAGGTCCGGCAACGCTCCCGTCAAGGACCGGAGTTCTGGTAGCGGGGTAATTCAAACACGTGCAGCCGCGGTGAGTCGGAATTTCGACGTTCATGTACAGAAAGGGCAATTGGTGTACACTGTGTACATGAGTGCTACTGAACCATTCAATATCACGGAGGCAAGAAGGCTGCTCGCGACGATTATCGATCAGGCTCGGGCCGACCATGAACCGGTCTATCTCGCGAGGCGGGGTCGCAGAGTCGCTGCAGTCATCGACGCTGATGATCTCGATGGGATTTTGGCCCTAGCCGAGGACATGGCGGATATCCGCGCTGCTGAGGAAGCCCGAGCTGAAATGCGGGCAACTGGCGATGCGCCAATCCCATGGGAGCAGGTCAAGGTCGATCTCGGCCTGGTATGACCTACCAGGTTGTTCTCTCGCCATCGGCAACCCGCCAGCTTCGCAAATTTGATCCGGATGTTCGTCGACGAATCCAAGCGGTTCTCGAGCTACTGGCTGAGAATCCCCGGCCCCCGGCTGCGACGCGCCTCGTCGGTGGTGCGGGCGAGTGGAGGGTTCGGACGGGCGACTACCGAGTCATCTACGAAATTCACGAAGGACAACTCCTCGTCCTCGTCCTCCGCATGGGCCACCGTCGAGAGGTCTATGAGCGCTGAGTCTGTTCTCCGAATTTGTTGTTTGTGTCGATGGACTTTGAAACGCAACTCGGTGCCGCAGAGATGGAAACTTCAAGTTCGATTTCCGGGCCAAGATTCCTACATTTCGGACAATTCACAGCTTCGCGAGTTGAGCGAGGCAGTCAAAAAGGTTTGAAAGCTGTCCACTAGCCCGGACCTTGCAATAGGGATCGTGAAGTAGCAGCGCCAAGTGCACGAAAATGCCCTTCCGGCAGGGGAAACTGTAGGTGCAACCCAAACAGAGAACCCAAACAGAAGGGCACTTCAAAAGTGAACGCTAGTCGAGCCGCGAACCCAGTTGCAGTGACCCTCGGCGGCAAGGGTGTGACCAGTCGCGCGGGCACGTTGTTGGTCGCCGAACTCGCCGATCGGGTTGGACTCACGTCGGCGTTGTCACGAGGGATGTCGCCCGTCGTCCAGCGCGCCCGCCGCTGCGATCCCGGGGTGGCGCTCGCCCATCTCGCGGTCTCGCTGGTGGACGGCGGGGATGCTTTGAGCGACCTCGCGGTGCTGCGCAACGAGTCGAATCTGTACGGTCACGTGGCCTCGGACGCCACGACCTACCGACTCCTCGACTCGGGCTACGCGAGAGAGGCCATCGTCAACGCTCGAGCAGCCGCGCGGGCCCGGGCCCGGGCCTGGTCCGCGGGTGCGGTGCCGTCATCGGTCACCATCGACATCGACGCCACCTTGCTCACCAGTTACTCGGACAAGGAGGACACGGCGCCGAACTACAAGGGCGGGTTCGGCTTTCATCCGATCATCGGTCACCTCGACGAGACCAACGAAGCCCTCGCCGGCGTGCTGCGGCCCGGCAACGCCGGGGCCAACAACGCCGCGGATCACGAGCAGGTCCTCACTCAGTCGCTGGACCAACTCCCCGGGGCGTGGCGCCAGGGCCACCTCGAGGGCGACGACCCCGATCTGGTCCGCCACGTCGTCCTGGTGCGCACCGACTCGGCCGGCGCCTCGCACCAGTTCGTGAACGCCTGCGTCGGGCGCAATCTGGAGTTCTCGGTCGGCTTCGACGTCGACGTCCGGGTCCGAGAAGCCCTGTATTTGGCTCAGGAAGAGGACTGGGTGCCGGCCATCGAGCTCGACGGTGACCCGCGTGATGGGGCCTTCGTCACCGAACTGACCGAGCTGATCGACCTCAGCGGGTGGGGCGAGAACCTTCGCCTGATCGCCCGGCGAGAGCGTCCACACCCCGGCGCGCAGCTAACGCTCTTTGACACCGAGGAGGGGTTGCGTCACCAGTGCTTCCTGACGAACTCTGTCGGCGAAATAACGGCACTGGAACTGCGCCAACGCGGCCACGCGCGCGTCGAGGACCGCATCAAGGACGCCAAGGCCATGGGGCTGCGCAACCTGCCCTTTCGTGACGTGGTGCCCAACGACGCCTGGTTCCAACTGGTGCTGTGCGCCGCGGACCTGGTGGCGTGGTCCAAGTCACTCTGTCTCGACGGTGATCTCAAGAGGGCCGAGCCCAAGCGTCTGCGCTACGCCTTCTTGCACGTGGCCGCGCGAGTGATCCACAGCGCTCGCCGCGTCACGCTGCGCATCCAGAACAACTGGCCCTGGGAGCGCGAACTCGTCAACGCCTTTGTGCGACTGCGAACCATCGCACTCTGCTGAGCGACTCGCGACTGCGACAGTGCCCGACACCCGCGCACCGCGACGCGCCCACGCGCGCCGACGACCGTTCACGACCACGCGGCAACAGAGAAATAGACTCGACGACACTGGCGCATGATCGTGTCGCGCTCAGACGAACTCGAACACGACTCATCGGGCGCAAGACCGCCATCTTCAGAGGCTTATTGCACGATCCGGGCTAATGCAAGGCACGAACGAAATATTTCGATGACCCACAATGATTTAGACCTGATCGGCACGAATAACTCGGTGTCTTACCTCATGAGAAGGGTTGCTAGGGGGTTCGAACTTAGTCCCGTTACCTCCACTCGTTGTAAGATTTACAATGACTCTCGTCTGCATCGACAACTTCTCGCGTTTGTTCGTTGGAACACGCAGATCTCAGTTTGCGAATCTGAGTTCGATCTTGGTCGAACTCACGTTCGCCGTGGAGTATGTCGGCGCACTCGCACTAGCATGCGCACGAGTTCCTCTCCTACTTCCGTCGGATCGGCCCGCGGATTATTGTAAACAACGTATTCCTTTGCAACGAGTGTCGACAAATAGTCGAGCAGCATCATCTCCGACTCCTTGACCATCAGGAAATCGGAGTGCGACTCGTTGAAGTAGACGATGCCGTCGACGGCGTCAAATCGGCTCCGCGCTTCGCCTGGCTTGGGGTCAGGGGCGACAGTCGGTAGGCGACTTGAGTTCGAACTTTCGGGGCGAGCGGAGTCGAGACTCGTGTCTTCCTTGACGGGATCCGCTGGGGGGTCGAGGAGTTGTCCGATGTCTGACGGAGGTCGACCTGCTTGCTGCCCGGTCGCGTCGTTGGTCGTGGTCGCCTCGAAGAGGGCTCCATCACCCTGCTCGGTGCCGGTGGCTGATCGCATCGGGTTGTCGAGGTCGGCCAGTTCCTTGAGGACCCGATCAAAGATCCTGCGGATCACATCCGAGAGGCGGTCAGAAGTCTGAGCGTCGACTTCACGACTCACTCGCTCAAGTGTCTGGGCGACCGCGCCTTCGACAGCCTTCACGGCGTCGACGAACATGGGAAAAGCTTCCCTGTCGCGCAGCAGCGCTCGCCGTCCAGCCGTCTGCTGGAGTGCCTCAAAGACGATCTGTCCTGACACTTGGTCGCTGTCCCAGGGGCGACCGGCGAACTCGTCGAGTTCGGACATGTCGTCGATGATGCTCGTCCCAGCGCGTCCCACGACCGCCACTCGTCGACGGCGTCCGTCAGCCGGAGCAACGTAAAGCGCGAAATCGATGCGTCCCCACAGGGTCGACCGTGGAGATATCGTTAGGCGGATGCCGTCGGGTTTCTCGGGCAGCACGAGTTCGGACGAGCGCCCCTCCACCACTTCGATCTCGTAGTCGCCACGTGATAACGCGGGCCCGCGCCGTGATCGGAGGTAGTCGACAACTTTGCGCTGCGTGAGCACCCTGATGACGTCGGGGTCGAGGTCGCTCAGCAAGACCGTCGTGCCTGGAGCGGACCGCGCTCGCCGCCGCTCGTGCTCTAGCAGCGCCGTCGCCTTCCCTCGCTCAAGGCGCAGAACCCAAGTCTCGGGGCTGTTCTCGGTTCGTGAGACGATCTCGCACCGACCCCCTAGTTGCTGGAAGGCGAGGACACCAATGGCCTTCTCCCCAAGCGTTCGCTGATCTCCCGCCTTCGACGACTCGAAGAGGTTGCGCGCCACCTCTCGCAGACGATCCGGGCTCATCCCTCGGCCGCCATCGTCGATGGCAATGACTGGATATCGCCCCTTCCGCCTCAGCAAGATCCGGATGCGTTCCCCGCGCCGCCCGGCCTCTACGTACTCGTCGGCGCTGTTGGAGACGAATTCGTTTAGGGCATCCTTTGGGTCCTGATACGCCTGGCCGCTAACGAGTACCGCTTTGGCTAGATTTCCAATTCGTAGGTGAACTTTCTCCGGTGTCGCCGTTTGCGTTTTCACGCTCCGACTCCCTTGATTCAACGCAGCCCCGGATCCAGCGCGCTACCGTCTCGCACCCGGAACCGACCGATACTGAATATCAGTTCAGTCTGTGTCGTGCGCCTAACGATGCTAGTCACGCCATACTCTTCAGCAACCTAGCGAATAGCTGATTGCCGCGCAGACCTTGTTCATCACTTCGTCATCGACTCGACCGATTGGACCAGACATCGACGCTTGTGCGACCGTATGAAGACCGTCACAGTTGATGACAGATACGCGATGCACGCCGGCCCTGGCGTGGTCGAATTCAACTTCAGCCGCAAGGCCTCGGATTGAAGTCGTAATCTCGGCGACCGTAACGAGGTTACGAGCGTCGAGTACCTCTGTTCGGGTAAGCAGAAGAACCGGTCGCTTTTTGCGACCAACTTCGGCCAACCACAGCTCACCACGTCTCACGGTTCGCCCCATGTTTCCACTTCCGTCCAGAATTCATCGATGTGTTCTGGGTGTCTCACGTAAGCGTCCCGATCCGATCGCAACAGCGCGGCGCGTACCGCATCAGCAACACCCTGGCGCGCTGCCGCCGAAATATTGATGCCGAGCTGGTGCGCGCGCGATGCCAACTTCTCGTCCAGAGTAAACGTGGAACGTGGTGAGGCCATAATCAGATGCTATCAGAATATGATGGCATGAAGTGCCACTCGAGGCTCTAGTTCTCGAAGCGATGCCAGACTTTGTGGGATTCGAACTGAACAATGATTGACCACTCGCGAGACGTCAGCTCGTCGCACGGCGACTCCCGCGGCACAATGTTTCACCTGATGAAGAGCGACGAAAGGGGGTTCGAACATAGTCCCTCTATGAAAGAGGGATCAGTGTCAAGGACCGTCTTCACATCTTGAGTTGTGGTGCTGCGTGAGGTGAGTGCTCATCTCTCTGTGGCCTCGTCGTGCGAGGACTTGGTCTGGTGGGAGCACTGGGTGGTCCAATTCGTAAAAGGGACCGTCTAGCGGCCAGGGACTATTTGGGACCTTCCCGGTCCAAACGCGGCGCCGGTCTGGCACATGTGCCAGATGGCCTCCGCGAGTTTGCGCGCGACCTCAACGCGCGCGACCTTTCTGCCCCGCTGGCGACCGAGACGCTGTGCGGTAGCTTCGTAGTGATCTCGGTAGTAGGGGTGGCGAGCGGCGTGCATGGCCGCCTCGACGAGTGCCCAGCGCAAGTACTTCGGTCCGTGCTTGGCGAGCGGCCCGCGGTAGTCCTTGTTGCCGGACTGGATGACCCGGGGGGCGAGCCCGGAGTACCCGACGAGCTTCTTGGGCGAGGCGAAGCGGTGAATGTCGCCGATCTCGCTGGCGATGGTGTAGCCGAGGGTCCAGCCGATTCCCGGAGCCGTCGTGAGGAGCTGGACGTAGGGGTGGTCGGTGCCGGCAGCCTTCAACTCCTTCTCGACCGCGTCAATCTCGACGTTGAGGGTGTCGATGAGCGACAGTGCGGTCGTCCCGTCGGTCGCCCAGGGATCGGGAACGTCGAGGCGCGCAAGTAGTTGCCGGCCTTCGATGCCGAAAAGGTCCGACACGCCGCACCCCTTGCCGAAGGCGAGCAACGTGGCGTGGATCCGGTTCTTCAGCATCACGCGGTGGCGCACCAGATGCAGACGGAACCGGGCCCGCTCACGCTCGGCCCTCACCCCGGGAGTTGGTAGCCAGATCGACGGGACGAGGTCACGCCGGGAGAGTTCGGCCAGAACCCAGGCGTCGATCTTGTCGGTCTTCACGGTGAGGGGAGCTAGTCCCTTGGCCTTCTGGGCGTCGGCGATCTCCACGTCCCAGCCGTGTCGCTCCAGGGTGTCATGAACGTAACGGGCACCGGTCATGAACTCGATCACCGCCTGGACCGGGAGGTCGAAGCGGCCCACCTCGGCCACCAGGCTGCGCAGTCCGTCTGCGTCAGGCGGGCACTGAGTCACGACGAGGCGGCTGCCCGCCTCGTCCAGAACACACATCCAGCCGGCGACGACTGAGGTCCAGCCCGGCGTGCAACATTGTCATCGGGGTCTCCTTTCGGTTTGGTTCCAGCGAGGACCCAAGTTCTCACCGGATGGGACCCCGTTTCATGACATTCGTTACCTCCACTCCAAGCAAGAATCACAACGTTCTCCTAGATGAACAACTCTTTTCAAGGTCCGATCGCTTTCGGACCTTCTTCGCAGGATACGGCCGTATCGCGTGCCAGTTTTCTACGACTTCACTCGTCGTCCCGCCGGTATCGGCCCTACAAGTATGTGGACGTGCGAATTTACGCTTGCGCTCCGTCGATGGCGGCGGCGACGTCGGCGGGCGTTGGCATGGCATCTATCTCGTCGCGGATGGCTCGAGCGCATCTCGTGTAGGACGACTCGGAAAGGATCGTCCGCAATTCCACAGCCAATAGGTCGGGGGTGACCACGTCCGGTGTCAGCATTCGGGCGACGCCCGCGGAAGTACACGCCAGAGAGTTCTCGTATTGGTCGGAGCCCTGGGGAAGCATGAGCATTGGCACTGCGTGGGAAAGAGCGGCCAGCATTGAGCCTGATCCTGCGTGGTTCACCATGGCGCTCATGTGAGGTAAGAGCAATGCCTGAGCCACGAACCGCTCAATGAAGACGTTGGGCGGTTGCGGCCCCAACTCGGATGGATCGTTGTTGTTGCCAATCGTCAAAATGAGGTTGCAGTCCGTATCAGCAAAGGCTTCGATCAGAACACGGAAGTGATCTATGCGGTTGAACACCGTCCCGAGAGTCACGTAGGCGCTGGGCCGATCCGGTAATTGAGTCAGCCACGCCGGTGGGGTCTCCGGTGGGGGAGGGGAAGCGGGGCTCATTGCGCGAACAACGGCGGAAGCAGGTACCCCAGAGCCCTGAATGCTCGTCGGGCAGATATCGACGAACGTATTGTTTTCATACATACCGCACAGAGGCGGAGGATTGGCACCGAGTTTCCCCCAAAGGGGTTCGACGTAGGGTGCGGACTCGGCGTAGCACGCCGACGCAATCGCGCGACCGAAAGAATGATGTACGCCGGGAATGCCTGTGGCGGCCGAAACGATCGGAGTCGCGAGGTCGCAGGATTCGAAAACGAGAAGATCGGGACGGTAGGCGTCGACGATGGCCCGCAGATCGGCCACTCGCTCCGGGGCATCACCAATCGCGTATCGGCGTGAGATGACGAATGGGAGGAAGTCGATTGAAGCCAATGCTGGTCGATCGCTCAGGTGGGACCGGAACCTGGACTTCAGCGTGTCGCCGTCGGGGCCGCACGCGAACCACGTGAAACCAAGAGCACCTATCTTCGCCGCGTGCTCTGCGGACGTCGCGAACGCGACTTGGTGTCCGAGGGCAGCGAAGGTCCGGGAGAGAGGCAGAAGCGGATTGATGTGTCCGTCCCCGGGTGTAGAACTGAAGAGCGCCTTCAACTAAAGCTCCTCGCTTTGACTGCAATTCTGAGGTAGGAGCGTTCTGAGCCCACAATACAAACCATTTGTGAAACCCGTAGAGCCTGTGGCGCCATGAATTGTATTGACAATCCCGAGCCCGCCCCTAACCACGTAACTTCCATTCAATTTCCCTGGGGAAGGATGGCAGGGAAACCGAGCCACTTTGATTGGTGGAGGGTAATCACCAGGATGTGCGGTGACTGCGACTCAGCCAAAGGTACGAGGGCAGCAGTGGCGGATCAGATCAAGCCATTGAAGATTGAAAACGCGTTACTGCCTACGCTTGAGGTGTGGGGGGAGCGGACCGGGACCCGGGCATTCGACTGGCCGAGCTGGTGGCAGCACTCTCCCTGGCCACCGACCTTGGCCTGGGACAACCTATGGAGCACGTCCTGCGGTCCTGGCACATCGCCACTCGGTTAGGGGAGCACTTTGGCCACGTGCCTGCCGAGCGCCAAGCCCTCTATTACGTGGTGACCCTGGCATGGGTCGGCTGCGTCGCCGAAACTCCAGAGATAACGGCCTGGTTCGGCGACGACATCGCCTTTCGCCGCGACAGCTTCGAAGTTGATCTGGCGGGACTGCCAATGCTCGGTTTCTCCCTGCGCCACGTGGGCGCCGGGACCTCGCCCTATCGCCGCCTGCGCCTCGGTGCGAGGCTCATGGCCACCGGCGGGGCGGCCATTGAGCGCGGCTTAATGTCTCATTGCCTGACGACGGCGCGAATGGCAGAGCGCTTTGGCCTGGGCGACGACGTTTGCGACTCCTTGCAACAGGTTTTTGCACGCTGGGACGGAAAGGGCGTGCCTTCCACGTTGTCCGGGGAAGAGATCTCGCCGACGGTTCGTCTGTTTCAACTTGCGGATACGGTCGAGATCTCTTACAGGAACGGGGGAATCGACGCTGCCGTAGAGCTTGCTCGATCGCGGCGGGGTAGCCAATTCGATCCTGCCATCGTCGACGTCTTCTGCAAGACGGCGCACGACGTACTCGCTGACATGGAGGGCGTAAACGACTGGGTCACGATGATCGAACACGAGCCGTGGCAGCAGCGTCGCCTGACCGGTGATGACCTCGACGCCGCTTTGGAGGCGATCGCCGATTTCACCGATCTGCGATCCCCCGTTCGCGCCGGCCATTCGCGGGCTGTTGCCGCCCTCGCCGCCAGGGCGGCTGAACTCTACGGCCTGCCCGAAAGTGAAGTCGTGACTCTCCGGCGCGCCGCGCTGTTACACGACATCGGTCTCCATGGCGTGCCCGGGACGATTATCGAAAAGCAGGGCCCGCTGACAATCGCTGACGCCGAGCGCCTCAGGATGCACGCCTACTACACCGATCGTGTGCTTTCCCGACCGCCGGCCCTGGCCCGCATCGGTGCCATCGCCTCGCTGGCCCATGAGCGGCTCGACGGTTCGGGTTACCACCGCGGAATTGCCGGGGCAGCGATCCCGGCGTCCGGTCGAATCCTCGCCGCCGCTGACGCCTATCAGGCGATGATTGAACCTCGGTCGTACCGGCCGGCCTTGACGGTCAAAGCCGCGACCGAAGCCCTCCGAGCCGAGACCCGAGCCGGCCGGCTGAGCGCAGAAGCCGTTGAAGCCGTGCTGGCCGCGGCGGGACAGCGGCGGTCGAAACGGCGCTCCGGGCCAGCCGGGCTCACCGCCCGCGAGGTCGAAGTGCTCGTCCTCATCGCCCGGGGAGCGTCCAACAAGCAGGTTGCCCGCGCCCTTGGTATGAGCGTCAAGACGGCAGGCACTCACATCGAGCGCATCTACGCGAAGACCGGTTCCTCCACGCGGTCTACGGTCACGCTCTTCGCCGTGCAACA
>Ga0307373_10004011_pt1 | contig 25020 bp, 25 predicted proteins | sample OX2MG_FD_202534 | JGI IMG/M metagenome (GOLD analysis project Ga0307373, IMG submission 202534) | Soil microbial communities from Risofladan, Vaasa, Finland - OX-2 | ecosystem: Environmental > Terrestrial > Soil > Coastal area > Acid sulfate soil | place: Finland: Risofladan, Vaasa | collected...
CCATTTCTACAATCACCGTCGTCGCTATTCAAAGATCAACAACGTCAGTCCAGTCAAGTTCGAACTATCGTTAGCCAACACGGCGAAAGCCGCCTAATCACGTGTCTACTTTTTCTGGGCAGCCTCACATCTTCGGATCGCCGAAATGATCGGGATAACGACCGTCGTCAAGCATCACCCTGAACACGTCTGGCGACTGATGAGACACCACGGCAGAGTCCGCAACGCCTATCTCGCCAAGCTCGCGAGCGCGACGACGAGGCAACGGCGACCTAGGTCCAAGACCGTTGTCCCAGTGTAAAAAACGCCCGACATGAGAGGGCCACCATTGTCTTCGAGGACGAATCAGGCACTTCGGTGATTCCCTCGGTCCGGCGCACCTGGGTGCCGCGCGGTGAAACCACAGTGCTACACAATCATCTCAACTGGAAGAGCATTGACACCGATGTCGATGGCCGGGGCGATCGCCACACACCAGAAGGCGAGCAGATCGTCTTCGGTACCTGCACCGGTTCCTACAACGACGAACACCTGATCGAGTTCATTCGCGGCTCCATGTCGAGTTCGATGGTGCAAAGGTCGCGCTGATCAGGGACGGGCTGTCGAGTCATCGCAGCAGAACAATGCAGGCGCTCCTTGCGAACCAACGACGAAGGCTTGCTGTTGAGCGGCTTCCCGCCTCCGCACCAGAACCCAACCCGGTCGAAGCGCAGTGGGGAAACGTTAAGAACCAGGAGCTCGCCCACCTCTGTGTCGACACGATTGCCGAGACCGATCGGGTCGCACTTCAAGGCGTAGACCCGATACGCAGCGAGACCAAGCTCGGATTCTCCTTGCGCCATGGTCTGACATCCTTGACGACCAAGCTTCAACGACAAAACGACGAAGGGGTATCCTCTTACGAGTCGCCGAATCCACGACATCTAACGCACAAAAAAAAAGGGGGGCGCCGAAGCGCCCCCCTTTCCCAGATCTGACCAACTATCCAAGTGCGGCCAATATGGCAGTGACCTGCGAAGCCGGGACAGCCAACGTTCCACCAAGTATCTGGATCGCCGACGTGAAGTCCTTCGCACCGTCAAGTCCCTTAGGACCACCTGCAGTCGCTAGAAGGGCCGTAGTCGTCGCGCTTATCGCAACGGTCGGTCCATCGGTCAGCAGAACCGGCCAAAGGTTGGCTGCAGAATATGCTGCAGCACCGAGAGCGTCAAACGCCGTAGCACCCTGCGCCACGATTATCGACGAGGCCGTCCATCCGACACCGACGTTACCTGTGGCAGTCGCACCCTCAAAGGCTGCAATCTTGGCCGAGGTATCACTCGCTACCAAACCGGCGATGACCAGGACTGAGATGCCCTTCAACTCGACAGCACTAATGACCGCCGGAGTCAGCGCAAGCTGTCCACCGATCGCGATCACCTGGTTGACTCCAGCTGACGTCAACTCCGCAGCGGCATCACTGCCGAGCGTTGCGCTACCAGTTGGTGTCTCGATGATCGGAATGCCGTACTTGTAGGCCATGCCCGCTATAGAGGCGGCATCAAGGGTGTCAGTGTCCCCGATAAGGAACGCCGTCTTGCCCGCGGTGGTTGGTCCCGACGTTGACCCCGTACTCGTGGTGTCGTTGTAGAGGCCAAGGCCGCTAGATGAATATGCACCGTTGATCGCGAGGTTACCGGAGTTGGTAAACGAGGCGTTGATCAACTTCGCTGTGTCATCCGCGGTTATACCCGAGGTCATCGTGGAGTTCACCGTGATGTCGTTCCCCGTCAACACCGTTCCTCCGCAGTTGTAGGCCGGTGTCGCCTCAATTGCTGAGATGACAGGAGCCGAAATGGCCAGCGGACCACCAACGAGGTACACGTTCGTCACGCCCATGAGACGCAGCGCTAGCAACGTATCCGGATCGAGTGTGGTCGGTTGCGTGAGTAGCAGACCGGTACTGAGCTTGCCCTCGAGGTACGAAGCAGCGATCGCGTCGATTCCTCCGACGTTTACGGCGTCCGTAGCAAGGACAACGGAGTGCCCGCCTTCGGTACAGGTGTTGAACTGTTTCTCGAACACTGCCGCCGCGGTCGCGTCTGCTGTCGTCCCATTCAGAGTCTGGGTCGAGGTTTCAAGCGCAAAGGGAGTAGGCGTGTTGCCGATAGCTTGGGCAGTCACGCCGCAAGTAGCAGTGGCGCCGGTGACTCCGGTTCCGGCTCCGGCTTTGTAATAGACCGTCGCAACAGCGCGCCCGTTTGTCTCGAAGTCAGCGTGCAAACCACTCAGCGTGATCGTCTCGGCATTGGTCACGGAGGCGGTAGTAATGGCGAAGCCGAGATAGATACCTTGGCTCGCAGTCAAGGGGGTCGAGTTATACACGACAGCCGAAGAGTCAGCGACAAAGCTGGTGTCACCAGTTCCCGTAACTTTCGGTGTTGCGGTGACACTATCCCAAGTGTTCGAGCCATTAAGGGCTAGACAGACGTAGCCAATGGGCATAGCGTCTGCGAACGGCTCAGTGATGGTGATGTTGCTAATCGCGTTATCCGTTGACTTAGCGGCCACCACAGTGGGGGTCACCGAGGTGTTCGTAATTGCAGCAATCGTCATCGGCGAGCCAAAGCTGACACTACCAACAGTGTTGCTCGCGTCTACAAATGAGCCCGAGACGGTAACCGCACCTGAGGCCGCTCCCGCGGACGATACCAACGTAATCCCTGAGATCGTCACCGTAGTGGAGACAGCGGTGGTAGCAGCTGTCGTTACCGGAATGGTCAGGACGTTGGCCGTAGGACAGCCAGTAGCGTTGGAGACCGCCGAGCTTCCGGTTAGAAAAGCCAAGCTGGCGTCGCCGACCACAGAGGCAGTCAATTCTGCTGTGACGGTCACGTCGCTCGTCGTGGTGCATCCACCCGCCGGGTTGAACGTCAGCTGGTACTTGTCACCCGATGCCGGTTCGCTCGTTGCCGGAATAGTGATCACGTAAGAGTTGATCGTTGCCGCGGCAGAACCGACAAGGTAGTTAACAGGCGTTATTGTAGCGACAGTAGAGCCGTCAAGCCCAGCGGTTGTAGCCCCGAGAGCAGGAGCTGCACCGAGCACGGATAGTCCGCCAACCAGGGTAGCGCCCGCAAGGGCTGCCACTCCCCATCGGCGCATTGATAGGAATCGCATTTTCATTCGCCCTCCTTGGGCATTCATCCCTGATCGGGTGTCAGGGTCTCTGGTCTATACCCACAAGGGGCACGACCGATCGTAACACCTTGATTCAGTCAGTACCAGTCTTTGTATCCGTCCCGCATTGGTCCGAATTCGTTGACCCGCACCACGTGACGAAACTACTCGCGTTTGTCAGTTCCCGCGAGTCTTTTAATATTCCGATAACAATGTAGTCGGTCAGATGACGAATTGTCGCCGGACGCTCCATGGGGGCTTTCAGCCAATCCGCAGTTCCCCTCAGGACCTGGGCCAAAACCGCATTTCAAGCGCGTAAACCGCACCTGTCTGTCGAGAAGGTACCGGTATAAAACCATGATGCTCCTATATCTGGTCAAGCTACTTTCAAAAGGTGCTGATCACCACTGGAAGTATCTCGAATCGTTCGATAGACCTCGCGAACCGCGTAGCGCTTGAGACAGCGCATGACCTCTTTCTTCGTTTTTCCCTCGGCCAAACGTCTCTCTATGTAGTCCTTTGAGGGCTGGTGTATCCGGAGACGGACGACTATGAGAGTGTGCAGCGCTCGGTTTGCCTGGCGATTGCCGCCGCGGTTCAGGCGGTGTCGAACTTGGCGCCCAGAGGAGGCATCAAGCGGCGAGACCCCACAAAGCTTTGCAAAAGCAGCCTCGGAACGGATCCGACCGCCGTTGTCGCCTAGCGCGGTGAGCAAAGTCGCGGCGACATCGGGACCGACGCCTGGAAGCTCGAGGAGCTCTGGACAACTCGTATGCACCATGCGCTCGATCTGGCGCTCGAGCTCTTTGGCCTCTTGTTCAAGGAATTCATAGCGGCGCGCAAGAAACGCCAGCGTGAAGATGGCCGCCTCTTCCGGCGTCTTTGGTTCATGCACCGGAGTCATCTGCGCACAGGTCCGCACCTTCTTTCTCGCGCTGAGACCGGCGAGAGCCTCTCGGACTTCGATCGGCGCGGTGATGACAAGATGCTGCAGTTCGACAATCGCGACACCTTTCGCCTTCACCGCTGAGGCCCTGGTTACACGCAGCATTCGAAGGCTCTCGACGTTGCCGTTGCCCGATTTCGGGACACCGACGGTCTCGCCAGCCAGGACGGCTGCCGCTGCCATGTCCGCATCTATAAAGTCCGTCTTGCCCTGTCGAGCACGTCTCTGACGGTTTGGTCGACCGATCTCAAGGACGGATTCACCATGTTCGCTTAGGTAGCGGGCGAGTCCTGCACCATAGGAGTTTGGCCCTTCAATGCCAAAGCTCTCAATGACACCGAGCCTTTGCGCCCAGGCAAGAAGCTTTCGATATCCGAGTTCGGTCGTCGCAGCTTTGATGTTGCCAATTGACCTTCCGAGCTGATCTTTCGCAGAGGCGACATGGAAATCCTTGTGGGTGTCGACTCCAACGACAATCTGCGGTCGTGCTTTCAGTGCGACGCTCGTCATGGCTTCCTTTCCTAAGATGGTCACTGAAGTGGCGATCCGCCGGGCGGGGACGATACTGCTATGGGACGCGTGTCGAGCTCCTATCAGGTCAAACCGTCCGGCGGGTCACGCCGGACCACACTCAACCGACAAATCGGGATAAAGGCATAAGCGCCGGTATAGAAACGAGTCAGATTGAGGGTGGCAGGGTGACCCTAGCGACTTCCCCCAAGAATGCAGAAAGGAGTGGATCGCCACTCCTTGATTAGCAGTATAGATAGTCATGTAATGACGTGTAGTTGGTGCCAAAATCCCTTGAAATACTGGATTTCGATCTCATGTGGACCACACATTGTCGACATGTCTAGAGCCACGATGCCGAGCCGTGGTTCACCACCAGCGGTGCAGTTGCGCGATCGCTTTCGCGAGGACGGCAAGGCGCACGACCGCACGCTCGCAAACCTGTCTCACTGGCCAGAGGACAGGGTCGACGCGCTCGCTCGTGTCCTGAAGGGATCGCCCGCCAAGAACCTCTCTCGAGGAAGCCTTCGAGGTTACCTGCAGCTTTGTGCACGGCCGTGTCGCCGCCGTGCTCGGGACGTTGCTCGGTCTCGACAGGATGATCGACCCGGTTCCCTCGAAACGCCACGAGCTCGTTGTTGCCATGGTTGTCGCCCAGGTGATCGATCCCTCCTCCGGGCTCGCCTCTGCACGGGCACGGGCACTTCGACGCGAGACGACATCAAATTCGCTCGGTGATCTGCTCACGCTGAAACGTTGTGACGAGGACGACCTTTACGAGGCGATGGATTACGCGCTAACCCGACAGGTATCGATCGAGGGCAACCTCGCCCGGGCACATCTTGCCGACGGGATGCTCGTGCTCTATGACGTCTCCTCGGCAGCGTTCGAAGGAAAGACCGGTGCGCCCGATGTGATCGGCCATGTGAAAGACGCTGTGTACAACCGTCTCCAGATCATCCATCCCGACTATCCCGGCCAGCGGCTCGTCGTGTACGAGGACCCGCTCCTTTGCGAAAAACGCAAGAGAAAGCGCGAGGCGTTGCTGTGTGCAGCCAAGCAAGAGCTCGACAAGATCGCTTCGGCAGTTGCCCAGACACGACGACCGCTACGCGGAACAGAGATGATCAGCCTTCGTCAAGGCGGTCAACCGTTATCAGGTCGCGAAGCACGTTGTCATCGAGATCACCAACGATTCCCTCTCGTTCTCTCGCGACGGGCAAGCGATCGCCTCTGAGGCGGCACTCGATGAAATCAACGTGCTGCGCATAGGCTTTTCATCTGAGACGCTTCGCACCTCCGAGGTCATCTCGTCCTACAAAACGCTCGAGAGCGTCGAGCGGCTCTTTCGCAACTTCAACACCGAGCTCGACATCCGACCGATCCGTCGCCGGACTGAAGACCGCACCAAGGCGCACCTGTTCTTGTCGATGTACTCGTATTACGTGATCTTTCACATGAACGGGCGGCTTGCACCGATGCTCTTCCAAGATGACGGCGGGGCGAGTGCCAAGATGACGCGCAAGAGCCCGGTCGCATCAGCGCTCCGCTCGAACGGGGCATCAGTGAAGGCCGCGACCAATCAAACTTCGGGCAACGGACCGGCCTACAGCTTTTCTACCCTGCTCGATGACCTTGCCACGATCGCCGTCAACCACATCCAGCCAACAGACGAGGACCTGCCCTCCTTTGAGGTGGTCACGACACCGACTCCAATCCAACGTCGAGCCTTCGAACTGCTTGGTCTCTCGCACCGGGCCGACTACATGTAGCCGGACCGGTTACATGTAGTCAGTACCTCTGCCAGTCAATGCCTGAACGAACCAGGCAAATGAGTGAATTTCCCCGACACCGTGGGAGGAACTTCGAGCTAACTTGGGTGGGTGATTGGGGACCCCGGGAGGTCAGGAGCGTTGGACAGGCCGCGGATCTCGCTCTGTTGCATCACCGGCGGCCCTCTCCGCCAGGTGGCAGCGATTCTCAAGCTCTACCGACCGATCGTCGACGAGATCGTCGTCGCGGTGAATGGCCGTTTCACCGAGGAAGAACTCAGCCCACTCTCCGGGCTCGCCGACCGCGTGTTGCCCTGTGAGATGCGCGAGGACTTCTTGCAAGAGCGCTACCGCGCCTGGCTCTATGGACAGTGCCGCGGGGAATTCATCTGCACCGTCGACACCGACGAGGTCCCGAGCTCCGCGCTGCTCGCAGCGCTGCCCGCGCTCGCCGCGGCACGAGACGTCGTCACCTATCTCACCACCTGCAGATGGTGTTATCCCGACCTTGCACACTGGTTGGATGAGTACCCATGGGAGCCATCATGGAAGATGATCCTCGTCCGCAACGACCCCGCCACCCTTTACATCAAAGGTGGCGTGCACGAGGGAGTGATGGCCGTTGCGCCCTACAGCTTTCTCGAGCTGCCCGTGTACCACATCAGCGATGTGACGATGGCGCTCCAAGAGCGCGAGCGCAAGATCGCCTTTTATGACGGGTTAGACGGCAACCAGCTGCTCGAAGACGGCCGGCCGGTGAGCGAGGTGTTCTACCTCCCCGAGCGCTTTGCCCGCCACCCACCAGCCGATATCCCTCCAGAGGATCTCGCACTCATCGACCAGGTGCTCAGCGCAGACACCACCAGAGACAGAGTGCTTGAGCGCGAATCGGCGAACGATGAACCCGGTGAGCTGCTCCCGGGCACGTTCGCCTATGAGGCGATCCTTGGCTCATGGCCCGAGCGTCCGCTTCACAACGGCGCCTACCGGGCGCAGATTGAGCTGCGGCGGGGCCGTACCCCCGAGCGCGAGATGGCGAAGTTACAGCCGAGCGAGCTGCGCCCGATGATGGTTCGCATCGAGAACTGCGGGGACTCCACCTGGCTGCGTGAGGCCCGCAACCGCGTCTCGCTCTCCTCGCGCTTTTTCAAAATCGGAACTGCGGGGGCCCGCGGAGAGCTCGTCCGCGAGTGCGCGCGCTTCCCCTTTCCCGCCGATCTCCACCCCGGCCAAGCAAGGCTGCTCCCGTTCGAGGTCCAAGCGCCCGAGGAGCCAGGCGAGTACCTCCTCGTCGTGGACCTCGTCGAGGAGTACGTCCGCTGGTTCGAATCCGGCCTTGAGCTACCCGTACGCGTCTCCCCCGTCGGGCCCGCGAGGAGAGTTCTCACCGGGACAAGCAGCATCACCGACAACTCATCTCGTGGAGAGATTGTCCCCAACGTCGATGCCGAGCCGCGCGGAGGACCGATCGGAGGACCGGCCCCGACCGATGAGCAATCTGGCAGGCCGGGGTCCGTGCGGATCCAAACTGTCCTGTACTGTCCACCAAGAGAGAGCTTTGCTCGCTACCTGCGCGCCATCGCCCAGATGGTCCGTACCACCATCCATGCACGCCCCGAGCTCCTCATCGAGATCGCACTTGGCGATAATTCGCCGTCGGCGACCCATCGGCGAGATGAGGTCGACCAGCTCCGCTCGTCCTTCGAGGAGACCGGGCTGCATGGGCTGACCTACGAACACTTTGACGACAACCTCGGCCATGGAGGCGCCCACAACCGTCTGCTCGACGATGCGCGTGGCGCCGAACTCATCTTCATCCTCAATCCCGATACCTGTCCCTCACCCAACCTGCTCCTCGAGCTCCTCGAGGCGATGACAGGCTCGGTTGGTATCGTCGAGGCTCGCCAGCTGCCCCTCGAGCACCAGAAGGCCTACGACCCCGTGACCGGAGACACGGGCTGGGCTTCGGGAGCGTGTTCGCTTGTGCGACGCGAGGTATTCGAAGCAACCGGCGGCTATGACGCCGATGCGTTTTTTCTCTACTGTGACGACGTCGACCTCTCCTGGCGGACCCGACTCGCCGGGTACCGGATCGTCTACCAGCCAAGTGCGGTCTGTTTCCACGACAAGCGGCTCTCTGTCGAGGCGAAGGAGCAGCCGAGCGACATAGAGATCTACCACTCCGGGCTCGCCGCGCTCCTGCTTGCAACGAAGTACTCGCGCGCCGATCTCGCACAGGCGCAGCTGCGCGACCTCGCGAACTCACCCATCCCGATCCATACCGAGATCGTCGAAGCCTTCACCCGTCGCCAACGCGAGGGAAACCTGCCAACGCCGCTCGACCACGACAACGAGGTGGCCGACTTCTCCACCTACGCCTACGCGTCCCTGCGCTTCGACTATGACCGCTGAGACCGATCCGCCCTCAGTGTCCCGCGCGGTCGCGAACGACACCGAAGCCCCGCCCTACGCGAGTGTCCTCGATCTCCTCAAGGCACACGCCCGTGAACCCGGCGGTCTGGTGCTTGACATCGGTGGCGGCCTCTCCGTCATCGCCGAATCGGTGCGTGGGCTTGGACTTGCCTACGTCGGGCTCGAGCTGGACGTTACGGGAATCGAAGGATACGGCGATCGGGAGGCTGGGGGGGGCCGGCTCGACCTGCGCCATGACCAAGCGTTGCGAGAACACCTCGAGCGGGTGATCGCCGGGCGCCCACTGGTTGGAATCACCGCCGGTGGCGTCATCGGACAGCTTGTCGATGGCCCCCATGGCATGTCAGTTCTCACAACCCTGAGCCAGCTCGCGTTGGCCAACGGCCGGCCACCTCTTGTCGTCTGCGTCGAACAAATAGCGCCGTTCGACCTCGTCGTCGAGTTGATGCTCGGTTTCTGTGACATCTCCCCAGCGGGGATGTTTAGCGAAACAGGTGCCGCGACCGGCTCACCCGACCGACTTGAGCGGGCATTGGCAGGGACCGGCTGGTCACCTATCGGCGTGGCGAAGGACGCGCCCAATGACGATCAGCAGCTGCCAACCGACTCTGCCACACTGGCCCGGAGCCTGCTCAGAAGACTCATCGCACGCGTCCAGGGTCGGCCAGTCCGAGCGACCCCGGTGAACCAGCTCATCCGGGCCTACGCTCCGGTCGCACCTGCATCCTCGACGGCGAACGGCCGACCGGGCGCCAAACTCGACGACAGACCAGCTCCGCTCCTCAGCGTGTTACTTATCGCGAACGGCGCATCGGAGGCAGAGCTGACCGACGTACTCATCGCGCTCGATGCCCAGAGCGTGACCGATTTCGAGCTGATCGTGATCGCTCCCGAATCCGCAGAAGACGGCGCAAGGAGGTTCGAGGAGCTGCTCGCTCCGTTCTCGTCTGGTCTCTCGGCGCGTTCCCGGGTCGTACCGGGGCCACCCGAATCACCGCTGCCGGGGTACCGAAGCGACGCGATCCGAGTTGGGTCCGCCACGGCGCGTGGCCACTACATCACGGTCCTCGACGGGCAGAGCGTCGTCTTCGGCCACTTCGCGGAGGTGTTCGTGCGCCTCGCCACAGAGCATCCCGCGGCGGTCCTCCGGGCCCAGGCCATCGCCCAGCCGATGCGCCAGCTGACTTGGCCGGGTGGTCGTACAGGTTTCGAGCCGATCGCTGGCGCGACGCCTGCGTCCACAACGCACTTTTCGCTGCCCGGGCACCTTGTCTCGCCAGGATCACCGCCGGGAAGCTACGCCCTCGAACGAAGTTACGTTGACGGTTTCGCACCTGGCTGTGATGAGGACGAGATGCTCGCCGAGGCGGCGATGCTGGGCGGGGTCCACGAGACGCCCGACGAGGTAATCCTGCTTCTGCGGCGCTTCGAAGAACAGGTCCCGATCATCGCAGCCGAAATTGACCGCATGGACCAGTACCTGCCTGCCAATCGGATCGACCGAGCACCGATGACGTTTCACGCGCGCTCCCCAGCCGAACCCGCCGGACCTGCCAGACCTGTCGCGCCAGGCCCATCAACCGCGTCGTCGCTCGAGGACGCCCAGGCCGAACTGGCTGATGCCCGGACTCATCTTGTAGGCGTGCTCGGTGAACTTGCCGCGGTTCGCGACTCAACGAGTTGGCACCTCACCGCCCCGCTCAGGCGACTGTCTAGCGCACTGTACCGGGCTGGCCGTTGGCGTTCTAAGTAGCTGGCCTGTGTGTTTCACGCCAGCTGCATGCGCAGCTTTTGTATCGCGGCTCGCTCACCTTCCGCGCCGAGGACCGGCGAGGACCGACCCTCTGGGTTCAAGGTGCGCGTGTCCCTGTTGGCCGTATCTTGCCCTTCACCCAGAGTGACCGTAGTCTTGTCAGGTGGCGACGAGAGATGGCAGCGTGATCTCGCCGGACCATTCACTCATCTACGATTCTGATGTCAGACGCTCCGCTGTCCGCGGCTCGCTGTACGACCTCTATCGCTACCGTGCGCTGGTCCGGCTGCTGGTGGCGCGCGATCTGACGGTTCGCTACAAGCGGTCTCTGTTGGGAGTGACTTGGACAGTTCTCAACCCGCTGCTCACGTCGCTCGTCATGTGGGTAGTCTTCAGTCACTTGTTTCATTCCAAGATCCCAGGAAACGTTCCGTTTCTTGTCTACCTACTCGCCGGCAATCTTGTTGCCACTTACTTTCAGCAGGGGATCACCATGACCTCCGCTTCGCTCACTTCATCCGCGAGCCTGCTTACGAAGGTCTACGTACCGCCAGCAGTCTTCGCGTTCTCCGCGGCGTGCGGTGGCGCAATAAATCTCCTCTTCGGGCTCGTACCGCTCTTCATATTCCAGCTTTGGCTCGGAACAGGTATTGCCTGGACTGCGATCGCGCTCCCCGTTCTGCTCTTGTTTATGCTCGCCATGATCGCGGGAGTTGGACTCTCTCTTTCGACGTTTGCCATTCTGTACGATGATGTTCTCCAGCTCGTCGCGGTGCTCTTAATGCTTGCTATGTATCTATCGGCGGTCTTCTATCCCATCTCGATCGTCCCCGCGCAATTCCGCCAGCTGTTCTACTTGAACCCCCTCTATTCGTACGTCAATGTCTTCCGGTTCCTCGTCTATGGCGGCCCCCGTCCCTCCTGGCTTTCGTTTGTCATTATCGTGGCCACAGGTGTTGTGGGCCTTTCGGTTGGCCTTGCAATCTTCACCCGGCGCTGGCCAAAGGTTGCGGTACTTCTTTGAAAAGCGCTCCCCCAATTCAGGTTGACCGGGTCACCCTTGAATACCGGATCCCGCGCCATCGGGCGAACTCGCTCAAAGAGACAGCAGTGCGAATCGCGCGGCGCGGTATTGCCTATGACCTGCTCCGAGCTGTTGATGAGGTGTCTTTTGAGATACAACGGGGCGAGGTGCTTGGTATTATCGGACCGAACGGCGCGGGGAAGTCGACCCTGATGAAACTTATGGCCCGGGTTCTACCCCCTACGGATGGCCGGATCCGGGTCCTCGGCCGCGTCTCCCCGATGATCGAACTCGGTGCCGGGTTCAACCCTGAGCAAACTGCTAGAGAAAACATCATCCTCTACGGAACTCTGCTCGGGCGCGACGCACGCGAGATGCGGAGGCGATGTGGGAATGTCGTAGAATGGGCAGGGCTCTCGGAGTACCTCGACGTGCCCATTAGGGCGTTTTCGTCCGGGATGATCGCACGCCTCGCCTTTTCGGTCGCGGTCGATATCCAGCCTGACGTGCTGTTGATCGACGAGATTCTCTCAGTTGGTGACGCTGCCTTTCAGGAGCAGTCGAACGAGCGGATGACCGAGCTCATCCAGGGCGGCGCGGCGGTCGTTCTCGTGACCCATCAGACGAACCAGGTTGTCGATCACGCCCACCGAGCTATCTGGCTCGACCACGGTCACATCAAGCAGATCGGCGATCCGGGGATGGTCGTGGAGGCGTACCTGGCATCTGCGACACCAACGATAAACCCGGAAGGCCGCGAGGTTGACTGATCACGAAGCAAAGTGGGCGGTTGCGCCGGGGAAGCCTGTTCGAGTCATGTTCGTCTCTGGGGCCGGCGCGGCATGTTCAGCTTCGTGCACGGTGTCGTCGCGGCGTCAGACGCGGGCCGCTCGATCGAGGCCATGGTCTCAGTTTCAAAAGAGAGCGAGCGCTTTGCCGACTGGAGCGAACTCGGTGACCGCCTGAATGAAGTTCACACCTTTACGGCACCGATCGGCGCAATCGCCGGCGCCTGGTGCCTACCTTGGCTCCGGCGAGCACTCACGGCTGCGTTTCGAAATGTGAGCATCGACCTTGTGATCGACCTCTGAAGTGGATCCCCGATCCTGGACAGCTTCCTAAGATGTGAGCACTTACGCATCCTGGAGGTGCAAGTGCAGGGAAGACGAAATAAATTCAAGCCTGATTTCAAGGCGAAGGTTGCTCTCGAAGCACTCAAGGGCGACAAGTCCACCGCCGAGCTCGCGCAGATCTTCGGCGTGCATCCGACACAGATCGCCAAGTGGAAAAAGCAGCTGCTCGACTCCGCTGCGAGCGTCTTTGAGAGCTCGCACGTCAAGGCCGAGGCTCCCGTCGATGTCGATGCGCTCTACAAGAAGATCGGCAAACTCGAGATGGAGCGAGATTTTTTAGTCTCTGCGCCAGGGGTAATTGGTCATCTGGGCAGAGACGACAGATGATCGACCCTGAGCTCGAACTTCCCGTCTCCTCACAGTGTCGACTGCTGAGCGTCCCACGCTCCACCTATTACTACGAGCGCAGTGACAAAGAATCAGACGAGAACCTTGTGCTGATGCAAGCAATCGACCAGCTCTACCTCGCACATCCAGAGAACGGCTCGCGGTTGATGACCAAGGTGCTTCGCAGACGCGGTTACAAGCTGAACCGCAAACGCGTCCAACGTCTGATGCGCTTGATGGGTATCCGTTCGCTCTCCCCACAGCCATCAACGACCAAAGCACACCCCGCACATCCAAAGTATCCCTACCTGCTGCGCAACGTCAGAGTTGATCGACCAAATCAAGCATGGGCAGTCGACATCACCTACATCCCCTTCAAGAAAGGCTTCTTGTATCTCGTCGCGATCATGGACTGGCATTCGAGGAAGGTGCTCTCCTGGCGGGTGTCGAACACGATGACCGCGGACTTCTGTGTGGCTGCTCTACAGGAGGCACTATGCCTCTTTGGCACCCCGGAGATCTTCAATTCCGACCAGGGATCGCAGTTCACCTCGGAGGCATTCACCAACATCTTGATCGATGCAAAGGTGCAGATCTCGATGGACGGCGCGGGCCGAGCGATCGACAACGTGTTCATCGAACGACTCTGGCGGACACTCAAATACGATCACATCTACTTGAACCCAGCCGACAACGGCATTCAATGTCGCGAGGGCATCGGAGCATTTCTCAACTACTACAACCAAGAACGGCCGCACAGCTCACTTGATGACAACACGCCCGACGAGGTCTACTATCAATCACACATCAACCAACGGGCTGCCTGAGTCCGGCAACACCAGACTGCTTACCTCTTAAGAAGACCATCAGGTTGTCCAAAGGTTCGGGTCCACTTCACTCCTACTTCACGTTTGGTCGCCGACCAAAGGCGCAGCCGCGAGGCGGGCCAACTCGCGTTGTGTCGCTCTTGTGCATGACGCCGACCGTCACCCGGGAGACGGGTCCTCCAGTGTGCTCCTCCTTACCAAACGCACCGCTTCACGGGCCGATCACCTCTTGACCCTGAGTCGGCACCTATTGACCCTGAGTCGGCACGTGGCCGCTCGAAAGCGGTTCGCGACTCAACGAGTTGGCACCTCACCGCCCCGCTCAGGCGGCTGTCTAGCGCACTATACCGGGCTGGCCGTTGGCGTTCTAAGTAGCTGGCCTGTGTGTTTCACGCCAGCTGCACGCGCAGCTTTTGTATCGCGGCTCGCTCACCTTCCGCGCCGAGGACCGGCGAGGACCGACCCCTTGGGTTCAGGGTGCGCGCCCTTGTTTGCCTAAGGTGAGTAACGGGGCGGAATCTCACCTTACGGAAAGGACTTCGCGGTTGTAGCGACGCTCTTTCGCAATCCGGGAAGACCATTCCTCGGTCGCCGGAGTCAGAGCTTGGACCGGATCGAAAACCGATGGCGAATCGTCCACCCCTATATCTCACAGGACCAAAGTTGAGGGTCTAACTTCTTGGCCCTCACGTCCATCTTTGGACCAAAACTTCCCGCTCGTCTTGCATCCGGTGGCCCTGCCTAAGAGGAACCGGCGGCCTACGTGCACAAGCAGCTCTAGTGACTGATGCGTAACGTCAGCCAAACGCATAGATTCAAGATCATCGAAAGGGGCTCATGGACATATACGAATACCTGAAGCTTTCCGAAGAGGTGCTTGCCGCGAGCCGTCAGCATCCAGGGATCGCGCGAATAGACGAAGCGATCGACGTTGTTATCGATGCTTTGAGCACCCAACACGCTCTCCTGGTATGCGGAAATGGCGGTTCGGCGGCGGACGCCATGCACATCACCGGCGAACTAGTCGGTCGTTTTTTGAGAGATCGCCGAGCGCTCAATTGCATCTGCCTTTCTGCCGACCCCACGATTCTCACCGCTTGGGCAAATGACGTTTCCTTTAATTCTGTGTTCGCCCGCCAAGTAGAGGCGTACGGCCAACCGGGTGCAGTGCTCCTTGGAATCAGCACATCGGGAAATTCGATCAATGTAATCGGCGCATTTGAAGTCGCACGCGCGATGGGGATGACCACAATTGCCCTCACGGGCGCAGGTGGAGGCAAGCTGGCGGACCTTGCGGAAATCCTGATTGACGTGCCTTCAAGTTCAACGCCGCTCGTCCAACAAGTACATATCTGCTTGTACCACTATCTTTGCGAACAAGTCGAAGCCAGACTCGATTAATAATCCATCATGGATGAAAAATCTGACTCCCATTAGGTCCTCGAAACTTGGGCGAGCCAAGAACAAACCGCCTCAGCTGGATCTTCCACGATCGAAATCTCAAATCTTCCAGAAGCGAGCCATTCTTCCTGTAAGGCGCGCTGTCCGTCTAACTCCTCTCTACCGTGGCCATTTAGGACTAAAGCTCCCTTTTCGAGACCAGCCGCCCGTCCCGCGGCAAGATCAGTCAATTTGTCTCCGACAACGAAAGATCGAGCGAGGTTGACATCAAGGATGCGCGCGGCCTCCAAAAACATGCCGGGTTTGGGCTTGCGCCAAAAATGGTCAGGTACTGCATAAGGGACCACCGCTTCTGCATGAAATGCGCACGCCAAGACAAGGTCAAGATGCGCGCCATAATCTCTGAGAAGAGCATCCACCATTTCTTGGACAGCCGAGAAATCTTCCCACGAATACATGCCGCGACCAATCCCAGCTTGGTTCGTCACCACGACCACTGGAAGCTGAGCGGCGTTCACTCTTGCGATCGCCTCACCAATGCCTCCGGTAAGCGCCACTTGTTCGGGTCGATGGAGGTAGTGAATCTCCTCCACGAGCACGCCGTCTCGATCGAGAAAGAGACAGGGCTTACCGGAAAAATCATGCGGACTAAGCTGCTTGGCGTAAAGCCCAACGGTCTCATGTGCAATCGACTCTTCGGAATACCAAGGCTCGTGCACCTCTGTCATCATCCGGAGATGCTAATTGAGAGGTTCTTCGTTAGATATCCGACAACCGGATATTTTAATTTGAGTGTCCTTGCTCACGGCGTATCCGACCTCGAGTCGAGCTTCGTCAGCACCTCAGGCGTTCCTGAAGCGCCAGTCTCGTATCATCCGATAACCGCGAACAAGCTCTCGGATGCCCATCTCCAAGGATTGATCGGGCTTCCATCCGGTTGCTTCGATCTTTTCATTCGACACGATGTAATCCCGCTTATCCGGATCCTCCCCAATCGGAGCCGTGAGATAGACAAAATTAGGAACCACTTCCTGGATCTTCGTACACAGTTCAATCTTCGAGAGATTGGCATCCGAGAGCCCAACATTGAAGGCATTATCACACATCGAACTGAAATTGTCGAGAGAATGGAGAAACGCCTTCGCGACGTCTCGAACGTGGATGTAGTTCCGTTTTGCATCGCCTTCGAAGACCACAACCGCCCGATCCATCACAGCCCGATAGGTAAAATCATTCACCAGGAGATCGATCCGCATCCGCGGAGAAACACCAAAAACTGTAGCGAGTCGAAGCGAGATACTGTTCCCGCGTTCGAGCACGGCTCTCTCCGCCTCCACCTTGGTTACTCCATAGAGTGATACCGGTCTAAGCGGAGTCTCTTCAGTGCAAAACGAGTCCTTTTCGCCCACGCCATAACCCGAGTTCGTCGTCGGGAAAATGATCCTCTGTTCCGAACTCATGTGCTTCACGAGGATTTTCACGGCATCCAGATTGATCGTCTGCGCATTGGTTGGGTCTTGCGCGCAAAGCGGCGCCCCAACCAAGGCAGCTAGGGGAATCACGACATCCGCCGACGCAAGTAATTGCTTGATCAGCTCCTCATCCCGAACGTCTCCTCGGACCGGCTCGAACTGAGGGTTCGCAACAAGAGCTGCAAGGCTGGCATCGTTGCGAGCGAACGAATCCAGCGCAACCACAGCAAAGCCCTTTTCGAGAAGAGCGGGCACAAGAATCGAACCGAGATACCCTGCTGCTCCTGTTACGAGGACTCGCATCGACATAAAATTCCTTTCCACTCGTTCTTCGCGATGGGTGTCTTAGCCTATTGGTCACTTATCGAGCCGCGAAGCACCCGATCGGCTTCCACCAGAACGTCGATGCTAACGCCATTGCCGACGGAGGCCATAGTGTAGTGCCCCGAACCGAAGCGATCCGAGGATGTGCTCGACCTGAAGGCCCGCTCAATACCGAGCAGAGCAGGGAGCTGAGCTGAAGATGTCTTGCTCGCAGGTTGAGACCCTGTTGGGAAGCAGTGCCTCGGTGGTCAGCAATATGAATTACAAGTTCTGGTTGCCAACTCACGGACATGTGTAAATATGACCAGCGGTGATTATCTCGCGGACTCCGTTTCGGGTCTCCTTCTTTGGAGGGGGCACCGACTTTCCCGAGTGGTTCGAAAACAACGGCGGCGCCGTCCTTTCGACCACGATCAATCACTATTGTTACCTGACCTGTCGGAAGCTTCCTCACTTTTTCGACCACAAGCATCGGATCGTGTACTCCAAGACAGAAACTGTCTCGTCGATCGACGACATCCAACACCCGGCCGTTCGGGAAGCGTTGCGGCATCTACAGATCCCGTTCGGAGTTGAAATTCACCACGCAGGTGATCTGCCGGCGTCGAGCGGAATCGGCTCCAGCTCCGCTTTTGCGGTCGGCCTCCTCATGGTGCTCCGGCACTTGATACATTCACCGCTAACTCGAATGGAGCTCGCCCGCGAGGCCATCTTGCTCGAAAGAGAGCTACTCCAGGAATCGGTCGGCCTCCAAGACCAGATTGCATGTGCGTTTGGAGGAGTCAACTACATTGAGTTCAACCGAGACAGCTCAATCGACGTAATTAAATTACTCCTCACTGATACAATGCAAGAGGAGATCGCAGAGCGGATGATTCTCGTCTACTCGGGCCAAAGTCGTCTTTCCGGATCTATATCTGAGGCTTTTGTCGACGGCATCGCTTCGAACAAGCGCTCGCTCGGCGCGCTACAAGAACTAGCCCCGCGAGGTCGTGCAATCTTTGAGCAGAAGAAAGATCTGGACGAAATAGGTGACTTACTTGACCAGGCATTCCACATCAAGGCGAAGGTCAATCCATTGTCAGTGACGTCTGAGATCGCGGGGTTATATCAATTCGGCCGCTCGAAGGGCGCGCTCGGAGGCAAGGTGCTTGGCGCGGGTGGCGGTGGTTTCATGATGTTCTGGGTGAAGGCGGGGGACCGAGAAAGGTTCGTCGCGTCCTTGTCCGGTAGGGTCGTCGTCCCTGCTCGGATCGAGCACGAAGGTTCGGTGATCCTATTCACCGACGAGAAGGATGATTCGACGAATGTGGACTTCCGATGAATCCCTGGACCGAGCAGTCTCTCGTCGAATTCGAATCAAAGGTCGCGGAGATGTTCAATCGCGGAGAGATCAAAGCTCCGGTGCACCTTTCAGATGGTAACGAAGCGCAGCTGATTGAAATCTTCAATGAAGTTCGTCCAGAAGATTACGTATTTTGTTCTTGGAGAAGCCATTATCAATGCCTTCTCAAGGGCATTCCAGAGGATGAGATTCTTGATTCGATTCGCTCGGGCAAGTCGATATCGCTTAACTTTCCAGCCCACCGGTTCTATTCCTCGGCCATCGTCGGGGGCGTACTACCGCAAGCCGTGGGAGTTGCAGCTGCAATTAAGCGGTCTCGAGGAAGCGAGCACGTATGGTGCTTTCTGGGCGATATGACAGCAGAAACCGGCATGGCCCAGACGTGTTTTCGATACTCGTTGAATCACGGCCTGCCCATCGAATTCGTGGTGGAAGACAATGGGATCTCTGTTTGCACCAACACTCGCGAGGTATGGGGCGACATTTTACCAGCGGCGTGGGAATCTCCTTCGCTAACCAATGTTCGCTCTTATGTCTACAAGAGTCAGTATCCACATGCCGGTGCAGGAATAAGAGTGCAGTTCTGATGGCGCAGTTGTCCGCGTATGCAACTCAACTCCGTATTGCAATGCAGAACCTTGCTCAAGATCCTCGCGTGATCTTTCTCGGACAGGCAGTAGGGGTGCCCGGTACGGCGATGCGAACGACCCTGGAGGACATCGATGCCGATCGATTAATTGAACTTCCAGTGGAAGAGGATTTTCAACTCGGAATGAGCATCGGAATGGCAATCGGCGGCTTTATCCCCGTTTCGATCTTTCCGCGCTGGAATTTTGTCCTGCTAGCGGCTAATCAACTTGTAAATCACCTAGACAAGCTCGGAGAGATCACAGGACTTGATCCAGCGCCCAAAGTCATCGTCCGTACCTCTATTGGCGCTGAGCACCCATTAGATCCAGGACCTCAGCACAAAGGGGACTTCTCCGACGCCTTTGTGCTGATGTGCCCGCATATGGACGTCGTGCGGCTCGATACGACAGAAGCCATTGTCCCCGCTTACGAGAAAGCTCTGATGCGACCGGACGGGCGGTCCACGCTTCTCGTCGAATGGGGAGACCTGTATGCCATCTAAGCGGTTTGCTTGGCCACTGATGTCCAACAATGTCACCCGAGATGATCTTGACTCCATCATCAAGTATCTATCCAGCGATGACCCCAGGCTGACCAACGGCCCGGCAGTAGAGAGCTTCGAGGACGCCTGGTCAAAATGGCTGGGAGTTGACCATACCGTGATGGTGAATTCCGGCTCATCGGCAAACGACGTGAGCATGCTTGCGCTTCGCTATCTGCGAGGCAACGGCCAGGTGATCGTTCCTCCCCTCACGTGGGTATCCGATATCGCATCCGTTCTTCATGCCGGGCTCGAGCCAGTATTTGTAGATATTGAACTGGCAACTCTCGCTCCGTCAGCAGAGAACATTTCCGCACACGTCACGAACGAAACTCGCGCTGTCTTTTTGACCCACGTGCTTGGAATCAACGCGATCACTGAGCAACACCGCAACTTGTTCGACTCGTCAGACGACTTTGCGCTAATCGAAGATGTCTCTGAATCGCACGGCGCCATGGCGCAAGAGCGTCTCGCGGGATCGCTAGGTTGGCTTTCCAACTTCTCTTTCTATTACGCGCATCACATGACCACAATGGAGGGCGGCGCGATCTGCACCTCCGACCCTGCGGCGTACGAAACTTTGAGGATGCTCCGTTCGCACGGCCTTGTTCGCGAGATCAAGAACGACCTACTTCGCTCAAAGCTGATCGATTCCCACCCCGACTTGAACTCAGACTTTATCTTCCGATATGCGGGCCACAACATGCGGCCCATAGAGATCCAGGGCATTTTAGGTCTCGCTCAACTTAAGCATCTCGACGAACGCAACAAATCGCGTAAGCGCAATTTCGAACTATTCCTGAGAGGTCTCGACGAGAGCCGATTTCTCACCGAACTTGCGCTTCAAGGTCAATGCAATTATGCGTTCATTCTCATCCTGAGAGAGAAGAACCTCGCCATGCGTGACCGAATCGAATCGACACTACATACGCAAGGAGTAGAGTTCCGTCGGGGTCTTTCAGGCGGAGGGAACCAGCTTCGTCAGCCTTATCTCAAAGAGGCCGGCTTTCGTTTTTCTCTAGACAAGTTCCCAAACGTCGAGCACGTACACCACTTCGCCTGGTATATCGGCAATTACCCGGAGATCTCCACTGAGCAAATCCATTGGTTATGCGAACTACTCAACACCATCTAGCGAGCGAGAAGGTCAACTATGAGCACAGGTCTTGACGTCGTCTTTGTCAACGCGGATTCTTCGGAGAGTGCCTACCAGGATCTCGCGACCACGTATGCAGCTGTTGAACCTCCAACTTGGTCTCTATTGCTTGCCCAAAGTTGCCGATCAACAGGTTCTTCTTGTGCAATCGTGGACGCCCCCGCTGAGCGCCTTTCCCACGAACAAGTGGTCGCCCGACTGATCGAGGTCAATCCTCGACTCGTATGCTTTGTCGTCTATGGACAAAACCCCAACTCGGGTACGGTCAATATGTCAGCCAACATCGCGTGCTGCGACCTCTTGAAAGACGAATGGCCCGGCGCTATCACATGCTTTGTCGGCTCTCACACAAGTGCGCTTCCGCGAGAGGTCCTGTCACATGACAGCGTCGACATTGTGCTCCTCAATGAAGGGATTTACGCCCTTCGCAATCTCCTAGCGAGCGACCTTGGGCAAGATCTCGAGAAGATTCATGGGATCGGCTACAAGGTCGATGGAGTGCCCGTCTTGAATCCTCCGGAGCAGGTCGTACCGTCAGAACGTATGGACATTGATCTACCAGGATATGCATGGGACTTGCTCCCATACAGTCAGCGCCCACTGGATCTCTATCGAGCTCACTTCTGGCACGCAGAATATAGCCACGACAAGAGGACGCCGTTTGCGGCAATTTATACGTCTCTAGGGTGCCGTTTCCATTGCGACTTTTGTATGATCAACATCGTCAATCGAGTCGACAACGGTGACGAGATCGATGCCTCGCATTCATCCAATATGCGATTCTGGTCGCCGGAGTTCATGGTTCGTGAGCTCGAGAAGCTCGCTGAAATGGGAGTCGAAAGAGTCCGAATATCTGACGAAATGCTCTTCCTCGATCGTCGTCACTTCGAACCGATGCTGAGCGGTCTCGTACAGGCGGACCTCGGTCTCAAGATGTGGGGTTATTCACGAATCGACACCATCAGAGAGCGGTATCTCGCTCTATTCAAGAATGCCGGTTTCGAGTGGTTGGCCGTAGGAGTCGAAGCTGGCAATCGAGAGGTCAGGCGGGAAGTATCGAAAGGTACCTTCAAACTGGAAGATGTAACGTCTGTCGTCAAGTTGATGCATTCGGCGGGAATATCGGTAGCCGCCAATTACATCTTCGGTTTCCCGGAGGACACTCCAGAAACGATGACCCAAACTCTCGACTTAGCGCTCGAGCTTTGTACTGAAATGGTAAACATGTACCCGTGCCAAGCTCTTCCGGGGAGCCCTCTCTATTTGAAGGCAAAGCGAAACGGCTGGAAGCTCCCGTCCACCTATTCTGCTTATGGCTTTCTATCCTATGATTCGCAGCCTCTACCTACACGCCATGTGAGTGCGGCTGACGTCTTGCGCTTTCGCGATCAAGCATGGACGACCTACCACACATTCGAACCGTTTCTCAACCTAATTGAGCGAAGGTTCGGACCGGACTCGCGTGCAAATATCGAGAACTTGACTAAAGTTCCGCTTCGTCGCCAACTTCTTGGAGGGTGACTTTTCGATGGACGAGACGACCGAGGTGATCTCGCTTATCTGTCCAACCAGACATCGCCCGGAAAACGTCAATAATTTTGTGTCTTCAGCTCTTTTGCAAGCTGAAAGGCCAGATGCACTTCAGTTTGTCTTTTATGTTGACGAAGATGACAATACATTCCCGCTGATCGAGTCATCCCAGATCACTGTCGTAACCGGACCGAGGACCGCGCTCTCGCTCATGTCGAACGCCTGCTTGCCCAGGGTGGTGGGGGAGATCCTGATGTATGCGGGCGACGATCTCGAGTTCATCTCTAGCGGCTGGGACTCAATCGTGCGCAACTGCTTCCGCTCGGTTCCCGACAAGATTTTGCTTGTGCACGGAGATGACCTAGGGCAGAATCCAAAAAAGCTTGCAACACATGGATTCCTTCATCGGACTTGGGTCGATACAGTTGGTTACTTCATCCCGCCATATTTCCCTGCCGACTGGGCCGATACGTGGCTTACGCAAGTCGCAGACCGAATCCACCGACGCTGGTTGGTTCCGGAGCTTCATATTGAGCACAAGCACTACGCGTGGGGAAAAGGCACTATAGATCAAACCCACGAAGAGCGAATAGCACGTCTAAAGTCAGAGAATCTCGGCTCTCGGTACCGACGCCTTCGTCCGGAAAGGCGATTGGACGCTAAGAAGCTAAAGGCCCAAATGGACAGCCTGGAGCTGCCTGTTATTAAGCGAATGGGCGTTTCGAACCGGTTGCTACCTACGCCTGGTACCCGCGTACTTCACCGGCCTCGCTGGCTGCAGTGAACCATTCGTACGTCTGCTCCAATCCCGCCAAAAGACCATAACGTGGCACCCACCCCATCTCGCGGATCGAAGTATCGTCTAAAAGCTTTACGGGGGTTCCATCTGGACTCGAGTCGTCCCAGACGATACTTCCAGTGTAGCCAACGACTTTCGCCATAGACGAACACAGTTCGGCAATGGAAGTCTCAACATCGCCGGCGACATTAATTACTGGACTGGCGACTTTCAGCTCCGTGGCAACCCGTGCCACCGCCTCAGCGAGGTCAAAAGCGTGAAGGAACTGGCGTCGTGCGACACCAGATCCCCTAACTACAATTCGCTCAGCCTCAGTCACCTTCGCCTCATGAAAACGTCGCATCAATGCAGCGACAACATGCGCGTAATTCAGATGGAAGTTGTCTTTAGGACCGTATACGTTCGCCGGAATGACATTGGTCCAAAAAAGGCCCTGTTTACGAGCCTGTATGACCAACTCGATTCCAAGTGACTTCGCGAGGGCGTAAGCGCGACTACTGCTCTCGACTTCGCCAGTAAACAGATCGGAAACCATCATCCTATGGCGCCGATCGTTCGGATAGCAGCAACTCGATCCGAAATAAACAAGGCCCGGAATTTGTTGGTCACTCGCTGCCCTAAGAACGTTTACAGTAATGAGAGCGTTATCAACACCAAACGAAAGTCCCATTTCAAGATTTGCGCTTATGCCACCCACGACACCTGCAGCATGGATCACCAAGGTTGGGGCAATGACGCGCAATAACCTCTGAACTGCGACCGGGTCTCGAAGGTCACAATCCACCGAGCTCACACCAATGACTTCGCGACCTCCTTCGAGAAGCAGGTCCATAATCGCTGATCCGATCATCCCCGAGGCGCCAAACACCAAGATGACTTGCTTATCCTTATCGTCGCTCTCAGTACCCTCGTACTTGCGCAATCCCATCTCACCCATCCAAAAATCCCAGATCAATACCTCAACTCGTCCACTGGAGACCGGTCTGACTAAAGATACCCCTCATTTTAACCCTCGTAATGGAAAGATTTCCACGGGAGATGTTGAACATCTTCACAGAGCGAGGTTTTGGCAGGATCGCCCCCGGGGCGATCGGCCAGATGGAGAGGTGAGGTTGCAGTCCACTCAGCCCGATTCAAAAATGCGAAATTTCACTCTATAGGATGGTGTTCATGAGAGTTCTTGCGCCTTGGTCGTTATCGACTTATTTACCTCTCAACGGCTTTCATCCCCTCTATCGAAGCCTTGCTTCCGTTTCGTTTCGGGAACTTCGTTTTACTGTGCCAAGGACGCCTGGTCCTGATCTCGTGCGACATCTAGGTCAATACGGTCTGTATCATTCCAGAAGCTTCGACCTTGCAGCTCCAGACTGGGCGAAGAATGAAGACCTATTTGACAGCTTTGCCAGTTCTAGCCCTGAAGAGCTCTGGCTACAATCCAACTTATCGGGAGATGTCGAATTACACCACACGGCACCTGCAACCTTAGGTAACCGTCAATTTGTGCTGCATTGCGAGTCCTTCCTTCCGACTTTCTTCCCATTCTTCCAACAGGGCGTGAGTCCCGAGACATCTCAAGTTCCTAAAGTGCGGCGCTTCTACCGCAAACTTTTCGAATCACCGAACTGCAGGGCGATTTTTTCGCACATTCCAGAAACGCTTAGCCAATTTTCCAGTTTTTTCGAGAGCGAGATAATCGACCGCAAGTTAGCTCATGTGCCGAGCGGTATAGACACCGCGTTCATTGCGAAGGGGAAAATAGAAAAGCCGCGCAACACAATCAACTTTGTGTTTCTCAGCTCCGCGCACCAAATTCCAGCCTCATTTAGGCTCCGGGGAGGTGTTCCTGCTCTAAAACTCGCTCTGCATCTAACTGCAAAACGAGATGATGTGAGGTTCTATTTCCGCTCTGCCCGCCCAGACGACAAGACCCTCGCATCT
>Ga0307373_10004012_pt1 | contig 25020 bp, 20 predicted proteins | sample OX2MG_FD_202534 | JGI IMG/M metagenome (GOLD analysis project Ga0307373, IMG submission 202534) | Soil microbial communities from Risofladan, Vaasa, Finland - OX-2 | ecosystem: Environmental > Terrestrial > Soil > Coastal area > Acid sulfate soil | place: Finland: Risofladan, Vaasa | collected...
TCTCAGCGTGCTTGAAATCCGCCGTCTTGTGCGGCGGCTGGGCGGCAGCACGGTGGCCCGCTGGTAGCGTGGGGTAGGTTTCCAACCTGCCATAAGACAACCGGACGAAACGACGTAGCGGAATTCGTGAGAATTCCGACCCAGGAACCGCCGAAAAATAACTTCCGCATACACGTAAAGCCTGACAATACAGCGGGTTCTTCCACGCGGAACGAAACGCCGAAGTTATTTTTCGGCGGTTCCCCAGTAGTTACGACGCGGAATTCGCAGACTTCCCGCCGCGGGATCCTACGGCGTTGCTCGGTCGCGCCGGAGCTGCCGGCTAGCGCCGCGCGCGGCAACGACGATGAGCCAAGTGAACAAGCCACACACGGCCGGCCAAACATTGAGCGGCGCGGCCTCATAGAGCCGAAGCCGCGGTCGCAGTGTTGCCACGTCCCAAAGCTCGGCGGTATCTTTCTGGGCGGCAATGAACGCGCCGCCCTTCAAGCCCCCCGCGACGTGCGAGAGATTGCTCATGTCCTTCGCAGGTACGTACCGGCTCAAGCGTTTTAGAGTCAAGAACTTTAAAGCCAGGGCCTCCTGCGGCAATGAGTAGTCGGCGGCCGTCCGGTGAGTATTTGAGCGTGTAATACGCCCCAGATCGCGCGAGGTCGTCGCCATTGTCTCGCAGCGGAACGCGTCGCACTCGGCCGGTGGCAAGATCCCATCTTTCGATGGTTTCCGTTTCGCCGTTCTGCAAAGCCTCGGCCGCGATGGCATGGCCGTCAGGCGACCAGGCCACGCGCGCATAGCCCACCTTCGCGTCGGCATCTGTTATGAGCTCTCGCTCCAGCCGCGAACTGGCGATGTCGTAAATCTGAATCTTGTTAGCGGTCGTCCCCACGGCGAGCCGCTTTCCGTCAGGCGAGAAAGCCGGATAAGTGCCTCTTGGAAGCACACGTGGTGGATTTTCATCGACTGCGGAATGAATCTCGTAACGCCAAGGAGGACCGTCGAACGCGAGTAAAGAGTCTTCCGTGGGGGAAAACCGAAGCGCGCTTTCTCGCATTGGCAATGTGCGCCGAACTTCGCCCTGGGCGATGTCCCAGATTTGTACGTTGCCGTGCGGTTCAACATTTGCGTAGGTGTTGGGCTCCGCGGGCGAGACCGCCGCGAGCTTGCCGTCAAACGATAAAGCAAGGTCGCCGCCGAATGTTCCAAGAGTGCGAAGCGTTGCTTTGAGTGCTCCCTCGCTATCCCACACCAGCACCCGCCCGTCGCCCAGCAGCGCGCCGAACGTCGAACCATCGGCCGAGGCCGCAACAGCGACGATCTCGTCGGCATACATGCGGGCTCGCCGCGTGTGCCGCCAGAGCGGGACGACGATCGCCAGAATGAGGCCGATGAACGTCACGCACAACAGTAAGCCGGCGAGTGTGAAACGGCGGGGCATGGCGATGTGATCGCAAAGGTTCTTTCACCGGTTCCCAACGGCAACTCGGGCAATCGACGTCGCTGTCTTTTTTCTGGCCGGCCGGAACAGATCATTCTAATGCCATACCCGTATCCCGCATACCAGCGATTGGTAAAGGGTTCATGTCTTTCTTCCAGGTTTGTTTGGTTTCGGCCCAAGGTCGTGTTACGGCCCCTTTGAAACCTGCCCCACTTCGGGGTATGCTGCTACCTGAATTATTCCGTCTTTTTTCCCTTGGCGCGGCCCGATTGCGGAATCGTATCGTCGAAGGGTCAGTCCCGCGTTTGGCGCCGAGCAAGTGAGGCCTCACTTGGTAACATTATGCCCATCGTGCCAACATTCAATCAGTTTCAAGGAAGCCAAACCAGGTCGCTACACTCCCAAGTGCCCCAAGTGCTCGACGAAATTCCTGCTCGTCGTGCCCAACGACCCCGATGCGCAGCCGGTTGCCAGCGCGTTGGCCGGTGAGGGCGGAAGCACGGCAGCCACGCTGGCCGCGGCCGGCAATCGGCCCGCCGCCGAGCCGGAGCGCACCGGCGCGTGCATCCCTTCGCCGGTCGGCGCCGCGGATCGCACAGGTGCCTTCGTCGCGCCGCCAACCGCGGACCCAAACGCCACCGCCGCGCACGTTGCCGCTTCCGATTTTCGGACACGTGCCGACCAGCCTGAAGCGACGAGGGCCCATACCACGGCCGCCGGCGTACCGGACCCTTCCGCCGGACTCAAACCGACCCGCACGGCGAATGGCGGCCAAGGGGCTTCCGCGGTCGACGAGACGTCCGGATTCGACCTGGGCGGCGGCGCAGCCGCTGCACCGAACATGGACGTGCCGAGCACGCTGGGCGGCTACCAGATGCTCAAGGAACTGGGCCGCGGCGGCATGGGGGCGGTCTATCTCGCCCGGCAAATGTCACTCGATCGTAACGTGGCCGTCAAGGTCATGCGGCCCGAATGGGCCCGTGACCCGATCTTCGTCGCTCGTTTCACGCGCGAGGCGTTCGCCGCTGCCCAGCTCGTTCACCACAACGTGGTCCAGATCCACGACATCGGCACCGAGCGCGACACGAATTTCTTCAGCATGGAATTCGTCGAAGGCGAATCGCTCGGCGACATGGTCAAGCGCGAGGGGAACCTCGACGCCGAGGTGGCGGTGGGCTACATCCTGCAAGCCGCGCGCGGCCTGGCCGTGGCCCACGAGCAGGGAATGGTCCATCGCGACATCAAGCCCGACAACCTGATGCTCAATCGCCACGGCATCGTCAAGGTGGCCGACCTGGGGATTGTCAAGACACCCGGGGCGGCCGAAGCGGATCGTCAGGCCGATGAGCCCTCCGCGCCGCGCAAGATCAACCCCTCAGCGCCTACGCAAGTCACTATGGCAGGCATTGCCATGGGCACGCCGGCATACATGGCGCCGGAGCAAGCCCGCGACGCGGCCAAGGTCGATGCGCGGGCCGACATCTACTCGCTCGGCTGTTCGCTCTACGTGCTGGTCACGGGTCGCCTGGCAGACCGGGACGAACAGTTCGAGACGCTGTCGCGGGGTGAGTCTCCGTTCGTCGCAGAATTGCGTGATCGGGACACCTCGCACGAGTTCCATGACAAAGAACGGCTGCCCACTTTCGGTCGTCCCGGCATCCAGTACCTTGGCGATGTGTGGATGGTCCATCATCGCCAGCGCCTGCCGTTCCGCCTCAAATCGAGGAATCACCTGCCGTGTGTCCATGCCGGGTTTGAGCACTTTGAGCGCCACAGTGCGGCGAATCGGCTCTTGTTGCTCGGCGATGAAAACGACGCCAAATCCCCCTTCGCCAATCTGCTCGATCAGCGTGTACGGTCCGATCTGCGCGCCAGGCCGTTCGCGGATCGGCTCGCCGACCGAGGTCGCGGCGCACCCGGAGGGAGGCTTTTCGAGGAAGCTCGAATTTTCTTCCGCCACCTCAAGCAGGGCGACCACCCGTTGGTGCAGCGCCGCGTCGTCCCCACAGGCCTGCCGGATGTAGGCGATTCGGGCGTCAGGAGCCGCGATTTCCAAGGCGATTTTGAAAATCTCTTCCTCAATGAGCGATGACGGAGTCATGGCGCTTTCCCTGGAGGAGTGTCGTCGTCTGTAGAACAGTGCGAGATTCGCTACCAAACCTTCCGATTCAATTTCGAGATTCTTGACGGGAAAAGTGTCATTGCAACTCGAGACGCAGCCAGCTCTTGGCGTAGGCCCAATCCGCACTGGCCGTCGACGTCGCCACGCCGAGCGCCTGCGCGGCCTGCTCCAGCGTCAGCCCCGCGAAATAGCGGAGCTTCACCAGCTCGGCCCTGCGCGGGCTAAGACGCTCGAGTTTTTGGAGCGCCTCATCCAGTGCCAGGAGGTCGAGTGGCTCGCCGCGCGATTTCTCGGCGACGTCCGGCAGTTCGCCGCGATGGCGGGCGGCACCGGCTTTCAGCGTTTGTTTGTGACGGGCTTGTTCGATGAGAATTCGCCGCATCGCTTCCGCGGCCGCCCCGAAAAAGTGGCCTCGGCTGTTCCACTTCGCGGCTTGTGCGGTATCGACCAATCGCAAATACGCTTCATGGACCAGTGCCGTCGCCTGCAGCGTCTGACCCGGCTGTTCCCGAGCCAAACGCGCCGCGGCGAGCTTCCGCAACTCGTCGTAGACCAGCGGCAACAATTGCTCCGCCGCGGCGGGATTGCCGTGTTCGATCGCCGCGAGGATTTGGGTGACGTCACTCATCACCGCATTGTACTCAGAAACTTCGGCGGTTTAACGGGCGAGCCATGCGTTTCGGTCACCGTTATTGCCGGGCTTCATTTCTTCTCGGGCTTTTTGAAACACTAATCCGGCTAATCTTCGCTGACAGAATCCGCTTTCCGATTAGTGTGGATCAGGGTTGGCTTCCCAGCCTGCCTCGGCCGGGCAGTGTGTGTTCTAAACGATGGCTCCCAGCGCCCGATCCAAATCGTCGCGCAGGTCGTCGAAGGCCTCCAGGCCGACGCTGAGCCGGATCAAGCCGTCGCTGATGCCGGACGCGAGGCGGTCGGCCGGATCGTAGCTGGCGTGCGACATCGAGGCGGGCTGCTCGATCAGCGATTCGACCGCTCCCAGACTGACGGCCAACTGGAACAGCCTCGTGGATTGCGCCACCCGTTTCGCGGCTTCGAAATCGCCCGCCACCTCGAAGCTGAGCATGCCGCCAAAGCCGCCGTCCATCTGTCGCATGGCGATTTCGTGGCCGGGATGGTCGACAAGACCAGGGTAAAGCACTCGCCGAACCCGGCGGTCGCCCGCCAGAAACTCGGCGATCCGCTGCGCCGTGCGCGATTGTTCGCGGACGCGCAGCTCGAGGGTCTTGAGCCCGCGCGAACAAAGGAACGCCTCCAGCGGCCCCATCACGGCGCCGGTGGCGTTCTGCAAGAAATAGAGCCGGTCGAGCAACTCCCGGTCGCTGACGACCAGCGCCCCGCCCAGCGCATCGCTGTGGCCGCTGATGTATTTCGTCGCTGAGTGCATCACGACGTCGGCGCCCAATTCGAGCGGCCGAGTCAAGACGGGCGAGGCCAACGTATTGTCGCAACCCAGCAGGCAGTGGTGCTGGTGGGCCAGCTTGGCGCACGCCTCGATGTCGCAAATCGACATCAGTGGGTTGCCCGGACTTTCGATCCAGACCAGCCTCGTGCGCGGGGTGATGGCGGCCGCCACGGCACCGAGGTCGGTCGTCGAGGCGAGCGATACGCCGATTCCGGTGCGGTTGGCCACTTTGTGCAGCAAACGATATGTGCCGCCGTAGATGTCGGCGCCGGCCACGACGTGGTCGCCCTGTTCGAGGAGCATCGTCACGCAGTGCGTGGCCGCCATGCCCGAGGCGAACGCCAACGCGCCGGCGCCCCCTTCGAGTGAGGCCAGGGTCGTCTCGAAAGCCTTGCGTGTCGGGTTGCCGCTGCGCGAATAGTCGAATGCGCCCCATTCACCGGCCCCCGGTTGAACGAACGTGCTCGCCAGGTGCAACGGTGGCACGACGGCCCCAGTCTGAGGGTCGCAGTCCTGGCCGACGTGAATGGCGCGAGTGCGAAAGTGCATTTTCGTCAATTGTCAGTTGTCAGTTGTCATTGGTCAGTCGTCATTGGTCTTTGGCTGATCATCCGCGGCGGCGTTCCCATGCTTGAGCGTGGGGAGTCTCCGCGTCTCCACGTCTCCACGTCTCCGCGTCCCCCATCACGCCTCCGCCAACGCCTGCTCCAGATCGGCGATGAGATCGGCCGCATCCTCAATCCCGCAAGCCAGCCGGATCATGTTGTCGGCGATGCCGTACGCTCGGCGCTCGTCGGGAGTACACTCGTAGTAGCTCATCACCAAGGGCTGCTCGATCAGCGACTCGACGCCCCCCAGGCTGGGGCCAATCCGCGGCAGCTTCACGGCATCGACTACCGCGGCCGTCCGCCGCCAATCGGCGTCTTTGACCAAGAACGTCACCACGCCGCCGAAGCCGCGCATCGTCCGCCGTGCGACCTCGTAATATGCGTGCGATTCCAGCCCGGGGTAATAGACCTTTTCGACCTTGGGGTGTCGTGAGAGGAACCGGGCAACGGCCAGGCCATTGGCGTTGTGCCGCTCCATCCGCAGGCCAAAGGTCTTCAGGCCGCGCAAAAGAAGATGGATGTTGTGGGGCGAGTTGATTGCGCCCATGATGCCGCGGAGCTTTCGGACCGGTTCAAGCTTCTCGGCCGAGCCGATGATCACGCCGGCCAACAGGTCGTTGTGCCCAGCCAGGTACTTCGTGGCCGAGTGGAGCACGTAATCAATGCCGGCCGCAAGGGGCCGTAGGTTGTACGGCGTTCCCAGCGTCGCGTCGATGAGCGTCTCGACGCCGTGTTTGCGGCCGACGGCGGCGAAGCGGTCGAGGTCGACGATGCTCAGGTGCGGGTTCGTGGGCGACTCGCTTACCAGCAGCCTGGTACTAGGCGTGACGGCGGCGGCAAGCGCCTCGTAGTCGCAGGCCTTGACCTGTCGCGTGACGACGCCGAACCGCGAAAGGTGCTTGACACAGAACTCGCGGCTGCGATGGTAACACTCGTCAAAGAAGATCACCTCGTCGCCCGAATTGAGCGTGGCCATCAACAAGCCGACGATGGCGGACATTCCGGTCGAGAACAAGAGCGCCGCCTCGCCGCCGTCGAGCGCCGCCAACTTGCGTTCGGCCGTTTTCTCGCTGGGGTTGCCATAGCGGCCGTACTCCTCACGGGGGAGCTTCCGTTCGATGAAGTCGATCACCGATTGCGTATTCGCAAAGGTGTAGGTCGAGGCGCAGAAGATCGGGTCGGTGATCGAGTTGCCGGGTTTCTGCCGCTCCTCGCCGGCATGCACGGCCAACGTCGATGCGCTCCAGCCTGCTTGCCTCGACGGGTCCGTCGGCGGATGTGGTTCACTCATGGCCTAGATGGCACTTTAGCAGAGGTGAAGGCTGCAAGCGGCCGCAAATCCCAGTTGCAACGATTCTACCTCCCCTCGCGTTCGCTCGCAAGCCGCCGGTGACTACTTGTCAAGGAAGCGGGAGCACTCGGATTCCCTCGGGGCGGAATCCGCGGACACGATGGTATGCTGGACGGATGCCAGGTGCCGCGGATACAATCAAGACAGGCGGGACATCGGGGCGTGTGGGAGCCATTGCAAATGCGTAGAGGTACGGTATTGCTCGTGTGCGGTCTCGTGGGTTGCTGTTGGGGAGGTTTGGCTTGGGCCGACCAAGGCACCGACACGCAGCGGGCGAGCGGTGCGCGCATCGCCGAGTTGATCGAGCAGCTTGGCGCGAAGTCTTACGTCGCGCGGCGGCGCGCGGCGCGCGAGCTGATCGCCGTCGGCGCGCCGGCCAAGGACGGTCTTTTGGCCGCACGTGGCCATCGCGATCCCGAGGTGCGGTACCGGGTGGGTGAATTGCTTCAAACCGTGCTGGAACTCGATTTCCACCTGCGGCTCAAGGCGTTCATCGCCGACGTCGATGGCCGAACCGAGCACCACCTGGCGGGCTGGTCGCGCTACCGCGAACTGGTCGGCGAAAACGGTCCAGCGCGGCGACTGTTCGCAACGATGCAGCAGGCCGAACGTCACCTGCTGGAGGTTGCCGAATTCAGCCCGGCCGATGCTGGTGAACTGCTCGAAGAGCGTTGCGAGGAGTTGCAGGCGGCCCATCACGCCGACGAGCAGCCGTCGCAAGCGCCATCCTTGGGCAGTATCGCGGCAGTGCTGTTCGTCGCAAGCGATCCTGAGTTGCCCGTCTCGCCGCAGGCGGGCACCTGCGTTTATAACCTGAGCGTCCAAGGCGAGATGCACAGCGCGGCCACCACGGGCGAAAAGGCGCAGACCGTCAAGCGGCTGTTGGGCGCGTGGGTTCGCCGTAGCGAATGGGTCGACTGGACTGTGGCCAACCAAAGCTGCATCCTCGCGGTTTACTATCGTTTGCAGGAAGGGATCGATCTGGCGCGTTCCCTGCTGCAAGGCGACGGCACGCCGCAACTATCGCGGCAGTATTCCATTCAAACCCTGGCGCGACTCGGCGGAAAACAACTCTTGCCGGAGATTGGCGCCTTGCTGGCCGACCGGTCCGAAGTGGCCGAACTATCGGCCGGAGATCAAGATGAAACGATCAAGACCTTGATCTGCGACGTGGCACTGGCCTCACTGATCTATTTGACGGGCCAGAACCTTGGGGACTACGGTTTTGACGTTGACGAGGTCCAAAGCAATTCCGTCATGCTTTTCGACGCCCGCACGCTTGGCTTCGCCGACGCCGACGCGCGCGAGGCCGCGCTGATCAAGTGGAAGGACTGGGCTGAGACGCACATCGCGGATATTGAGCCTTGAGCGAAATCAGTCGAAGGCCCTGGATTTTGAATCCAGCGCGTCTGCGCCAGCGGGAGCGGCATGAATGCCATGCAGGTACAGGATTCTCCTAGCCCCCTTCTCCTTCAGGCGTCCAGGTATTCAGGGGTGTTTCGCTGCTGGCTGCGGACTTGGCGTCTTCTCGCCCTCCCTTCTTCCTTGTCCTGCCGTCTGGCTCTCCGTTGCCGAATGCAGGCCATCCCCGTAGTCGCGGCACTCCGTGACGTGGGCCCGTCAGCCTGGTCGCCAAAGGCTCTCCGGCAATTTTCGGCGCGGAGTGTCGAATCTACGAACCGAGCGCCTCTGCCCGTTTTTTGGGCATGCTTCGCGGACCGAAAGCCCCGTCTTGAACGGTCGATTTTGCGGATAATTATCTAGACTGAAAAAGTGTATTCTATCGAAGTTTTTGGATATTTCATTCACGCCCGGCATTGACGGATCGCTCGGCTCTCCATCCCCATGTGCCCTGTGTTTTGGCAGACACTGCGTGAAAACGATGCACATCCAACGGCTCGCAATTGCCGTCTCGGCGAGCGCCCGCGAAGCTTTCCGCCGAATGGGAGTCCTGCAATCTGAGAACACCGCGAGTTGAGCACCTTACTCCGGAGTTCGGAACACTTATCAACGCTGATCCACACTAATCGGAAAGCGCGTTCTATCAGCGACGATTAGCGCCCATTAGCGTTTCTGTGTTTCCGTCGGCGAGCGCCCGCGAAGCTTTCCGCCGAATTGGCCAGCTTCGCGACCGGCGAGATTCAAGTGCGCCGCCTGGACCGTTAACCGGCCAGACACTCGCGCACGAGAGCGCCATACACCCCATTTGTAATAATACCGGTGTCCAGTTCTCAAGGCAAGCCTCCCCGCTTGCGCTCGGATCATGCTCGCGGATTCAAGGTGGCTAGGGCGGCGCTTACGCTTCATCCTTCATCCTTCCGCCTTCATCCTTCCTGAGCCCAAGTGTCCAGTGATCAAGGCAAGTCCCCCACTCTCGCGGCGCCTCCGCTTCATCCTTCATCCTTCCGCCTTCATCCTTCCTGAGCTCCGCCGCGAGCACGAAATCTGTCGAAAACGGCGTTCAAGTCGTCCAAGTCGTCCATCTACTAATAGGGGGGAATGTCGCGCGCGTCGCAAGCCTTTCCTGATACATGACTTGCGCACACACGTCCTTTGTGGCCATGCCGGAGTGGGCGGCCCAAGTCGTCCAATAAGTCGTCCAAAAACCGCGCGCAAGTCGTCCAATTTCGGTGATTTCGCCTGCCAGGCAGTCGGTGGCGGTCAAAAACAAGTCCATTGTGGCGGTGACCCGGCTGCTCATCGCCAGCCCTGATCCTTGAAGTCTTCCCGGCTCGCCTCCCATTCGACGCCGTCCAGCTCCTCCAGCGAGCGGGCCTCGATCGTGGCCGGATCGCCGGCCACCACCTTGCCCTCGGCGACGTCCTGGAGCTGCCCCCAGATTTCCAGCCAGCGGCTTTGGCGGCGTTTCGGCGTTATCATCTCTTCGTTTCGCTGGCTGGGCGAACCCTCGATCACCTTAGCCCTGTTCAGGTACGGGCGGATAATCCGGTCCACGTCCGAACCGTCTGGGTGGGCTTTTGCCAGCTCACGCCAGACTTGGCGCAATACGTTCAGGTCGCCGACGCCCAAATGGAGTGCCAGCGACTTCAAGACGCGGTCGGCCGTTTCCCGCGGCTCGTCGGAGAGCCGCTTTTCGATGGTACTCTCGCGTCGGTCGCGCAGCACCCTCCCGTACGCCGCGGCGATGGTCCGTGCCGCAAACTCGTCGCGCTCCGGGTACCGGCGCCGGCACTCCGTAAGCACACACCGCGCGTCGGGGTGGACAGCCTCCGAGTCGTCCGGCGCAGCGGCGCCGGTTTGCGCTTCCACTCTTTGGTACGGAAGCAGGTCCGTTTCGATCTTGGCCGACCGGATCGCGCGGCTAATGGCTGCCAACAGCGCGCGTTCATCAGCGCCCCGGGCCGCGACCGGGTCGTTCCGGTGCTTGTCACGTCGTGTTGTCGTGTCGTCGTTGTCGCCATCCGGCGGAAGCGACGAAGAAGAATCATAATCCTCCATTTGCGGGCCTCCTCGAAATTGAGGCGCTGCACCGCGACGAAGGAATTTGTGAACAAGGCAATACTACGCACCAAAGGCCCTTTGAGTTCTCCTGGAAACTGTTTTCTAAAATCCGTCGAGACGACCAATTTTTCCCGCGACGATACGGCGGCCACGGCGCCTCTAATATAGAGGACGATGTTTTTCCACCACATGAATGGAGGATTGGATAACGTCAAGAATGGCGCTCCGGTACTCCCCGTCGCCCACCGGAAAGCAATGGGGAGGACTGTAGGCATCACGCTCCGGCGTGATGCCGCGGCACGCGTCCGCGCCACGGCAACCACACCAACCCGCCGCGCCAGCAAGGTAGCCACCGGGAGACCGGCGGCAGAGGAACCACGAAACACACGAAACACACGAAAGAGAAAACGGAGGACGGACGAGACGAATGACGGGGTATCCACAGATTTCGCAGATTTCACAGAGTGGGAACAGTAATCTGTGCAATCGGTGAAATCTGCGGTTGACCTTCCTCGTTCTCCTAACGCCTAACGCCCAACGCCCAACGCCTAGACGCCTTCTCCCAAGAACCAAGAACTAACAACTAAAAACTAGGAACTTTCTCAAGGAGTTTTTCCCATGCTAGGCTGCACCAATCTCGTCAACGGCAGCACCACCGCCGGCTCCAGCGCCGTCGTCAACAAGGGCACCGGCACCTCCTTCACCTACACCAATCGCAACGCCGGGACCGGCGTCTACACGGCCCCGCCCAACGCGATCAACAAGCTGGTCGGCAATGCCAACGGCACCTGGACCGAAACGCAGCCTGACGGGTTGACGCTCAACTACAACAGCTCCGGCGCGCTGGCCACGATCAAGCGCACGAGCGACACCTGGACGCTGACCTATAACGCCCAACAGCAAGTGGCCTCGATCAAAGATCCCGTCAACCACGGGCCGTTGGAATTAGGGCACGAAAAGTACCGGTTGGGGGACTTGAACCCCTACGTCCTTGCGGACCCCTGATTTGCACTCTGGGGGTTTTCGACCTATGTTTCAGATGGTTCAGCGCTCACGTGGCGTCGGCTTTGGCCGGCCGCCGTGTTCCGGGCCTCAAGCCATGACACACCTCGCAGGCATAGAAATCTCGAAGCGCGAAAACGCGCGGCACGGCATCGCGGCCGTGGAAGCGGCGTTTATCATGCCGCTCTTGGTGCTCTTGATGCTTGGCATCTGGGAAGTCGGTCGGCTGTTGGACGCGGCGCAAATCGTGGCCAACGCCTGCCGCGAAGGGGCGCGTCAGGCGGCGGCGGGGCAGAAGACCGCCGCGCAAATCCAGCAAGCCGTTCTGACCTATCTGGCGCAGAACGACGTGCCGACCACGGGGGCGACGGTGACGGTCGCCGACTTGACCTCCGCCGGCACCGACCCCACGCTGGCGGCGCAACTCGATCAACTGCAGATTTCGATCGTCGTGCCCACCGCCAACATCCGCTGGCTTGGGACCGGCTGGTTCGACACTTCGGCCTCATTCACGGCCACGTCCACTTGGAATTCGATGAACGATGTACCCGTCAGCGTGACCCCAACGGTCCCGCCCGAATGAACGGAGGCAAATTGGACGGAGCCGAATTAGACGGGCAGAAATGAACGGAGCAGGGCGGCACGAGTAACCGCGGTTGTTTGTCGAGGGCACACTACGATGTCTCGCACGCGACACTGGCGGAAACGAAGAGGGGCGACGCTCGTCGAGACCGCTCTCGTCTTGCCGATGTTCTTCTTGTTTCTCTTGGGCATTTTCGAGTACGGCCAGTACGAAATGGTCCGGCAGGTGGTCGAGAACGCCGCGCGCGCCGGGGCACGGTACGCCGTCGTCAACTCGGCCGACGCCAGCACGTCGCAAGTGCAACAAGTTGTTTCGCAGCAGCTCAATAACATGCCGATGTTCAACTCGCCGACGATCCAGGTCTTCAAGGCCGACCCGACCAGCGGCGCGAACATCGGCGCCTGGACCGCCGCCAAATTCGGCGATTGCATCGGCGTGCAGGTCCATGGAACGTACCAGCCGGTGACGGCCCAATTACTGAAATTGCCGGCCAGCCTTCCTTTCCAGACCGAGGCCATGATGACCTGCGAAGCCAATTGAGCTTCGCATGGGACCGTCGAAGACACACTTCGGGTATAGCTATCCAGAGATAAGCAGGTGCAACCATGGCTCGAACTTCGAATCGCCGTGCCCGACGCGGCAACGTATTGGTCTTGACCGCCCTGTTCCTCGTGCCGATTTTCGCCTTCGTGGCGATGGCGGTCGACCTGGGGCTGCTGGCACTGGCCCAAACGCAGTGCCAGAACGCCGCCGACCTGGCCGCCCTGACCGGAGTGCGCACGGTCAACGGCAACGCCCAGGCCAACTTCCAGGCCGGCACCGCGACGCCCAACGCCGTCACTGCCGCCGGAAACAACTACATCCTCTCGAAGGCGGTCGAAGGCGACTGGCTCACCATCCAGCTCGGCACCTACTCCTACAACTCGGCGCTGCAGAAATTCGTCGCCAACGTGGGGTCCGTGCCCAGCGGGCAGCCGCCCACGTTGGTGAAAGCCACCGTCGATTACGCGGGAAATTATGCCTTCGCCAGGGCCCTCGGCATGAGTGGGTTCAATCTTTCGGCCACGGCCACGGCCGTACATCGACCGCGCGACATCTCGATAGTTCTCGACTTCTCCGGCTCGATGAACAACGAGAGCGACCTCTGGAACTGCGAGACCTACCTTGGCACCTGGGACGGCACGCCGAACAATCCCGAGGGCGTCTATCCGCTGTTTGGACACTATTCCTCCGGCTCCGCCAACTTGCAGCAGACCAGCAGCAATCCACTGGTCGGCACCAGCAACATCAGCACCAGCGTGCTGGGAATGCCCCCGTTGGTCAACGACTTCGTCAGCAGCAACCGCGGCGTGCAGCCCTCGACGTCGGCGTTCACGTCGGCCCCCGATTCGTACGCCACGGTGCCCGCCGGCGACAATTACCTGTTGCAAAACCTGAACACCGGCGGCAGCTACGCCCAAACGGTGGCCGACTTCAACAACGGCAGCGCGACGAAGAACGCCACGTTCGAGAGCAAGGGCTATGCCCAATACACCGGCCAACCATCGAACGGCTACACGGAAGGGCCGCGCTACTGGGGCAAGTCGTTCTTCATCTGGCCGCCCGACCCCAAGAACGACTGGCGTGTGAAGTTCTTCGGCACCAACGACAACACCAAGCTATGGGATGCCAGCGGCAACTGGCGAACGCCGACCGCCGGCGGGTACACGATCAATTACGCGGCGATCCTCAATTGGATGCAGAATACCGGTCCGAACCCCTTTCCCAGCCAACTTCGCGCCCCGCGAATCACCTACTATTCGTCGATCCCCAGCGACGTTCCGGCCAGCGCCTACAACTATGCCAACACCAACGAACAGATTGGCAACAGCGATCAGCGGTTCTGGAAAGAGTTCATCGACTTCGCGCTGGGCGTCTGGAAGGACCCGACCGGAACGACGCAGACGCCGGGCAATCCATCGTGCAGCTACGGTCCCGACTTCACCTGGGGCACCGTCCACGTCAGCGCGCCGCCGGGCGGCGCCTCGCCCGCGTACATGAATTACCTCGACAACCCAAAACGGCCACGGCACCGCTGCTGGTTCGGCCCGATGACGATGATCCAGTTCATCCTCGACGCCGGCATCGCGCCGGGCACCGCCCACGACATTTCGATGTTCGCCGCCAAGATGGGCATTCAAGCCGCCTTGCAGGATATCCAGACGAACCATCCCAACGACCTGGTCGCCCTGCTGCTTTTCAGCCGTCCGCACTTCAGCGGCGAAAGTACCGACGCCGGCGCCTTCAACAGCGCCCAATTCAGCCTGGGAAACGACTACGCGACGATGGTGAACGGCCTCTGGTACGCGCCCAACAGCTCCGCGACCGATGTCGTGCCCTGGGACCCCAACGGCCTGCAATGCCCGCACTCACACGGCGACTACGACGCCAACACGACCTCCAACTACGGGTTCATGCTGGCCCACAACGAGTTCTACAGTTCGACCACGGGGCAGGCCACCGGCGGCAACGGCCGCAACGGCGCGAACCGGCTGGTGATATTCGAGACCGACGGCATGGCCAACTGCGCCGCCGACGGCGGCGCCACTTGGAACGGCACCGACTACAATATTGGGGGCGGCGCAAGCTTGAACCAGTGGTCGGGAATGGCCGCCGACCAGGCGGTTTATACGTGCGCCAGGCGGATCACGGCGCTCACCACCGACTTCACCAACGGGCCCGGCTTCTCCACGCCCAGCAAGCCGGTGATCATCCATTGCATTGCCTTCGGCGCGATTTTCCAGCCAACGGCGCCTGCCAGCTCCACGGCCTCCGCGGTGACCTTGTTGCAAAACATTTCGAACTACGGCCAAACGATCTTCCCTAGTTCGGCCAGCGACCCGACCAACGGCTACAAGTGGTGCATCGGCACGCTTAGCCAACGGCAGGCAAAGCTACAGCAGGCGTTCCAGGCGATCATCAACGGCGGCGTGGGAGTTTCATTGATTCAGTGATCATCGATCCGCTCGGCAACTTGCCGCGACCGCTGCCGATGGTACTTCAGCCCCGGCACGAAGAAACAGGCCCCCGAGACGACGCCGAACAACGTGATACCAATCTGAAGGCCCTGGCGGTCGAGCCAGGCCATCGCCAGCGCCGTCACAAACAGCGCGGCGGCCTGAATGTAGAACTCGCCCGTAAGAATGCCGGCCTTGGCCAAGAAGACCATACCGCTGGAGATGGCCAACACCGGCGAAAGCTTCAGCACGGGCAGATCCAGCAACATTTCGATCGGGAAGAGTACGGCAATGCTGATCACGCTGGCCGCCCAGATGTGGGCGATCTGCCGCTCGACGAACGTCACGGGCCCGGCGCGGCGGCGCAAGGCCCAGAAGATGGCGGCCCAGGTGCCCATGCCCGCCGTCCAGAGGGCGAAATAGGGCCCGGGCGACGTGATCCTCCGCCATTGGAAAAAGTTCGTCACGACGCAGATCACGATCAGTGCCAGGCTGTGCCACATCCAGAGCAAGCCCCAGTTTTCGAGCACGGTGGCGTGGTGGGTTTCGCGGAACCAACGCGCCAGCACCTGGCTGAACAATCCGCTGCGCGCTGTTATCGGTTCGTCGTGAAGGTAGGCGGTCAGGTCGTCGCCCAACGCCTTGGCGGTCGCATAACGGAGCGTGGGGGGCTTTTGCAGGCAGCGCAGGGCGATCATCTCCAGGTCGCGATCGGCGCGCGGGTTCAAGAGCCGCGGCGGCAGCGGGTCTTGTTCCAGCACCAGAAGCACCGTATCGATCGGCGTGGCGGCCTGGAACGGCGGCCGCCCGGTGAGCATCTGGTAGAGGACCGTGCCGAGGCTGTAAACGTCGCTTGCCGGGCCCAACTGGCCACGCTTGCCGGCCGCCTGCTCGGGCGCCATGTAGCAGGGGGTGCCCAGGATGGCGCCGCTGCGCGTCAACTGCGTGTCGCCCGACACGCGCTTGGCCAGGCCAAAATCGGTCACATGCGGCCGGCCTTCCGGGTCGATCAGGATGTTCGAGGGTTTCAGGTCGCGGTGCAAGATGCCGCGCTGGTGGGCGAAGTGAATTGCCTCGCAGATCGGCGTCAGGAGGGTCGCCGCCTCGCGTGCCGGAATCGGCCCGTCGGCCAACCGGCGAGTGAGCGTCGTCCCCTCGACGTATTTCATGGCAAAGTAAGGTTGTCCCCGCCAATCGCCGACTTCATACACCGGCACGATGTGCGGATGATCGAGCCGCGCGGCAGATTCGGCTTCCGAGCGAAAGCGTGCCACGTCGGCCGCTGAGGCCAGTTCGCCCCGCAAGATCATTTTCACCGCGACCGTGCGGTTCAAACTCCGTTGTCGCGCCTTGTAGACCACGCCCATCCCGCCGCGTCCCAGCTCCTCGAGCAGCTCGAAGTCCCCGAATTCGCGCGGCAGATCGCCGATGGGGCCCGCGGGACCCACACTCGCTCCATAAGCTCCGGTCCGCGGATCGTCGTCGTCCGAAAGACCAACGGCAATCCCTTCGGCCACCTGGACGGCCGCCCACAGCTCGCGCAGCTCGGCCGAAAGCGCCGGGTGCTTCCGCGTCATGGCATCGACGTCGGGCAGGCGGCCGGCGCGGAGCTCGTCGGTCAACCGGCCCAGAAGACCGGCCAGCAGATCCTCGCGGTCGGTTGCCGATTCGGTGGCGGCGTTCAGTTCGGCGGGATCCATGTCTACGTTCGATCTTCCCCCGATGGCGCTTCGTTCAGCATGGCCCGCAATCGCCGCACGGCCCTCAAGTAGCGCATCCCCGCCGCGGGCTCGGAGAGGCCCAGCACCTGGGCCGTCTCCTGGTTAGACAACTGTTCGAAGTGCCGCAGCAGAATCACCTCGCGGTCGTGCTCGTCGAGCTGCTCGATCGCCGCTTGGAAGCGGCGCTCCATTTCGTGCCGGGTGGCGGCCGCCGCCGGCGTCAATTCCCGGTCGCAGAGTTGGGCCGCCAGATCCATCGTCGATTGGTCGAGGTATCCGGGCGCCACGAGAGGTTGTTCGCGATCGACGCTGCGGCGCGCCGCCGCTCGGTGGCGCCGGTGGGCGTCGATCAACCGGTCGCGGGCAATGTGCCGAAGCCAGAGGTGGAACGGCATCCGCGGATCGGAAAGGTACTCCCGCAGCCGACGGTTGGCTTCCATGAGAGTGTCTTGCACGATGTCGCTGGCATCCACTCTTTGCTGCAAAGCCCGGTCCATCCTGAGCGCCACCATGCGCCGAAGCGCCTCGCGGTGCCGATCCAAAAGGCTATTCACCGCCGCTACGTCGCCCAAGCGCGCTTGGGCCAGCAGTTCCTGAGTTTGAGAGTTGTCTGGCCACATAGTGGTAGAACGGAATTCATTCCGTTAACGTATTGGGGCTCATCGTTCAGGATCTGTCCCGCGTCGGTCCGTGTCCTGTTACCTGTCCCCTGTCCCCTGTCCCTTCTTACCTGTCCCGTCCCCTTCATCGGGATCGTACAGCAGTGGAAAAAACTTCCCGCACATCTTGTGACCGGCCGGGACGGGCGGAACGCCGGCCAGCAAAGTTTCGTCCGAAGCGGAACTGACGCCGTCGCGGAATGCGTTGATCACGGTCGCGCGACGCGGCCCGTCGGTGCGGTTTTCGTACGAGCCATGAATCAAGAGCGGGTGATGGAATGCGCATTCGCCTCGCTTCAACTCGATCGCGACCGGTTGGAACGCCGCACGTTGCCAGGGCGTGAGCACCGCCTGGACCGCGTTCATATCGCCGGCGAGTCCGGTGATTGGCAACAGGTTCCAGCGATGGCTGCCGGGCACGTACTGCAAGCAGCCGTTATCGCGCGTGGCATCGTCGAGCCCGATCCAGCAAGTCAGGTGGGCCATCGGCTTCGTGCGGGTCCAATACGAATAGTCCTGGTGCCAGGCGACGACGCCGCCGTGCCGCGCCGGCTTGCAAAAGAGCTGGTCGTGCCAGAACCGCACCGCACCCTGCAAGAGCTGCGAGGCCGGCACGGTAAAGGCCGGGTTCCAGAGCACGTCGTGAAAACCGGGCGTGACGCGCCACGCCCCCAGCGCGTGAAACAACACCAACTTGGGGTCGGCCGACTCGTTCGAGTTGTACTCGTAGAAAAGCTTGTTTCCAGGGTGCGCAGGATTGGTCAACTCTCGCAGTTCCTCAATCAGGCGATCGACCTGCTCATCGTCGAGCACGCGGATACCGGCCACGTAGCCGTCGCGGCCAAACGTTTCTAGCTGCTCGTCGGAAAGCCGGTAGCGGTCCCACTGGGCACGCGTCTTGGGAATCTCGAACAGATCGGAGACTAGCCCGACGTGCTCGGCAAGATCGGTGGCAATCAAAGCGGTGCTCCGGCATCTGTTCCGGCCCCCGCCCATTATATCAGGCGGACTTGCTTGTGCGAACGGGCAGGTTATCCTGAACGCTCATCATCGAACCCACCGGAGAAAACGCGATGCAGCGCCGTGAATTGTTGTTGACTACCGGACTGGCCGCCGTCGGCCTGTCGCACTTTTCCTGGGGTTGGGCCGCCGCGGCCGATCAGCCGAAACGGAAGCTCCTGATGTTCACCCGCAGCCAGGGTTACGAGCACTCGACCGCCAAGCGCGAGGGGGACAAGCTTTCATTCAACGAGGTCCTCGTAAGCAGGATCGGCCGCGAGCACGGCTTCGACGTCACGGCCACCAAGGACGGGCGCGTGTTTGACAGCGACCTGACTGAATTCGACGCCTTCCTGTTTTACACCACCGGCGACCTGACCCAGCCCGGCGGCGACGGCACCCCACCCATGTCGGCCAAGGGCAAGGAACGCCTGTTGGAGGCCGTGGCGGCGGGAAAGGGTTTTCTGGCCTCGCATTGCGGTTCCGATACGTTTCACAGCGCCGGCGAGAGCCGCCAGGAACAGGAGAAACGAGATCCCTACATCGCCATGCTCGGCGGCGAGTTCATCAGCCACGGCCCGCAACAAAAAGCGCGGCTGATCGTGACCGGTCCCGCGTTCCCCGGTTGCTCGCGGCTCGGGGGCGAAGGCAAGGAGCTCGCCGTCGAGGAGGAATGGTATTCACTCAAAAACTTCGCCGACGACATGCACGTGATCCTGGTGATGGACACGCAGGGCATGCAGGGCAAGGACTACGAGCGCCCGCCGTTCCCAGCCACGTGGGCCCGCCGGCACGGCAAGGGGCGCGTATTCTATACCTCGCTGGGGCACCGCGAGGACGTCTGGACCAACCCCGATTTCCAATCGTTGCTGTTGGGCGCGTTGTCGTGGGCCTTCGGCAACGTCGAGGCTGAGATTCCGGCGAACATCAAACAGGCTACGCCGGGCGCCCACGTGATGCCGCCGTGAGCATTGTCAGTGGTCAGTGGTCAGTTGTCAGTGGTTGAGGAAACGTGCGACGATGGCGCGGACGAACTTCGAAAACCTGATCGTCTATCAACTGGCGGAAAAGCTCGCGGACCAAGTCTGGGACATCGTACTTAAATGGCCGACATTCGCCCGGCAGACGGTCGGTGGGCAATTGGTCCGCGCGGCTGACGGCATTGGAGCCAATATTGCTGAAGGCGCCGGACGCGGAAGTTTTAAAGACAATCGGCGGTTTGTCCGTATTGCGCGCGGGTCGCTCAACGAAAGCAAACACTGGCTGCGCCGTGCATTCAAACGTCATTTGTTGACCGAGGCACAAACGGCAGCGCTTCGACCGATTGTCGACGAGCTCGCGCCGCGTCTCAACGCCTACCTCAAGTCCATCGGTCCACCTGAAGAGGATGGACAAGAAACGACTGACGAATGACAACTGACTACTGACCCATCACCAATGAAAATAGCCTCAATCCAAACCTTTCTCGTCGAAGTGCCGCAGAAGTACCCGATCGCGCCGTACCAGTCGCGCTATCGGCCGCAGTCGTCGACCAAGTCGCTCTTGGCGCGAGTCGAAGCCGACGACGGCACCGTCGGCTGGGGCGAGACGCCGCAACGGTACCTGGGCGAACAACTCACGGGACGCGAAGGCGTGGATTTGACACGGCGGCTGGCGGGCAAGGATCCCACCGCCATTGAGGCCCTATACGCCGATTGGGGGCTCGATGGCGATTACCTGCAAAGCGCCATCGAAATGGCTTGTTGGGACATCCTGGGAAAGGTCTGCCGACAGCCGCTGTACCGGTTGCTGGGCGGGCGATATCGCCAAGAGATCGAGCTGGCAGCCTGCATGGGCATTCGCCCGCCGCACGAAGCCGCCGAGATCGCGAAACTTTACCTTGAGCAGGGCTTCACCACGCTCAAAACCAAGGCCGGCCGCGACCCCGGCGAAGACCTTGCGATGGTCCGCGCCATTCGTGATGCGGTGGGCGAGGGGCTCAAACTGCGAATCGACCCGAACACGGGCTATTCACCCGAAATCTGCCTGCAACTTGCCCGCGATCTGGAGCCGTACCATTTGGAGTATTTCGAGCAGCCGATGCCCGAGGATCTGATCGACGAATCAGCGCGCATTCGCCGGCAAACGCGGACGCCCTTGGCCCTGAACGAATCGGTGACGACGATGGCCCGCGTGCGGCGGATCCTCCAGTGCGAGGCGGCCGACTATCTCTTGCCCGACACGTACCAGTGCGGCGGCATCCGAGCGGTGAAGTTGATCGCCGACGTGGCGGCGTCGGCCGGGATTCCGTGTATCGTACACTGCGCGCACGACCTGGGCCCCAAAACCGCCGCCATGTTGCACCTGGCCGCGTCGACGGCCAATTTTCCTCTGGCCAACGATTGCACCTATTACGGTCTGGTAGACGACGTGCTCGTCGAGCCCTTCGTAATTCGCGACGGCAAGCTGCCGGTGCCCGAAACGCCCGGCTTGGGTATCGAGGTTTCGCTCGACAAGGTACGGCGATACCAATTGGCGGCCTGCTAGCGCACGATGATCACGTGCCATGTTCCGGGGCCATGTACGCCTGTGGTCAGCGTCAACTCGATGTCGCCGGTCTTGCTCGGTCCGGTGATCAACGCCCAGTTGCTGGCCATCCGCTCGCCGCCGTCGGCCGCGATCCGCTCGAAGAGGTCGAACAGGTCGGGCAAGACCTGGTCCGCTTCGACCACGGCAATGTGGACCGGTGGCGCAAGACTCGCCAGCCGCTCTTGCCCGGCGGCGCTGGCCAAGGCCAACGTGCCCGTCTCGGCCACCGCGTAGCTCACGCTCGAAATGCCGGCGTCGGCCGCAAGCATTGCCTCGCGCTGTTGCGACTGATCGAGACCACTCAGCGTGGCGCGGCTGAGAAGCGTGATGCCGCGCTCGGCGAGAAGTTCGCCTACGCCCAAGCGTTCCAATACCGGGTGTTCCCAACACAACGCGGAGCGGACCGAGTGTTGCTCCAGGAACCGGGCGAGTAGGGCGCGGGCCTCGTCGCGACCGAAGACAAGATGGGCCTGGCCGCCCACGGCCAGGATTTCCTTCGCGAGCCGGCCCACTGGATCAGCGCCGGCGCCGTAGTAGCCGGTACCCGCCGGCAGATCGTCGCGCAAGTGGACCCTGTACGCTCGACCGGCGGCTGCCGACTGCCGAACGCGGGCCAAGAAACTCTCGCGACTCATCGAGTTTTGCTCCAAAAGTAGAACGGAATTCATTCCGTTTGCGATCGAAAACGGTACGTCCACCTTCGACATTCGGAATTCTCACGAATTCCGCTACATTCGTCTGCCGGCGGTGTATTTTTTCCCGCCGCTCGCCTGAACGGAATGAATTCCGTTCTACGAAGCGGGCGGCTCATTGCTCTTGCTCCTCGCGCCACCAGTCGCGAAACCGCTGTGGCGCGGGTGCGGGAAAATCGCGGCTTGCCGTCCAGCCGCCCAATGCACCAGGCAACCGCCGCAGCCAACCCCGCCCGCGACACCATCGTCCGAGCGTGCGCGTCGCGAGCCAGGTGCCCATTCGATAAAGCCGTGGGCTGCGCATCGTCTTTCCCCAAAGGCGGTAAGCCAGAGCTTCGAGCCGGCCCAGCTCGCCCGGCTCGGCGTGGAGCTGCTCGCGCAGTTGAATCAGCATGTTGGGGATCGCAATCTTCACCGGGCAAGCGGCCTGGCACGCGCCGCACAGGCTCGAAGCGTGGGGCAGGTGGTGGTTGGCGGCCAGGCCGTCGTAGAGCGGCGTCAGCACGGCGCCGATTGGCCCGGAATAGACGCCGCCGTAGGCATGGCCGCCGACGTTGCGGAAAATCGGGCAGGCGTTCAGGCAGGCGCCGCAGCGAATGCAGAACAAGCTTTCGCGCAACGGTCCGGCAAGAATCCGCGACCGGCCGTTGTCCAGGAGCACCACGTGGAACTCATCCGGTCCGTCCAGCTCGCCGGGCCGGCGCGCGCCGGTGACCAGCGAGGTGTAGACCGAGAGCTTTTGGCCCGTGGCCGCGCGAGCGAGCACCTTGAGGAACACCGGCAAATCCGACAGCTTGGGAATGACTTTCTCGATTCCCAGGATGGCGATGTGGACGCGAGGCAGGCTGGTCGTCAGCCGGATGTTCCCCTCGTTCGAAACGAGCACGATGGTGCCGGTTTCGGCGACGGCGAAATTGGCGCCCGTGATCCCCACGTCGGCCAAGGCGAATGCCGACCGCAGGCGCCGGCGCGCGTAGGCCGCCAACTCGGCCGCGTCGACGGGCAGCGGCCGGCCGGCGTCGCGACTGAGGATTTCGGCCACCTCGCTGATCCGCAGGTGGACGGCCGGCGCGACCAGGTGCGACGGGCGTTGCTTGGCGACCTGCAGGATGTACTCGCCGAAATCGGTCTCGACGACCTCGACCGCCGCGGATTCCAAGGCCCGGTTGAGGTGGATTTCCTCGCTGGTCATCGACTTCGATTTGACCACGCGCTTCGCTCCGGCGGCGCGGATCACGTCGAGCACGATTCGGCAGGCCGCGGCGCCGTCGTCGGCGTAATGGACGTGCCCGCCGCGCCCCACCACACTGGCTTCAAGCGTTTCCAGATGGCGGTCAAGCTCGGCCAGGGTGGCGTCCTTGATGGCACGGGCACGTTCGCGCAACAGGTCCGATTCGGCCATGGCCGCGAAAGCGTCGCGGTTGCGCTGGCCCAACGTGTCGCCGAGTTTGGCCAACGCCGATTGCAGCTTGTCGTCGGCCAACGCCTCGCCGGCCGCCGAAAGGAACTCATGGTGCTCGTAACGCGAGTAATCGGTCGTGGGTGGTGGCATGAATTACCGCATCATCTGCGCAAATACGATGGCCAGCGGCGCCGCGCCGACCAGCAGCCCAAACACCGTGATGCCGCGCGGCGGTGGTTGGCGGCGGGTCTTGATCGCCACCGACGCCGTGAGCAACGAGATCAAGCCGATCACCACCGCCGCGAACAAAAGCACCCGCGAGAGCACCTCGAGCGGACCATCGGGATTGGCCGCCGCGAACCAGTGGGTCGCCGCGAACCCCAATTCACAAACCATCGCCGTGAAGACGGTCAGCATCCAGCCGATCGTCGCCACGTCGGCCGGCCGGCTCTCGGCCGTGGCCGGCCGCCGTGATCGCTTCCTGGTCCGTTTCGACATGGCTGTTATCGTCAAGAATGGCTCAAACGCGGGGGTTGAATCATACTTCAAGCGGTCGACCATGAAACGCCCGCATCAATCGGAAAAGATGACATATCCATCGCTCCGTGCATAGTCCCCGGTCGCGGCTTTACCTCACGCGGCACAACTTGCCCAGGGGCGGCCACTGACGTAGGTTTGCTGAGGCGAGTAAGCGCCTACTCCCAAGACCTCCGTTTTGGAGCGGGCATCGCGCCTGCCCGTTGGTCTTGCGAACCGGCCCTGCGCCCCTTCCCGGCTCGCCGGCCGGATTGCCTGGCGAGGAATTTGTGTCCGTCGATCTGCTGACACCACCGGCTGGATGGGACGGCGTCGAAGCCGCCGTGCTGATGTTGCGCGAAAGCGGCGAGGGATTCGCCGAGTTCATGTCGCAGCATTTGGGCGAACTCGAACAATTGCGGGCCGACCTCGAAGGCCGCGCGGGGCGCCTGGCCGAAGCGCGGCGGGAAATCCGCCAAGTGAAACGCAAGCTGGGCAAGACGCGGCAAACGCTCGCCCAACGGAGGCAGACGCTCCACCGCGAGACGATTCAGGCTCGAGAAGAAACTGAGAGGCTGGCACAGGCACGCGCCGAGATCGAAGCAACCCAAGCCGAGTTGGCGCGGCTGCGCGAGTCGGCCGCGGCTGAAACCGGCGCGGCCACCGATGTCGTGCTCTGCCAACTTGCAGCGGTCGAACAAGACCGCGCGGCGATCGAACGTGAGCTGAACGTGGCACGCGAGCAGTTGTGCGCCTTTGCGACGACTTCGGCGGAATTGGCCGCCACCCGCTCCGAGCTGAGCGACGCGCGCGGACAAATCAGCCGCCTGGCAAGTGCCACGCGCGAGCTTGCCGACGCACGGGCCGAGTTGGCCCAGGCGCAGCATGAATTGAACCTGCGCGGCGAACCGCAGGCCGACGCGGCCGCGATCGAAGCCTTGCGCGCGCAACTCGCGGACATCGAGCGGCAGCGGGCGGCGCAGGAGGACGAGTTGACCGACGCGCGCGGACAAATCAGCCGCCTGGCCGGTGCCACGCGCGAGCTTGCCGACGCGCGGGCAGAGCTGGCCCAAACACAGCGTGAACTGAGCTTACGCGGCGAACTACAGGCCGACGTGGCCGCGAACGAAGCCTTGTGCGCGCAAGTCGCGGACCTCGAGCGGCAGCGGGCGGCGCACGAAAACGAGTTGACCGACGCGCGCGGACAAATCAGCCGTCTGGCCGACGCGACGCGCGAGCTTGCCGACGCGCGGGCCGAGTTGGCCGAAACACAGCGTGAACTGACCTTGCGCGGCGAACCGCAGGCCGACGTGGCCGCGATCGAAGCCTTGCGCGCACAAGTCGCGGCCCTCGAGCGGCAGCGGGCGGCGCAGGAAAACGAGCTCAGCGAAGCGCGCGGCCAAATCGGCCGTCTGGCGGATGCCACGCGGGAGCTTGCCGACGCGCGGGCAGAGCTGGCCCAGGCGCAGCGTGAACTGAAC
>Ga0307373_10004013_pt1 | contig 25019 bp, 25 predicted proteins | sample OX2MG_FD_202534 | JGI IMG/M metagenome (GOLD analysis project Ga0307373, IMG submission 202534) | Soil microbial communities from Risofladan, Vaasa, Finland - OX-2 | ecosystem: Environmental > Terrestrial > Soil > Coastal area > Acid sulfate soil | place: Finland: Risofladan, Vaasa | collected...
GCAGATAGTGGCGGCCGAGCTCGGTCAGGATCGCGACCAACGTCTGCGGCACATCGCCCGACGCCATCCAATCAGCGTACTGCACGTCCGAAGGCTGCATGAGGCGATGAGTGTGCGCGACGATTGCGGGCGCGTCCGCATCGACCCATCGCCGGCACAACGGATCGTTGATGAAATGCGCCGCATCGCCGCCGAAGAGTGCGAAATCGGCCAGTGATGGACGCTCGCCCAGCACAAAGCGATGCACTGACAGATGAGCGCCGATCGCGCGAAACCACGGCCGCAGAATTTCGCCAATCCATGAATCGATGTTCGCCGCCGTCACGCCGAAGGGCTCGCAAGTCGCGGTGACGTGCGCCTTCACGACCTCGTATGCCTGGTCGCAAGGAACGTGCAGATCATGTGTCGCGTCGCGCGCAAGCTCCCATCCGCCCACGCGATGGTTCTCTTCATAAAACCATCGCGATCCGACCGCGGGACGATAGAACCATTCGTCGAGCGCATCTTCGAGGACATAGCCGATGAAGCCGAGCACCGGATCCTCCGGAAACACGCCTGGCTCGGGAAAACGCGACTCCAGATGATGGATCATCGCGGTAGTGTCCCACATGAACTCTCCGTCGGGCGTCGTTACCACGGGCATCGCGCCTGGCCATCCGGCCTCGCGCGCCGCGGGGTTTGCGCCGGCGAATCGCCGCAGCAGGTACGGGATGCCTTTGTAGTCGAGGTAACCGGTCAGCTTGCGCGTGAAGTACGACTGGCTCATCCCATAGACGCGATATTCCCGGGCGCGCGGCATTGGCGACTCAGCGCTGAACTGACTTGCGGGCATTGTCGGCAAACGCTTTGGCGGCGTTCTCGTCCTTTTCCAGATTAGGAATCCGCACCGGCACCTCGATTCCGCGCGCGACCGCCGGCCGTGCCCGGATCGAGTCCATCCAGCGCCGCAGGTTTACGAGCCCATCGATCGAGACGCCCGACCATTTGTGCGTGCGCGCCCAGGACCAGTTGGCGATATCAGCGATCGAATAATCGTCGGCCAGCCACTCGCTTTCGCCCAGACGGCGGTCCAGAACTTCGAACAAGCGCCGCGACTCGTTCTGGTAGCGGCTGATCGCGGCTGGGATTTTCTCCGGAAAGTAGCGGAAGAAGACGTTCGCCTGCCCCATCATGGGTCCGATTCCGCCCATCTGGAACATTAGCCACTGGATTACCAGCGAGCGCCCCTTGGTGTCGGCGGGCATCAGGCGGCCGGTCTTCTCGGCGAGGTAGATCATAATCGCTCCCGACTCGAACACGGAGAAATCGCCATTGTCGCGATCGACGATTGTCGGGATACGGCCGTTGGGATTGAGCTTTAGATACCAATCTTCCTTTTGCTCATTCGCGCTCAGGTTGATGGCGCGAACGCGGTAAGGAAGTTCGAGTTCCTCGAGCGTGACGGAAGCCTTCCATCCATTCGGTGTGGGAGCGGTATAAAGATCGATCACCCGAAGAGCCTCCATTCGTTAAGTGATGCCAGGTTGAGCGCGCAAATCCAGCGAGGCATCGCGCGCATACTCTATCGACATGCTAACTGTCAATAAATTGAGCAAATACTCAAGACCCGTTCCACAGTGCACGCGAGGCGCGATTCCGCCGAGTGCGCGGAAGAACAAGAACTTCTTCATTGGATTGGCGAGATATCGATCGTCTTCGTACCCTCGGGCAGCGTCAGCAGCATTCCATCATAGCCGAGTACGACGGCGTGCGGCCTTACTGTCGCAACGCCGCGCATGAACGCGATCCGCGCGAGCGCGTTGGGCGTCGGCGGACCTATGTGGCTGAGCACGAGCATTTCAACACCGGCCTGGTTCGCCACCGATGCGGCCTCCACGGGAGTCGTATGGTAGAGGAGGATGTCGTGCATGATCCTGGCGACGCGCGCGTTGCCACCGCGCTCCGCCGCGTCCTCGATCAGCTTCACCAGATGTGCCGCCTGCGCTTCGTGAATCAGTACATCGGCGCCCGCTGCGGCCGCGACGAGGTTTGCGCACTTCACGGTGTCGCCACTGATGACGACCGAACGCCCCTTGTAATCAAATCGATAGCCGTAGGCGGGCGCTGCGGGCGAGTGATCCACCGTGAAAGCGGTTACCTTGAGCCCATTCTCTTCAACGACCGGCGCGGAGCCGCCCGCGCATGGCGACGCGCCCGGCGGCGTGTCGATTTTCACGGTTAGCGGCTCCATCTGCCAGTTCGCGGGAGGCATCAGCGCGGCGCCGTGATGCGCCACTCGGTAGCGCTCGTCCAGCGCATAGGCCTGCATGAATCCGTTGACCACCTGCTCGACGCCCGGGGGACCGTACACGCGCAGTGGATGAGCCCGCCCCTGCGCCCAAGTCTGCATGTTGACTTCACCGAGCTCGCCGATGTGATCCGAATGAAAATGGGTGAGCATCACCGCAGCGAGCCGCGGCGCGGGAATACGCCACAGGGCAAGATTCCTCCACGCGCCGGGCCCGACGTCTACCAGGTATATGTTGCCGCCAGCGAAGATCGCCGTACAGGCATCCGCGCGATCACGATCAGGCAACGGATCCCCTGTGCCGCACAACACCACGCGGAGCGCATCCGGTGCGAGCAGGTCAGTGCGCGTTGTCGCCAGATTCCGGTCGATCACGTGGCGAAACACCGCATCCTGTACTGCAGGCACGTGAATCAGTCCCCAGGCGATCGCGGCAAACACCGCCAGGGCGAACGCGACGACAATCAATCTTCGTGACGATCGCGACATCAGATGTCAACGCGCGCGGCAGCGGCTAGCGCGCTTGCCGAGAGATCGCCGGCGCGGATCAATTCGCGCACCGCGCGCACGATTCGTTTGCGGCTTGCTTCGCTGCGCTGCAGGAAGCCGTCGAGTACGCGCTGCGCGGACAAATTGGATCGCTTCAGGTTCATTCGCTTGATGCCTCAAAGTTGGTTTACGTTCGCGCCGGATGCGTCAAACCGAAGCGCCGAAGGCCGAATCCATTTGTTCCGCTCCAGAGCGGTTGCGGTTGCTCCCGAAATCAATTGACACTATAGTTGCCATATTCTGCGCCGTTTGGAAAGGGTGCAATCTGTGAAGGATTCGGGCAGGCGTTCAATGAAGATCGGCGGAAGAGGCAAAATTGCAATCGGCTCCGCGGTCGCCGTGCTCGCGATCGTCGTCTATCTGTTCTCGCAATACTGGTACGACATCCCCGGACTTATCCAGAGCATCCGCGATCCAATTCAGCCCAATCAGCCGGTTCAACGGCACGAGCGGCCGGCGACCGCGGCGGTTCCTCCCTACCAGCGCCCGCCTGATATCGTCCTGATTTTCTCCGACGATCTGGGCGACAACGACATCACGTTTAACGGTGGCGGCGGCGCCGCGGGTGCTGTCCCCACACCGAACATCAATTCGATCGCGCATGAGGGCGTGGCGTTCACCAACGGCTATGCCGGCAACGCGACCTGGCTCGAAGGCCCGATCGACATCGACCATCCTTTGTCTTACCCGGAGAGCGCCAGTGATGATTACGTCTTCGGGTCGAACTGAGATCAAACTCGGACGAGTACGCGCAGCCGCGATGCACCTCCGTGTGAGCCTTGACCGAGGAGCCAGCAAATGGCATTAGCGATGTCAATATAATTCAAGCACGCCGCATCGAACACGGAGGCGCACAGGTGAAAGTTCTCAGAACACCCGACCAGCGATTTGCAAATTTGCCGGATTTTCCATTCACCCCAAACTACCGCGAAGTCAAGGACTCCGACGGCACTGCCCTGCGAATTCACTATCTGGACGAAGGCCCCGCAAGTGCCGCGCCCGTGCTGCTCATGCATGGCGAACCGTCGTGGTGCTTCCTGTATCGCAAGGTAATCGCCGGGCTCGCGGCCAAAGGGCATCGCGCGATCGCCCCCGATCTGGTCGGCTTCGGCCGCTCCGACAAACCGAGCGAGGGGCCCGACTACACCTATGAACGCCACGTCCGCTGGATGAGCGATTGGCTGACCGCGCTCGACCTCAGAAACATCACGCTCTTCTGCCAGGACTGGGGCGGGCTTATCGGCCTGCGGCTCGTAGCCGCCTTCCCCGATCGGTTCGCGCGCGTGGTGGCGGCAAATACGGGCCTACCTGTCGGCGTTGGATTTTCGCCCGCTTTCGAGCAGTGGCTCAACTTAAGCCAAACTGTTCCTATACTTCCGGTGGGAGACATCGTGAACATGGGCACCGCGCGCCAGCTCTCGCCGGCCGAAGTCGACGCCTACAACGCACCCTTTCCCGAGGAATCCTATAAAGCGGGCGCGCGGATATTTCCCGCGCTCGTGCCAATCACGCTCCAGCACGGCTCGGTCACTGAGAACAAGAAAGCGTGGGAGGTGCTCGAGAGGTTCGAGAAACCCTTCCTCACGGCTTTTTCGGATTCCGATCCGATCACGAAAGGCGGTGAAAAAGTGTTTCAGGACCGAGTGCCCGGTGCGAAAGGACGGCGCCACGTTACGATCACCGGCGCGGGGCACTTTCTGCAGGAGGATCGACCGGAAGAGGTCACACGAGTCCTGGATGAATTCATCCGCGGAACTCTTTAGGAGAAACGAAAGATGAAGGTCGAAAATGCAATCTACCCAACCACCGAACAGATCGAGGCGCTCCGCAACGATCCCTCACTCGAACCGGTCGTGATGCTCAATCTGCTCAAGTTTCGCTCCAAGGCCCAATATCCGGATGGTCGCAAGAGCGATCTCACCGGAGCGCAGGCGTACGAGATCTACGTCGAGCCGATGCGCAAGATCGTCGAGCGCGAGGGTGGAAAATTCCTCTTTGCCGGTGACGTGAAGTATCTCTCGGTCGGCGAAGTGGAAACCCATTGGGCCGTCGTGGCGCTCGTTGAATATCCTTCGCCGGCGGCATTCGTGAAGATCGCGACGTCACCGGAAGTCGCCGAGATCGGCGTGCATCGCGCGGCTGGCCTCGAGGGTCAGCTTCTAATCTGCGTGTCGCAGCGGTGACGGCAGCGATGCGAAAAATTCCGCGCGTCGTGCTCGGGCTGATGATCCTGACGAATTTAGGACGCGGCTTAATTCACGCCTTCGCGCCTGACGGCGGCGCTCATTCGATCGCAGGTCTCGATCTGTCGAATGCGCGGCAGATCATCCTGAGTCTGTTCGCGGTGATGGGATTTCACCAGATCGTCGCCGCTGGGTTTCAACTGTACGTGCTTGTGTTCCGTCGCGACCTCGTTTTGCTCGCGCTGGTTCTGCAGACGGCGGAAACTCTGGTCGGCGTCGTCAATCTTTATTTCTACCGCACGTTGCCGATGGCCGTGCCGGGAGCACCTTTCAATACGGCTGTGCTCATCGTCCTGGCGATAGCCGTGTCGATTGCTGCGTGGGAAGGACTGCATAGGAGAATAGTTTCATGACACCAGGAAAGACGGCGGGCGTTTCGATCAAATGGCCCGCACCCCAGTTTCGCGCCATTCATACGTAGAGTCGTTCGGATTTTTCGCCCTCCTGGGGCGGTTGCATTGTCTGTTTCTACAAGCGCAGTGAACTCGATTGACGTCAAGGCGCCGAGGCTGCTGTGCGGTCGCAGGTGACTATAGTCGTGACGCCAGGCTTCGATGGTTTCCTGCGCATCGGTCAGGCTCAGGAACACATGCTCATTGAGTCACTCGTCGCGCAACCGGCTGTTAAAAGTTTCGATGAAAGCGTTCCGCACCGGCTTGCCTGGTTCGATGTAATGCCACGCGACCTTCCCGGTTAGCCAGCGCAGCACCCGCCACTGCTCCGCTCGGTCCCGTTGACGCTGACCACCAGTTGGGCATCGCGCGCCAGCGTAAACCGTGAGCCGAACCTGCCCCCGCAGGCTCTGGCTGGCAAGCGAGTTCAAGCACTTAAGATGGTGGAGGCGGGGGGAATTGAACCCCCGTCCGAAGACACTCCAGCGACGGTCACTACACGCTTAGTCCGCGATTTAATCTCGTCGTCGGGACGCCCGCGGACGGGCTTCCCTGCGACCAGCCGCTTGAAGTTTCGGGCAACCGTCCAACCGGCGTACGGCGGCGTCCTAGCCCACTAAATGACGCCCCGACCCGCTGCCATGGGCGAGCAGCGGCGGGACGCTAGCGGCCCTTAGGCCGCCAGAGCGTAACCGTTATTGTCTGCGGGTAAATTTCGCAGTCCGCTTGTTTTACGGGCCAGCGGTGCCCGGCGTGCGACCATGGCCCTTGTGACTCCGTCGAATCCAGTTCGCCCCCATCGAAATCGATTGGCGAATGACCCGTGAGCAAGGCCAGTCGGTACGGTTACCTCTTTAATGTAAGGCCTCCGCCGTGCGCTCGCAACCGTCCAGTTTGTCGCGGCGCATACCGCCCCTTATATCGGAGCGCGGGCGCCGCTAGACTCTCACGCGCGATGGCGCGTGAGAACGGCAAACCCAACACCGGCGGAATCGAGCTCGTGGTCGAGAACCGCAAGGCTCGCCACGATTTCTTTATCGAGGACGCGGTCGAGGCCGGGATGGTCCTGACCGGGACCGAGGTCAAATCGCTGCGCGCCCACAAGGTGAATCTTCGCGACAGTTATATCCGGGTGAAAAACGGCGAGGCGTTTCTGAGCGGCGTCCATATCGGCATGTACGCGCCCGCCGGCCAGTTCAGCCACGCCGAGACGCGCTCGCGCAAACTGCTGCTGCATCGCCGCGAGATCAATCGGCTCTGGGGCCGAGTACGCGAGAAGGGCTACTCGATCGTTCCGCTCAAGATCTACTTCAAGGACGGCCGCGCCAAGGTCGAGATCGCTCTGGCCAAGGGCAAGCACGCCTACGACAAGCGCGAATCGATCGCGCGCAAGACCTCGCAGCGCGAAATCCAGCGCGCGCTCAAAAGCCGGAATCGATAAGCGCGATTCCCTGGCGCGCGGCAAGCGCGCGAAATTGACCGCATAACGATTTCATCGCGCCGACGCTGCGCGCAAGCGCGTCCGGCGTGCGGCCCGGATTTGCCAACACTCGCACGATCGTCGCATCGGCTGCGCGCGGACGAATCGGCATCGAGCGCAGTCCTTCAAGCGCTCCCTTTTCGTTGATCAGCCATCGCCGATTCATCGCGTACGCGACAATTGTCATGAAGCTGGCCGCACGAAACAGGCATCCACTTACGTACATCACGTCGCCGCGCAGCGCGGCTTTGTCCGCGATCGCGAGCTCGAAGGCGGCGTCGAACAGATGCTTTCGCGCAATCGCGCGGCGCAACTTTTCCGGATAGCGCGCGACGAGCCTCTTGAGCCGCAAGATCTGGCTGCCGCGATCGAAGAGGATTCGGCAGCAGTTAACCTCGCCCGCATAGATTTGGTTATGAAATCCGTAGGGATGCCCGAGCTGATAGATGGTCTTCGGATCGCCCGCGCGGCATTCGTCGATCCCAACGCCCACGGCGACGAGATCGCGGTAGAGAAAGTCCACGTGGTGGCCGCCGATCCGAAGCCATCCGCCTCCGTTGACGCCCTGACCCCACGCGCCGAACGGTGTGACGAGGCCCGCCGCGCCGCGATCATCGAGTTCACGCGCCGCGCGTTCGAGCTCCGCGATCCGGAACGCACGCCGTGAATCATAATACAGCCCGAAATCGATATCGGAGTGCGCGTCCGCGGTTCCCCGCGCTCGCGATCCGCCCAGCACCACCGCATCGATTCCGGTGACGCCGGCGAGGCGTGAAGCAACGCGTTCGAGGATCTCCGTTACTGAAGAATCCGTCTCCACGCGCGCAAGCTAACGCGCGGGCGGGGCCGAGACAACGCTGCGTGCTACCCATGGCCCCGAGGCGGATTCAAGCGACAACCGCTGTCAGCATGAGAATTTCCCGCGCTTGTTGCTTCCTGCGTTGAGTGTTTTCATTGCGATCATCAAATGGCGAGATCGTGCACAGCATGTGGCGCTTCGCATTCCGCGCGAGCGTCGTTTTGCGAAGACTGCGGAAACAGCCTGGTTCCGGCGTCGCGCGCGGAATCCACGATCGCTTTCGCGCTGTCGCAGCCCGTCGGCGAGTTCTGCGAGCTTCGCTGCGGCGCGTTCTTCAGCCATCGATGGAAAGCCTACGGCGTTCTTCGCGGCGGCCTTTACTACTTCAACACCGAGGACCAGATTTGCCCGCGATGCGGCCGCCAGGCGGGATCGGCGGCGGCACAGACCGATCTCATGATCCACGAACAGCGAAGATCCAATTTCTGGCTGACGATGCTGTATCTCTTCCGGCAATGAGCGCGGCCTGATGTTAGCGGCCGCCGCCGAAGCGGGTTGAGGCGAGCGGCACGAGCGCGCGCGACTCAAGCGGCCGCCTACGTTTGCGGAATTTGCGCGGCAGCCTGGGCCGCGCCGGCCATCGCGCGCAGGCGTTCGATTCGCTTGTTCAGCGGAGGATGCGTCGAGAGCAGGTTGTCGAAAAAGCCTTCGTCGTCATCCTTGAGACCCTCGCGCGGATTGACGATAAAAAGGTGCGCGGTGCCGGCGGTGCCTTCTTTGAGGGGAGACTCGACCTGTGCGATTTTCTCGAGTGCGCGGAGCAGGGCACGCGGATTGCGCGTGAACTCGACCGACGACGCGTCGGCCAGATACTCGCGCTGCCGCGACACCGCCATCGCGACCAGTTGCGCGATGATCGGCGCGACGGCGGCGAGCACGATCACCGCGACGGCGAGCAGCGCTCCGCCGCCATTGTCGCCGCGGTCGGAACTGCCGCCCCTGCCACCGCGTCCGCCGCGCCCCCCGGTGAAGAACATCATGCGGAACACGAAGTCGCTCAGCATCGCGATTCCGCCGACCATCACCGCGACCATCATCATCGTGCGAATATCGTAGTCGGCGATATGCGACATCTCGTGTCCAATCACGCCTTGCAACTCCTCGCGATCCATCTGATCGATCAGTCCCTGCGTGACGCACAGTGCGGAATGATGCGGATCGCGGCCGGTGGCGAAGGCGTTCGGGGACGGATCGTCGATCACGTAACCGGCGGGCACTGGCAATCGCGAGGCAATCGCCATCTCGCTGATTACGTCGAGCACCGTCTTATGCTCGATCGAGTCGGGCGAAAGTGGATGCGCGTGCACCGACATCAGCACCAGCGATGCGCCCGCGTAAAACGATGTGAGCGCCTGGACGGTGCCAAACGCCAGCGCGGCGACGGTCAGCACCGGAAACCCGACGAGACGGCCATTGACGATCGCGACGCTGCCGGCCCAGCAATCCAGCAGAAAGCCGAGCGCGACCAGGATCGTCATCATCACCGCCACCAGCACGACCGTCTGGCGGCGATTGGTGGTTTCGAGCGCGCGAAAGTCAGTTGCCGCCGGCGACATCGTGCCGATCCGTAATCCCGCGCGCCTGTGAGCTCAAGCGTGCGGCGCGCCCGAAGCGCCGGGTTCGCTCGGGGTACTCATCGATAGATTGACTTTCGGGACCGCCTGATCCTCGGGCCCGCCCTTGAAGTACTCGGCGGCATGAAAACCGAAATTGTTGGCGATCAGGTTGGAGGGAAAAGTCTCGACCCGCGTGTTGAGCGCCAGCACGACGTCGTTGTAGGCCTGGCGTGCGAACGAGATCTGATTTTCGGTGGTAGTCAGCTCTTCCTGGAGCTTGAGTACATTCTCGTCAGCCTTGAGCTGCGGATAATTCTCCATCACCGCGAGCAGCTTGCCGAGCCCGGTCGTCAGCTGCGTCTCCGCCGCCATCCGCGACCCCTGATCCGGCGCGCTAACCGCTTTGGCGCGCGCCTCGACCACCTGGGTCAGGGTCTCGCGCTCGAACTGCATGTAGCCTTTGACGGCTTCGACGAGGTTCGGGATCAAGTCGTGGCGGCGCTTGAGCTGCACGTCTATTTGCCGCCACGCGTTAGCCACTTGATTGCGCAGGCTGACCAGTGAGTTGTACGCCGACGCGATCCATCCGGCGATCGCCAGCACGAGTACCAGAATTACCACCGAGGTCATTGCGTCTGCTCCCTTGCGGGCGACAGCCTCGGGCGTGCTGGCTTCGCCGGCTCGCGCGCTTGGCGGCACGGCCAAGCGATTTTCACTTGCCCCGGCCGATGAGACAGCGCGGTACGCGATGGCGGCGCGGGTGCCGCGCCGCCATCGGTCCTGAGTTCTTGCCTGAGTTCTCGCCTTAGTTCTCGAACTCGATTTTCACCTTGACCGGCTTGCTCTCCGGGCGTTTGGGCACCGTGACCGAAAGAACGCCGTCCTTGTACGCGGCGCGAATACCTTCGTGGCCGGCATCATCGGGAAGCTCGAATGCCCGATGCAGCTTACCGTACGCGCGCTCCGAGACGCGAACCGTTGTGTCTTTGGACCATTCGGGGCGAGCCCGCTCCGCCTCGACGATGAGCGCGCCGTCTTCTATCCGGACATCGGCGGAATCGGCCTTTAGACCGGGCATCTCGAAGTGGAAATGATAGCCTTCGGCGTCTTCCACAACGTCGGCACGGGGCGCGAATCCGCGCTCGGCGCCCCGGTCGAGTTCATTGAGGAGCTGGTTCCATCCGTCGAACAGCAAACCGTTGGGCGCGTATCCGTTGGTCATCCTGACTTCCATGTGAATCCTCCTGCCGGCAATTCTCACCGGGCGATATGTTATTTTCGGGCGCGACGCTGTGCGGGAAGTAACTCGTGAACAACCAACCTCAGGTTGCCGCTTTGCCGCGCCTCCCACGAATAAAAACGTAAGTACGAAGTTGCTGTCGTCAAGATGGGGACGGGCGTGGAATCGCCCGAGGAGCGAAAAATGCGCCTATTTGTGGGTCGGCCCGCCCGCGCTGACGGATTCGATTTCGGCGGTGAACCGGCGCGCCATCGAATGGTCGCCCAGCTCTTCGGCCAGCGCGCGGCCTTCCTTCAGTGCCGCGACGGCGCGCGCTATGTTGCCCTTGCCGAGAAAGGCTCCCGCCTTGCGAAACGCGCGGGCGTAGCGCTGCCCCTTTTCGGCTGCATCCATGGCAAAAGTATCAGACGGCGAAACGCTTGACGCAATCCTTGGCGGCGCGATCACGCTGGCGCAGCCGCGCCGCGGCTATCGCTTTTCCATCGAGGCGATCCTGCTCGCGCGCTTCGCAACCGCGAAGCCGCGCGACCGCTTACTCGACCTGGGTGCGGGATGCGGTGTCGTCGCGATCACGCTTGCGACGATTGGCGGCGTCAAGCAGGCGGTTGCCCTGGAGATTCAGCCCGCGATGGCGGCGCTCGCGCGGCGCAACGCGGCGCTCAACAAGCTGCCGAACGTGAGCGTGATCTGCGCCGATCTGCGCAGCCGGCGAATCGCCGGGCTTGCGCCCGCGAGTTTCGATCTGGTCGTCGCCAATCCTCCCTTTCATGCGATCCGCACCGGACGCGACAGTCCCGACGCCTCGCGCCGCGTTGCGCGCGGCGAGAGCGCCGCATCGCTGGCCGATTTCGCCAGAGCCGCGCGCCGCAGCGTGCGCAACGGCGGTCGCGTCGCATTCGTGTTCGCGGCGTCGCGCGCGGCGGAACTTATCGCCACCATGCGCTCGAATCGGCTCGAGCCCAAGCGCATCCGTTTCGTGCATCCGCGCGCCGAGCTTGCGGCGTCGGCGCTGATGATCGAGGCGCGCGCGGACGGCGGGGCGGAAGTGATCATCGAAGCACCGCTCATACTTCACGACCGCGCGGGCAGCTATACTGACGAGGCTCGCGCGATGCTCGAATTACCCTGAACGCGTTCGGGCGCAAGGAGTTCCTCGATGCCGGCACAGCAGACGATCGCCGCAATTCTGTTTCCCGGTTTTGAACTGCTCGACGTGTTCGGGCCGCTCGAAGCGTTCGGGATGCTCGCCGAGACGGGTCAATGTGAAATTCTAACGGTCGCCGAAAGCGCGGGTGCCGTCGCGAGCCGGCAGGGTCCGCGCGCGCTTGCCGATTTTGGATTTGACGATTGTCCTCCGCTCGATGTGTTTCTGGTTCCAGGCGGGATGGGCACGCGCAAGGAGATTAGCAACGGGCGGATGCTCGGATGGCTTCGCGAGCGCGCGCAGACCGCCGCACTTGTGACATCGGTATGCACCGGTGCGGCGCTCCTGGCGCGCGCGGGTCTGCTCGACGGACGCAGCGCAACCACCAACAAGTTTTCGTTCAAGTGGGTCGTCGAGCAGGGGCCGCGCGTGAACTGGGTGAAACAGGCGCGTTGGGTCGAAGACGGAAAATTCCTGACCTCTTCGGGCGTGTCGGCGGGGATCGACATGACGCTCGCGATCATCGCGAAGCTGTGGGACCTCGAAACCGCGCAACGAATTGCGACGCGGATGGAATACAAATGGCATCGCGACGCCGGCTGGGACCCCTTTGCAAAGATCCACGGCCTGGTGTGAACGGGCGCCGCTCCGCGATCTCCGGCCGGACTTGTGCCAGGGCGCGGCGCTATTTTTCCGATAGGAACTCAACCGCCATTTGTGCGACGACTTCCGGCTCTTCCATCGGCAGAAAATGTCCGACGCCGGGCATCTTGACGACGCGGCCGTGCGTGAGCTTCGCCGCGATCTTGTCCGCGAGCGAGATTCCGAGCGAGTCTCCGCGCTCGCCAAACAGAACCAGCATCGGCGCCTGCGCGCGCAGGATGCGCCCGAGTCCGTCAAAGTCGCGCGATGAGCGATAGAGCTGCGCTTCGATCTCCGGCGTGCACTTGAGCTCGCGCTTGCCATCGGGCCCCGCGCGGGTGCCGAACTCGCAGTAGTCGCGCAGGATATCGCGCCGCCAGGTGCTATAGGGCGGCTTGTTCGCGAAATTCGCGAACATCGCATCGACGCTCTCGAACTCGCGGCGGCGTTTGAGCGTCCGCTCGACGAACGGATTGCGCCATCCGAGTTCCGGCGCGTTCGGCGACTCGAATACGACCGGCTCCGCCAGAACCGCGCGCGCGATCAGATCGGGCCGCTCGCAGGCGAGCGCTCCGATCGCGGTTGCGCCCGAGGAATGGCCGAACGCGCGCACCGATTTCCAGCCCATCGCGGAGATGAATCCGCCGAGATCATTCATCGTCTGCGCCCAGTTGTGGTCTTGCAGATTCGGCGCCGGGTCGCTGTCGCCGTGGCCGCGCTGATCGAGCGTGCAGGTATGCCCGACGGTGCTGAGCGCCTCGGCGAACGGGCGATACATCCGGCCGAAAAAGCCGGTCGCGTGCAGGATTACAATCGGTTCACCGGCGCCACCCCAATCGAGGTAATGAAGCCGGACGCCATTGACGGTGATGAAGCCGTCGCGCGGGATACTCATATTGCGCGCGATCATATGCGAGAAGATGTGAAGATGAAAACGCCGCCGGCGCGGACTAGGCTTTCTGCGTGAGTTCGGAGCGCGCGGTCGTCTGAGCGGCGGACGGCGCGGTGGCCGCGCGCAGCAGGTCGGCGAGCGTCATGGTTGCGAGCACGCCCATCTGCGCGCTCGCGATCTGACGCATCACGCTGGCGACCCTCGAGTCGGCGTTAGCCGCGTTGTTGTCGGCGATAACGGCGCGGAGTGCGTCAGCGAGTTTGATCGATCCGGGCGCTCGCACCAGATAAAGTCCGGCGCCCGCTTTCGCGCCTTTCTCGGCTCCGGCTTCCACGATGAATCCGCCGGACTTCAGTCCCTCGACGATTGGTTCGAGGATCGCGGGCGAGAGTCCGAGCTGATGCGCAAGATCCGTAGCATGCAGCGCCGGCCCCTCCCGCGTCTGCTGATCGGCCAGCCGCACCAGCACGTGTAAAGCGGCGGCGCACGGAAAGTCGGGCGACTCGGGATGCATCGGCGCGTAATCGACTCCGCGCTGGGCCGCCGCGGTAACCTCGGCGCCGAACAGGATTATCGCCCACGCCATGTACGTCCATACGAGGAAGATCGGCACGGTGGCGAGCGCGCCGTAGATCGCCTTGTAGTTGGCCGCGCCAACCTGGAAGCGCACGTACCCCCACTGCGCAAGTTGAAACAGGATTGCGGCGACGAACGACCCCAATAGCGCCGGCCCCGGCTTGACCTTGGTGTACGGAAAAAATGTGTACAGAAAAAAGAACGCGCCCCACACGAACAGATACGGCGCCAGCGTTGTGAGTATCGGCAGCGCCGACACGCGCACCGACACCACCGCCGTCACGGCCAGCGCCGCCGCGATCATCAGCGGCACGGTGAACAGCACGCTCAGGTAATCGGAAAACTTGCGCAGGTAGCTGCGGCTCCTCGACACGCGAAAGATCGCATTGAAGGCCTGCTCGATATTGCCCAGCGTCGAAACGACCGTGAAAACCAAAAACGCCGCGCCCGCTGTTCCCAGCGCCGCCGCGTTGACGTTCTGCACGTAGCTCATCAACTGGTCGGCGGTGCCGCTCGATCCGAGCGCCAGATACTTGTTGATTAGCGGGCGCATCTGGTCGGCGGCGCCCAAACCTTTGAGCGCCGAAAAACCGAGCGCGAGGATCGGGACGATCGACAACGCAACCGTGTAGGTCAGCGCGGCGGCGCGCAGCAGATCGTTGTTTTCGATGAAGTCCTCGACCGCCGCGTTGATCAGCCGCCATCCGTGCAGCGCCAATGCGCGCTGCGCCGCGCGCGACTGTACCTGGGCGGCGGCGGTCTCGAACCAGCGCTTGGTGCCGCCGGCGTTCACGCGAGCCTGGCCGGCCATGGGCGAGGGTTTCGCACGCGCCGATTGTCGCGACCAACACGGCGTCCAGTCAAGCGGAAGTCATCGCGCACGCTTCGCGCCGGAGAGCCCGCTGCTTCTCCGGCGCGGCCTGCCGCGTTGCGCGCGCCGGGCGATTGCGATTAGCTCGTCGGTCATGGCTCGGCTCACGGTACGCGGCAAATACCTCTTCGACGGCGAGTGCAAGTTCTTTGCGCGGGGAGTCTCCTACGGTCCGTTCGCGCCCAACTTGCGTGGCGAGCGCTATCCCGAGCCCGATCGCACGCGCGCGGATTTCGCCCTGATGCGCGCGCTCGGCGCAAATCTTGTGCGCTGCTACGTACCTCCGCCCGAGTGGATAATCGAAGAAGCGGCGCGCGCCGGGTTGCGCCTGATGGTCGGAATCCCATGGCCGTTTCACATGGCGTTTCTCGACTCGCCCCAAATGATGCGCGAGATCCGCGAGTCGATTCGCAGGGGCGTCGCCGATCTGCGCAAATTCGGCGGCACGATCGCCGCCTACAGCCTCGGCAACGAAGTCCGCTCGGATATCGTCAGATGGCACGGTCCCGCCGCGGTGAGCCGCTTCCTTGGCGAACTCTACGATATCGGCAAGCAGACCGATCCCGAGGGGCTGTTTACCTACTCGAACTATCCGTCGGCGGAATACCTCGACCTGAGTTTTCTCGATATAGTTTCGTTCAATGTCTATCTCCACAAAGAGACTGACTATCGCCGCTATCTCACTCACTTGCTCGCCAACACCGGCGACCGCCCGCTAATCCTGAGCGAAACCGGGATGGACACGATCCGCGAGGGCGAAGCGCATCAGGCCGCGATGCTCTCGTGGCAGGCGCGCGCGGCGTTCGAGCTCGGGCTGTCGGGGTTCATCGTGTTTGCCTTCACCGACGAATGGCACACCGGCGGCGCGGAAATCACCGATTGGGCATTCGGCCTGGTCACGCGCGAGCGCGCGCCGAAACAAGCGTTCGCGGCCGTCGGTGAGGTTTTCAGGAGTGAACTGCCGCCCGCGCTGCCCGAGCCGCCGCGAGTCTCAGTTGTGATCGCCGCGTTCAATGCCGCCGCGACGCTCGGCGAATCGCTCGTTTCGATCCGCGGCCAGAACTACCCGGATTATGAGACGATCGTCGTCGATGACGGCTCGGCTGACGCAACCGCCGCAATCGCCGAGCAAGCCGGCGCGCGCGTCGTCCGCGTCGATCATCGCGGACTCGGCGGCGCGCGCAACGCGGGAATCGACGCTGCGACCGGCGAGATTATTGCCTTCCTCGATGCCGACGCGCGCGCCGATCGCGACTGGCTATATCATCTCGCCGAATGTATCACGCGGCGCGGCGCCGCCGCGGCGGGCGGCCCCAATTTTGCCCCTGCGCCGGACCGAGCGGCGGCGGCCGCGATGGCGGCGGCGCCCGGACTGCCGTGCGAAGTTCGCGCCGGCGACGACCGCCTGGCGCAACTATGCGGCTGCAACATGGCGGTGACCAGAGCCGCGCTACGCTCGATCGGCGGGTTCGATCCGGACTTCACCGCCGCGGGCGACGACGTCGATCTCTCGTGGCGGCTCGCCGAGCACGGCGAGACGCTGGCGATGGCTCCTGGCGCTACCGTGATTCATGAGCGCCGCGCGACGCTTGGCGCGTACCTGGCGCAGCAGCGCGGCTACGGCGCCGGCGAGGGGATGCTTTATCGCCGGGATCCGCTGCGTATCGGCGCGAGCGACGCGATCTACTCGCGCGGGGCGGGGTTCGGCGCGATCTTCGGATCGCTCCTGGCCGGCGCTCGAGTCTATTACGGCGCGTTTGGACGCGGCCTTTTCCAAACTGTCTATCCGAGCGGCGGCCGAGCGGCCGATTTGGCGCTGTCAATCCAGTGGGTCGGCGCAGCGACCATTTTGATCGTCCTCGGAATCTTCAGCCGGGCGCTCGGCGTTCTCGGTGCTGCGGGCATAGCGCTCTCGATGATCGTCGCGGCAGTCGGAGCGGCGCGTGCGCCGTTGCCGCCGCGCTTTCGCGGACCGCAGGTGCGCGTTCGGCTGTGGCTGCTGAATCTGCTCGGCCCGCTGCAGAGAAGCATCGCGCGCGAGCGCGTGAAATGGAGCCTGGAAGCCGGCGCCGCGCCGCCGGTAGCGGCTGCCATGAAGGACACGATTATCTTTGCGCCCACGCGTGGCGAAACGGTCGCGCCGGTCGAGCCGGCGGCGGTGATGGTCGCGATGCGCCGCGCGCTGATTCGCCGCGGCGTTGCGGTCGCGGCAACCGACGGCTTCCAGGCGTATGATTTGCAAGCAATCGTTCCGCCGATGATTCGCGCGCCGCTGAACGCACTTGCGCGAGAGCACGGGCGCGTCGCGCTCAGATGGCGGATGCGCGCCGAGCCGAGCCGCGCGCTCGTGGTCGCCGGATGCGTATTTTTCGTGCTGCTCGCAGCGGGCCTTTCGCTCGACGAGTCCCTGGTCGCCGTGATTCTCGCCGCGCTGGCGGCGTCCGGGTTCGCGTTGACGCGCGCGCGCCGCGTGGCCGCGGCGATCGCCGCATCGGCCGCCGAAGCCGCCGCCGCGCTCGGCGTGACGCTCGGGGACTCGCCGGACATTGCGGCGCAAGACTACCGCCAGCGCGCGCCCGGAGACGCCGGCTGATGAGTTCGCTTGCGCTCTATGGGCAGGTGCTGCGGCGGATGCGCCCGTACCTCGGGCGGCTGCTAATCGCGGTCGCAGGCGTGATGCTCGCGTCGTCGGCCGAGGTGCTGAAACCGTGGCCGCTCAAGATCGTCATCGACAACGTGCTCGGCGGCGCGCCGGTTGCGAACCTGTGGATTCCCGCGATGACGCGCGGCGCGCTTTTGGCCACTGTGTGCGCGGGGCTGGTGGCGATCTACGCGATTCTCGGAATCGTCAATGTGATCAACAACTACCTGACGATCTCGATCGGCCAGATGATGGTCAACGATCTTCGCGCGCGGCTGTTCGACCATTTGCAGCGCCTCTCGCTCGCTTTTCATCGCCGCCGCGAGATCGGAGATCTGATGGTGCGGATCACGTACGACACGTTCTCGGTCCAGACCATCGCGATGAACGGTTTCTTTCCGGTGCTCGCGTCGCTCGTGCTGCTCGGCGGGATGTTCACGGTGATGGTCAGGATGGACGCGGCGCTGACGATGGTGGCGCTCGCGATCGTGCCGCTGCTATTCATTCTGATCATGTCCATCAGCGGGCGGATCGATCGACTGGCGAGCGCGTCCCGGGTGAAAGAGAGCACGATGTACACCGTTGCGCATCGCGCGCTCTCGGCGATTCACGTGGTGCAGGCGTTCACACGCGAAGAGACTTCGTACCGGGAATTCGTCGGCGCAAGCAGCGCGAGCCTGGGCGAAAACCTTCGCCTTTACACCTTCCAGACGCTCTACTCCGGCGGCGTCAACGTGATGATCGCGGCGGGCACCGCGTGCGTGATCTATCTCGGCGCGCGCCATGTACTGGACGCCCGGCTCTCAGTCGGCGACCTGATCGTGTTCACGACTTACCTCGCCTCGCTCTACGCGCCGGTGAACCAGATTTTTCAGACTTACGGCCAGGTCGAAGGCGCGAAGGCGGGACTGCGCCGATGCCTCGAGTTGCTGGCGACCGATCCCGAGATCAAAGACGCGCCCGATGCGCGCGCACTCGGGCGGGTGCGCGGCGAGATCGAGTTCGACAATGTCGCGTTCGGTTACGAAGCAGGCCATCCGGTTCTGTCGGGAATCAGCTTCCGCGTGCGGCCCGGACAGAAGATCGCGATTGTCGGTCCGAGCGGAGCGGGGAAGACCACGATGGCTTCCTTGCTCGCGCGGTTTTACGATCCGCAATCCGGCGCGATTCGAATCGACGGAAACGACGTGCGCACGGCTACGCTTGCGTCGCTCAGGCAAAATATCGCGATGGTGATGCAGCCGCCGCTGGTGCTCGGCGGCACGCTGCGCCTGAATATCGCGTTCGGAAATCCAGATGTCGCCGAGGCCGCGTTATTGCGCGCCGCCGCGATGGCGCGGCTCGACCCGGTGATCGCAAAGCTGCCCCACGGGCTTGACGAAACCGTCGGCGCCGGTGGGCACACGTTCTCCGAAGGCGAGGCGCAGCGCGTCACGATCGCGCGCGCGCTGGTAAAGGACGCGCCAATTCTGATCATGGACGAGCCGACCAGCGCGCTCGATACTGAGACCGAAGCTTTGGTGCTGGCCGCGGTGGAAGAAGCGATGCGCGGGCGGACCACGCTGGTGATCGCACATCGCCTTTCGACGATCCAGAACGCCGACCAAATCCTGGTGCTGCGCGACGGAGTGATCGAGGAGTCCGGAACCTTCGCCGAGTTGCGCGCGCGCGGCGGTTTTTTCAATCACCTATACGATATGCAAGCCTGGAGCAGTGCTCCCGCGGGTGGCTCGCGCGCGTGAACCCGGGCGCATGAGAGGAATTCAGATGCTGACAATCGGACTGACTGGCGGAATCGGATCGGGCAAGAGCACGGTCGCAAAAATGCTGGCGGAGCTAGGCGCGCCGAGCCTTGACGCCGACAAGGTCGGGCACTCGATCTACGCGCCCGGCGGCCCCGCGTATCAAGACGTGGTTGCGGCCTTCGGCGACAAGATTCTCGCGCCCGACGGCACCGTCGATCGCAAGAAACTCGGACCGATAGTTTTCGGCGATCCCGCCCAACTCAAAAAACTCAACTCGATCGTGCATCCGAAGATGCTCGCCGAGATGCGCGCGATGGTTGCCGCGATGCGCTCGCGCGGCGAGACCAAACCGATCGTCGTCGAGGCGGCGATTCTGATCGAGGCCAACTGGATTCCCATGTGCGACGAAATCTGGCTCGTCACCGCGACGCGCGAACGCGTGCTCGAACGCGTCGAGCGCGACCGCGGGATGGCGCGCGAGCAGACCGAGGCGCGCATCCGCGCGCAGCTCTCCGACGCCGAACGGATGCGTTACGCGAGCCTGGTGATTAAAAACGACGGCAGCATCGAGGAGCTTCGCGCCGAAGTCGAACGCGTCTGGCGCGACGCGCTCGCGCGCAACGGTTAGCGGACCATCGCGGCCACGGTTGCGAGGACGGTTAGCTCCGCCACCGCGCTTGCGCCGCCGAGCGTGTAGCCGGCCACGCCGCCGAGCCGACGGCTGAATACCAGCCGCATCAGCAGGATTGAGATCGCGAACGCGACGACCACGATCAGCCCAATATTCTGGTAAAGGATCGTCGTCAGGCCGAGCGCGATCACGCTTGCGACCCCGAACTCGCGGAAGGTGACGGCGATTTCGTACGGCAGGCCGAGACCCCATCGCTCGAGCGGCCGAAGGCCGTATGCGACCGGCACGATCGCGAATCGCCCAAGAATCTGCGACATCACGATGGCGCTCGCGCGTCCGGCAGGCGAGGTGATTCGCGCGAGCACGACGGCTTCCAGAGCGAACGCGGCGATCGCGACGATCGCGCCGAGCGGACCGATTCGCGAAAGCCCCGTCGGCCCGACCCGCGCACCCTGGCGCAGCGCCTCGGCCGTATCGGCGATTCCGCGCGACGGCAACCCCAGCATAGCGGCGAACGCAATTGCGAGCACGGTAACGGAGCGCGTGGCGGGCAACAGCAGCATCGCGAGGGCGCGATCGATCGCCGCCAGGGCGATGCCGATCGCGAGTCCGACGAGCGGCGCCAGTTCGAGCGCGCGCATCCGTTCGTCGGGCGTACCGCGCGCGTCATCTTTCAGGATCGGCCACAGCGTCAGCGTCGCCGCGCACAGCGCCACTTCCCGAGCTATCGCGCGCGGCGACAGCTCGGCAGCCTGATGCTCGTCGTCCATTCAGGTTCGCGCGGCGCGTCCAGGCGTGACGATGGCGGCGAGCGCCCTAGCGCTTTTCGAACTGCTTCGAGCCGAACAGATTATTCCACGATTCCTGATCGTGCGGTTGCTGGCGCTCTTGCGCCTGCTGGCGCATCCGCTCGACTACGTCGGCCATCACGCCAAAGCCGCGCTGGGTGGCGGGACGATTTCGGATCGCTTCGTACCATCGCTTGAGGTTGGGATAATCATCGAGGTTCTGGCCCTGCATTTTGTGCGGCACCAGCCACGGATAGGTCGCCATGTCCGCGATCGAGTAGTCGCCGGCCAGGTACTCGCCCTCGGCGAGGCGCCGGTCGATCACGTTGTAGATGCGCGCGGCTTCGTTGGTGTAGCGATCGATAGCGTACTGGAGCTTTTCGGGCGCGTAGCGGCGGAAGTGATGCGCTTGGCCGAGCATCGGCCCGACCGTGCCCATCTGGAACATCAGCCACTGCAACACGTTGAAGCGGGCGCGGGTCTCGGCCGGCAGAAACTTGCCATGCTTTTCGGCCAGGTAGATCAGGATTGCGCCGGATTCGAAAATCGCGATCGGCTTTGCGCCGGGGCCTTCGGAATCAACTATCGCCGGCATCTTGTTGTTGGGACTGATCTTCAGAAACTCGGGCTGGAACTGATCGCCCTTGCCGATATTTACCGGGACGATCTTGTAGGTCAGCCCAAGCTCCTCGAGCAGCATGGTTATCTTGTAGCCGTTGGGAGTGGGCCAGAAATATACGTCGATCATAGGAATTGTCCTCCGGAATCAGAAAGCGCCTCCGGTTTCGTAACGCAACTTTGCGCGCGCCGCCCCGCGAACGCAACCGCCGCTCTAGCTCGGTTCGGCGGAGGCGTCGCCCTTGCGCACGCCCATCAGGTAGGCCTCGATAAACGGATCGATCGCGCCGTCGAGGACCGCGTCGGTGTTGCCGATCTCGACGCCGGTGCGATGGTCTTTGACGATGCGGTAGGGCTGCAAAACGTAGGAGCGGATCTGGCTGCCCCACGCGATCTCTTTTTTGTCCTTGCTGAACTTCTCGAGTTCCTCGCGCTTCTTGCGCTCTTCGAGCTCGAACAGCCGCGCGCGCAGAATCTTCATCGCCATCGCGCGGTTCTTGTGCTGCGAGCGTTCGTTCTGGCAGGTCACGACGATCCCGCTGGGGATATGCGTCATCCGCACCGCCGAGTCGGTCTTGTTGACGTGCTGGCCGCCGGCGCCCGAGGCGCGGTAGGTATCGATGCGCAGATCGGCGGGATTGATTATCACCTCAATCTTGTCGTCGATCGCGGGGAACACGAACACCGAGGCGAACGAGGTATGCCTCCGCGCGTTCGCGTCGAACGGCGAAATCCGCACCAGCCGATGGATTCCCGCCTCGGCGCGCAAGTAGCCGTACGCGAAGTCGCCTTCGACCTCGAAGGTCGCGCTCTTGATTCCCGCACCGTCGCCGGGTTGCAGGTCGGCGATCTCGGTCTTGAAGCCGCGCCGCTCAGCCCAGCGCAAATACATCCGCAGGAGCATCTCGGCCCAGTCCTGCGCCTCCATTCCGCCGGCGCCCGGATGAATCGAGACGATCGCGCCCAGGCGATCGAACTCGCCTGAGAGCATCACCTCGAACTCTCGCTGCCCGAGCTCTTCGCGCGCGGAGTCGAGCGCGGTGGCCGCCTCGCGCGCGGCTTCGCTGTCTTCCTTGTCGTCCTTGCCGCTTTCGGCGGGAGCTTCTTCGGCCGCCATCTCGAGGAACAAGCGCGCTTCTTCGAGGCGCTTTTTCAGGCGCTCGAAGCCGGCCAGGCGTTCGCGAATCTGGTCCTGCTCGCGCAGCGCGGCTTGCGCGGTGTCGGGCCGATCCCAGAAATCGGGTTTGCTGGATTGTTCGAGAAGCTGGTTCTTGCGTGCGGTCAGTCCGGGGACGTCAAAGACGCCTCCCGAGCTTTTCGGCGCGTAGCTCGAAATCGGCGAGCTCTTGTCGCATGTCGCTGATCATGATGATTCCCTCGCCCGGGAGTAACTCCTCCCGCGAACCCCACATTATGCCACAGATCGTGGCGCAACTTAATGGGTGGACTGAATTCGCGCGAAGCTCACGCCTCGAGACGAGGACCAATATGCCAAACGAGGAAGTGATTCCGGTTGCGCTTAGGCGTCCGCTCTCGATCGCCGAGTCCTTCTATCGTGAGAGAGCCCTTTGCCGGAGCCGGTTGCTTTTGCCAATCTTGAATCCATTCCTTAAGGTCACTTTCCCAGACCAACTGGAAAGATAACGCCCGAGCCCACGCCCTGTCATACTGAACTCGTACCTCTTCTGATAGAAGAGTCTTTACCGCATCTCTTGCTCGATTAAGATACCGCTTTCGCAATGATTCGAAATACGCGCTCTGGCGGGTGGGCCGAGACAGTGGCATTTCAAACTGCCGCGTTCGCTCGACTCGGCGTCGGCGCTGAGCATTTGCACGCGCACTTTCCATAATAGACATTGCTCGCCTCTCCGCCTCTTTGAAAACTGCCACGCCTTCTGAATTGCGAGTCGCGTAGACGAGGTGGAAGTGAGACCGGTTCTTTTCCGGATTCAACACGACTGCCTTCGATGAATAGTCGAAATTTCCTCTTCGTCTCAAATTTTCGGAGTACAAAGCAACCGCTTGGTCCTCGAGGTCAATACCTTCGATCCCTTCGAGCAACGGACGAAACTCGGTCGATCCAAATAGCGATTCGAAGCTAGACTGGATTTTCGACTGCGGGGAATGAAGAAAACGAGTGATATGCCCGGTCATGAAATTAACTAAGACCTCGACAGGCCGCAGTTGGAGTAGTGGAGCGATCGTCGTCATGGCGAAGCCGGTCCAACCAGTCGGATCGATGAAGATAAATGGGAATGAATTGCCTCCCGATTTCACGAATTGCACGATTTCGTTGATCGATTTCTCGAATTCAAGATTCAGGGCTTTTACTTCGACGTCATGTGCGGACCGCGAGAACTCTTCCAATTGCTGATACGCCTCGGCGTCGCGTTCAAGAAACAAGCAACGAAGCGCGATCTTACGTCCTCTCCGATCGAGGGATTCTCGCGCCTTGCGTAGTTCTTGCAGGGCAATCGCGAACGAGCTGTCCTTTAGGTCGGACGATCGCACATTCCAAGGGCCTGAGAAACAGTCGATGTAAGTGATGCTTGGCCAGGCTGAGCCAACTGTGTGCGCAAAGCCCTCCAGATATTTTCGAAGAATTTCGTGTTTGGCTAGAGTTTGTTCGCGCTTTTCATATAGAGATTCATCAATCACGATTACCCCCTTTGCCGATGGCTACTGAACTACTACACGAATGATGAGCATGCCCCAGCTTGAAGACGTCGGATGCGACTCGCGATGGCCGGAAACTCGCTATATGTTCGTCCTCGCAGGTTCCGACCCGACTCTGCCTTGCGGACGCCACCCCATTGCTTGAAGAAGAATGGCACACTAGCACTCCGACATTGCCTGAGAATCGATAATACCCATGACTCCTCTATCGGCCGAGCCCCCGGCCCGCTCTCGCCACCAACGATTACCCAGTCGATGCCCGCGAGGTCCACGGATCCGAGATCTTCAAGTAATGGTTCGACTGATAAGAACCGAATCCTAACTGGCGTTTCGCGCAGGGCTTGGATTCTCGGCAGACCGTATTGGCGGTCCTCAACGCTGACACCGAACCAAACATGCGGCAGCTCCGCCAGCCAGGAAAACTTGCCTGACAGTAGTTCTTTCATTCGATCGTGACGCTTTGTGAGCACTTGGTAGACGTGCCAGTCGGCTTGTTTCATGACCGAGCCGACGTCCGCGACGAAATCGTCTGGTATCTGCTCCTGAAAGAGATCGCTCATCGAGTTGACGAAAATCCGGCGGCTTTTCGGCCATCTGAGAGGCTCGCGCAATTTTTCGGGAACGAGACGCAAATCGAAACCCTGCTCGAACGGATGACCGGGCACGCCCCGGAATCGCTCCGCAAATCGTTCGGCGTAACAATGTTTGCAACCGGGGCTGACCTTCACGCATCCGCGTACCGGGTTCCAAGTGGCATCGGTCCACTCGATCGTGCTTCGGTCGCTCATATTTGCCTCCTATTATCGGCGGATTCTGTATGGCGAACATATAGCGAAAATACGTATCGGGCAACCTCAATTCCGGGTGGCGCGGGAGTGGCCGTTGCGCGTGGCTAGCTGCTCGGCCAGGGCCTCGAGCGGTTTGAGCCTTCGCGGGAAGCGCCAGGCCGCGAGCATCGCGAGCACGGTCAGGATGAAGCACAGCTCGGCGAAAACGTCGCCCGCGATTGTGTAGAAGGTTCGCACCGGGCGCCACTGGACTAATCCGATCTCGGTGCCGCGTTCGAAGATTGGCGTGCGCTCGGTTATCTCGCCGCTCGGTTTGATAACCGCAGTGATTCCGGTGTTGGCCGCGCGGATCATCGGCGTTTTCGTCTCCACCGATCGCATCGCCGCCATCGCCAGTGTCT
>Ga0307373_10004014_pt1 | contig 25017 bp, 26 predicted proteins | sample OX2MG_FD_202534 | JGI IMG/M metagenome (GOLD analysis project Ga0307373, IMG submission 202534) | Soil microbial communities from Risofladan, Vaasa, Finland - OX-2 | ecosystem: Environmental > Terrestrial > Soil > Coastal area > Acid sulfate soil | place: Finland: Risofladan, Vaasa | collected...
CGAGCTTCAACAAGAACGGACTGAAGAGATGCCGAAGAGATGCGGTGCGCCGTGAAAACGGTTCTTCGGCCGGATAAGTGGTTCAAGAGAACGGACACGCGGTACGATAGACGAGGAGAGACACTTATGAGATTCGCTCTTACCGGACATATTCTCGTCATCGCCGGGTAAGAGATAGTGAGGTAGGCTCTCGGGAATGTTCTATGTCATGACCTTTGGGACACCCGTCCCAAAGCGTTCTGCAGGCGTCTGGTAGTCGAGTGACTGGTGGGGTCTGATATAGTTGTAGTATTGGATGAAGCCGTCCAGCGTGTTGTACCTCCACGCCTCAAGGGTGTGCGTGGCGAAGAACCTCTCTATCTTCCCGGTCGTGGTGGGCTTGCCTATGCCCGACATGATGTGACCGACCCCGAGCTCCTTGAGCTTCCTGTCGAAAGACGACTCCCCTCTCCTCACCGAGTAGAACTGGGTCCCGTGGTCGGTGAGGATCTCCTTCGGCGTCCCGCACCTCCTGATGCCGTCGAGGAGGCAGTCCAGCGTGTTCTCCGTGGTGGCGTTGTCGTACATCTTAGCGCTGACCACGAACCTCGAGTGATCGTCGATGAACGCGACGAGCCACCTGCTCTGCTCCTTCACCCACTTCCAGTCGCACTGCCACAGCTCGTTGGGAGATGCCCTCTCCCACCTGATGTACCTGTTCTTCCTCCTCGGCTTGTCCAAAGGGAGGTTCAGCCCTTTCTTCTTCAGGACGCGATATATGGTTGACTGGCCTACCTCGATGCCGCTCCTGTGGAGGTACCCTCGTATCTTGTCGGGACCCCACCCGTGCTCCCTCCTCAATGAGCAGACCTCGTCCTCCACGGCATGGTCTATCCTCCTGTGAGGGTTCCTGGGCCTCGACGAGAGGTTCGTGAGCTGCCTCCCTTCCTCGCCCCACCGGATCCACCGGTGGACGGTTGTCTTCGGCTCGTTGATATGAGAGGCGATGGTCCTTACGCTCCATCCCTGCTGGTGCTTGAGCCAGCACCAGTGTCTCCTCTTCTCCATGTCTATGTCCAATGCTTGTCACACGCGTCCCACCCGCATCAGCCTGGGAGCGTGTCCCATAGGTTATGGCATAGGTCACGAATGTTCTCGTCGAGCTTAATCTTGTAAGCGAGTGACAGGAAGCAGGTGCCGGAGTCGTAGGGCCAAGCAAACTCCCCAAATATCACCGAGAAGGGAGCGTCTCGCAGAGGTTGCGTTTCCTTCGCCCACAACGGTAACGCTCATCGGACCTTGAACTCCCGACTTGCGGGCGACAGGGCGATTCTCCTCCACATCGCCGCGGTGAACTTCGTCGCGCACATGCTGGTGGCGGGAAACTACGGATACTTCCGGGACGAGCTCTACTACATAGTCAGCGGGCAACACCTGCAGTTGGGGTACGTTGACTTCCCACCGATGATCGCCTATGTCGCGGCCGTCTTGAACTTCCTCGCCGGCGACGCGCTCGTAGCCATCCACGTCGTGCCCGCCCTGGCAGGCGCCGCCTTGGTGTTCGTCGCCGGAATGATCGCAAAGGAGCTGGGAGGCAATCGGTGGGCACAGGCGCTAGCGGCAGTCGCTACCCTAGTCACGGCCCAGCTCGCCTTCTCCTCAATCTTCTCGATGGACATCATGGACGCGCTCTGGTGGTCGCTGACTGCCTATGTGCTCGTCCGCCTAATCCGGCGCGACAAGCCCCGCCTCTGGCTTGCATTCGGGCTCGTCGCCGGTCTCGGGCTCTTCACGAAGCTGACCATGGCCTTCTTTCTGGTCAGTCTCTTGATGGGGCTGCTGGCGACTCCCGCAAGGAGGGACCTTCTTTCTAAATGGTTCTGGGCCGGCGCGGCGATCGCAATCTCCTTCCTGATTCCATACGTCGTCTGGAATGCGATGAACGGTTGGCCGACTCTGGACTTCTACATTCACCATGGAGGCCTTAACGGAGGCGGACCAGTGGATTTCATCCTCCTCCAGATACTCATCGCGAACCCCGTCAACATACCACTCGTATTCGCGGGTCTGTATTTTTTCCTCCGTTCGCAGATCGGGAAAAACTACCGGATGCTAGGCATCGCTCTGACACTGCTCTTCGTTGTGTTTACGCTAACGAACGCGAAACCATACTTCTACGAGGCGGCGTATCCTATCCTTCTCGCCGGAGGGGCGGTCCTCGCTGCCCAGAAGGCCGGCGTGGTCAGGAGGTGGGTGCCGAAGGGGTTCGTCCTCGCCCTTGCCGTGAGCGGCGTCCTCCTCGCACCTTTGGAGATGCCGCTCCTCCAACCCGCCGCCTTCGTCAACACCTATGCCTCATTGACGGGCGTCGCCAACGGGGCAGAGGCCCAGGGGAATGCCGGACAGCTCCCCCAGTATCTCGGAGACCGTTTCGGGTGGGAATCGATGACGGCGACCTTGGCCGGAGCGTTTGATAGATTGCCAGCACAGGAGAAGGCCGGCGCTTGCATATTCGCGTCGAACTATGGGGAGGCCAGCGCGCTAGCATTCTTTGGAAAGACCTACTCCCTGCCGCCAGTGATAAGCGCCCACAACAACTTCTACCTCTGGGGCCCAGGGAACTGCGGGGCGGTCCTGATAACTGTCGGCGTGGACCAGTCAGTTCTGCAAGGGTTCTACAGCAACGTCACACAGGTTGCGACGGTGACGTGCGACTACTGCATGACCAACGAAGACAACCTTCCGGTCTACCTCGCCACCGGGCCGGCCGCCTCGCTGCAGTCAGTCTGGCCGGGCATCAAGGACTTCAGCTAGTGATGCCCTGGTTCTTCGGGTTGCTTACAGCGCCCCTAATTCGCTCTGCCCACAGATTCGCGATTCGCAATGACTGCCGCGGAGCCGAACTCACGCGGCGTGGTTCGATCTGTCCTTCGTGCTGGATCTGTTTGGTGTGCTGAGAGAATCCACGCTGACACCGTCCATTGGCGACCCCTTCGCAGACCTTCTTGTGGCCTTTGTCCCGTTCACAGCTGGAGGGCTCTGCCTTTTCGCGAGTGCCCTTGGCTTGCGTCGACTGGGCTCCACGGGACCGCCCCAGAACAGGCTAAGTGGATTCCAGGAAACCTAGCGCGCGTGGCTAGCAGTATCGAGTCGCCGCACTTCATCATGAAGAGAGGATGTGGTCATGACTCGATCAGAGGGAGATTCTTACAAGGAGGCCCAACACATTCACGCCAGCCGTCACCTGGAGTGTATGAGCGAAATACCATTCCTGGTAACCCGTCGAGTTCTGAGATTGGATATTGACTTGATAGTCCATCATGTTGGGAAGGTGAAGCGAGAAGGTGTCGTCGGACGAGATCCCAGCGGTAAAGTTCTCGCCGTCGCTTGCTGTAAACCTGACGTTCACGGGATGAGACGCCACGACCTGCCAAGGTATGGTGCCGTTGACGGTGACCACGGAGTCGGGAGTCGGCAGATTTAGGTTGTCAGACTGGGCCATGTTCGACCCGGACGACATGTTCAACGAAACGGTGCCCGCCGTCACTTGGCCGCGCTGCCAAGCGTAACTGCCGCCCCATCCCGTGGTGACGTTGTAGGTATCGTGGTTCGGCAGCTGGATTGAGAACTGTCCTGATGAGACTAGGGCGACAAAGTTGGTGGAGGTTCTCAAACTCGTAAAGTTCATCGAAACAGGATGAGTCCCTGAACCCGTCGTGCTCACCAGGCCGAAGACCTGCACACCACCATCTTGGATGACGGTAGTCGAGCTCGTGATTGTCGTCGATGGTGTTGTTGTGGTGCTCGCTGTGCTTTGGTTAAGGACGCCTGCCACCCCGACCACCAAGAGCAACAGGATCATCGCTAGGATGGTCCCATTGTTGGATCCCTTCGCAGAGCCATCGTGAGATGCAACCACGTTCTCTTGCAGTCGTCTTGGAAGTGGACGATGGTGTATAAAGAGGGGCCATGTTTCTCACAACCGAGAATCGTCAACGAGGCTCGTTGCCGGCCTAGCGGATCTCATGCAGGTCGGCAATTGGTCTGAATGAAGAGATAGTGATACGGCCTCATTCTAACAAGACAAAGCTCGGAACTGGCTTTTTTGGCGGGCCCTACCTGACCCGACCCTTAACAGGTTCTCAAAGAGGGTTTCCGTAGGGAGCTTGGCCATCGGCAGGCGTCTTTCAAGCGATGCGCCCATACGCCCCGGACCTATTCCCCTTCTTAAGGGCTGAGCTCGGCAACAGCCTTCTCTATCTCTCGTATTCTCTGATTATCGAAATCCGGGCGCGCCCCGACGAACGCGCAACTTCCGTCGACCGCCCTGATGATCATCAAAGTGGTCCTATCTCGAAAGATCATTGCGCTCCGCGATGGTCCAAATAGTTTGTCAGCCGTGGCGTCAATCCCACGAGCAACGGTTAATCGCTTGGCAAGAAGTTCGATATCGCTCTTATTCTGAACGAAGCTGTTGCTTCCCGGCCGCAACGCCGTTGCTTGGACCTCCCCATTGGAGTCGATCATCATGCAGAACATGATTGCGTCGTCCATCGAGCATATGCGTTGGGCGAGTTCAGACTCGGTGACTTCCCCCGGTCTAGGTTCGGATTTCATCATTTCTCAGCCTATCCGCCTTCGTGACTCTGACCAACGCTCCATCGCTTTCCAGTTGTTGAGCTCGAGTTGCGCCTTCTGATGCGTTCGACGCAGAGCCTAGAATCAGGTCTCAGATAGTGGGTTATGTCCGACTTCAAAGGCAAAAAGACTGGGGTGAACGGCGGAGGCAAACGGGCAATCCCATTCCAATTTGACGGAATCTCTTCCACTTCCTTCACTGGTGGGAAGTCCCATTTTGGTAGGAACTCATTATCTCTTCGACATCTGCGACGCCCGTCTGATTTATGGCTTCAGAATACGGGGCCCAGATTCGACTGCTCAAAAGCCAGAATAGCGCAAATATCCACGCCAAGGCCTGATAAAGGCTATATTGAGCTTGTTTTTAGCGGGCCCGACGGGATTCGAACCCGCCTAGGGGGTTTCCAGCCTGACCCTCGGGTTAAAAGCCCGATGCTCTATCCTGGCTTCTCTCCGCTGTGGGAACTGAGCTACGGGCCCGCCACGTATGCCTGACACGCTGACTATTTTACCGCATTCAAGGCGGCCAAGGGCCGTCTCGCGAAGAAGAAGTAGAACCCCGTTAGACCGACTGAGTAGAGCAGCGTGGCGATATAGAAGGGCAGCTGTAGGAAGCCCATCCCAAGGATGAACCCCCCGAAGTAGGTGCCGAAGCTGTTGGGCAGGCGGAACATGATGTTGCTCAGCGCGCTCACCAAGCCTCTCTGCTCGGGCGGAAAGATACTCATCGAGAAAGAGTCCATCAGCGGGCCCGCCATGTTCATGAGGGCGGACCTCACGACGTAGACCCCCGCGGCAAGGGCGAAGTACGGGACGAACGCCATGCTGAGCATGAAGAGCGTCGATGCGCCGGTCACGAGAAGGACGGCCCGTAGCTGCCCGAACCTTTCAGCAAGACGCGGAGCCGCCAGAGCGGAGAACCCAATCAGAATGTTCGAGACGGCGAGAATCGGACCGCTGTAATTGTCTGCGACACCGAAACGATAGTAGAACCAGGCACCCACGAGCGGGATGATGAACCCCGCGCCGAAGCCTATGTTGATCCACGTGAAGCCGAGCTTCAATAGCGTCCACTTGTTCTTCAGCCCGGACCACTTCCTTCCCGGCTTGAATGTCTCCTGGTGATTCCGGAGCAGAAGGTAGAGCATGATAGGGGTGATGAAACTCCCGACCCCGAGGACCATCAGGGTCTCCCTGTGGAGCGCATAGTTTGTGGCGCCAGAGAGGTTCTCCAGGGCAGGGAAGATGCCCGGGAGGAGCAGGCCGACGCCCATGGTGACATTTTCCATGACGAAGGAGAGCGAGAAGACCCTGTTCCTGTTCGAGACGTCTGTCATGTCCGCGAGTAGCGCGTTCCAGGTCGTGAGGCTCGCACCCTCACCGACACCTAGGACGACGCTAACGCCCAGGAGATATCGGAAATCCGTCGTGAGCGAGAACCCGAAGAACGCCGCAGCTCCTGCCAGCGCACCGAAGGTCAGAAGACGCTTCCTCCCATAGATGTCTGAGACAATCCCCAGCGGGACCGCCGAGAGGATGGTCGCTATTCCTTGGGCCGAAATGAGGGCTCCCGCCTGGACCACGGTGAACCCGACGGTCACGAGCCAGGCCCCCAGGACGATCTGGATGAATCCGATTGCGAGGAAGATAGGTGCGAACGAGAGTATCAGGAGTGAGACCTTCGCCGGCACTGGGGTCGCGCGCGTTTCAGCCAAGCTCCTTCGGCGTGCAGAACGGAGCGCACATCACGGATAAAGTTACTCGGAGAGTCACCGTCGTTCCGCTTCGCCCCTTCGATTGGGGGAGTCGGGATTTCGGGCCTTAAGCTCGATTTGCTTTTTAAGAACTGTTTCGGAGTCGGCCCAGATGCCTGTCTGGAGGACTCTGCGACACAACGGTGTCGCCTTCCCCGACCCCTTCCTGCCCAAGGGATTGTCGGTCCGCTTCGCAGGGCAGGAGCTCAAGCTCTCACCGCTGGCGGAGGAGATGGCCTACCAGTTCGCCAAGAAGAAGGACACGCCTTACGTCCAGGACCCAGTCTTCCGGGAGAACTTCATGAAGTACTTTGCGAAGGAGCTCCCGCCTCCGGCCACCGAGCACACCAAGTTCGAGGAGCTAGACTTTTCGCAGTTCTACGGGCTCGTCGACGACGAGAAGAGGCAGAAGGAGAACATGGCCAAAGATGCGAAAAAAACCCTCGCCCAGACTCGGAAGGAAAGGAAGGAGAAGCTGAAAGCGCAGTTCGGGAAAGCGTGGCTTGACGGGAAGGAGATTGAGGTCGCTAACTGGATGGTCGAGCCCCCGGGCCTCTTCATGGGCCGGGGCGGGCATCCCCTCCGGGGAAGCTGGAAGCCGCGCGTCACCCCCGCGGACGTCACCCTGAACCTTGACAAGTCCGCCCCGAGGCCGCCCGGCGACTGGGGTCAGGTTGTCAACGATGACGAGTCGATCTGGATCGCCCGCTGGATAGACAGTCTCACCGAGAAGGAGAAGTACGTCTGGCCCCACGAGAGTTCTGACATCCAGCAGTCCCGCAACAAGCAGAAGTACGACAAGGCGCTCAAGATAGGTCCGGCCCTCCCGAAGCTGCAGAAGGAGATCCGGAGAAAGCTGGGAGCCACCGAGGAGAGAGAGAGAAAGGTCGCCACGGTCTGCTACCTGATAGACGCCGTCGGGATGAGGGTCGGTGACGAGAAGGACGAGGACGAGGCCGACACGGTCGGCGCCACCACCCTGAGGGTGGAGCACATCAAGAGGCTCGACGACCAGGCCGTGGAGTTCGACTTCCTCGGAAAGGACAGCGTAAGGTGGGTTAAGACCCTGAAGACCCCGGATCCCACGCTGGTCGCCAACATGAAAAAGTTCACCGGGGGAAAGAGGCCCGACGCCCAGATTTTCGAGGGCGTCAACTCCGCCCACGTCAACGCATTTCTTTCGGACATCGTCGACGGGCTGAGCGCCAAGGTCTTCAGGACCTACCACGCCACAAGAACTGTCGAGGAGGCGCTGAATTCCAAGGACGTGAGGGGCGCGTCTGACCTCGACAAGCTCTACTTCGCCAAGGACGCCAACCTCGCCGCGGCGATCTACTGCAACCACAAGCGGACCCCCCCCAAGACCTGGGAGGAGTCGCTGAGGAAGAAGGAGCAGAAACTAGAGGAGTACAGGGCAAAGGGAAAGGAGGAGATGGCCCTGAAGACTGAGAAGGACATCGACCTCACCAAGAGGACCAAGGACTACAACCTCAACACGTCGATGAAGAACTACATCGACCCGAGGACATACAAGGCTTGGTGCGACTACGTGGGGCTCGACTGGGACAAGCTCTACTCAAAGTCCCTGCAGAGGAAGTTCTCCTGGGTCGCGCAGTCGAAGAAGACCTGGCCCCTCGACAAGCCGGCCTCGGCGGCCCCCGTCCCGAAGATCGAGAACAGCTGAAGCTAGGCCCCGACCAGGCGCCTCGCCATCTTTAGGTTCTCCTCATACTGCGTCTTCTCTTCCACGGGCACTTCCATGATAAGCGGGAGCTTTGCCACGTCCCCGTAGTGCAGGAATGCGCGGAAGCCCTTCTCCCCAATCTGCCCCTTCCCGACGTACTCGTGCCTGTCGAGCCCGCTCCCGACCGGTCCCATCGAGTCGTTGAGGTGCACCACCTTGAGCCTGTCCTTGCCGACGATGTCGTCGAACAAACCCATCGTCCTCTCGACGGCCGGCTTGTTCGAAAGGTCGAACCCCGCAGCGAAGACGTGGCACGAGTCGAGGCAGACGCCCATCCTCTGAGACTGCCTGACTCCGTCGAGGATGAGCTTGAGCTCCTCGAACCTCGACCCTACGCTGTGGCTCTGTCCAGCCATCGTCTCGACCAGCAGTACGGTGTCGCCGGGGTTGGCCTCTAGCGCCTCGTTGCACGCCCCGATGACGTTCTTGACCCCTTCCATCGTCCCCTCTCCCATATGCGACCCGATGTGCGCCACCAGGTAGTCGACCTTCAAGATCGAGCAGCGCGCCACCTCCGCCTTGAGCGACGCGCGGCTCTGCTTCTGGTGCGGCTTGATAGAGGCGGCCAGGTTGGGGAGGTACGGCATGTGCGCGACCACCTTCTGGTAGCCTGCCTTGCTCCTCTTTTCCCTGAAGAGCTGAGCCTGCCCCTCATCGAGGGGCTTGAAGGCCCATCCGCGCGGGTTACGGGTGAATATCTGGAACGTCGTGCAGCCCATCTCGAGCGCCCTGTCGACCGCCAGGTCGACCGAGCCTGAGATTGAGACGTGAAAACCCAGCATTGGGCGTTGCTTCAACTGCTGTCGTCAAAAGAGTAAGGACGTGGGTTTAAGGCTCTTGTCTGTCCGCGCCCTCGCCCACAACTTCTTCTTCGTTTTTCGTTCACGCGGCTTAGTCTAGGCGCTTTCTGGCAGCCCTGCTGCTACCAGTCGCCCTAGGCTTGGCGTGCGTTCTTGAGGATGCCGAACTCTTCCTTGGCGCTCTGTGGCTTCTCGCCGCCGACGAGGCGGGAGACTCCATCGCGACCGACGTCGCTGCGGGGGCTGAGACGGCGGACGCATCGATTGATGCGATCGCTACGTCGCTCGAGCCTGCCGCCGCTACGCCCGAAGTCATCGTCGAGATCGAGCCCGAAGAGATCGAGTGGACCTCCTCGACTGGCGCTACTACGACTGGCGACTGGGTTGCGGTCACTTCTGGCATTGGCGCCGCGTCGTTCTGTGAGAAGGATGATGATTGTGATGGGAGGGTGAAGGTTTCGATTGACGAACCTCCGGAGACTAGGGATTGTGAGGCTCCTATGTGCCTCGGCTTGACTGTGTACAGAACCACCGCGACTCCTACGGCCGTGCCTAAGAGTATGGTCAGCATTTGTTCGATGGCCATTTTTTCTGTTACCTTGGATGATAGGTTACGACGGCTTGTCATTTGCGGCGGTGTCAAAGGTATTACACAATGAAATCAAAATGTGGCACGCCGTAGGAGGGCTGCGCTGGACCTTTTCCAGTCGCCGCTATCATAATTCTTATATCGAGCGAGAAGCACTTGAGCACCATCTGAATGACATATCCGCTTGACAAGCTCTGCTACCAGATTTTCAAAATCGACCGACGGGTGAGGTACGCCGGCGTCCTGGACGACACCGGGCGGGTGATAGCGGGAGGTATGAGAAAGGGGATCTCCTCGCTCGAGCCGGCCAGCGAGGACTTGAGGCTGATGGCGAACCTGACAATCCAGATCGGGACCGACAAGACATGGGACCAGTACTTCGGGAAGATACAGTACACGTTCGTGAAGAGGGAGAAGGTCAACATGCTCATCTTCGGGGTAGGGATCAATCTGATGCTCATCACGACCCAGCCGGAGGTCGACTTGGAGCAGATAGCCCAGCTGAGGGACACCGTGATAACGATCTACAGCACTGGAATGCTTCCTGAAAAGCCAAAGTAGCTCAGCCAGTGCGGCGGTCCAGGGAGCCTGGCTCCCGCGAGGGCGCGAAGAGGAGAAGGTCGGTGCGGCTGCCCGCTTGAATCTGCGCCCTCAGAATTCCGACTCGGCCTCAGCGTCTGCGGAGGCCTTGCTCCCCTCCTTCACCTCGAAGCGCAGCGGCTCCCCATGGGTGTCGTACACCTTCAGGCAGGAGTCGTCTGAGTACGGGGCGCCGGCGATTACCATTATCTTGCCGCTCACGTGGAGCACGTCCTGGTGGGAAGGAACCGCCCAGCCTGACGGATGCGAGTGCGCGACCCCCACATAGCTGAGGTCCATGGGGATCATGTTCCAACTGAAGCCCGAGAACCCGCCGCCGTGGACCGCAGCTGGCGGGATGACGACCCCGTCCACCTCCAGCACATCGCCCTTCTTCCTCCCTCGGAGTAGAAGTATCCCCTCCCTTGGATGAAACATCTTCGAATAAGAGAAGATGCTGTCGACCACTTGCCGGCGGATGATGACGCTCTTAACTGGCAAGGGCCGCCACCCACCAGGCAGACGAGCAAGTCGACGTAGTCCTCGATGCCATCGCAGTCGCTTTCGCAGCATGGGAATGCTCTCATAAAAAGCTCTAGAGGCGCGATGGGGGCCGGGACATTCCAGAAGGGTTTAAAACAACCAGAAAAGGCTCCCCGCCAATCAAAGAGGACTAGATGACATCATGTTCGCACCTTCCGCTGGCTACGACAGGGCCATAACGATCTTCTCCCCGGACGGAAGACTCTACCAGGTCGAGTATGCGCTCGAGACGGTGAGGAGGGGCAGCCTGGCGGTGGGCGTCAGGACCGACAACGGCGTCGTGCTCGCCGTCGAAGAAAGAGGACGGAAGCTCCAGAACGTAGAGTCCGTGGTGAAGATGTTTCAGATCGACGACCACATCGGCGCGGTCGGCGCGGGATACATCCCCGATGCGCGCATCCAGGTGGACAACGCGAGGGTGATCGCCCAGAGCAACAGGCTGGTGTACGACGAGCCAGTGGACATCGAGACGGTCGCGAAGAGGATCGCCGACCTCAACCAGCAATACACGCAGTACGCCGGAGTGAGGCCTTTCGGCGTATCCCTGATAATCTCGGGGGTCGACGAAAACCGCGGCCCAGTCGTCTTTCTCACCGACCCGACGGGGGCGTACCTCGGCTTCGACGCGATAGCGATCGGGGCGGGCAGCGACCAGGTGAACGAGTACCTCGAGAAGACCTACAACCCCGGCATCTCCCTGGAGCAGGGGATAACACTGGCGATAGAGTGCATCTACCTCGTTAGCGAGGACAAGCTCGGCGTCTTCCACATCAAGATTGGGGTCGTCGATGCGAAGACGAAGATGATGAGGCGCCTGACTGAGGACGAGATTACAAAGTACGCCGCCAGCGCGAAGACGCGCGGCACTGACAAAACTCCCAACAACAAGGGAGCCTAGGAACAGATCTGAGGTAGGCTCATGTGGTTCTGAAGAGTTCCCGGGGTATCACCCGAGCTATCAACTTGCTTTCATCGACTCCTAGGATTACCGTCGCCGTCGGATTCCCCTTCATAGCTTCACATGAGAGCCCGTCACGGGCGAACCTCATCCGCCCTGGTGAGCGATTCACTCACGAGCTTGACGCGTTGCCCTGCATGGGATTTTACGCCTGTCAGGCAACCTCATATCCCTCATCGGACGGATTGGTAACCCGTCTTCATTTCAGCGATTACCGGCGTCGAAACAATGCGACGACAGATTTAAGCATCCATATCCGGTGAATTTATCGGGACCCTCAATGTCAAGCAAGTTCACGACGGTCCGCATTGTCATCGAGGGGGACCGCTACGAGATAATGGTCCATCCCGACGCCGCGCTCAGCTACAAGACGGGGAAGCAGGTCGAGCCCTCTCAGGTCATCGGCATAGACGAGGTGTTCTCAGACGCCAACAGGGGGCTCCGCGCCCCGGGAGACAAGCTGAAGAAGCACTTCGGGACCGACGACCACGCGAAGGCCGCCGTCGAGGTGCTCAAGCGCGGCGAGCTCCAGCTCACCCAGGAGCAGCGCCACAGGATGACGGAGGAGAAGCGGAGGCAGGTCGTCGCGATGATAGCGAAGACCTACGTCGACCCGAGGACCGGGCTCCCCCACCCTCCCATCAGGATCGAGCAAGCGATGCAGGAGGCCAGGGTCTCGTTCGACCCGTTCAAGGACGCCAACGAGCAGATGAAGACGATACTCGAAGAGCTACGCAAGATACTCCCCATGAAATCCGAGAAGGTCAAGCTGATGGTCAGGGCCCCCGCCCAGTACGCCGGCCAGACAATCGGCGTCCTGAAGGGCTTCGGCGAGATACTTAAAGAGGAGTGGGGAGGGGACGGTGGATTGTCTGCGATAATAGAAGTCCCAGCGGCGACCCAGCCAGGCCTACTTGAGAAGCTGGGTTCGGCTACGCGCGGTTCGGCTCAAGTTACATTGGTGAAATAGAGAATTGGTGGAAATAACAAGAAAACAGGTGATTCCGGGCGAAGTCATTGTAACCGGTGACTATCGACCAGGCATGTACGTGCAGAGGAGGGGAAACGACATGATCGCGCTGCGCATCGGGCTCGCCGAGATAGTCAGGAACGACGTCAAGGTCATCCCGCTCTCAGGCGCCTACATTCCCCGGGCGGAGGACATGGTCGTCGGGAAGGTCGTGAGCGTCACGGGCTACGGATGGGAGGCGGACATCAACTCATGCTTCGTAGGCTACCTTCCGGGGCAGTTCGTCTTCGGCAGGGACTTCTCCCCCTCGACCCACGACCTCACTACTAGGTTCACCGTGGGCGACCTCATGCTGGCGAAGATCGAGGCCTTCGATAGGACGAGGGACCCACAGCTCTCGATCAGGGGCCCGGGCCTGGGGAAGATCCCGCAGGGGGAGATCGTGAAGATTACCCCGATGAAGGTCCCCCGGCTCATAGGGAGGAAGGGCTACATGATCAACATGATCGCCGAGCTCACGAGTTGCGAGATCAAGGTGGGACAGAACGGGGTGGTCGTGATCGACGGCCCGGCCGAGGGCGTCCGGAAGGCGGTGGAGGTCATCCAGCTCATAGAGCAGGAGGCGCACACGGCCGACCTAACGGCAAAGGTGCAGCAGCTCCTCGGCGCCCCCGTCAGCGCCCCGCCAACGGAGGCGGCAGGCCAAGGGAATAGTGGTGAACAATAGATTTGACTGAAGAGAAGAGGAAATTGATGGACGAGAATGGGATACGCACCGACGGTCGTCGTTGGGACGAGCTGAGGCCGCTGAAGATCGAGGTCGGGGTCGTCCGCAACGCCGACGGCTCCGCCCTGATCGAATGGGGGAAGAACAAGATCATCGCCGCTGTCTACGGACCAAAGGAGATGCACCCGAAGCACCTCGAGCTCGCGGACAGGGCGTTCCTAAAGTGCAGGTACCACATGGCTCCCTTCTCTGTCGACGATAGGAAGAACCCGGCTCCTTCGAGGAGAGAGATAGAGATATCCAAGGTGATCAGGGAGTCGCTCCAGCCTGCGCTCTTCCTCGAGGACTACCCGCGGACCGCGATACAGATCTACGTCGAGGTCCTCCAGTCAGACGGAGGCTCGAGGGTGGCGGGAATCACCGCCAGCGCGTTGGCGCTCGCCGACGCGGGGATTAACATGCGCGACCTCGTGGTGGGCTGCGCGGTCGGCAAGGTCGACGGCAAGATAGTCCTGGACCTCAACGACACCGAGGACAAGGAGGGGTCAGGCGACCTTCCCTACGCGTTCATGCCGAACCTCAACCAGGTCACGCTCCTGCAGATGGACGGGCTCTTCACCTTCGACGAGTTCAAGCAGGCGCTGGAGCTCGCCAAGGTGGGCGGGATGAAGGTGTACAAGCTGCAAAGAGAGGCCCTACTCAGGAAGTACTTCAGCGGAGGCGGCCCTGAGTCGACCACGACCAACGCAGAGATGATGGAGGAGGCGTAGAGTTTGCCAAGCAAGTCATTCGTCGTAGAGACGATCAAGAGGAACCAGATAGTCGAGCTCCTCTCCAAGGGGAAGCGCGTCGACGGTCGAGGCCTCAGCGAATACCGGAAGCTCGAGATAAAGACCCACGTCATCGAGAAGGCGAACGGCTCCGCGATGGTGAAGCTCGGGAACACCGAGGTCCTCGCGGGCGTCAAGATAGACAAGGGCATCCCGTTCCCCGACACCCCCAACAAGGGGCTGCTGATCGTGGGGGCTGAGGTGCTCCCTATGGCCGCCGCATACCTCGAGGCAGGCCCTCCCGACGAGAGCGCCATCGAGCTCGCGAGGGTAGTCGACAGGGGCGTAAGGGAGTCGGAGATGATCGACGTCTCTGCTCTCTGCATCAAGGAGGGCAAGTGGGTGTACTCCGTCTTCTGCGACGTGAACATCCTCAACGTGGACGGGAACCTCTTCGACGCGACGAGCTACGCGGTCGTGGCGGCGCTCTTGACGGCAAAGATGCCGAAGTTCGTCCTCGAGAACGACGTCGTGAAGGACACGGGCGAGAGGGTCCCGTTGCCCGTGCACAAGATCCCGGTGTCCGTGACCATAGCTAACATCAACAACACCCTGGTGTTGGACCCGACCGAGGAGGAGGAAGCGATAATGGACGCGAGGATAACCCTGGACACCGATGACGGGGGCAACCTGTGCGCAGGGCAGAAGGGCGAGCCGGGCTCCTTCACTCCGGAGCAGATACTCACCGCCGCTGAGTGGTCGATAGCCAGAGGAAAGGAGATACGCCAGCAGATCAAGGAGGCCGCCGCGCATGCCTAGGTCCAAGTCGCTGAGAGGCCTCGGGGCCAAGTACGGAGGGACCCTGAGGAAGAGGTACTCCAACATCTACAGGACCCTCAAGGCCAAGAAGGAGTGCCCCTCCTGCTCAAACATGAGGCTGAGACGGGTCTCCTCTGGCATCTGGAGGTGCGCGAGCTGCGGGTACACCGTGGCCGGTGGTGCCTACGACGTCTCACCCGTCAAGACGCAGCAGCAGAAGTAAGAACGGCAGCATCCCCCAGGGCAGTCCTCTCAAGAGCATACGGCTGACCTTCACCCTCATCGGCGCAGGACGCGCGCAGCTGGAGCGTCTGGCCGCGGAGAAGGGGCTGACCGTCGAAGAGAAGGGCGGCGGCGACCTCTCGATTGCGTTCGCCGCAGCCTCCCCGGAGGACGCTCTCGCCCAGCTGAGGCTCGTCGCCGGCCTTCTCGCCCCGAAGGGCTGAAGACTTTATTTACTCTCGCGAAGTTCGCGGAGAAGGAAATAGTTGAGCCAACAAGAGATACCTCCTTGGCTGAGGGAGCAGCTCGCGAGGCTGGAACAGCTCCAGCAGAACCTGCAGGCCGTCCAGATGCAGAAGCAGCAGGTCGAGGCGGAGCTCTCTGAGACCGACAGGGCGCTTGAGGAGCTGAAGACCACCCCCGAGGGCGAGCAGATCTACAAGTACGCGGGGAACCTGCTGATCAAGGTCACCAAGGAGGCGATCACCAAGGAGCTCCAGGAAAAGAAGGAGGTCTCCAATACGAGGACCCTTGTTCTCGGGAAGCAGGAGAACCGCTTCAAGGAGAGCCTCAAGGACCTCCAGACGAAGATCGACGACATGCTAAAGGGAAGGACCCAGTCCGCCCAGCCTGACCGGAACGACTCATCCTAGGGATGCACGCTGGAAGGGATGACCGCGAGCTCGGCCGGCCGTGGCCGTGAGCCGCAGGGGGGCATGGCAAGTTGAACCCCGCCGCCTTCCCTTTCGTGGCTCCGGAGAAGATCAAGCGCGTGGGGGTCATCTGCCACAGGCACGCCGACCCGGACGCCTACATGTCGGCGTTCGCGATATCGCGCCTGATGGCGAAGACGGCGCCTTCCGCAAAGGTCGAAGTGATCTTGCCCGACGGGATGAGCCTCCTGACACGGAGGCTGGCCGAATCCTTCAAGCTGGACAACCTGGTGGAGGGGGGAGGGGAGGGCGGCGACTACGACCTGCTGGTTGCCGTTGACATAGGACACACGGAGCTCCTGAAGGACTGGTCGGGCAGGCTCAAGGGGAGCCCCGCCGTGAAGGTCCTCATCGACCACCACCCGATCCAGGAAGGTTCTCCCTACGACCACATGATCGTGGACACTGCCTCGTCGTCGGCGTCTGAGATCGTCGCGACAATCTTCAGGGACCTCGGCGTGGAGATGGAGGCGCAAGCCGCCCAGGCCCTGCTCCTCGGGATAATGTTCGACTCGCAGCACCTTCTCATAGCCAAGGAGAGGACGCTGAAGGAGGTAGTCAGGCTGTTCGACCGGGGCGCCAGGATTGATGACGCGCGGCTCCTGCTCCGCTCGCCTCCCGACTACGGCGAGGTCATCGCAAAGCTAAAGTCAGCGAAGAGGCTGAAGCTCTACAAGGTCGCGGGATGGGTAATCGTCACCACGACTGTGGGTTCCTTCCAGTCGAACGTCGCGAGGTCGCTCGTCTCCATGGGCGCCGACGTGGCCGTGGTCACCGGGCAGACCGGCGGCGAGACGAGGGGGAGCCTCCGCGCGAACCAGAGGTTCTGGGAAGCTACCAAGATACACTTGGGGACCGAGGTCGCGGCCTCCATCGCGAAGGAAGCAGGCTTCGGGGGAGGCCACCCGACGGCGGCGTCCTTCACCTGCTCCCTCCCGGAGGCCGAGGCGGCCGACGCCACCCTCTCCCTCGTCGCTTCGCTCCTGAAGGACAAGCCGGCCGAGATACGCTAGCTCGCCTACTCGCGGGAGCGCAGATACGAGACCACCCAGAGGCTCCTCCCTGCCGCCCTGGTCGCCTGCACCTGGGGCAGGCCGACCAAGAAGGACGTGACGCCGGCCACCAAGGCGAGCTGGAGGACGTTGAACACCGCCGTGAAGGCGAGGATGAGCTCCAACCCGTTCGTGGAAGTGAGGGTCACGCCGATGAGCTTGAAGGCGCCGGCGAGATAGGGGACGAGACCGTTGAGCGCATATTCGCCGCCGAAGAAGACTATCAGGTAATAGTTGGATATCGTCAGGAAGATGACCCTCGAAACCATCCCGAGGAACGTCCCCAGGGCGGCGGCCTTGGCGAAGCTAGGATTGCGGGAGCGCGAGACCACCGCCGTCCCCAGCCAGATCCCGCCGAGCGACGCCAGAATCGAGGTCAGCTTCAGGATTGGGCCTATGGGTGCGGCCTGCCCCAAGGCCATGAGGGTGAGGAACTCTATGAACGCGGCGACGAGGCCGGGGACGGGGCCGAAGATGAAGAACGCGAGCAGTATCGCTATCTCCCCGAAGTCGAACTGCAGGTACGGGATCAGGGGGAAGTTCAGGCCAAGGGCGTGCGAGATGGTCGTCAGCACCACCGCGAGGGCCCCGAAGACTGCGATGCCGCCGAGCGACACGCTGTCCAGCCTGCCGACCCTTTGCGCCTGCACAGGCACCCGGAACCGCTGACTTTAATAAGAATTTGGTAGTGACCAAGAAAGTGGTATCACCATGCCGGACGCGAGCGATCTGGCTCCCTTCGCCAAAAGGATATCAGGGGTTCGCCCGCGCGTGCCCTCGAGCCGGAATCAGGCGGACAGGGGCCGGACCGGTGACATAGAAGCCTTGAGCACAACAACCAGACCCGGCGAAAACGTCCTCGTCTCGATCGCGGGGCTCTCCTTCCGTTATCCCGACTCCCAGAGACTCGCGGTCAGGGACGTGAGCCTCGAAATAGGCGAAGGCGAGGTCGTTCTCCTCGCAGGCCCGAGCGGATGTGGCAAGTCGACGCTCCTCCGCTGCGTCAACGGCCTGATCCCCCACATGTATCCAGGAGACTACAAGGGGAGCGTCTCGGTCGGGGGCCTCAAGGTCGCCCAGACCCCGATGAGCATGCTCTCGCAGAGGGTGGGCCTCCTCTTCCAGAACCCGGAGAACCAGATATTCATGTTCTCGGTGGAGAGGGACGTCGCCTTCGGGCTCCAGAACCTCTCGGTCCCTAGGGAGGAGATGAGGTCTCGCGTGGACGAGGCGATGAGGCTCCTCGGGGTGTCCGACCTCGCCCTCAGGGCGCCCCACGAGCTCTCGGACGGCCAGAAGCAGCGTACGGCCCTCGCCGGCGTGATGGCCATGCGCCCCAAGCTGATAATCCTGGACGAGCCGACCTCCCTCCTCGACCCCAAGACCGCGCTCGAGGTCGTGTCCCTGATAGAGAGGCTGAACCGCGAGCTCGGCATAACGTTCATCGTCGTGGAGCACAGGCTCGAGCTCCTCATCCCGGTCGCCGATAGGCTCGTCGTGATGGACGGCGGGTCGAAGGTGATGGACGGCACCCCGCGGGACGTGCTCGCAGACTCGAGGGTCGAGGCATATGGGGTGAGCGTCCCACCCATCTCGAGGCTATACAACGCCCTGTCGAAGGATGGGGTGAGGCTCCCCAGCGTCCCCGAGACGCCAGAGGAGATGGCCGAGGAGCTGAACGCCCTCTGACGGTAATAGAGTTCCGGAACGTCTCGTTTGTCCACCAGACGGGCGTGACCGCCCTCTCCGACGTCAGCCTGACGGTCGAGAAGGGGGAGACCATCGCGATAGTGGGGGAGAACGGCGCCGGGAAGACCACCCTCGTCAGGCACACCAACGGCCTCCTGAAGCCGACGAAGGGCTCGGTGCTCGTGGACGGCGTCGACACCCGCAAGACGACCACGGCGACCCTCTCCCGCAAGGTAGGGATCGCGTTCCAGAACCCCGACCATCAGCTCTTCTCCGAAAGCGTCGAGAGCGAGGTGAGCTTCGCGCTGAGAAACTTCGGGTTCGCCGAGGAGCTGGTCTCGAAGAGGCTCGACTGGGCGCTCAACTTCTTCGGGCTCGAGCAGTACCGGAAGTCGTCGCCCCTCGTGCTGAGCGGGGGAGAGAAGAAGAGGCTCACCCTCGCCTGCATCCTCGCCTGGGACCCTGATGTCGTGGTCCTCGACGAGCCCACGGTCGGCCAGGACTCTCTCCAGAAGGAGAAGCTCGCGCAGATCTTCAAGATGCTCAAATCGACGGGCAAGACCATCATCATTGTCTCGCACGACGTGGAGTTCCTATGGCCGATCCAGCCCAGGCTCGTCGTGATGTCGGGCGGGAAGGTCGTCGCGGACGGCGAGATATCCAGGATAATGGCGGACCGCGAGCTCCTCGAGGGGGCGAGGGTCACGCAGCCCCAGCTGCTCAGGCTCTACTCGGAGCTCCGGAGCCGGCCACCGAGCCCGTTCCTCGACGTCAACGCTGCGAGGGACTGGGTCGGCGGGAGCCGACCGAGGCAGGAGGCCAGATAGCCGCCATGTTCTGGCTCTCCGGGGGGTTCGTTTTCAAGCGGGTCGTCTCCCCCTTCAACAAGCTCGACCCTCGCGTCAGGCTCCTCGTCGCCCTGGAGTTCTTCGTGCTCTCGCTGCTCGCCACGACCATCTCGGCGGTGGCCCTCGTCCTTCTCACGATCCTGCTCGTCGCGGCGGTCGCAAAGTCGCTCCGGAGGATCGGGAGGACCGTCGCGTTCTCGGGCCTCTTCGCGGTCTTCATCTTCGCGGTCAACCTGCTCTTCGGGCTCGGCCTCCTCGTCGCGATCCTCTATTCGTTCCGCTTCCTGGCGATAATCAGCTCCACCAGCGTCTTCTTCGTGACGACCTCGCCGGACGAGCTGGAGCAGATAATGAAGTGGATGATGGTCCCCCGCGACGTCGTCTTCGCCTTCGTGACCGCGGTCAGGTTCATCCCCGTCGTGATGCTAGACGCCTTCCAGATCATGGACGCGCAGAAGTCCAGGGGCCTTGAGTTCGAGAAGGGGAGCGTCGTGAGGCGGGTCAGAAACCTAGTCCCGATCCTCATCCCCCTCGTCGTCAACTCGGTAATCAGGAGCGGGGAGCTCGCAGAGGCGATGGAGTCGAGGGCCTACGGCTCGACGCCGAAGCCCACCTCGCTCTATGGGATGCGCCTGATGCGGTATGACGTCGCCGTGGTCGTGGGAAGCCTGCTCCTCTTCGCTACGGCGACACTCTATATCTACCACCTCGTTTCCTTCCAGGTCTGAAAGATAGTTGATACTTCCTCGCGTCATAGCGGACGAAAGGGAGAGGCAGAGCGGGGTACCAGAGAAGCTGTCCAAGCTCGACGTCCGCGTCTACTACAGCCAACTCGCGGTGGGCGACTACGTGGTGAACCCGGAGATCGCCGCTGAGCGGAAGTCGATCGGGGACTTCGTCTCGTCAGTCTACGACGGGAGGCTCTTCGCCCAGGCGTCCGCCCTCGCCTCGTCATACAGAAAGCCCTACCTCATCGTGGAGGGAGACGTGAACAAGCTGAGCGGCATGGTCAAGAACCTCGCTTCATACTACGGGGCTGTCGCCTCGGTCACCCTCGCCTACGACCTCAGGCTCATGCACACCGCCAACGCCGACGAGACCGCCCAGGCGATTGCCGCCCTGGTCAGGAACAGCAGGGCGAAGCCCATTCCGCCGGGGCTCCTGCAAGCCCCCCCGAAGAGCAAGGACGAGGCCCAGCAGCAGCTCTACTTCGTCTCGGCGCTTCCCGGCGTGGGGATGAAGTTGGCAAAGAGGATGCTCGGCCGCTACGGGACGCCAAGGAGGGTCTTCTCGCTTACCGAGTCCCAGTTCGCCATGATACCCGGGGTGGGCGCCAAGCGTGCCTCGAGGATCGCCCACGTGCTCGACACCAAGCACTCGGGGTGGCAGCAGGAGGACGGCGCACAGCAGGGCAAGCTGGAGGGAGAGGAGGAAGAGGGGGATGAGTAGTAGGTCCGGAGAGACGAAGATGGCGGTCATCGGCGGGACGGGCGACCTCGGGTTCGGGCTCGCCGTGAGGCTCGCCAAAGCCTACGCGGTGACCATCGGGTCGCGCGACTTGAGCAGGGCGGCCGACGCCGCCGCCAGGGTCGTCACCGTCGCCCGGGTCCACGTGGAAGCGAAGACAAACGAAGAGGCCGCCAGCGGCTGTGACATCGCCATCCTCGCCGTCCCCGACCTCCCGGCGGCCGACTTTCTCTCGTCGCTCGCCCAGGGCCTGATGGGCAAGCTGGTCATCTCCCCGATCGTCCCGATGCTCCTCAAGGACGGGGTCTTCTCGCTCTCGCTCTCCGGCGAGTCTGCCGCGGAACGCGTCGCCAAAGCGCTCCCAGCGTCGCGCGTCGCGGGCGCATTCCACACTGTCCCGGCCCCGAGGCTTGCCCAGCTAAGCGAGGAGCTCGCCTACGACGTGCTTGTCACCGCCGATTCCAGGGCTGTCTATGAGGAGGCCGCGATGGTCGTCTCGTCGGTCGGCAGGCTGAGGCCTTTCTACGCCGGGCCTCTGACGGTCTCCCGGCTGGTCGAGGGGATGACGCCCGCCCTGCTCAACGTCAGCAAGCTGAACAAGCTCAGGTCTCCTTCGATAAGGCTGGTCTGAGGCCTGCAGAGGCGCAGCTAGAGGCTCGGACTCGGACGAGGCTCATACGTCCTGAAGGATCCCTCTTGGATCCCGGTGTAGAGCACAGGGTTGTACTCTTGGAACCTCCAGTACTCCTGGAAGTCCTCCGAAGCCCTCGCGTCCTCGACCTTCCCCAAGAGCAGCTCGTGGTCTCCGAGAGTCTGCCTCGCGTAGAGGGTGCACTCGAGGGACGCTGCCGCGCCCTCGATTATAGGGACGTCGAGCGTCCTTCCGCGAGAGTGCTTGAATCCTGCCGACTGCAGCTTGTCGACCCCGCTGTGCGGCGTCGTGCCCAGCAGCTCCAGCGAGTGGACGAGAGACGCGTCGACCCACGACAGCGAGAAGCACCTCACTTTGACGATCGCCTGGTGCGTGGAGTGCTGTGGAGAGGAAGAGACGCCTATGAGCGGCGGGCTGTTGGAGAGCGAGATCATCGAGACGACCGGCATCGCGTAGATCAGGCTACGGTCGCTGCAGCTCAGTATCGCGGGGACCGCCGGATAGAGCAAGCGGTAGACCTTCGAAGTGTCGACGGGATTCATGCCTCCGAGCCTCCGGCAATTGAGATAACTGTTTGGTCAGCGCAGCGCCGAGGCAGCGCCTTTCTTCTTCTTGCCCCTCCTCTTGAACAGAGACGTGAGCCCCTTCCACCTCGACCTGACGAGCTTGGCCGTCTGGTTGGTCATCTTCATCTCCTCGACCAGCTGGGCGAGCTCCTTCTCCCTCTGGCCCATCCAGAAGGCGAACTCGTCCGCTGGGATGTCCCCCGCATCCTTCAGCCTCCGCAGCTCCTCAAGCTCTGCGAGCGTGGCCGAGAGCTTCGCGTCGGCCTCCGTCTTCAAGCTCTTCTGGCTCCTCGGGAACTTCGAGTCGGCGTACCTGAAGAGCAGCGACCCCTGGAGCGTTATGGAAAGGAAGGCCACCCCGAGCACCATCGTGGTGATCGTGTCGCGCTGCTCGACGGAGCTGGGTATCGAGGCGAGCAGCACTATGGAGAGCGCCCCCTTCATCCCACCCAGCATCGCCGTGTTCCTCCAGGAGGTCGGGATCTTGGACTTGGCGGTGGAGAAGATGGCCAGAATAGGATAGACCGAAGCAGCCCTCGCAAGGTTCACCGCGAGGAACGCCACGCCGATGGCCAGCGCGCCGGCGACGAGGTGCGTCACGTCCGTGCTCAGGCCGATGAAGAGGAACGCCACTGAGTTCGCCACGAACGCGATTATCTGCCAGAAGGACTTCACAGTCCCCCGCGCCTTCTGGACCATCGTAGTCTGCATGGTCAGGTTCCCGAAGTACAGCCCCGCCACCACCACGGCTATCAGCCCCGAGACGCCGAGATACGTCGCGAGCGAATAGGAGCCGTAGACGCAGATCACGGTTATGATCGTCTCGGACAGGGAGTCGTCGACGAGGCTCGAGAGCACCTCCGAGCCGAACGCGACGAGGAGGCCCACCGCCGCGCCTCCCCCCAGGAGCAGGGCGAACTGCCCCGCCGCTGCGAAAGGCGAGGGCCGCGATACCGTCACCGAGGCGAGGACCACCGAGAAGACCACAATCCCCGTTGCGTCGTTGAGGCCCGCCTCCGTCTCGAGGAGCGCGGCGAGCTTCGGGGGGACCCTCACCCTCCTGAATATCTCGAGGACGGTCGCCGTGTCCGTCGGAGCGATGAGGGCGCCGAAGATGAAGGCCGCGCTCAGGGGGACCGCCGCGAGCGTCCAGAGCGCCAGGCCCGCAACCACGGTCGAGATCACGACGCCGAAGGTCGCGAGCGCGAGGGCGGGGTTGATGACCGACCTGAGCTCGGTCGACCTGATGTTCATCATCGCCTCGAAGAGGAGCGGGGGAAGGATCAGGGCGACGAAGTATCCCCCTCCGACCAGGTTGTTGAAGATGAGGTCGACCCCGAAGATGGACGAGGCAGAGAATGTCGCGAGCGCGATCCCGAGGACGACCAGCATCACGGTATAGGGGATGCGGGTCCTTCGGGAGACTATGGACACGACGACGGTCAGGACGAGAAAGCCAGCGATGATCGTCTCCACTTCTGGCATGTGCTCCCTCGTCTCCTCGCTCCTTGCTCAGGCCGTGCATCCTAGATTACTCTTGGCCGCCCACGGGCTGGGGATCCTCCGCCCGCAGCCTGGGCCTCGAGCAGCCGGAAAATGGCCGGTTCCGCTCAAACCCTTAAATACAACAAGAAGGTAAACTAAATTCACTGCAAACTCGGCTGAGTTGATTCGGATATGCGGCGACGTATACGACGGTGACGCTTCTGATTCTCTGTAGACGATTTTGCCGTGGAAACAAGAGAAAATGAACAGTTTCAAGGAATTGGAACTACGCCCCCAGATATTGAGAGGCGTAGACGAAGCAGGGTTTGAGAAACCCTTCCCTATCCAACAGCTTGCGATTGGTCCCCTATTAGCGGGCCGAGACATTATTGGACAGGCGAAAACCGGCAGCGGTAAGACCGCTGCCTTCGGCTTGCCGATGTTGCAAGCCATAGACACCGCGAGGAACGAGGTTCAGGCACTCGTGCTAGCCCCCACAAGGGAGCTCGCGGTGCAGATCAGGGATGAGATCTCGCGCCTAGGTGCATACACGGGAGTCAACGTGCTGGCCATCTACGGAGGCCAGTCGATCAACACGCAGCTCGACCACCTCAGGAGGGGAGTGCACGTCGTCGTTGGGACCCCCGGCAGGGTGATCGACCACATCAAGCGCGGCACCCTCGACCTGCGCAAGACTAAGTTCGTCGTGCTCGACGAGGCCGACACCATGCTCGACATGGGGTTCATCGAAGACATCGAGTTCATCCTGGACTCCATCCCTCCGGGCAGGCAGATGAGCCTCTTCTCGGCCACCATGCCCCAGAGGATCATGGACATCGCGGCGAGGCACATGAAGAACCCTGAGAAGATCCTCGTCAGCGCGGACGAGCCTTCCGCAGACACTCTCGAACAGTACTACGCGGTCACGGGATACGACGACAAGTTCCAGACACTCGTCGACATCATCGAGACCGAGAGGCCCGCAAGCGCTATCGTGTTCACGCGCACCAAGTACGGGGCCCACAAGCTCGCGAGGGAGCTACAGAAGAGATACTTCAACGCCGTCCCCCTGCACGGGGACCTGAGTCAGAACCAGAGGGACCACTCGATGCGCCTCTTCAGGGACTCGAAGGCAGACATACTCGTCGCCACCGACGTCGCCAGCAGGGGGCTCGACATCTCGCAGGTCGAGGCGGTCTTCAACTACGACGTCCCGCAGGACCCGCTCCTCTACTTCCACAGGGTCGGGAGGACCGCGAGGGCAGGGGACACGGGCAAGGCGTTCACGCTGGTCTCGGGTGACGAGCAGAGCGACTTCGAGCGAATACTGTCGCTCAGCAAGGCGCCCATCCACCCGTTGAGAAAGCAGGACGCAGAGCACCAGTTCTACATCCCTGCGAAGACCACCATCACCGCGCTCCAGGACTCGAGATACAGCGGCGGTGGCGGCCGC
>Ga0307373_10004015_pt1 | contig 25015 bp, 18 predicted proteins | sample OX2MG_FD_202534 | JGI IMG/M metagenome (GOLD analysis project Ga0307373, IMG submission 202534) | Soil microbial communities from Risofladan, Vaasa, Finland - OX-2 | ecosystem: Environmental > Terrestrial > Soil > Coastal area > Acid sulfate soil | place: Finland: Risofladan, Vaasa | collected...
AGACCTGACCGACAGCGTGAACTCGAGGGCCGGCAACCTCACCGGGCAGGTGCGCAACATCGCCGCCGTGACCACGGCCGTGGCCAACGGCGACTTGTCGAAGAAAATCACCGTCGATGTTAAGGGCGAGATTCTGGAGCTGAAGAACACGATCAATACGATGGTCGATCAGCTCCGCTCGTTCGCCAGCGAAGTCACGCGTGTGGCCCGCGAAGTAGGCACCGAAGGCAAGCTCGGTGGCCAGGCCGACGTGAAGGGCGTGGCCGGCACCTGGAAAGACCTGACTGACAGCGTGAACTTCATGGCCGGCAACCTCACCGGCCAGGTGCGCAACATCGCCGACGTGACCAAAGCCGTGGCCGCCGGCGACTTGTCGAAGAAAATCACCGTCGATGTGAAGGGCGAGATTTTGGAGCTGAAGAACACGGTCAATACGATGGTCGATCAGCTCAACTCGTTCGCCAGCGAAGTGACCCGCGTGGCCCGCGAAGTGGGCACCGAGGGAAAACTGGGCGGCCAGGCCGATGTGAAGGGCGTGGCCGGCACCTGGAAAGACCTGACCGACAACGTGAACTTCATGGCCGGCAACCTCACCAGCCAGGTGCGCAATATCGCCGACGTGACCAAAGCCGTGGCCGCCGGCGACCTCTCGCGCAAGATCACGGTCGACGTGAAGGGCGAAATCCTGGAGTTGAAAGACACCATCAACACGATGGTCGATCAGCTTAACTCGTTCGCCAGCGAAGTGACCCGCGTGGCCCGCGAAGTAGGCACCGAAGGGAAGTTGGGCGGCCAGGCCGACGTGAAGGGTGTGGCCGGCACCTGGAAAGATCTCACCGACAACGTGAACTTCATGGCCGGCAACCTCACCAGCCAGGTGCGCAACATCGCGGTCGTGGTCACCGCCGTGGCCAACGGCGACCTGACGCGCAAGCTGGCGGTCGATGCCAAGGGCGAAATCGCCGCGCTGGCCGACACGATCAACGGCATGATCGACACGCTGGCCACGTTTGCCGACCAGGTGACCACGGTGGCCCGCGAAGTGGGCGTCGAAGGCAAGCTCGGCGGTCAGGCCAGCGTGCCCGGCGCCGCCGGCACGTGGAAAGACCTCACCGACAACGTGAACCAGCTCGCCAACAATCTCACCACCCAGGTGCGTGCCATCGCCGAAGTGGCCACCGCCGTGACCAAGGGCGACCTGACGCGCAGCATCACGGTCGAAGCGTTCGGCGAAGTGGCCGAGTTGAAGAACAACATCAACGAAATGATCGTGAACCTCAAGGACACGACGCTCAAGAACAACGAGCAAGATTGGCTCAAGACCAACATGGCCAAGTTCAGCCGCATGTTGCAGGGCCAAAAGGACCTGCTGGCGGTGGGCCGCTTGATCTTGTCGGAACTGGCCCCGGTGGTTTCGGCCCAGCAGGGCGCCTTCTACACGATGGACGTGACGGGCGAAGATCCGGTGCTCAAGCTGCTGGCCAGCTACGCCTACAAAGAACGCAAGAACATCGACAACGTGTTCAAGATGGGCGAGGGCCTGGTGGGCCAGTGCGCCCTGGAGAAGGAGAAAATCCTGCTCACGAACGTTCCGGCCGACTACATCAAGATCACCTCCGGCCTGGGCGAAGCGTCGCCGCTGAACGTGATCGTCATCCCCATCGTGTTCGAAGGGCAAGTCAAGGCGGTGATGGAGCTGGCGTCGTTCGACCGCTTCAGCCCCACGCACGAGACCTTCCTCGATCAGTTGACCGAGAGCATCGGCATCGTGCTCAACACCATCGAGGCCAACACCCGCACGGAAGACCTGCTCAAGCAGTCGCAATCGCTGGCCCGCGAGCTGACGACGCAGCAACAAGAGTTGCAGCTCACCAACCAGCAGTTGGGCGAAAAGGCGCAACTGCTCGCCCAGCAGAACGTGGAAGTGGAGCGCAAGAACCAGGAAGTCGAGCAGGCCCGCCGCGCATTGGAAGAGAAGGCCACGCAGTTGGCCCTCACCACGAAGTACAAATCGGAATTCATGGCCAACATGTCGCACGAGCTGCGGACGCCGCTCAACAGCTTGTTGATCCTTTCCGATCAGCTTGCCCGCAACACCGAGGCAAATCTCAACCCGCGGCAAGTCGAGTTCGCCCAGACGATCCACGCTTCGGGCAACGACCTGCTCTCGCTGATCAACGACATTTTAGACATCTCGAAGATCGAGTCCGGCACGGTCGTTCTCGACGTGGGGGACATCAGCTTCCGCGATCTGCACGATTACGTCGAGCGGAGCTTCCGCCACGTGGCCGAAAGCAAGCGGCTGGGCTTCAGCCTCAGTTTCGCGCCCGATCTGCCGTTTGCCTTGCAGACCGACGTCAAGCGCTTGCAGCAGGTCATCAAGAACCTGCTGTCGAACGCCTTCAAATTCACCGAGCGGGGTGTGGTCTCGTTCCACGTGGCGACGGCCCGTGCCGGCTTCAGCACCGAGAACGATACGCTCCGCCGAGCGCCGTGCGTGCTGGCGATTTCGGTCTCCGACACGGGCATCGGCATCCCGGCCGACAAGCAGCAACTCATCTTCGAGGCCTTCCAGCAGGCCGACGGCAGCACCAACCGCAAATACGGCGGCACCGGTCTGGGTCTGGCGATCAGCCGCGAGATCGCCAATCTGCTGGGCGGTGAGATCCGCCTGCAAAGCGAGCCGGGCAAGGGGAGCACCTTCACCCTTTACCTGCCGCAGGTCTATGTGCCGGCCAAGCCGGTGCGCCGCGAGCTGACTCCCGCGATGCATAAGGCCAAGGCTTCGGCGCAGCTCATCGAGGCCGAGGCGGCCTTGGCGGCCGAAGAGGACGCTGAACTCGGCCCCGCCACGATCGAAGTGGACGACGACCGCGACCGCCTGCAAGCCAGCGACAAAGTGGCTTTGATCGTGGAAAACGACCCCATTTTCGCGCGCCTGATGTTGGAGGTCGCCCGCGAGGACGGCTTCAAAGCGGTGGTCGCCGCGCGCGGCGCCGAAGCGCTGATTCTCGTTCACCAGCTCCGCGTACACGCCGTCACACTCGATATCCACTTGCCCGACATCGACGGCTGGCGCGTTTTGGCTCAGTTGAAGGAAGACCTCTACACGCGCCATATACCGGTCTACATCGTGACCACCGAAGAAGAACGCGAACGCGGGCTGAAGATGGGCGCCATCGGCGCGTTGGCCAAGCCGCTGCAGCGGAGAGACGATCTGGGGCCGGTGTTCGACCGCTTGCGCGCGGCGGCCGCGCCGGGCCTGAAGACGCTGTTGATCGTCGGTCCCGACGACGCGCGCCGCGCCGAGATCGTCGATCTTGTCGCCGGCGACGACATTCAAACGATCGCCATCAACTTCGGCGACGCGGCGCTGGGCGCGTTGAAAGCACAATGTCCGACTTGTGCGGTCGTTCTGACGGCCGGATCGCCGCGGCGGCTGTTCGAGTTCTTGGAGGCGATTCGACGCCTGCCGGAGCTGGAAAACCTGCCGACGATTGCGGAAGTCGACGACGAGCTGTCGATCGAAGACGAACAGCGCTTGAAGCGGCTGGCACAAACGATGGTGGTCAAAGACGTCCGCTCGCCCGAACGGTTGGTCGACGAGGTCGCCTTGTTTTTGCACCGCCCGGTGGAGCTGCTGCCGCAGGCCCGCCGTGAAATGTTGGAACGGCTGCACCGGGCCGAAGCCGTGTTGGCCGGCAAGAAAGTGTTGCTGGTCGACGACGACATCCGTAACATCTTCGCCATGACCAGTGTTTTGGAACGGCACGCCATGCAGGTCTTTTCGGCGGAGACGGGCACGGCGGCACTCGACTTGTTGAACGGCATGCCCGATATGGACGTCGTGCTCATGGACATCATGATGCCGCACATGGACGGATATGATACGATGCGGGCCATCCGTGCCTCGGAGCAGTTCAGTTCGTTGCCGATCATTGCCTTGACGGCCAAGGCCATGAAGGGCGACCGCGAGAAGTGCATTGAGGCCGGCGCGTCGGATTACATCGCCAAGCCGGTCGATACCGAGCACCTGTTGGCGATGCTGCGTGTGTGGCTACATAGATAGTGGTCAGGGTTCAGGGTTCAGGGTTCAGGGTTTTGGACTTGGGTCTTGGGACTTGGGTCTTGGGTCTTGGAAGGCAACGCGATCCCTCATCCCTCATCTGAACCCTGAACCCTGAACCCCGAACCCCGAACCCTGAACCCCGTGACCGACGAAGAGCTAGGCGTCCTGATCGTCGATGATCGTCACGACAAGCTGCTGGCGCTGTCGGCGGCCTTGGCCGACGTCTGTCCGCACATCGCCACCGCCGACTCGGGACGCGCCGCGCTGAAGCTGCTGCTGGAACGCAGCTTCGCCGTGATCCTGCTCGATGTGAACATGCCCGGCATGGACGGGTTCGAGACGGCCACCCTCATTCGGCAGCGGCAGCGGTCGGAATCGACGCCGATTATTTTCATCACGTCGTTCGGCGACGACATGCACGTCAGCCGCGGCTACTCGCTGGGCGCCGTCGATTACATCCTGGCCCCGGTGGTGCCCGAAGTTCTTCGCACCAAGGTCATGGTGTTTCTCGACCTGGCGCGAAAGACGCGCGAGGTCGAGCTGCAGGCGCGGCGGCTGGCGCATCGCGCGGAGCAACTGCACAAATTATCGGAGGCCTCGCTGGCGATCCATTCGGCCATGTCGATGGAAAAGATGCTGCAGGTCATCACCGACACGGCCCGCGAGATCATCGGCGCCCACCGGGCCACGGCGGTGACCACGTGGGACCAGAACTGGGCCCGCTGCAAGACGACTCTTTCCCTGTCGCCGGAATTCGAACCGCGGCGGCCGCTGCTGTCGCCGTCGAGCGGCTGCGAGCTGCACACGTTGTGGCTGGCGCTGGGCCGCGCCGGCCGGCTTTCGTCGGCCGAGTTGCTGGCGCATCCGGCCTGGCACTCGCTGGGGCGATCGTTGTGCGATCTCGGCCAGCCGCCGGATTGGTTGGCCGCTCCTTTGACGGGGCGCGACGGCCGCGATATGGGCCTGTTGCACGTCTGCGGCAGGTGCCAGGGCGATTTCACGCCCGAAGACGAAGCGGTGCTGCTGCAGCTCGCCCAGATGGCGTCGATCGCCATCGAAAACACGCTCAACAGCGAGGCCCGCGAAGCGAACCGCATCAAGGACGAGTTTCTGGCGACGCTGTCCCACGAGCTGCGAACGCCGCTCACCGCCATGCTCGGCTGGACGCAGCTTTTGCGCAGCGGCGCGCTGACCGCCGACGAAGAGGTCCGCGGCCTGGAGATTATCGAGCGCAATGTGCTCGCGCAGGCCAAGCTGATCGACGACCTGCTCGACGTCTCGCGGATCATCACGGGCAAGCTGCGATTGAACGTGCGGCCGTTGTCGCTGGCTTCGGTGATCGAGGCGGCCCTGGACGTGGTGCGGCCCGCCGCCGACGCCAAGGCGATTCGCTTCGAGCCGCTGCTCGACACACGGGCCGGACACGTTACCGGCGACCCCGACCGTCTGCAGCAGGTGGTCTGGAACCTGCTGGTCAACGCCGTCAAATTCAGTCCGGTGGGCGGCACGGTCCGTGTCTCTCTGACACGACAGGGATCGTGGTCGCAGATCGAAGTCGCGGATGAAGGCGAGGGAATTGATTCCGACATCATGCCCCACATTTTCGACCGCTTTCGCCAGGCCGACAGCAGCACGCGACGCTCGCACGGCGGGTTGGGTCTGGGGCTGGCGATCGTCCGCCATGTGGTCGAGCTGCACGGCGGCAGCGTTCGCGCGGAAAGTTTGGGGACCGGCCACGGAGCCACGTTCGTCGTCGAGCTGCCGATGTCGGCGGTGGTCGCCGAGGGGCATGCGCAGCGGCCAGATACATCGGCGCCGCGGGCCGCCGCCCCGCGGGCCGAAATCGACTTGTCGGGCGTGCGCGTGCTGGTCGTCGATGACGAGCCCGACGGCCGCGAGGCCATTGCCAAAGTCCTGGCGATCTATCATGCCCAAGTGGCGACCGCCTCGTCGGCGCGAGAAGCGCTGGCCCTTTTTGCCCAGGCCCGGCCCGACGTGCTGATCAGCGACATCGGCATGCCGGAACAGGACGGCTACGATCTGATCCGCCGGGTGCGCGACCTGGCGCCCGCGGACGGCGGGCGCGTGCCGGCCATGGCCTTGACGGCTTTTGCCCGTGAGGAAGACCGACTGCGGGCGATCGAAGCGGGCTTTCAGGTTCACGCCATCAAGCCGGTGCAGCCGGCGGAGTTGGCGGCCGGCGTGGCCAAGCTTGCCGGCCGCGATGCCGCCTCGTCCGGGCCGAGCGGCGACGGACACGGCGTTTCTGCGAACCCGCTGGTTGCGGCGGGGTGACACGGCGCTGCTGGTCCCGCCTTGAGCTTGAGGGTCCTCCTCCGGCATGGGTAGCACGACAATTTGACAAAGTCTGAGCCTTGCCGTAAATTTACTGCATCAAGTAAATTTACTGCGCCACCTCTTCAACGGGCAAAGACATGGTCACCGCCAAGTCCGCGAATCCGTACCGTCCCGGCGCCGGCCACATGCCCGTCTATCTGGCCGGCCGGGAACAGGAACGAGACGAGTTTGCCCGGTTGCTGGCCCAGAAAACCGTGTTTCAAAACATGGTCTTGACCGGGCTTCGGGGCGTCGGCAAAACCGTCTTGCTCGAGACGCTGAAGCCCTTGGCCATCAAGCAAAAATGGCTGTGGGTGGGCACCGATCTTTCCGAAGCGGCCAGCATCAGCGAAGAGAGAATCGCCGTCCGCTTGATGACCGATATGTCGGTGGTCACCGCCGCACTCGTCGCCGGACGCCGCGAACTTCGCCCGATCGGCTTTCGGCGCTCCGTCTCCACGCCGGTTCCTTTGACCTTTCCGACCATGCTCGGCATCTTTCAGCAAACCCCAGGACTGATCTCCGATAAGCTCAAGGCCGTCTTGGAGTTGGTCTGGAGTTGCCTCCGCGATCAGCAGCCACGCATCCGCGGCATCGTGTTCGCCTATGACGAGGCGCAAAACATGTCGGACCATGCGGGCCGAAACGAGTTTCCGCTCTCATTGATGCTGGATGTTTTCCAGTCGATCCAAAAAAAGGAGATTCCTTTCATGCTGATGCTCGTCGGCTTGCCGACCTTGTTTCCCAAGTTGGTCGAGGCCCGGACCTACTCGGAACGAATGTTTCACATCGTGACCCTCGACCGCCTGAACGAAGCAGCGAGCCGAGACGCGATTCTCAAGCCGATTTCCGATGCGCGGTGCCCGGTCAAATTCAGTCCGGCGGGCATCAACGCGATTCTCGCGGCTTCGGGCGGGTACCCGTACTTCCTCCAATTCATCTGCCGCGAGGCGTTCGACGCCTACTTGCAAGATCTCGACAAAGGCGGCAGCCGCCTGCTGATCGGCGAGATCACGCGCAAACTCGACTCCGATTTTTTCGCCGCGCGTTGGTCCAGGGCTACCGACCGGCAAAGAACGCTGCTCGCCGTGATCGCGAACGTCGACGAGAGCGACACGGAATTCACCGTCCGTCAGATCGAAGAAAAGGCGCGCGAGCTGCTCGCGCGGCCATTCAGCAAGAGCCAGATCAGCCAGATGCTCGCGAAGCTCGCCCAGGTCGGTCTCGTGTACAAAAACCGGCACGGCAAATACGCCTTCGCGGTCCCGCTGTTGGGCCAATTCATCAAGCGGCAGATCGAGATCAATGGAGATTGGTGGGATGAGGAGTTGCGCGACCGGTGATGTTCGCGTCCAGGTAGATCCGCACCGCTTATGCCTATGTGCGTTCGTCAGGACTCAAAACGTCACGCCAGCGCTGTTCGTAGGCATCTTCGTCAGCTTGTCGTTCTTCTTCGAGTTGCTCGAAATCCTTATCGTCCAAGCCAGGGTAGCCACGCCGTTGCTGTCGCGACTTAATGTGGCTGATGGTGTCGGTAATGCTGCCATGTTGCGCCGTTTTGCTTGAAGCCGGGACGAGCACCACGGTCACCGGTCCAGGGGCGAGGTTCGGCTTTTCGTGCAACCCCAGCGTGCCGTCGCTTTTCAGCGTAGCATCGACGGTCACTTCAGGGTTTGCCGGCATGTTTGAACATCTCCATCTCCTTAAAGATAGCCCGATCCCGTCGCCCTGTCGAACTCGCCGCATTACCACGGGTTCCGCCAGTCGCCCCAGCGCTCGAGGTAGAGCTGATAAGCCCGCACGGCGCCGGCCCGCTCTTCGAGCCACACCTTGGTGGCGGCGATCCGTTGTTGCTCGTCTTCGAGCGAGAGCTGGCCGACCAGCACCCGCGTGCGCAAGAAGACGAAGTACGTGTCGAGCACGTCGCAACGGCAGTAATCGTTGATCTCGGCCAGCTTGCCGGCCTCGTACAGGTCTTGCACCATGTGGCCTTGCACGTCCATTTTGCCGGGCTTGCCGAGCAGATTGGCCGCCAGATTCAGCCCGCCCGTGAACCGCGTCGAGCCAAAGTTCGTGAGCAGCTCTTGCAGGTCGAGATGACCTTCGACGTTATAGCGATGGCGCGGCTGATCGAAACTCTTGGCGTTGAGATTGAACCAGCCCGCCAGGCTGATGCCAAAGCGGAACGCCGCCAACTCCAACAGCGGCACATCGAACGAGCGGCCGTTGAAACTGACCAGCGTCGGCCGGCCGTAGCGCTCCCAGCCGCGCCAGAAGTGCTCGGTGATCACGTGCGGGCGAAAGCTCGGCTCGTCGAGCGCCACCAGATCGAGCAGGCGATAGTCGGCCGCGACCTTGGCGATGGCCAACGACAGCGGCACCTGGAACGTATAGGGAATGAAATCGCTTTCGAACTTCGCCAACAACTCGGCCCGGTAACGGGCGACCGCGGCGGCCGGCGGCAAGTTGTCGCCGGGATAGCGCAACCGCGACACCAACTCGCCGTCGGCGATGCTTTCGATATCGAAGACGAAGTAGCGGACGTCCGACATGTTTCTGCGCATGAAAAAGGCCCGCGTAGGCGGGGCAGGTACCTACGCGAGCCAACTAACTGGGGCCTACCGCAGGCGGGGCAGGAACCTGTGGCGGGCCAACGTCTCGTAATTTAGCAATCCCGCGTTGGATTGCAAGCACTTTTTTGAAAAATTTTGGCCGGGGGTCCGGCGAAAGGGCGCGACGGCTGCCGGAAGCGTTAAAATCCGCGGCTTAGCGAAGATTTTCCGGGCGACCGCCGGCCGCCAGCGCCGCTCCGCCGCCCTCTTCCAGGGCGAATTCGGCCCAGATCGGCAGATGGTCGGAGACGGCCAGCGCCTGCTGCAGAGAAAGGTGGAACTCGTGCATCAGGTCGAACACGCCGGCATGCCGCGCGTATTCGACCGTCGTTCGCGAGTCGAACAAGATGTTGTCGTAGAGGTGCGTGCCGCGCGTGTTGGTGGGCACGCCCGAAATCACCCAAGTGATGTAAGCCACTTGGCCCAGTTCGCCCAGATGACGGTCGTCGGCGTTGAGATCGCCCAGCAGGATGATGTCGTCTTCTCCACGGCCGTCGTCGCGCACGGCCCGGAACACGTCGTCGAGCACGTTCAGCTCGGCCTGGGCCTCGTCGGGGTCGGTGTGGATGTCGATCAGGGTGAACGTGAAGGCACGGTCGGGCGGCGGCCCGCGCACGCGAAAACCGGCCACCAGTGGCTCGCGGTGCAACAGATCGTCGGGGTCGTCCACCGTGTAGACGTTCTGGCGGTCGCACTCGACGCTGGCGGCGTTGTAGATGAAGGCGTATTGCTCCTTGCTGTTCGTGCGTCCCAGCCGCGGGCCGATGACGTAGTCGTAGTGCGAGCCGTCGGCATTCACCAGTTCCAAAAACCGCGGCAGCAAGTCATCGCTGGCGTCGCGGATTTCCTGGACGGCGACGACGTCGAAATAGCGCACCACGCGGGCCAGCAGGTCGGCCGCCTGGGTGTTGGCCAGCTTCTTTTCGCCGAACACCTGGATGTTGAACGACGCCACGCGGACGGTATTGCCGCTGCGTTCGATCGGCGGCGCGCCGGCCAGCGTGCCGCCGGCTCCGCCCCCCAGCGGCAGGTGCTGCCAGAACCCACCGGGAAGCTTCGAGTTGGCGTACCAGGCAAGCGCCGCCACGAGCGCCGCCGCGATGGAGATCAATCGTTTCCGCACCGGTCCCTCCTTGGTCGGCCCCAGGATACCCGAATCCCGCATTGCGGCCCTAGGCCAGATTGTTGATCGGTCCGTAGCGCACGAGCGTAGGGTGGGACCAGCGAGCTCGCGAGCGCCGGCCCACCGCCAACGGGTTCAGGGTTCAGGGTTCAGGAATACCTGAACTGACCTTTGCCCGACGCCTGACGCCTGACGCCTGAACATGGTGGGCCGGCGCTCGCAAGCTCGCTCGCTCCCACCCTACGACGCCCCCGTTGGCGCGAACGCTTCTCACCCGGGCGGCGTAGCAATTATCAGGACGGGACGTCCTCCAAAGAGACGCGCTTGAAGCGCCGGAGGACGCCCCGTCTTTTTGTTAACGGCTGACGGTTCTGCCTGTCGGGACCGCCGCGCCGGATGACGCGGCGGCCGATTTGACCCGATCGGCAAGGCTTCGCCAGCGACGGCGAAAATCGTGGCGGCAATCGGCTTGCCTTTGCCGCCCCGGCCGCAGCCGGGTGCTAGACTAGTTTTGTGGCGGAGTGTCACCGGGCCGGCATGCCGCGGCCGGGGCAATCGGCCGGCGGATCCGGTAAAGCGGGCAGTTCCGTCCGTGCGGGCAAGGGCGAAGACAACGAAGAGGCATTAGGGCATCCATGGGCTTCCTGAAGAAGTTCTTTCGCAACGTGTTTCGCGACGGCGCGGCGCCCACCGGCACCGCCAGCAGCTTTGAGCGGCTGAGCGAAGAGGAGTTGGAGGCACACTTGGGCGTCGTCCGCTACGGCAGCTTCACCTTGACCGACGCCATCCGGCCGTCGTACGACCTGCAAGTCGTGCCCGCTCAGGGTTACCGGCACGACGTCTACCACGACGAGCAGTCGCGCGCCGCCGTGCCGGTGTTGATGGGCGCCGCCTCGAACCAGCACTTGTTCGAGGTCTTCATGGAGCTGCTCGACCCGCTGGGCTTCGAGGTCGACGTGGTGCTGGAAACCAGCCACAACCGCGAGAACCGGGGGCACGTCGATCTCTATCGAGAACATATCGACCTGCCCGTGCTCAAGAGCGTCCTCTATGAATACGAAGAGCTCTTGCTGAACGACGGCTGCACCGGGATCGCGGTGCTCAATCCCGGCATTCCGCAAGAAGTGCAATTCGACGAGCACAAGCTGCTGATCGTCTACGGCGAGAACCTCCGCGAGTTCGAAGAGATATTCTCAGGTCGCGGCGTGCCTTGCGACGATCAGATGAAGTTCATTACCGAAGCCGAGCACGTTCATTCCTCCAGCGACCAGTATCTGGAGCAGTTCGAAGAGCTGAAGATGCGGCTGGGCATGGATTCGTTCGGCGGCTGGTAATTGCCCGCGGTCGAGTGGCCGACGGTTGGGAATTGGTGATCGATGGCCCGCGCCATGAGCCGTTTCGGCGCGTCACCAATTTCCAACCCACGGCCATTCGCGCCGGCGAACGCTTCAGCGTCATCATTTCGCTGCGCTCAGTTTGACGCCTTGCGTGGCGGACGGGGCGAGCTCCCACAACGAAACCGCGCCACCCGCTCCGTCGCGGCCGGCGGCGGCCAATGTTCGGCCGTCGGGCGAAAAGGCCACCTGCTGAATGTCGCCATGGGCTCGCGTCTCCAGAATTCCCAGCGGTTCGGCGACGTCGACGCGCCAAAGTCGTAGCGTGCCATCGGCCGAGCCGCTGAGCAACGTCCGGCCATCCGGAGAAAAGGTCAAGTCGTGGATGCCGCGCAGATGGCCGGTGAGCTGTCTTCTACTGCCAGTTTGGAGATCGATCAGATCGATCGTGGAGTCGCTATTGCCGACCGCAAGCGTGCGATCGTTCGGCGCCAGCGCCAGGACGTTCGCCTGGGGGGCAGGCCCTAAATCTTCTTCGCTGCCATTGGCCTCGTCCAAATTGCAGCGCAGCAGCCGCAGACTGCTCCCGGTTGAAAAAACCGCCTGATTTCCGTCCGATGTAAACACGGGCATAAGCCCTACATACGCTCGGTGAAGTCGCTTGCTCGGCAAATGCCATATTTCTGTTGCCTGTCCGCGCAAAGCCAACCAATGTCCATCGCGGGAAACGGTCAGCCGGTCGACAAGGTTGGCGCCGCGTTTTAAGACGCGCACCGAGGCACGATCCTCTTGAACATGCACGATCTGTCCCTCTCGGCCCACTGCGGATGCTGGGCAACGTACTGTTCGACGTCGACCCGTTCGCCGCGTTGCAGCCGCGCGGCGACCTCATCGACGACCTCGGCCATCGCCCATTCCGACGAGCCAGTGCCGCTCGGCGGCGCGCATTCGGGCGACAGGCGTTCGAGCATGGCAACGGCTTCACATAAAGCGAGGGGAATCCCCCGTTAGCCTACTCGCCGTCCAGCCGGATTGCCAGCATTTGCGTGGTCCGTGGTCCGTGGTTAGCGGTTAGCGGTTAGTGGTTAGTGATTAGTGGTTAGTGATTAGTGGTTAGTGGTTAGTGGTTAGTGAACCCAAGACCCAAGACCCAAGTCCTGGACCTGCGAGATGTTTCCCTTGACGGCCGGTTGCCGTGCGCGGTGCGAGGCGGCTAAAATAAACTGGTGGCCCGCAAGTCGCCGCTCGATCGTTTTTTTGCTGAATCGCCACGATGATTACGATAACTTTCGCCGATCACGAAACCGAAAAACGGGCCCTCGCTTTTTTGCTGGGCCGTTTCTCCGGTCGTGTGCTTCGTTCAGGCGAGCATCTTGTGCCCGAAGCGGCTCTTGAAGCGCTCGCCGCTCAAGACATTTCTTTTACCGTCAAGGGAAAGGCGACGTATGAGCAGCAAGTGGCGGCGCTACGAGGTGCTGCTCCCGATTCAGTTCAATGACGGTCGCGAAATCCCGCCGGAATGGCTCGCGGATGCCGTTTTGGAAATCGTCACCCGCTTCGGTGCGGCGAGCTACGAAACGCAAAAGGTCGAAGGCCACTGGCGTCACGCCGGCGTAACGTACCGCGACACCTTGGTGAAGGTTGTGGTTGACGTGGCGGATTCCAAGGAGCATCGCCAATGGCTCAAGGCTTTCCGCGATCGATGGAAAGCGAAGCTGGAGCAGATCGAATTATGGATGGTCAGCTATCGCATCGACGTTGAATGAATCGAACTCACGGGAACCCAAGACCCAAAACCCAAGACCTAAGACCCACGACCGCGCCCGCAATCAAAAATCCAAAATCGAAAATCCAAAATCCCCATCACTCTTCCCCCAACACCTCCCTCAATCTCTTCAGCGCCCTCAGCGCCCTCACCTTGACCGTCCCTTCCTTGATGCCCAGCGCGGCGGCCGTCTCGGCCACTGAAAGCTGCTCCAGGTGCCGCAGCACGAGCACCTCGCGGTCGTCGGGCGAAAGCCGATCGAGGCCGGCCCGTACGCGTGCCCGCAGTTCGTCGCGCACCATCCCTGCTTGCGGGTCGGCCGCCACGTCGACCAGCCGGCTGGCCAGTTCGGCCGCCGACTCGTCGGGCAAGCTCAGCACGCTCCGCTCCTCGCGCGACACGCTGCGGCGTTTGGCATAGAGGTGTGCCCGCTGCATGTCGATCAGCCGCTCGAACGTGAGCGACCGCAGCCAGACATAGAACGGCACTTCGACCATCATCGACTCCTGAATGACATCCAACGGATCGAGCCTGGCCTTGAGCCTTTTATCCATCCGCAGCGTGAGCACGTTTTTCAAGCGGTCCCGCTGCCGCCCGAGCGCCTCCATGCCCGCACGTTCGTCGCCTTTTCGGGCCCGCGCCGGCAGCTCTTCGGTGTCGGGTTCTTTGGTGCGAGGCATGCGAAGAGGGTTCGGGGTTCGGGGTTCGGGGTTCCAAGGCCGTCATGTTTAGCGCTCAGGACGTTGACGTACGTTCGGTGCTCGTGCCGCCAGCTAATCTGCCTGTCGTCAAGTTGATCTCAGGTGTCAACCGTTGACACGTCTCAAAAGGGGGGAGCCAGCGGCTTCCTAGCCACTACTCGCTCTCAGTTCAGCAGGTCGCCGCGCTTCTCGTTGAGATTATCTTTGGCGTAAGTGGCCCACAACCAGTTTCCTTCGTTTCCTTCTGTTGAATTGCCAGTCCGCCCACGGCAAGCTACTTGGCGCGCTGGGAAGCCCATCCTCCTGTCAACTGGTGTGTTCCTTGTAGTACTCCGCCGAGCCGGTGAAGCCGGCGATCACGTCTTCGTTGGTCTCGCCGTTGGCGAACTGCGCGAGCCAATAGGCGAGCCCGCCTGCGTCGGCGGCTCGGCCCAGGTAGTGCATATAGTCGTCGTTGATGAGCTGTGTGTTGTTCTCGGTGCTGCCGGCGATGCCCGTCGCCACCTGCGAGCGCGTCTGGCCGGCCGCCAACTCGCTTTCCCAAAAACCTTCGCCCGCCGTGTCAGCCATACGACCCAAGAGAAGCTGACAGGCCGCGTCGATCCAGTCCTTATCGGTGCCGCCGGCGTTCTTGTAGAACTCGTCGGTGGCAATGAAACCCGCCTCCAGCCCTTGGTCGGTCAGTCCGTTCTGCAATTGCGAGGTCCAGAATTGGATGCCCGCCGCGTCGGCCGCTCGGCCCAAGAGCGTCAAATAGTCGGGCTTGATGACGAAGTTCTCGTAATACTCGGCGCTGTGGACGATCGCCTGCGCGACGTCGCTGATCGCCATGCCGCCGACGATCTGCTGGGTCCAATACTGCAAACCGGCCGCGTCCGCTGCGCGGCCCAAGACGTCGAGAAACACGGCGGCCACGTATTTCGCTGAGGCCGTGGCTTGCGGACCGACGGTCGCATTGCCGTTGAGCACTGTCGAGACGCCCTCTTCGATCGCGGTGATCTTGGTGGCGAATTCGCCGGCGGAGGTGTTGGTGTGCGAGCCGACGACGGTGTAGGTACCGCTCGATTCGCTCACGGTGCCGGCCGAGGTCTGGCCGTCGCCCCAGTCGATCGTGGCGGAGAGGCCGGAGGCCGGTTCGCTGCCGTCGCCGTGCGTGAAGGTGGCCACGGTGGCCGCTGAGATTGCCGTGCCCGGCGTGCCGGTGAGTGCCGCGCCTGTGCCGTTGATCGGCGCTTCGGTTACGGTAACGCTGTCGGTGGCCGTGGCGTCGGGCAAGCCGGCGCGCCGAATTACCACGTTCACGGTTTCGGGCGATGCGCTCTCTTCAGCATAGACGTGGCTGCCCGTGACGGTGAACACGCCGCTGGGGTCGGGGCCGGTGATGGCGCCGGCCGAGGCACTCGAGCCGTCGCCCCAGTCGATGGTGGCCGAGTAGCCGCTGAGCGGGCCCGCTCCATTAGGATCGGTGAAGGTGGCCACGGCGGCATTCAAGGTCGTTAGCTCTGCCGCGGAGATCGCGCCCACGGCGGTGGCACTTACAGCGACTCCGGCGATAGCGGAAACCGTCACGGCATCCTGCACGTCAACATCGGGGGACGCGTTTCCCAGCGACCGCCGTCAGCTCGCGCAAGGCATCCAACGAACGGCTTCGCAACGCATCTTCATCCAAGTCCGATTGGCCGCGGAGTTTCGGATCCGGGCAGAAAGCGTCCACATCCGCGAATAACTGGTTGAGCACGCTGAAGGCCGCGTCGGGCAGACGGGCCGATTCGTTCTTGAACATTTTCAGGTACGAAGATTCGAATGTCTCGGCGTTGATTGCCCCTGAAGCGAATCGCTCGATTAACTGAACGTATTTGGCAACGGCCGCTTCCATAAAAACTCATCCACCTGAGAAGGAGGGACGGAGAAACAGGAGCGAGGGAGAGACGGAGAGACGGAGGGAGTGAGCGAGGGACTCATGGAAGGACCCAGTCGTCGGAGTTGCGGCTCATGTTCACGAGCATGCCGATGATTGCGTCGCCGCCAGATTCGAGCAGACCGACCGCGACGCGCGACGAATCTGCCCGGTCAGGGAATATCGCTCTTCCGCGGGAAAGCGCTTCGAGAGGTGAAAGATCTTCATCGCCGCGGCAAAGGCACGCTGGCCCGGATTATTCATGGCCCCACACTAACCCGAAGCGCAAGCGAGGAAGGGCAAACAACTTACCTCGCTTGCGCTTCGGGTTGGTATGCGCCCAGTCTGCGCTGGAATTCGTGGGGCCATGAATAATCCGGGCTGGTAGACCTCAAGATCCATAATGCCGCCTAACTGTGCGTCCCATCTACGGTAACCCCGTACCGGTTCTTCGTGACCGTCCCTCCGTCTCTCAGTCGCTCCCTCTCTCCGTCTTTCCCTCGCTGTTACACCGCCGCGCGTGCCCGTAAAGTGCGGCCGATCACCACGACCGCCTCGATCACCAGCAGCACGCCGAGGCCCAGCAAGACCGCCGTGATCGGCCCGTTCACGTCGAAGCGGCCCTGTTGCCAGACCTCGCTGAAACTGGCGGCCCATTCATAAAGGATCATCCCGAGCATGCTGAAGGTAATCACCACCATGAAGGCGGCCGGAACCGCCGTGTACAGCCAGCGCTTGCCGGTCCGCAGCAGCCAGACGGTGACGCCGATCAGCGTCAGCGCCGCCAGCAATTGGTTGGCGGTGCCGAACAGCGTCCAAAACACTTTCCAGGCCGGCACCGGCTTGCCGCTCAGCGGATCGACCAACGTCTGCAACACCAGGTACATCGGCGGCACCAACGTCAGCACCGTGCAAACGAGCTTGCCCCTCGGCCCGCGCCAACCGGTGAACTCTTCCAGCACGTAGCGCCCCAGCCGCGTACAGACATCGAGCGTGTCGTAGATGAACGTGGCAAAGGCCAGCAGACAAAAACTGTAGAGATAGTGGTGGGCCGCGTCGTAGCTCATGCCCAGGCCGCTGGCCAACAGGCCGATGAACCGCGAGATTCCCTCGGCGAAAATGACGTCGGGGTTGCCCGTGGCCCCTTTCGCCAGAATCATCACGCAGCTCAGCGAGATCACGGCTACAAACGCCTCCAACAGCATGCAGCCGTAGCCGATCGACTTGGCGTCGCTTTCCACACGCAACTGCTTGGACGACGTGCCCGAACTGATCATCGAATGAAAGCCGCTGCACGCCCCGCAGGCGATGGTGACGAACAGCACGGGGAAAATCAGCATCGTTTTTCCGCCTTGCACCACACTGAAGCCGAGAAACTTCGGGTAGGTGATATCGATGGCCTGCCCCATCAAGCTGGCGGCCACAATGCCCAAGAATGCCAGCAACACGGTCGCCGAGAGGAAGTAGCCACCCAGGTAGCCCCGCGGCTGCAACAGCGCCCATACGGGCACCACCGATGCCACGCCGCAATAGACCAAGAGCAAAATGTCCCACGACTTGGCGGCGCTGCCGCCATAGCGAAGCGCGTCGGGAATGGAAATCGGCATATAGGGTCCGGCCCAAATCGACAGCAGCACCAGCGGCATGAAGATGACGGTGGCCCAGGTGAGCGGCAGCCGCGTGTAGCGCAGCACGAGCCCCATGACGACCGCCAGGCCGAGATACATCATCGACGAGCTGGCCACCGCCTCGCCCGTCGCCACGGCCTCGCTGCCCGCGGCGGGATTCGGAGCGAACGTACTGGCCGTAATATCGGTAAAGGCGACCACGATGTAGACCAGCGCGATCCAGACGAACGACAGAAAGAGCAGGTAGGCCCGGCGGCTCATGTGCTCGCGGACGATGTCGGGAATACTGCGGGCCTTGTGCCTGACGCTGGCCACCAGCGAAGTCATGTCATGGACTCCGCCGATAAAGATGCTGCCGACGAGAATCCATAGGATGGCCGGCAGCCAGCCGAACCACAGCCCGGCCACGATCGGGCCGACGATCGGCCCGGCGGCGGCGATGGCCGAAAAATGTTGCGAAAAAAGGTAGGGGGCCGGCGTGGGCACAAAATCTTCGCCGTCATTGATCTCGACGGCCGGGGTGGGCACCTCGTCGCGCAGGTCGAGTTGCCGGGTCAGCCAACGGCCGTAGGTCAAATAGGCCGCGATCAGGATGATGCCCGTACCGATGGTGATGGCCAGTAGGCTCATGGCTTTGTTCGTTGGATGAAGGAAGCGGTGCAATAGACATTGTAGGGTGGAAAAAGCGAGCTTGCGAGCGCCGGCCCGCCATGTTTGAGGCGATAGGCGATAGGCGTTGGGCGTTAGGACAGCATCTTCACACCGCGCCTAACGCCCATCGCCTGACGCCTCCATTACGGTGGGCCGGCGCTCGCAATCTCGCTGGCCCCACCCTACGTTTGGTGGGCCGATGGCAATCCCGTGCGATGGCGAGATCAATGCTCGCCGAAACGGCGCGATTCGACGGTCTCCACCTTCCCGCTGCGATTGCGAACGATCAACGCGGCGGCATGCTCGGTCTGTTCGATGAGCCGAAGGCCCTTTTCGGGACCCAGTACGCACACGGCCGTGGCCAGACTGTCGGCCGAGATGCAATCGGCGGCAATCACGGTGACGCTGCTCTGATCGGTCAGCCCCAGACCCGTGGCCGGATCGACGATGTGCGAATAGCGCTGGGCGTCGAACACCACGTGTTGAAAAGCGTCGCCCGACGTGGTGACCGCCTGGTCGTGCAAACCCAGATACCGGCTGGGCGGCCCGGCGGCGTCGAGAGGAGCGATGCCGATCTTCCAGCCCTCTTGGCCGGGCGGAGGACTGGCCGCCAGAATGTCGCCGCTGGCGTCGATCAATGCCCGGTGGATGCCGTGCCGCCGGAGCACGGCCATTGCCTGATCGACGGCGTAGTCGGCGGCGATCCCGCCCAGATCGAGCCGCATGCCGGGCACGAGAAGCCGGGCGGTGCGCCGGGAAGGGTCGAGTTTCAGCTTTTGGTAGCCCACCGCCGCCCGCGCTTCGGCCAGCCGCTCGGCAGCTCACCGCGGGGCCAGGACGTGCCAGTTATCTTCGTGCTCGCGCAATTGCTCATACAGTTGCCAGGAGATGCCGGAAAGCACGATCCGACGTTCGCCGTGAAGCACAGTTTTTTTGACGGTCGCCATCTCCGTCCAATTAGCGGTGTTGAACAACGCCACGAACATTGCCTGGCTCGCCAGCTATTGATCTGTGGGACATTAAAGTCCGACGGAAGGTATGAAACCTCAGCCACCACATATTCCAGCTTCATTATTCGGCCTCGGCGCCGCGTAGGGTGGGCCGGCGCTCGCACGCTCGTCTCAGCCTACTTCACTCGGGAAGTTTCTTGTCTTCTTCCTTCAGCAGATTCTCCTCGCCCTCATGCCCCTCGTGCTCGTCCTTCTTCGTCTCGTCGGCCGAAGGGGCCTTCTTCTTGATGATGTCGTCGCGACCGAGGTGAATCTTCTGATACGTGCTGTCCGAGACGATGTAATACCAGTTGGCGAAGCGGCCGCTCAGCTCCTTGGCCTTTTCTTCGCCCTGCTTGACCTTGTCTTTGTACTCTTTCTCCTTGCGCTCGTTCTCCTTCGTGACGCGTTCGCGCGCCAGTTCTGCGGGCGTTTTCGGCTTGGCAAGCACCGGATTCTTCGTTTCCGGCTTTGCCTTGTCGCTCTTGGGCGGTTTCTTTTCCGCTTTTGGTTTGGCCGGCTTCTCGGCCTCCTCGTTGACCGCTTCGCTTTCTTCATCGGCCAGCGCCAATAGCCCTGCGGCGTCGTTCAGGACCGATTCGATGGCCGAAGTCTTTTCGGCATCCTCCTTGGGCTCTTCTTTCCCTTCCGGCGCGGCTTCTTCTTTCGCCGGTGCTTCGCCGGGCAACTCCTCCAATTCGGGCTTGGTCAACAGGTCTTCGTTGAACTGGGCCGTGACCATGATATAGCGGTTGGCGCCGGGCCCCTTGCCTTTGTCGTCGGCCTTGTCTTCATCGCTTTCCTCGGCCGGCTCTTCGTCGCCGCCCTTCTCGCCGCCGCCGGCAATTCGGCCGAAGCGGAGCGTGTATTGCACGCCCTCTTTGGTGCCGCAGATCACTTCGCCTTCGTTGGAGACAATCTCCTGTGGGCCGCCGCCGATGCTCGCCACGCGGAAGCCGGCGACCAGCAGCGATTCCTGGGCCTCTTCATTGGTAGCCAGACCTTCGCCCGCCCGCAGGTCGGCCGCCAGGCCCTCCGGCTTGGGACGCACGTCGACGATCTTCAAGTCGTCCAACGCGGTCTTCAGGTCGTTCAGCTTCGTGGAGTTCAACTCCTCGTCGTCGGTGAGCGTCTGCGGCTCGTATTCGCGGCTCTCGAGGTTGAACACTTCGAGTTCTTGCAGCTTCCATTTCGAGTCTTTCGCGTCATAGCGCACGTCGATCTTGCTGCGCGGATCGATGCCCCGCCGCAGCTCGTCGATCGAGTAGTCATTGAACGCCACCCGCTCGATGTCCCAGGCGTTGAGCTTGAGCAGGTCCTTTTCGATCCAGTCTTCGAACTTGGTCGAAAACTTGTCGGTCTTCAGCTTGACGACGTACACCGGATCCTGGCCGGGGATGCGCACATAGTACAAATCGGTCTGGCCTTTGACCGGCTTGCCGATGATGATCTGCGCCAGCTTCTTGCCCGACGGGTCTTCCATCGTCACCCGCTTGCCCACTCCGGTGGTTCCCGACGCCAGCGACTTGGGATCGGGATCGACGACGCCATAGGTGACGTGCATCGAGGGATCGTCGGTTTCGATGTTGATGGTCTCGCAGCCCACCAGGGCGGCGGCCGCCTCACCGAGTTGCTGGCTGGCGTCGGCCGGATAATCGTGGTGCGAGGGAATCCGCCACAGGCCGTTCTGTTCGGCCACTTTGAAAGGCTTCAGCGTCGCCGTGTCGGGATCGTATTCAATGATCTCCAACGATTTGGCCGATTCGGGTTTCAAGTCGGCGAACAGCGACTTGCCGACGAGTTGCCGTTTGCTCTCGTCGGTTTCCGCGGGTCCTAGATGGGTCCAAACGCCGACGGCCACGGCCACTACCGCCGCCGCCACGAAGCCCACCGTTTTGATCATTTCGTTCATCGCTCTGCCTTGGGCGTTTCGCCCGTCATTGCTCACAAAAAAGGAACCGAGAATTCGTCAACGTCAACCGCGGCGACGCGGCTCAGCGCAGCCGGCTGCGGGCCACGCCCTCACGCTCGTGCGCGCGCCGGTTGAAAAACACCCCCAGACCGACCAGCATCGGCAAGATCGGCGGCAGCACCACCGCCCACATCTTATACCAGTCTTGCTCGCGCGTAACCTGCAGGTTCAAGTCGCGCTCGATCTTGGTGACCTTCTGATCCAGATCCTTTTGAAGCTGCCGCTTGCGGGCGTCCAACCGTTGGTTGCCTTCCCGCTCCAGGATCTGCAGCCGCTGCATCAGCTCGATCGTGTTCATCTTTTCGCCACGTTTCTTCAACTCGGACACGCGCTTGTCGAGCTCGGCCTGCTCTTTCGCCGTGGCCTCTTCCAAATCCTTGCGCTTCTCCAGCTTTTCCTTTTCAGCCGCCACCTTGGCGTCTTTCGTCTTCTCTTCGATGGTGGCCAACACGCGGTGCTTCAAGCGGCGCTTGCGAATGTCGATGAACCGGTCGTCGCCCGCCAGCGCGTCGAGCACGTTGAGCGTGAAGGTGATGTTGTCCAGGCTCAAATCCAGTTCGCGATCGGGATCCTGACTTTGTTGCCGGAACTGGAAAAACTCTTGATAGAAAAGGTCGATGTCGGCGACCACCACCGCGTTGATCTCGGTGCGCTTCTTCTTTTCCTCCTTGTCGCCGTCCTTCTTCTCGTCCGCCTCGCTTTCTTTGGCGGTTTCTTCGGCGTCCTCCTCCGGCAGCTTGCCGGTGATGTGGGCCGCCAGAGTGTAGTAATCGCGCGTGGGCTTGCGGCGCGGGTTCGGATTCAGCCCCCCGCCGCCACCGAAGGGATTCATTGTTTGCAGGTCGGAAAAGGCGACCTCGGCCGTCTCGTCGCCGGTCTGCAACAGCGGCTCGAACTTCATGTCCGATGCGTTCAGATGCTTGAGCGATCCGGCATACAACAGCAGCACTTGTTGCAAGCCCGAGCTGATGGGGTCTTTTTGGCTGAACACCGGATGGTCTTTTTTGTCTTCGCTGGCGCCGGCGTCGATGAACAGCCATTCCGGCGTGACCGCCAGCTCGAGCTTTGGATAGGGATTGTAGTATTGGCAGACGAGTTCGTGGGCCTCGAATTCGATGCCCAGCAGCTTCCATAATTCACGGATGTCGCCCTTCGGCAGCGGCTGCTGCCCGCCAAACATCATCATCTGCTGCGGCGGTCGCTTGGGGGCCGTTGTGCCCGGAACGTCGCGAGTGAGAGAAAGCGGATCTTCGAAAATCGCCGTGGGAATTCCGCGCTTCACCGCCGCCACGAAGTTCTTCATCTGTTCGGGCGAAAGCGACGACGGCTGCACCGCGAACAAGACGTCGATGTCGTCCTTGACCGGTGTGTCGGCATTCACCTGCACCACGTCATATTGTTTTTCCAACTCGTCGATCAGCAAGTCGTTGCGGCCTTGCGTAAACGTCTGCATGTTGAAGCTGGCATACAGCTTGGCGTCGGTGACGAGCACGCCCAGCTTCTGACGCTTCTCTTCCGACACCGTGGCGATCGACCGGGCCAATTCATATTCCACGGGCACCGCCGGACCGAGAAACGGCACGACGACTTTTTCCAGACCCGACGTGAAGGCGACGCCCATGTAAATCTGTTCGCGGCTCACCGCGCCGCGCGTCCGCGAAAAGACCGGCTGCGGCGTGATGTTGAACTGCTGCTCGGCCTGCTGCGCCTCGGGACTGAGCGGTTTCGTGTCGTGAATCCGCAGCCTCACCAGGTTCTTGCCGCGGGCCGCGAACTCGCGCAGCATCGAGAGCAGATCGAGCCGCGTTTTGACGTAGGATTCCGGCACCTCCGGGCTGATATAGGCGTCGATCTTCACCGTCCGCTTCAGGTTGCCCAACAACTCGCGCGTCTTCGGCGACAGCGAGCTGAGGCCCTCGGCCGTCACGTCGGCACGCAAATCGAAATGCTGCAAGATCATCACCACGCCCACGGCAATGCCGATCAGCGAGCCTCCCCGCAGCAGATAATGCGGACCCAGCGACAGCCCGTCCTTGCCGCCCTGCCAATGCCGGCGGCCGATGAGCACCATGCTCAAGTAGAGCATCACCACCACGGTCAGCACAAAGTAGGAGACGCCCGAAAGGCTGACCACGCCGCGGCCAAAATCGCGGAACTGCTCTTCCAGGCTCCATTGTTTCACCGGAATGGCCCACTCGGCCGGCATGATCACATCGGCGTTGGCCGCGAAGGCCAACGGTGCGTTGAACAACGTCCCCAGCACAAAGCCGACCGTGAGGTTGCCGGTCAGGAACGAGGCCACCATGCCGATCGAGAGCATCGCCGCCCCCACCAGCCAGTAACCGAAGTAGGTGCCGAAAAACAGTCCCAGGTCAGGCCCCACCGGCTGGTCGGGCAAGGGGTGCTTCGGATACGCCAGCCAGCTCAGCACCGAAAGGTTGCAGATCATCGAAAACAGCAGGGCCACGCTATAAATCGCCACCGCCGCCAGATACTTGCCCAGCACCACGTCGAAATCCGCGGCGGGAATCGTCAGCAGCAACTCGTCGGTCCCTTGCCGCCGCTCCTCGGCCCAAATGCTCATCGTGATGGCCGGAATGAAGACCAGCATGATGTAGGGCAGATAGCGGTTGAGCTGGTCGAGATTCGCCAGGTTCGAGCTGAAGAAGTCGTTCGGCCAGAAGGCCGCGAACGAACTCAACAGCACGTAGACGCAGATGAACACATACCCGGTCGGGTTGGCGAAATACGAGTTGAAATTCCGCCTAAAAATGGCGCTGACAACGTTGAAGTTCATAATCCAAAATCCAAAATCGAAAATCCAAAATCAGGCCACGGCACTCGTCAATTGATGAAAATGCTCTTCCAACGGCTTGCCGTCGGCGGTCAGTTCGCGCGGCGTGCCATCGTAAATCAGCCGCCCTTCGTTGATGAACAGCACCCGGCTGGCCATCGCCTCCACCTCTTGCAGAATGTGCGTCGAGAGCAGAATCGTCTTGTTCTGGCCGAGCCGGCGGATGGTGTCGCGCACTTCGCGAATCTGGTTCGGGTCGAGACCCGCCGTCGGCTCGTCGAGAATCAGCACGTCGGGCTCGTGCAGCAGGGCCTGGGCCATGCCCACGCGCTGCCGATACCCCTTCGACAACTTGCCGATCGCCTTGCCGATCACGCTGCCCAAGGCGCACAACTCGACCACCGCGGCGATCCGCTCGCGGCGATAAGCCCCGGTCATGCCGCGGGCGTCGGCGAAAAATTCCAGCAGGCTGCGGGGAGTCATGTCGGGGTAGAGCGGCCCGTTTTCGGGCAAATAACCCAGCCGCGTCGAGCCGGCCAGCCGATCGACCGACATGTCGTGGCCGGCGATCTTGGCGATGCCCGCCGACGGGGCCAGGTAGCCGGTCAGCAGCTTCATGGTGGTGCTTTTGCCGGCGCCGTTGGGCCCCAGAAAGGCGACCACTTCGCCTTGGCGGATACTGAAGGTCACGTCCTGAATGGCGGTGAAGTCGCCGTAATACTTCGACAGGCCGATCGCCTCGATCATGGCCGGACGCGATTCATCTGCCATCGTCAATCGGTCTCCCTCTGCTTGGATTTTGGATTTTGGATTTGCGGCTTTTCGCCAACGGAGGATGGCCTTCCTAGGCCCTCACCAATAGGAGGATGGCCTTCCCAGGCCGTCGCCGTTTGGGGTGACGGGCTAGGAAGCCCATCCTCCGAGGCCGCCTTCGCTACCGCCGCAAGGGGCAGCGCCGTGCCGGGCGTGCGGAAAACCCCAAAAATAATATCCCCGTCGCGCCCTGTCTATAGCTACCAGCAATTCCCGGCGAGCATGCCTTGCGGAGCCGATGGCCGACCCACGGCCCTCCACGCGCGCGACTTGGTTGCACTCGTACGATAAGATAGTCGATCCAGCGAAAGCAAGTAGACTCGCAAACGT
>Ga0307373_10004016_pt1 | contig 25012 bp, 19 predicted proteins | sample OX2MG_FD_202534 | JGI IMG/M metagenome (GOLD analysis project Ga0307373, IMG submission 202534) | Soil microbial communities from Risofladan, Vaasa, Finland - OX-2 | ecosystem: Environmental > Terrestrial > Soil > Coastal area > Acid sulfate soil | place: Finland: Risofladan, Vaasa | collected...
TCGACCGTGCTCTTCCCGGGTGACCGGCTGGAGGTCGACGCCTACGGCAACCTCATCATCGAGGTCGCGGGCTGAGGGGCATCGCCGCCCGAATCGGCGGCGCGCGGGGCTGAACCCCCGCGCTATATGGCGAAGCCCGCTGAAGCGGGCTGGCCCGCCCGACGGCCGTTTCGACAGTCGCGGTAGGAGGCACGCATGGCGGCGGAGGCGAGGATCGACCCGTTCACGCTCGAGATCATCAAGGACAGCCTGCTCGCGGCCGGCGACGAGATGTTCTACGCGCTGCAGCGCACCTCGAAGAGCACCATCATCTATGAGGTGCTCGACTACGCGACCGGCCTGCTCGACGCCACCGGCCAGCTCATCACGCAGGGCAACGGGGTGGCCGGCTTCCTCGGCACGCTCACCTACTCGGTGCGCTACACGCTCGACAAGTTCGGCGCGGACGCGCTGCGGCCGGGCGACATCGTCGTGCTCAACGATCCCTACGTCGGCGGCGGCACGCATCTCTCGGACGTCTCGCTGGTCATGCCGATCTTCGACGACGGCGCGCTGGTGGCCTTCGCCGCCAACAAGGCGCACTGGACCGAGGTCGGCGGCAAGGACCCGGGCTCCTGGACGACCGACTCGACCGAGGTCTACCAGGAGGGGCTGCAGTTCCCGGGCGTGAAGATCTTCGACGAGGGGAAGCCCAACCAGGCGGTGATCGACATCATCGCCGCCAACGTGCGCACGCCCGACATGACCATCGGCGACCTCTACGCCGGGGTGGCCGCGCTGCGGGTCGGCGAGCGGCGGGTGCAGGAGATCCTGCGCCGGTACGGGCGCGACACGGTGCTTCGCGCCGTCGACGACCTGCTCGACTACGGTGAGCGCATGGCCCGCCAGGAGTTGGCCCGGCTGCCGAAAGGGGTCTACGAGGCGGTCGACTTCATCGACGACGACGGCATCGGCAACGGGCCGTTCGAGGTGCGAGTCAAGGTCACCATCAGCGACGACGCGTTCGTCTGCGACTTCACCGGCAGCGCCGGGCAGGTGCCGGGGCCGGTCAACTGCGGCCCGACCGGGCTGCACGCCGCGGTGCGTGCCATCTTCAAGGGGATCACCGACCCGCAGATTCCGGCCAACGAAGGGGTCTTCCGGCCGCTCCAGGTCGTCTGCCCGCCGCGGACGATCTTCACCGCCGAGAAGCCGGCCCCGGTCTCCACCTATTGGGAGACGATGATGTATGCCGCCGACCTGGTCTGGAAGGCGCTGGCGCCGGTGGTGCCCACCCGCCTCACCGCCGGGCACTTCCTCTCGGTCTGCGGCACGGTCGTCTACGGCGAGCATCCCGACGACGGCTCGCTCTTCCTGCTCGTCGAGCCGCAGGCGGGAGGCTGGGGGGCCGGCGTCGACAAGGACGGCGAGAACGGGCTGGTCTGCGTCGGTGACGGCGAGACCTACGTCATCCCGGTCGAGGTCTGCGAGACACGCTACGGCGTGCTGGTCGACCAGTACGCGCTGGATGTCGTGGACGGCGGCGCCGGGGAGCACCGCGGCGGGCGTGGGCTGGTGCGCGACTATCGCGTCACCTCGGAGTGGGCCGGGGTGACCGCGACCTTCGGCCGCCACACGTTCCTGCCCTGGGGCATGGCCGGCGGCCGGGAGGGCTCCCCGAACTTCGTCGAGTTCCTGCACGCCGACGGGCGGCGCGCGGTCTTCGGCAAGTGCGCGCGCTACATGCTGCGGAAGGGCGAGGTGGCGCGGCTGCACACCGGCACCGGCGGCGGCTACGGCCCGGCCGAGCGGCGCGACCCCGAGCGGGTGCGGGAGGACGTTCGGAACGGCTACGTCACGCCCGAGCAGGCCGCCCGGGACTACGGCGTGCGCGATTGATCGGCGCTGGCCGGCCCGGCACCCAGGCGCGCCCGCGTTCAACCGTCATCTAAAGAGCAATAAGCTCCACCGGGTGGTGAAGACACCTCGCGCCGTAGCGTCGAGCGGCAGCCAATGTCGATCTCCCGGCCATGGCGGCACCCTGCGTCGGCATCCCGGCGTGGGAGCCGGCCGTTCGCGTGTGTGCCGCACGGACACGGTGCGCGCGGAGCGCGCATCGACTACCATGCGTCGTGTCAGTTCAGCGCCGCCGCGACGGACCGGGGGAAGGAACCATGACGAACGCCGTTCGGGAATACAACCACACGCGACTGACTCAGGCGATGGCGGCGCAGGGCCTCGACGCGGTCGTCGCCAGTTCTCCCTGGAACGTCAGCTATCTGAGCGGGCTGAGCATCGACTTCAGCCTGCTCACCTTCCTCGTGACCACCCGGGATGGCCGGCAGGGGCTCGTCATCAACGAGGCCGACGCCTTCTTCCTGCGCCACGACTCCACTATCCCGGACATCCGCGACTATCCCTACAGCGACACCACGGCGGTCGCGGCCCAGCGCTCGGTCGAGCGCCTCGCCGAGTTGCTGCGCGACATGGGGCTGGCGGGGGCGCGCCTGGGGGTCGACGCGGAGTTCCTCCCGGCGCGCTTCCGTGACGCGCTGGAGGAGTTCGTCCCGGACGCGACGCTGGACAACGGCTCGCCCGCGCTCAACGAGGCCCGCATCCACAAGACCCCGGCCGAGCTCGCGATCATCCGGCGGGCCGCCTACTACACCGACAAGGCCATCCACACCGGGTTCGCCCTGGCCCGCCCGGGCGACACCGAGCGGGACGTCGCCAACGCCATCCAGTCGGCCACGCTCCGCTACGGGGCTACCACCCTGGCCCACACCGTCTGCTCGGCCGGCGTCCAGTCGACGGTGGTGCACGCCCATCCGCTCGACAAGCCGATCGTGGCCGGCGACGTCATCCACGTCGACTTCGGCGGGCGCTTCGAGGGCTACCAGACGGACCTGTCCCGGAACGCGGTCGTCGGCGACCCCAACCCCCGGCAGCGCGCCATTTACCAGCACCTGTGGGACATCGAGCAGTTGATCTTCGCCAATATGCGTCCCGGCGTCGTCGCGCGTGACCTCTTTCGCCTGGCGGAGGAGGCGTTCGAGCGGGCGGGCCTGCGCTACCCGTGGGGCACGCTCGGGCACAGCACGGGCCTGCTGGTCCACGAGGGATTCGAGATCACCCGGACCTCCGAGCGCGTGATCGAGGCCGGCATGGTGCTCAACATCGAGCCGACGCACATCGAGCCGGGCGACGCGCGCTACCACATCGAGGACACGGTCCTGGTGACCGAGCGCGGGGTGGAGGTCCTCTCGAACTACTCCGACCCTCGGCAGATGTACGTCATCCGGTAGTCCGCCCGGGGTTCGGCAGCACGGCGATCGCGGCGGCTGCGTTCCTCATGCGATGGCAGGGACGGAGCTCGCCAGGGTCGTGAAGGGGTTTCCATGGAGCAGCCGGCGGCACGCGCCGCGCCCCTGGACAGCGACGCCGGAGCGGTCGGTTTCAAGCCGATCGCCATCTTTATGGTGGTCTCGCTGGCGCTGCTGATGTCGAGCATCGACTCGACCGTGGTGTCGGTGGCCCTGCCGACGATGATGGCGGGTCTCAAGACCAACCTCGTCTGGATCGGCTGGGTCATCACCGCCTACAGCCTCACCCAGACGATCGTCCTGCCGATGGCCGGCAAGTTCAGTGACGAGTTCGGCCGTAAGCGGCTGTTCCTCGGCTGCGTGGCGCTCTTCACCGCCAGTTCGTTCCTGTGCGCCATCGCGCCCAACGTCTACCTGCTGGTCCTCTTCCGCGTGCTGCAGGCCGCCGGCGGCGGCGCCTTCATGCCCTCGGCCGCGGGCATCGTCAGCGACGTGTTCGGCGCTCGCCGCCGCGGCACGGCCATCGGGCTGTTCACCAGCGTCTTTCCCATCGGCGGCATCATTGGGCCGGCCCTGGGTGGCTGGGTGATCGACCACTTCGGCTGGCGGGCGATCTTCGCGGTCAACCTGCCGCTCGGCGTCGTCCTGCTCGGCGTCGGCGTCTTCCTGCTGCCGGCCACCAGCCGCTCCCACGGCGGGCGCTCGATCGACGTCGTGGGCGTGTCGGCGTTCGGTCTCGGCATGCTCGGCCTGATGACCGCCATGACGATCTGGGGCAACGACGTCCACTTCAGCTCGCCGGTAGCGGTGTTTGCCCTGCTCGGCCTGGCCATCCTCGTCTACTTCGTACGGCACGAGGGGCGCGCTCGCGACCCGATGATCGCGCTGCGACTGCTCAAGGAGCGGGCCTTCTTCGCCGCCAACCTCTACAACTTCCTCTTCGGCGCGCTGGTGTTCGGTTTCTTCGCCTTTACCCCGCTCTACGCGACGCTGGCCTACCACATGTCGGCCACCGAAGCCGGCTTCGTCCTGGTGCCGCAGGCGGTCGCCATGATCGCGCTCTCGATCCTCAGCTCCTTCCTGCTGATCCGGATCGGTTACCGGCTACCGATGATCCTCGGGATCCTCCTGATCAGCCTGGGTCTGTTCCTGCTCGGCCAGGACTGGCACACGCCGGTGGTGTTCGGCCACCAGGTGAGCAACCTGGCGCTGCTGGCGGGAGTGGTCGCCGTCACCGGGCTGGGGGTGGGAATCGGCGGGCCCGCGGCCAACAACGCGGCCATCGAGCTGATGCCGGAGGCGGTCGCGCGCATCACCGGGCTGCGCGGAATGTTCCGCAATACCGGCGGCGTGCTGGGCACCGCGATGATCGTGCTGATCCTGGCCCACGAGCGGGACCAGGCGCTGGGCCTGGCCCACGTCTTCCGCGACCTGGGGGTTCTGGTCCTGCTGGTCATCCCGCCGATCTTCCTGATCCCGGACACGGCGCGGACGCGCCGCCGTGCCCGCCGGGCGGGAACGTCCGAGGTCGGGGCCGCGGTGGTGGAGGCGCGCGGGCGCCGGTAGCGCGCCGGGCGTCCGGTCCCACCTGGCCGCGGTTGGGCTCGCGTTCCAGTCGGATTTCGATACTGCGGGATTCGACCCAACCGGTGCGATGAGGTCGCAGCCGCCGTCGGCCCAGTCCGCCGCTCGCGCCTGCCACCTGCACGGACGCGGGGATTGAGGGGTACGCCCTGCAGAATGTTCGCCGCACATCCCCGCGATGACCTCCGGATGTGCGGCGAACGCCGTCGTCAATTCGCGACGTCGCGTCCCGGGGTTCCCGCCATGGACGCGGAACCCCCGCCCGCACGCGCCGGACGCGCGCCCGATCCCGTGCCGAGGACGCCGCTCAGGTGGGTGAGCGGGCGCGTCCCGTCGTCCGGGAGCCGGTGGGGGATTCCCTTGAGGTACAGGTCGAAGAACGCCTGCATGTCGAGCATCTGCCGCCGCACGTTGGCGGGCGAGGCGACGTAGTAGGTCTCGCCCGGGTAGGTCTTGTACCAGAACGGCTTGTAGTTCGCCTCGAGTGCCAGCGCGAACATCCGCCCCTCGGACGACCCGGGGTACTTACCCTCGCCGTGCAGGACGAAGCAGGGTGTCGTTGCCTGGTGCACCTGGTAGATAGCCGAGCAGCGGTGATAGACCTCCACGCTCTCGGGCAGCATGCCGAGCTCGAACTCCAGCAGCTTGATGTGCCGTAGTTCCTGCTCGCCGTGCATGTTGACGAAGTCGCAGTAGCCGGAGCAGGCCACGGCGGCCTGAAACACGCCCGGCGCGAAGGCGACGGCGTTCATGGTCATGATCCCGCCGTAGCTCGTTCCGGTGATGCCGATGTGCTCGCCGTCGACCTCGGGCAGCGTCTTGAGGTACTCCGCGCCCGCGACCACGTCCCGGAGGTCGGCGCCGCCCCAGTCGCGGTTGTTCAGGTCCTCGAAGTGGCGCCCGTAGCCCGAGCTGCCCCGGGGATTTGGCATCAGCACCGCGTAGCCCTGTTGCAGGAAGTACTGCACCTGCGGCTGGAAGGTATCCATGTACTGCGAGGTCGGCCCGCCGTGGATCCAGAGGATGGCCGGGTAGGACTCTGGCGCGAGCTGGCCCGACGGGCGGTACAGGTACGCCGGGATCTCGAGTCCGTCAAAGCTCCGATAGTGGACCTTCTCCGGCCGTGCCAGCCGCTCGTGCACGCCGCCGCCGAGCATGGAGTCGGTCAGGCGTCGACGCGCGCCGCTCGCGACGTCCACTACCCACAGGTCGTTCGGGCAGTTCGGGTCGCCGAAGAGGTAGGCGATGCGCGTGCCGTCCGGCGACCAGGCGGGGCCGGAGCAGACGCCGGACTCCGGTGCGACCAGCACCCGCGGGGCGCCGCCGGCCGCGCTCACGACCCGCAGGTCGAGCGTCCCGTTGTGGTTCTCGATGTAGGCGACGCGCGTGCCGTCCGGCGACCAGGCCGGATCGCTCTGATCGGCCTCGGCAGCGGCGACCTGGCGCGGCTCTCCGGCACCGTCGACCGGAGCCAGCCAGACGTTGGTCCAGCCGGAGCGCTGGGAGTGGAAGAGGAGGGCCCGCCCGTCGGACGACACCGCCGGGTAGTCGAAGCTCCGTCCGTAGTGGTAGTCGAAGAAGTCGTGGTCCCGCAGGACGACCTCCGGGTTGCCGCCGTCGAGGTCGACCCGCACGACCTCGTGGTCGACCCACGACTCGCTGAGGCGGACGAAGAGGATGCTCTGGCCGTCCGGCGTGAAGGTGGGGTAGACGCTGTAGAGCGGCCCCTCGGTGAGGCGCCGGGTCTCCCCGCTCGGCACGGCGACGCGGAAGATGTCGAAGGTGCCGTACATGTTGCTGGCCACCGCGAGCGAACGTCCATCCGGCGCCCAGCTCAGGGCCTCGATCCGCGCCCCGAGGCGCGTCAACTGGACCTCCGCCGATCCGTCGGCCGGCCAGAGCCAGACCTCATCCGCGCCGCTCTTGCTCGAGACATAGGCGACGTACTCCCCGGTCGGGGACCAGCGCGGGATGAACGTCGCGAGGTGCCCGACGCCGCCCATGCCCACGGTGAGGCGCGTGAGCGGTCCCCCGTCCGGGGACGTGCTCCACAGCTCGACCCCTCCGCCCAGACCCGAGACGAAGGTGATCCCCCGCCCGTCCGGCGACCACTGCGGCGCCTCGCTCCCGGCCTGCGAGCGGACGGCGAGGATCTGATCGATCGACAGCCGCGACTCCGACCGGCCGGCTGCGGTACGGGTGTCCTGGGTGCTCATCGAACGCTCCTTCCCGAGCGTGAGGCTACTGTGAGAGGTCGCGTCACCGCGCCGCACACGCGGCTACCCGGTGGCGGCGGTAATGCGCGGATCGATCACCCCGTAGAGGATGTCGACCAGCAGGTTGACGAAAACGTAGACCACGGCGATGAAGAGCACGGCGCCCTGCGCCGTGGGGAAGTCGCGTGCCTGCAGGGCGTCGACCAGGATGCGTCCGATGCCCTGGCGGGCGAAGACCGTCTCGATGATGACGGTGCCGCTGAGCAGCCCGCCGAACTGCAGGCCGATGATGGTGATCACCGGGAGCAGCGCGTTCCGCAAGGCGTGCCGCACCAGCACGTGGCGGTTGGCCACGCCCTTGGCGCGGGCCGTGGTCACATACTGCTCGCTCAGCACCTCGAGCAGGCTCGAGCGAACCAGTCGCGCGATGATGGCCGATGCCTGCAGGCCCAGGGCAAGCGCCGGGAGGATCAGCTCCTCCCACCCCGGCCCGCCGACGATGGGAATCCAGCGCAGGCGGACGCTGAACGCGTAGATGAGGAGCAGTCCGAGCCAGAAGCTCGGGATCGACACGCCGCTGAGCGTGAAGATCAGCGAGACGGAGTCGAGCCACCTGCCCCGGTTGACCGCCGCCAGGATGCCAAATCCGAATCCCAGGACGATCGCCAGCCCCATCCCGGCCAGCGTGAGCTGGAGCGTCGGCGGGAAGTTGTGCAGCAGCATGGCGCCGACGCCCTCGTTCGTGCGGATCGAGGTTCCCAGGTTGCCGTGCAGGACGTTGATCAGGTAGTCCCAGAACTGGACCGGAAGCGGTTTGTCGAGCCCGAGCTGGTGCCGCAGCTGGTCGATCTCGCTCTGAGTGGCGCCGCCGTTCTGGATGAACATCGCCTTGACCGGATCGCCGGGGACCAGGTGGAGCATGAGGAAGGTCAGCAGCACCACCCCGAGGAACACCGGGATCGCCAGCACGATGCGCTTGGACGCGTAGCGCAGCACCTGCGCCCCCTCCCTGCTCTCAGCTGCCCCGGCGCCCGGGCGTCGCCGGATCGGACTCGCCGGTCCGTCCCACCTCGATCGGGTTCACGCGCGACCGGCTAGCCGAGCCAGGTGTCGTAGAAGAAGGCGAAGCCGTCCTCGTTGTAGCCGACATCCTGGACTTTGGTGCTCGCGCCGTCGATGTACATGTCCTCCCAGGCCATGACGCCGGGCACCTGCTGCATGATCAGGCCCATAGCCGTGAAGAGGTTCTTCCACATCTCGTCGGTGGTGGGAGCGTTGACCGCCGCCTCCACGGCCGTGTCGATCTCCGGGTTGGCGGTCAGGTAATCGGCGTACGGGCCCTTCGAGTAGAAGAACTCTTCGACCAAGCCGGACGGGTTGTACCCGCTGTCGCTCATCAGCGTCATGTCGAAAGTTCGCTTCAGCGTGTTGTTGATCCAGAAGTTGAAGTCGCCAGACTTGATGTTCAGCTTCGCCCCGACCTTGCTCAGCATCCCGCCCAGTGGCTCGACCTGGGGAATGTCGGCGGTCTGGCACACGAAGTCGAACGCGAGCTGAGCCCCGTTCTTGGTGCGAATCCCGTCGGAGCCCATCTTCCAGCCGGCCTGGTCCAGCAACTGCCCGGCCTGCGTCGGGTCGTAGGCGATGTCGTACTGCTTGAGGCTGGAGAGGTCGTGGTTGGGGACCATGTTCGACGGCAGCGGCGCGATCCCGGGGTTGCCGATGCCGGCCCAGGCCGGCAGCCCGATCAGCGTCTTCTTGTCCACCGCCATGTTCATGGCCTTGCGCACGTTGATGTCATCGGACGGCGACTTGGCCGAGTTCATCAGGTACATGCGCGTGGTTCCCGCCTTCGGGATCTGGATGATGCGGATGGTGTTGACGCCCTTGAACTGGGCGACCTGGGAGTTGACCAGCCGGGCCATCTGCACGTTGCCGTTCTGCAGCGCGGCCGCCCGCGTGGCGTTCTCGGTGATATCGCGGAAGATCAGCTGGTCGAGATACGCCGCGCCCTGGTGCTTGGCCGTGCTCGGTCCCCAGTTGTAGTCCGGGTTCCGCTGTAGTGTCACGTGGTCGTTCAGGACCATCTCGACGAACTTGAACGCGCCCGTGCCGACCAGGCCCTTCTGCCCGTACTGGTCACCGAGCTTCTGCATCGCCGTGGGCGAGTCGATCCCCAGCCCGCCGTCACTGAGCAGCGACAGGAACCCGACGTCAGGTTTTTTGAACACGACGCGCACGGTCTGATCGTCGACCGCCTCGGTGTGGTCGTACTTGTCGCCGCCCAGCGCGCCGTAGGCCCAGGCGCGCTTGGTGTTCGGGGCGACGGTGTAGTCGAAGTTGGCCTTGACGGCCGCCGCGTTGAACGCCGTACCGTCGTGGAACTTCGGCTCCGTGCGCAGCGTGAACGTGTACTGCAGTCCGTCGGCGGAGATATCCCACTTCGATGCCAACCAGGGCTTGACCTGGCCGCTGGTGGTGTCCACGGAGACCAGGCAGTCCAGCACGTGGCGCGCGACCATGCGCGAGACCGTGAAGTTGCTGATGTGCTGGTTCAGGGTGTCGGCGACCGACTGCGCGTACGCCATCGTCAGGGTGCCGCCGGGCTTGGCCGTGCCGCTGCTGGCGGTCGTCGCCGCCGGGGTCGCGGCCGACCCGGCGCCGGCCGGCGTGGCGGCGGACGTGGTGGTGGCGCCGCCGGTGCTCCCGGACGTTGTGCTGGTGCTGGCGCCGGTACTGCCCGTGCTCGTGGTGGGTGTCGTCGGCGATGACGAGCCGCCGCAGGCAGCCAGCAGGGCGGCCAGTGGGATCATGGCGCTGCTGCCGACCGCCAGGCGGAGCAGGCGCCGGCGGGACATGGAGGTCGCGAGCGGGTCCGGGGTGACGTTTGGATCAGGATCCATCGGAATCCTCCTCAGCGAACGACGACGTGGCGCTCAGCACGCCAACGCGGCGCGGCGGTCACGTCCGAAGCTTCGGGTCGAGGGCGTCGCGTAGCCCGTCACCGAACATGTTGATCGCGAGGACCGTCACCATGATGGCGGCGCCCGGGAAGACGGTGAACCACCACGCCTGCTGCAGGTACTGGCGGGCCAGCGTCAGGATCGCGCCCCACTCCGGGGTCGGGGGCTGAGCCCCCACCCCGATGAACGAGAGCGAGGCCGCGGTGAGGATGGCGCCGGCGATGCCCAGCGTGGCTACCACGATGATCGGGGGGATGACGTTCGGCAGGACGTAGCCGAACATGATCCGCCGGTCCGTGCAGCCGATCGATCGAGCCGCCAGGATGTAGTCTCGCTCGCGCGTGGTCAGCGTCGACGCCCGCGACAGCCGCGTGAAGACCGGCACGCCGCCGACGCCGACCGCGATCATGACGTTGAACAGACCCGGGCCGAGGACCGCGACGATGGCGAGCGCGAGCAGCAGGCCGGGAAAGGCGAGCAGCAGGTCGGTGAGCCGCATGAGCATGGTGTCGATCGCGCCAGCGTAGTACCCGGAGATGATGCCGAGGACGACGCCGACGCCCGCACCGATCGCGACGGCGATGAAGCCGACGCTCAGTGAGATCCGGGCGCCGAAGATGACGCGACTGAGCAGATCGCGCCCGACGTCATCCGTCCCGAAGAGATGCGCCGCCGACGGCGCCTGGAGGGGGACCGTGAAGTCCTGTGACAGCGGATCATAGGGCGCTACCACCGGCGCGGCGACCGCGAGGACGACCTCGATCACCAGCAGGGCCGCGCCGATCATCGCCATGCGGTTGCGGCGGAGCTGCCGTGCGACGATCGCGCTCTGGCTCTGCCGCGCCGTCTCCGCGCCAAGCGTGGTGGCATGTGCGCTCACTGTGTCTGCCATGGCTTCCCCACCCGGCCGAGCCCGCCGCTAGGCCCCGACGATCTGAAGCGCATGGCTCGCGCGGTTGAGCGGGACACCTCCCTCCTGGGTCACCATCACGACGTCTTCCACCCGATTCCCCAGCCGCCCGGGGATGAACACGCTGGGCTCGACGGTGAACATCATGTTCTCCTGGAGCACCGTATGGTCGACCACGTCCAGCGTCGGCGGCGCCTCGTGGACCGTGACCCCGATGGCGTGCCCGAGGCGGTGCGTGAAGTGGGCGTCGTAGCCGGCGTCGGCGATCACCTGCCGGGCGATCGCATTCACCTCGGCCCCGGTGATCTGGCCCGCGCGCATCGCCTGGATGCCGGCGGCCTGCGCCTGAAGCACGACGTCGTGGACCCGCAGGTACTCAGGCGACGGCTCGCCGACGAAGGCCGAGCGGCCGAAGTCGGAGCAGTAGCCGTCGAAGACGCAGCCGAAGTCGAAGGTGATCGAGTCCCCCGGGTGCAGCGCGCGTCCTGCCGTGGCCCGCAGCAGCCCGCCGCGCGACACCCCGGCCGGACCGAAGAAGGTGATGCCGGTCACGAAGGAGGTGTACTCGGCGCCCGCCAGCTGGAACTGGTAGTCGACCTCGCGGGCCACCTCGTACTCGGTGACCCCCACCTTGAGGAAGGGCGTGACTCGTTCCCACACCAGGTCGGCGACTTCGGACGCCCGCCGCATCGCCGCGACTTCGTCGGCGTCCTTGATCGTGCGCATCGGCATGACGAGCGTGGAGGCGAGGCTGTCCGCGGCCTCCGGCAGGAGCTCGCGGATGGCGAGCGAAGTCTGGGTCCAGGCGCGGTCGTCGATCGCCGCGGAGCGGGCGCCCGGGGCGACGTCGGCGATGGTCTGGCGCATGACGGCCAGCGGGTCCTCGGATTCCTGGATCAACCGCACCCGATCGATCCACGGCTTGTCGACCGCCTCGGACTCGAAGAAGCGGCCACCCATGCGGGGCGCGACGAGCACCAATCCCCCCGTGCGGCCGATGTAGGCACCGCACGCCCAATCCCCAAAGGCGTTGTGATCCGTGCCGTGCTCCAGCTGACGCCGCACGCCTGCCAGGTAGAAGAGGTTGGCACCCCGCGTCAGGAACAGGACGTCGACACCGTCCGCTTCCATACGCTGGCGGAGGGTCGCGAGTCGGCCAGTGAAGTCCATGGAGTTCCTCCCATCGCTGCGCTGCCCGGGCCTGCCCGCCGGGTCTCATAGGACGTGGCTCATCGTGGCGGTGGCGGATCCCGATCACCGTGAGGCTGAGGTCCCGCTGGGTTGTCCGCCGCCGACGTGCTGAACTGCTCGACGAACCGCCGGATGTCGGCCAACGAGCGCCGGGCGTGCGACCGGAGCGCCGCGGAGGCGGCGCGGGGATCGCGTGCCTTCAGCGCTTCGATGATGCGCTCGTGCTCGTGGAGCGAGTCCTCGGTGCGCACCATGAGCGTGATGGAGTTCCAGCGGATGTTGTCCAGGACCGAGCGCGTGTAGTCGTGGACGGTCGTGAGGACGTGGTTGCGCGTCGCCCGGTAGATGATCATGTGGAAACGCTCATCGAGCTCCGGAAGGTCCGCGGCGCGCCCGCCGGCGTGCGCCTCCCACTGCGCCGCGACAAGCTGCTCCAGTTCGGCGCACTCGGCGTCCGTCAGCCGGCGTGCCGCGAGCTCACCGGCGAGCCCGGCCAGCCCTTCCCGCACCTCGACGACCTCCAGCACCTCCGTCGGGTGGCTGCGGAGATAGTGGGCGATGGGTACCGCGAGCGGGCTCTGCCGGGCGACGAATGCTCCGATGCCGGGTTTGACCTCGATCAGTCCCAGGGCCTCGATGGCGCGCAGGCTCTCGCGCACCAGCACCCGACTGACGCCGAGATCCTTCGCCAGCTCACGCTCGCTGGGCAGCTTGGCGCCGACGGCAAAGACCCCGGTGCGGATCAGGGTGAGGAGCTGGCTGACGGCAGCGTCGGATAGGCGCTGACGTTCGAGGGGCACAATGGCCATCGGAGGCGTCCCTCATTTCCCGCGTGCATCGTGGACTGGTGGTCTGACCAGCACACTAGCACCGAGACGGGGGGCCGTCAAGACTGAACGCTGCCTTCGTTTTCCCTGGAAGCCCGCGTTGTCGGGGTCGATGGGGCCCGCGTGCGGCGGTGGAGAGCTCGGAAAATGGGACGGCCCGCCGAGCCGGGGGTGTCAACGCCATGTGCGGCCGCCCGCGGCAGGTTCGGCGGGCCGGGGGAGCGCCCGGGTCAGCGCGCCTCCGAGCGGGGTGGTTGGAGCAGGCTCGATCCCACTCGCGAGACGGGACCCTGACGGCGAAGCGCGAGGGTCGCGGCCAGGAAGAGGGCGAAGCCGACTGCCAGCGTGATGCCGGTCGCCGTGAAGACGCGCGCAACCCCCAGTGTCCCGGCGATGATCCCGAGGGCGAGCGGGCCTGCCGTGCCTCCGATGCTCGACGCCGTCGAGTAGACCCCCACCGCGGCGCCGCGGTTCTCCACAGCCGTTCGATCGGCCACGTAGGTCTGGCCCGAGACGAGGTAGGCTCCGAAGGCCAGCCCCTCGATCGCGACGAGAACCGTGAGGAGCCGCACGTCGGTGACGTGGGCCATCCAGAACATCACGATGGCGTCCAGACCCAGCGCCGCCAGCATGACGGCCTGATGGCCGAAGTACCGCGAGATGATCCCGTTGGGGAGGCGCCCCAGGGTCGACACCAGGGCGCGCACGGCGAAGATCGTGCCGATGGCCGCCTGCGTCAGCGAAACCTGCACGCCGTAGATCGGAAAGAAGGTGGTGATGGCGCCGGCGAACGTGAGACTGACCAGCAGATTGCCGAACGAGACGAGCATCAGACTGCGATGAGCCAGGACTTCCCGCACGTTCCGCAGAGCGCTGGGACGACCGGCGCCCGGCGCGATCGCCTCCCGGGCGCGGTGAATCCGCCAGGCGACGGCGAGACCGACCAGGGAGATCGCGGCGCCGACGAGGTAGGCGACGCGCGGGCTCTGGTACTGCGCCAGTTGCGAGCCGAGCAGCGGACCGACCGTGAACCCGCTGCCCATGGCGGTCGCGTAGAGGCCGAACGCGAAGGGTCGCTGCTCGGGCACGGTGATGTCGCCGAGGTGGGCCGCGCCGATCTGGAACGTCCCGACGACGGCCGCGCCCATCAGGATCCGCGATGCCAGCAGGAGCGGCAAGCCGTGAGCCGCGGCCATGACGACCAGGGCGGCGGCGAACGTTCCCAGACCGCCGAGCAGCACCTTCGTCCGCCCGATGCGGTCCGACAGCGCGCCCAGCGGCAATGACGTCAGAAGCTGGGTCAGGCCACCGATCGTACTGAGAAAGCCGAGCATGGCCAGCGAGACGCCGAGGCCCTGGGCAAAGAGCGAGAAGGTCGGGGAAACCACCCCGGACGTCACGTCGGCGAGGAAGATGATGGCGCACAGCGCGACGATATCCGGCGTCAGGCCGGCCCGGATCCTCCGCAGCATGGCGAGTGGGTCCCCACCTTCCCCCGCGAGCCTATCGACAGGGTGACAAGCGCGCCGTCGGTCCAGCTGTTGGGAGGCACTCGACCGGCAAGCGGCACCCTGCCTCGTGTCTGGGACGCCGTCGCTTGCCGCTGGAGCATGGCCCCGGCAGGCCCGACGGTACCCCGCGGAGTCTCGAACTGTCAACGCGCGGGATCGCGCGATCCTCGTCGTCGTGAGATACCGACGTTCCCAACCTGCCCTCCGGCGGTACAATCCCGCGGATACCAGGGCTGTCACGGTCCCCTGCCGTCGCGTCGCCGATCCGGCCGTCCGCGATGACGTCGTGGTCGGGGATGACGGGGTCGAACGTGATCGATGCACGCCAGGCCGATCGCCTGGAGCAGGAGGGCGCCATGAGCGGGACAGCGACGACGCGCGGGATAGCCGTCGAGGACCTCTATCGCCTCCGCTTCGCCCACCGGGTGGCGCTCTCACCGGACGGCACCCGGGTGGCGTTCACGCTGATGGAGCCGGACGAGGGCACGAACCGCAACCGTTACAGCCTGCTCGTGACGGCCGCCGAGGGCGGCGACGCGGTAGGTATCGTCGACGGCCAGCCCGCGGACCCCTCGCCAGACTGGTCGCCCGACGGCACGCGTCTCGCCTTTGTCGCGCGGGACTCCGGCACCGCCCAGTTCTGGGTCTGGGACGCGAGCCGCGCCGACGCCCGGCAGATCACGTCGGGGGAGCATCCCGTCTCGGGGCCGTGCTGGTCGCCGGACGGAACGCGCCTCGCCTATCTCAGCCGGGTGCCATCGCTCCCCGCGCCATGGCGCCCCGTCGACTTCGACGATCCGAGCGACGCGCCGAAGGTCATCACCCGTGCGCGCTACAAGTTTGACGGCATGGGCTGGTTCGACCAGTCGCGCAGCCAGGTGTTCGTGGTCTCCGCGGACGGCGGAGCGCCCCGGCAGCTCACGCACGGGGCGACCGGGGTCTTCCACCCGATCTGGACGGCCGAGCGCGGAATGCCGCTCGGAGGTCCGGCCTGGTCCCACGACGGCACCCGCCTCGCGTTCGTCACGAGCACGGAGGACGACGAGCGACGAGACGGACGCTGCGACGTGTGGACGGTGCAGGTCGACAGCGGCGCGATGGCGCGGGTCACGCCGAACGACGGCCTCTACGGCTGCCCGGCCTGGTCGCCCGACGACCGATCCCTGGCGGTGGTGGGTACGCAACTGCCGAAGCTCGGCGGCGCCAACGCCGTCCTCTGGACGGTCGCGGCCACCGGTGGGGCATTGACGGCGATCCGTGATGGCGACCTCTGCGTCGGCGCGGGGCTGATGTCGGACACGGGCGCTCCGGGCCGGGCGCAGCCGGAATGGATCGAGAGCACGATCTACTTCCTGGCGGGCGATCGAGGCACGGCGCAGATCTGGCGCGTGGCCGCGGACGGTGGGCGTCCCGAGCCCGTGACGACCGGCCGCCACGCCATCGGCGACTGGTCGCTCGACCGGTTCGGCCGGACCGTCGCGTTCTGCGCCTCCACGCCGACGAGCCCGGGCGAGGTCTATTGCCAGTCGATCGGGGGGCCGGCGAGCCCGGCTCGACCGCTGACGGCGCTCAACGCCGGCCTGCTGGCGGAGCGGTCTGTCAGCGCGCCGGAGGAGGTCTGGGTCACGGCGGGTGACGGGTCGGGAACTCGGGTCCAGGGCTGGATCATGCGACCCGTCGGGTTCACGCCCGGGCGGCGCTACCCACTCGTGCTGGAGCTCCACGGCGGTCCGCACGCGGCCTACGGCTGGAGCTGGTACCACGAGTTTCAGTGCCTGGCGGCCGAGGGCTACATCGTCGCCTACGGCAACCCGCGCGGCTCCACCGGCTATGGCGAAGAGTTCGCCACCAGCATCTACCTCGACTGGGGCACAAAGCCGATGGTCGACGTCATGGCGCTGCTCGACGCGGTCGTCGCGCGCGGCGACGTCGACGAGGAGCGGCTGTACGTCACCGGAGGCTCCTACGGCGGGTACCTGGTCAACTGGGTCGTGACCCACACCGATCGCTTCCGGGCGGCCACCACGGGCCGCTGCGTCTCCGATCTGCAGACGCTGGCCCTGGCCGACGACAACGGGACCCTGTGGATGGCCGAATACTTCGGCGGCATGCCCTGGGAGCAGCCCGAGGTGTATCGCTTTGGGTCGCCGATCACCCACATCGCCGATTGCCGGACGCCGCTCTTCATCGAGCACCAGGAACAGGACGGGCGCTGCACGCTCGACCAGGCCGAGCAGATGTACAACGCGCTCAGGGTGCTGGGCGTGGAGACGGAGATGGTGCTCTATCCCAAGGAGCCACACGGCATGAGCCGCAACGGCCAGCCGCGCCACCGGGTCGACCGGCTGGTGCGGACCCTCGCGTGGTTTCGGCGCCACGGCGGCGCGGCGGGTCGCGAGGCCGGCGCCTGACGCGCTGCGGTCCAAAGCCGGCCGGCGCTCGGATCGCGAACAGAGAGAAGGGCCCGTGGACATGCCCTGGGCGTACATCACGGTGGAGCTCGCCGACGGCGTCCTGGTCGTCACCCTCAATCGACCCGAGCGGATGAACGCGTGGCACGCGCCGATGCGCGACGAGCTCGTCGCGGCGTTCCGCGCGGCCAACCGGGACGACGAGGTGCGGGCGGTCGTCCTGACAGGGGCCGGCGATCGCGCCTTCTCCGCCGGGCAGGACCTCAGCGAGACCCAGCAGTTCGACGCGGAGCGAGCGGTGGCCTGGATGGGGGAGTGGCGCGACCTGTACGGCTCCATCCGGGAGATGGACAAGCCGGTGGTCGCCGCGCTCAACGGCGTGGCCGCCGGGTCCGCCTTTCAGGTGGCCCTGCTCACCGACGTCCGGGTGGGCCACGCCGGCTCGAGCATGGGCCAGCCTGAGATCGACTCCGGGATCCCGAGCACGCTGGGGCCCTGGCTGATGTGGGACACCATCGGACGCTCGCGGACGGTCGAGCTGACGCTGACGGGCCGCATGATGGACGGCGAGGAGTGCCACCGGCTGGGGCTGATCCACTATCTGGTCCCACGGGACGAGGTGCTGGCGAAAGCGCTGGAGGTCGCCCGCGCGCTGGCGGCCAAGCCCCCCATCGCCATGAAGCTGAACAAGCGGCACTTTCGCGAGCTCACCGAGGCCGGGTTTCGCCAGGCCGAGGAGGCGGGCGAGCGCATCCAGCGTGAGGCGTTCGCGACCGGTGAGCCACAGGCCTCCATGGCGGCGTTCTTCGCGGAGCGCGCGGAGCGTGCGGAGCGTGCGGCGCGCCGGCACGACGGCTCGTGAGCCACACGGCGGGGGTGACGGCGGTGTGCACGCGGTGGTGCCGCCGAGAGGGACGAACGTGGTCTGCATCGATGACGCGCTGACGATCCCGGGGCTCCTCGAACGGCGCGCGGCCGAGGATCCCGCAACCGCGTTCTGCTCGTTCGAAGGCCACACGCTCACCTTCGGCGAGGTCGACGTCGCGGTGAACCGGCTCGCCAACGGGCTGATCGAACTCGGCATCGAGCACGGCGACCGCGTGGCGGTGATGCTGCCGAACCACCCGGATCACATCCTGACGATCCTGGCGCTGATGAAAGCCGGCGCGACCTGGGTGCCGCTCAACGTCCACCTGCGCGGGCCGAGCCTGGCGTACGTCCTCGAGCATGCCGACCCGCGCGCCGTGATCGCCGACGCGCGCTACCGTGAGGCGCTGGGCCCGCTGCTCGCCGCCCGCGCCCCGGCCTTGAGCATCTGGCGTGGGGACAGCGCGGAGACGGGCGACGATGGTGAGGTCCCGTTCGAGCGCCTGCGCACCCACCCATCGTCCGCCTCTCCCGGGTACCACGGCGGCGCCCACGACGAGGTCTGCATCAGCTACACGTCGGGTACGACCGGGGAGCCCAAAGGCGTCATCATGACCGACCGGATGCTGCGGGCGTCCGCCGTCGGCGCGCGGCTCGGCGGGGGGATCGGCGACGGGGACGTGCTGCTGGTCTGGGAGCCCCTCTACCACGTCGGCGGCAGCGAGGTGGTGGTTCTGGGGCTGATGCAGCGGATCAGGCTGGTGCTGGTCGAGCGCTTCAGCGCCGCCCGTTTCTGGGACCAGGTCCGGGCGGCCGGGGCCACCCACGTCCACCACCTCGGCGGGATCCTGCAGGTCCTCATGAAGCAGCCGCCGGGGGAGCGCGACCGGGACCATCCGGTGCGGGTGTTCTGGGGTGGGGGCTGCACCGGGGAGGTCTGGCGCCCGTTCGAGGAGCGCTTCGGGGTGAGGGTGCGCGAGGTGTACGGGATGACCGAGGCGTCGAGCATCACGACGGTCAACGGAGAGGGGAGAGTCGGCTCGATCGGGCGGCCGGTGCCGTACTTCGCGGTGCGGGTGGTCGACGACCGGGGCGCCGACGTTGGGCCGGGGACGCTGGGCGAGCTGATCATCCAGGAGCGAGAGCCGGGGCTGATCATGCGGGGCTACTTCCGCAACCCGGAGGCGACCGCGGCGGCGCTGCGCGACGGCTGGCTGTTCACCGGGGATCTGGCGCGGGTGGACGAGGAGGGGTTCCTCTACTACTGCGGCCGGAAGACCGACAGCGTGCGCCGCCGGGGCGAGAACATCTCGGCCTGGGAGGTCGAGCGGGTCGTCGACGAGCACCCCGCGGTCGAGCGCTCGGCGCTGGTCGGCGTGGCGACGGACGTCGGTGAGCAGGACCTCAAGCTCTTCGTCAAGCCGGCTGCCGGCTGCGCGCCGGATCCCGCGGGACTCATCGACTGGTGCCAGGAGCGGCTGCCGCGTTTCCAGGTGCCGCGCTACGTGGCGTACGTCGACGAGTTCGACCTCACGCCGACGCTGCGCATCCGCAAGGAGCGGCTGTCGCGCTCGACCGACGGCTGCTGGGACCGGGAGCGTCCCGCGCCCAAGCTGGTTGACGAGCGGCCGGCCGCCACACCCATCCCGCAGCCGGAGCAATCATAGAACCCTCCGCGCCACTGCCTTCAGCGATGCGCATGGGGCAGGGGCACGATCAGCCCATTCCGATTGACGCGGTTCGCGGACGCCTTCGGTGCGGAAGGCTGGGGTTCTCCGACGTCGGGAACCCTCCCGGTGCCGTGTCATGCGCCGCCGGCGCCCTCCGGCGTGCGGCCCGTGACCCAGTCGTAGCGCGGATCGTCGTCGATGACCGGTCCGCCGGGGCGGGTGCCGATGCCGCTGCCGCCGTCCACGCTCACCACGGCGCCGGTCACGTAGCTGGCGGCGTCGGAGGCCAGGAACAGGACGACGGAGGCCACCTCGTCGGGATCGCCGGGGCGAGCCAACGGCAGGGTCGGGATGCGCCGTGCCAGCGATGCGGCCATGACTGGGGGCAGCGGTTTCGGCTGGGTGTCGATCAGTCCGGGGCTCACCACGTTCACCAGGATGTTGTGGGGCGCCAGCTCGATGGCCGCGACGCGCGAGAAGGCCTCTGTCGCGGCACGACTCGACGCATAGGCCGCGGCGCCGGTTGTGCCCCTGGTGCTGACGCCGGACGAGAAATTGACGATCCGGCCGCCCTGTGCGGTGGCGATCATCGCCCGGGCGGCGGCCCGCGTCATCAGGAAGGTGCCGCGGCTGTTGACGGCATAGATCGTATTCCAGACGTCAACCCGCTCATCGAACAGCGACGCGTGCGGCGCGACCGCGGCGTTGTTGACGCAGACGTCGAGGCGCCCGAAGCGCTGGACGGCCGCCTCGACGATGCGGTCGGCGTGCTCCTCAAGGCTGACGTCGGCGACCAGGGACGCGGTCCGCTCTGGGTCGAGCGGACGGCAGGTCTCGACAAGTCCCGCCTCGTCACGGTCGACCGCCAGGATCGACGCACCGGCCGCCGCGAAGCGGTGAACCAGCACCCGTCCGACACCGCGGGCCGCGCCCGTGACGATGACCACACGGCCGGAGAAATCAAACGCCACACTCACGCGCATGTCCCATCGTTGAGTCGCCGATGTCGCCCACCTTGACGGGCGCCTCACCGCGCCGAATGCGGTCGCGGTCGATCCACGACAGACCGAGTCACCGCTCGGCGTCGACAGGAGAGTAGACGGCCACGATCATGCCGTAGTAGTTGCAGACCTCGTAGCTCAGGACCTCGCCCCGCAGCGGCGTGTGGTCCAGTGCCCCCGCCAGCATCAGCGTCTGCCACAGCCCGTCGATCGCCGCCTCGCGCACCTCGTCGTCGCTCAGGGTGATCAGCCGCCCCGGCTCCCCCTCCCGCAGCGCCGCCACGACCGTGGCATCCACCGCGGCCGACGCCGGGCTGTAGCCGTAGGGCCCGCTCTCGCGGTGCCGGTGACCCCAATCGGCCGAGGCCACGAACGCCACCCGCCGCCCGCTGTGCGCCGCCGCCTCGGCGACCGCCATGCCGAACTCGACCATTGCCGTGCGCGGCAGCTGGTGCGACGGCGTCGCGATGACCACCGGCGGTCCGAGGTCCTCCGGGGCCGGTGCCAGCGCGTCGCCGTGCCCCACCATGTTGCGTCCGTGGCCGAGGAACCACAGCGGTGTGATCACGCCCCAGTCGAGCGGGATCACGCTCTGGTCGCGCCGGCTGCCGGCGAACCCGGTCAGCCCGATCGGCACGCCGTGCTCGCGCGCCCGCTCGGCGATCAGGTCGGTCATCGGCCCGTCCACCGGGACGTTCATCTCGACGGTGCGCCCACCGTAGCGCAGCGTGCCCGCCCCGCGCCCGACCGATGCCAGCGCGATCGTCCCGTCGACGCGCACCCCGTGCGGGGTGGCCACGACCAGCACGTCGGGCTCCGCCGCGGCGCAGCGCCGGCCGGCCTCCTCCATCGCCGCGCGGGTCGCCAGCGCCCCCTCGGCGTCCTCGCTGATATCCGGGATGATCGGGAACCCGTGCGGCACCACGCACGCGAAGACGAGACCCGCCATGTGCTCACGTCCCTCCCAATGCCACCAGCCCGGCCCAAACCCGGCCGGCAGGAGGCTCAGTATTGGTACGCGCGCCCGCGTCGTCAACGCCGCCGGCATTCCCGGTTGTCCCGCGCGGCTCCCGGCCTCGGCGCGGCGACACCGCCCCGCCCGCGACGCGGTAGGATGGGAGCTGCCAGATCGGGGCGAGCGGTGCGGAACACGGAGCACGGAGAGCGAGGACGACACGGTGCGCCAGTGGATCAACAGCGCCGTCCAGGTGGTCGGGACTCTGGCGGTGCTGGCCTACGCCTATCTGATGATCTCCTTCCCGGACGGCTACCAGATTAGCCGCTTCAGCCTGCAGCTCCGGCTCTTCGTGCTCGGCGTCGTTGCCGCGCTGATCATGCGTACCTTCTGGTCGCTGGCCCTCCTGCCGACGGCGATCATCGTCGGCATGATCGCGGCCGGCATCCACGCGGGGCTGATCCAGTCGTTCCAGCAGATGGTGGCCGCCAGCGTCACGGTCGAGGTCTTCACCCTCCCGGCGACCGTCCTCGGGGCGTTTCTCGCCACGCTCCTGCCCCGCCTGCTCGTCCGCGGCGTCCGCGCGCTCCGGAGGGTCTTCACGTCGGTCGCGCCGGTCGAGCAGGCAACCACCGAGCAGGCGCCGACCACGCTCTCCTGAGCCATAACGCAGACCCCGGCGCGAACCACGCGCGGCGGCTCGTGTGCCGCCTGCGGGGCGGGCGGATAGGCGCGAATCGGCCGGTTGCGAGACGTTCCTAGCCCCGCCGCGCACTTGCACCCCACCGGCGACTGCCCGAGCCAGACGCTGGCCACTGGCGCGCGGCGCCACGGACTCGACCACCTGTCCGCGCGGGTCGGCCCCGTTGGTCGCGCCATTGCCGACGTAGCTGCAGAGGTTGGGGCTGCCCCCGCCGTCACCTCCGGCCGTGGTCGCCGCGGTCGCCTATACGGTGGACCGCGCCTGCCGGAACACGTCGCGCCGGCTCGCGCCGCGCGGCACAATGGGGATAGCGATCGCGCCGGGAGGAGGTGGCGGATGTGAGCTGGGAGATCGAGACGCTCGATGACGTCGAGGACGTCCGGCGCTGGCTGTCCGCCCAGGTGCGGCAGGGCAACGCGCTGGCCCGCCGGCTGCTGCGCGCGCTCGACAACGTGGCGCCGGGCGCGGAGATCGCGACGGCGCGGCTGGTGGTGGCCACGGTCTTCAAGGTGGCCGCCGAGGCCGAGACTACCCTGCGCGAGCGCTACCGCGCGGCGGGCGAGCCCTACGGCGCGGACGACGAGGGGCTGCGGCGCTGGGACGCCGAGCAGCAGGAGGCCGAGCGTCGCCGCCGCAGCCAGCTCAACTGACCGACCTCGTGGGGGCCCGTTTGCCTGGATACGAACGGTCGTGGCGACCTTGCGTAGGTGCCGACCTTCGCCACCTGTTGCGCTCTCTCTCCGGGTCTGTTATTACCCTGACCGGATCGCCGAACAATGTCGGGAGCTCGGTCGGCATGAAACAGCGCACGACCCCGGGAACGGATACGCTCGAGCCGGCAGTGTGTGGCCAGATCACCGCGGCGGAGATCGCCTACCGGCGCCTGCGCGAGATGATCGTGACCGGGGTGCTCGATCCCGGTGAGGTGATCAACGAGCAGGAGCTCGTCGAGCGACTCGGGATCGGGCGCACTCCCGTGCGCGAGGCCATCCAGCGGCTGCGCTGGCAGCACCTGATGACCGTCTTCCCACGCCGCGGCCTGGCGATCGCCAAGCTCGGCCTGGAGGACATCCACGCTATCTTCGAGACGCGCCAGGTCGTCGAGCAGCGGACCGCGGAGCTGGCGGCGGTGCGCGCCGATCTGGACGAGGCGGCCGTGCTGGTGGAGCTGGCCCGGCGCCTCGACGACACCGCCCGTACGCAGAATCACCAGCGCTTCCTGCCGCTCGACTACGAGCTGCACCTCGGCATCGCTCGCGCCTCGCGCAACGCGCTGCTGGCCGAGAGCGCGGAGCAGCTCCTCACCCTGTCCACCTGGGCCTGGCACCGCTACTTCCGGCTGCGCGGGTCGCTGCCCTCCGACTTCCTCGAGCACAGTGAGCTCGCCCGCGCCATCGGCGAGCGCGACGCGGAGCGCGCCGGCCGCCTCATGGTCGCCCACGTACGCCTGTCCCACGATCTCGTCCGCTCGGTGAGCTGAAGACTCCGGATCCTCCCGCGGCGATTGCGCGATCCCGCCGTCGATACGATCATGCCCACAGGCTCGCAGGAGCCGACGAGTGGCGAGTGAGTGGACGGGCGCCGGCGCCCGGCAGGGAGGGGCAACCGATGAAGGTCTACGTGTCGGTCGACATGGAGGGGATCAGCGGCATCGTCCACGGCGACATGATGATGCCGACGGAGCGGGAGTACGACCGCGGGCGCCGGCTGATGACGGCCGACACCAACGCCGCGGTCGAGGGGCTGGTCCAGTCGGGCGCGGACTACGTCCTGGTCGCCGACGGCCACGGGCCGATGCGCAACATCCTGGTCGAGGACATTCACCCGGCCGCGCTGCTGGCGACCGGCAGCGGCGACGCCCGCGACGCCTGCCAGTTGGAGGGCGCCGACCTGACCACCTTCGACGCGGCGGTCCTGGTTGGCTACCACTCGATGGCCAAGACCATGATGGCAGTGCATCCGCACACCATCGCGGGCGGGGCGGTGGCGGAGTTGCGCATCAACGGCCGGCCGCACGGCGAGACCGGGCTGAACGCGGCCGTGCTCGGCGCGTTCGGCATCCCGGTCATCATGGTCACCGGTGACCAGACGACGATGGCGGAGGCGCGCGCCTTCCTCGGCGACCAGATCGAGACGGTGGCGGTCAAGGAGGCCCGCGGCCGGAACGCGGCCATCTGCCGGGCCCCGGCGGCGGCGCGGGAGGACATCACCGCCGCAGCCAAGCGGGCGCTCGGCAAGCTGGGCAGCGTGCCGGCCTACCGGCCGGAGCAGCCCTGGCGGCTCGAGGTCGACTTCGTGACCATGCAGCAGTGCGACCGCGCCGCGCGCACGGCCGGCGCAGAGCGGCTGGGACCCATGGGCATCGTGCTGCACGGCGACAGCCCCTGGGAGCAGTACCAGAACCTATGGGCGGCCCTGCGGTCCGCCCTCTACCAGCCGGCCTCCTGGCTGTCCTGAGCGTTCGTGCGAAGGGCCGCCGACGGCAGGGATCCCGGACGGGACCCGGCCGTCTCGGCGGCTCCCCGATGGAGGCCGCGGAGACGTGCGGCGGGAGCGGCGTGCGGGCAGGGGAGGGGGCAGGGATGCCAGGTGAGATCCGGATCGACCCGGCGCTCGTCGAGCGCCACGTCATGATATTGGCCCGGCACGGGTCCGACGGTGGCACCGGGGTGCGCCGGCTGGTCTATTCGCCCGAGTGGGTCGCGGCACAGGATCAGGTCGCGGCCTGGTGCGCGGAGGCGGGGCTCGCCGTCCACCGCGACGCGGTGGGCAACGTCTGGGGGCGGCTGGAGGGGACCGAGGGCGGCAAGGCGATCGTCACCGGCTCGCACATCGACTCGCAGAACCCCGGCGGGCGCTACGATGGCGCGCTCGGCGTCATCGCCGCGATCCTGGCCGTCC
>Ga0307373_10004017_pt1 | contig 25010 bp, 24 predicted proteins | sample OX2MG_FD_202534 | JGI IMG/M metagenome (GOLD analysis project Ga0307373, IMG submission 202534) | Soil microbial communities from Risofladan, Vaasa, Finland - OX-2 | ecosystem: Environmental > Terrestrial > Soil > Coastal area > Acid sulfate soil | place: Finland: Risofladan, Vaasa | collected...
CGATCCAAATGCAGTGAAATCCTACGCCGAGGAGATCGCGGGCCTGCGCAACAGCGTGCTCGTGCTGAGCCGCCCGCAGCAGGAGGAGCGTGTCGGCGCGGTGGTCGAGCGCGCGATTGGCGACCTATTGACCGGCGCGGTCGGCACGCGCCTGCGGCGCCATCTCGAGGACACCGGCTACTACTTCGCGCGCACCGGGCGCGGCGCGCAGGCGGGATGGGCGGTGGCGGCGGCGGCGCGGATTCGCGACGGCGCGGAGATCAAGCGCAGCGGCTTTTTCCAGACCCTGATGCGCGCGCAACTGGGCGCGATTATCGCCGAAGACGAGCAGCATCAGCGTGACGAGCCGCGCCTGATCATGACGCCGGCCGAGGCGATGCGCGCGCGCGAGGCGGCGCGTTCGCGCGGCCGCGGGCGCTGAGCCTCACGCGGCAAGGACGTTCCCCCGATGATTGAACAGAAGCCGCTGCGCGGGATCCGCGTGATCGATTTGAGCCGCGTGCTGGCGGGCCCGTTTTGCGCGATGAACCTGGCCGACCTGGGCGCCGAGGTGATCAAGGTCGAGATGCCCGGGCGCGGCGACGACTCGCGCGGCTATGCGCCGCGCATCCCGAACTCCGACGACTCCGGCTACTACTACAGCGTCAATCGCGGCAAGCAGAGCGTGACGATCGATCTGCACAAAGCGGCGGGCGCCGAACTGATGCTCGAGCTCGCGCGGCATTGCGACGTGGTGGTGGAGAATTTTTCGCCTGGCACGATGGAGCGCTTCGGCCTCGGCTGGGAGCGGCTGCGCGCGGCGAATCCGCGCGTCATCCTGTGCTCGATATCGGGCTTCGGGCAGACCGGGCCGATGGCCGCGGCGCCGGCCTACGATATCGTGGCGCAGGCGCTCGGCGGCACCATGAGCATCACCGGACAGCCGGGCGGCGAGCCGACGCGATGCGGCGTGTCGATCGGCGATCTGGCGGCGGCGCTGTACGGTGTGATCGCGATCCTGGCGGCGCTGCGCGAGCGCGATCTGAGCGGCGCGGGCCGGCATCTGGATATCGCCATGCTGGATTGCCAGGTGGCGTGGCTGGAAGACGCGCTGGCACGCTACTCGGCGACCGGTGTGGTGCCGCAGCCGATCGGATCGCGCCATCCGTCGATCACCCCGTTTCAACATTTCCGCGCGGCCGACGGCTACTTCGTCGCGGGCTGCGGCAACGAGTCGATTTGGGGCCGCTTCTGCGACGCGATCGGGCGGGGCGAACTCAAGGACGACGCGCGCTTTGCCACCAACCAGATCCGCACGGCCAACCATGCGGCGCTCGACGCGATCCTGCAGGCACATTTCGGGGCGCATTCGCGCGACCACTGGCTGGCCAGGCTCGAGGCGGCGAACGTGCCTTGCGCGCCGATCGCGACGGTCGCCGAGGTTGCCCGCAACCCGCATCTGGAGCAGCGCGAGATGATCCTGCACGCGGGGCATCCGGCCTTCGACGGGCTGATCGTGCCGGGCTCGCCGCTCAAGACGGCGGGTGTGAGCGCGCGGCCCGATACGCATGCGCCGGCGCTCGGCGAACATACGGAGGCGGTGCTCGCGCGGATCCTCGGCTACGACGCTGCGCGGATCGCGGAGTTGCGCGCGCAACAAATTATCTGAACCTGTAACGCGGGCGGCCGGCGGACTATGATCGATCAGGCGGGCGCGGGCGCCGAATGGGCGGCGCGAATCGCCAGGATCGAGGTGCGGACATGCGCGAAGTGGTAATCGTCGATGGAGTGCGGACGCCGATCGGGCGAGCTGGACGCGAACATGCCTATTACAAGGACGTGCGCGGCGACGAACTGGGCGTCGCCTGCGTGCGCCGGCTGCTCGAGCGCAACCCGGCGATCGATCCGGCCGGGATCGAGGACGTCATCTGGGGCTGCGCGAACCAGTCGGGCGAGCAGAGCCTCAACCTCGGGCGCATGATTGCGCTGCTCGCCGGATTGCCGGTCGAGGTCGCGGGCACCACGCTCGATCGGCAATGCGGATCGAGCCTGCAGGCGGTGAATTTCGCGGCGCAGGCGATCATGTGCGGCGCGGGCGAAATCATGATCGCGGGCGGCGTCGAGAACATGTCGCACGTCGCGATGGGCGCGGGCGTCAACCCCAATCCGCGGCTGCTCGAGCTCTATCCGCCCGAGATGTACGTCATGGGCATGACCGCCGAGCGGCTGGCCGCGATGCATGGGATCACGCGCGTCCAGGCCGACGCGTTTGCGCTGCGCTCGAACCTGCGGGCGGTGGCCGCGCGCGATCGGTTTAAGGACGAGATCGTGCCGATCAAGCTTCCGGACGGCGCCACGGCCGAGGTCGATCAGGGTCCGCGCGCCGAGACCACGCTCGAAAAGCTCGCGGGACTGAAACCGTCGTTCACGCCGGAGGGCCAGGTGACGGCGGGCAATTCGTCGCAAATCAGCGACGGCGCGGCGGCGGTAATCGTGATGAGCGGCGAGCGGGCACGGGCGCTGGGACTCAAGCCGCGCCTGCGGGTTCGCGCCACCGCGGTGGCGGGCGTGCGTCCCGAGATCATGGGCTGGGGTCCCGTGCCGGCCACGCACAAGGCGCTCAAGCGGGCGGGACTGGCGGCCGGCGAAATCGATCTCTGGGAGATCAACGAGGCCTTTGCCGCGCAGGTGCTGGCGTGCAACACCGAGCTCAAAATCGACGAGGAAATACTCAACGTCAACGGCGGCGCGATCGCGATCGGCCATCCGCTGGGATGCTCTGGTGCGCGGCTGGTGGTCACGCTGATGCATGAGATGGCGCGGCGCGGGACGGCGCTGGGCGTGGCGACGATGTGCATCGGCATTGGCCAGGGTATCGCGACGGTCTTCGAGCAGGTCTAGCGCCGCGCGGCGCGTCGAACCAAAGACCCTCGCGGGCGGTGGATTTGCCTGCGCCCGGGACGCTAAAATAGACGGGATGGATGCGAACGAGTTACGACAGATAATTGAGCGCGGCCTGCCCGGCGCGCATGTTGAAGTGCAGGACACGACCGGCGGCGGCGATCATTTCGAGGCGCTGGTGGTGAGCGATAAATTCGAAGGCAAAGGGCTCGTCGAACGACATCAGGTGGTTTACGGAGCGCTCGGCGACGCAATGCGCGCGCGAGTGCATGCGCTGGCGCTCAAGACTTTAACGCCGGCTCAATACGAGAATCGGAGGTAGGATTTTCATGGCAAATGCGCTGGAGCGGATTCAATCGACGATCGCGGCCAACAAGATCGTGATCTTCATGAAGGGCAACCGCAACTTCCCGCAGTGCGGATTCTCGGCGGCGACGATCGAGATTTTCGAGCAGTTGGGCGCGCCCTACGAGACCGTCGACATCCTGGCTGACGGCGAGGTGCGCGAGCAGGTCAAGATTTACAGCAACTGGCCGACGATTCCGCAGGTCTATATCGACGGCAAGTTCGTCGGCGGATGCGACATCGTGCGCGAACTGCATGAGACCGGCGAGCTCCAGACATTGGTGAAGAGCGCGACGGCCTCCGCCGCCACCGTGCATTAATTCCGGCGCGCAGCGGAAATTCCCACATAGTGCTCAGCGGGCGCGGCAGGGCTCCTCGCGGGCTTTGCCGCGCCCGCATTTTTTAGAATCCAGCGCCTGAATTCCGCGCAGAGGGTTACTGCGCGCAAGCGGTCGCGGCGCAATCGCGCCCACGTGCGATGGTCTGATTGCGGGCGCGGCGCGCCGGTTCGCTCAACTGCGCCGGCCGCGCGGCGAATCACTTGCCGCCGTCGAGACTGTAGGCCCCGGAGCCGAAGGCCGCGATCAGCAGCAGCCCGCCCATGATCGAAATGTTCTTCATGAAGTTGATCTGCTGCATCATCGCCACCATCGTCTGACCCTGCGCGGCCGCCTCGCGGTAGGGCAGAAAATGGAACATGATCGTCACCGGGATGAACCACAGGAACATCAGGATCGCGGCCCAGCGCGCCTTATAGCCAACCATCAGGAGCAGGCCCAGGCCGAGCTCCACGAGAATGCTCGCGACCAGCGCCGGATAGATCAGCGCATGGGGAATTCCGCCGTGGGTGATGTAGCCGATCGCACCGCTCGGGCTGGTCAACTTCTGAAATCCCGAGAGCACGAATATCAGGGCGAGGAGAAACCGGCCGGCGAGCGCGAGCAGGTTGCGGGATCCGTCCATCATGCACCTCCAGCGGCGAGCGCCTACTTTGGGCAGCGAGCGTTGCGGCGCATTCGTCAGGCGGGCCGGATACACGCAGGCGTCGCGCTTTCGCACCGCCCCGGATTATCATCGATGACCCCTGCGCTAGCGGCGCGCCGAACGTAGCTCTTATGGCACGGTGGCGCAATTTTGCAAGGTTGAACACCGCGCATCGCGCAACTACTGTGGCGATACTGCAAGCGAGACAGGTCAACGCCGATGGCACTGTGGAAACCGGATCCGACTTTCTATCCTTCACCGCGGATGGCGGCCGCGTCGCCGCGCGAGAAGCTCGCCTACGTCGCGGTGTTCAACCCCGATCCGTCGAATGGACGCCACGACGCGATGTGCGTGATCGATACCGATCCGCAATCGTCGAGCTACAGCAAGGTCGTCGGGCGCCTCGAGATGCCGGGGGTTGGCGACGAGCTGCATCATTTCAACTGGAACGCGTGCAGCGCGGCGCTGTGTCCCTACGCCCCGCATCCGCACGTCGAGCGGCGCTACCTGCTGGTGCCGGGACTGCGATCGTCACGCATTCACGTGATCGACACCAAGCCCGATCCGCGCAATCCCACGCTGACGAAAATAATTGAGCCCGAAGAGATCGCGAGCCGCGCGGGCTACAGCCGGCCCCATACGGTGCATTGCGGACCCGACGCGATTTATGTGAGCGCGCTGGGCGCGCCCGACGGCGGCGGTCCCGGCGGCGTGTTTCTGCTCGACCACGAAAATTTCGACGTGCGCGGGCGCTGGGAGGTCGATCGCGGACCGCAGTATCTGGGCTACGATTTCTGGTGGCATCTTGGCTACGACGTGGCCGTCTCCAGCGAATGGGGCACGCCCGCGATGGTCGAGAACGGCGTGCAGCCCGACCTGCTGATGCAGGGCAAGTACGGACACACGCTGCATCTGTGGGATTTGCGCCGCCGGCGCCACGTGCAGGCGATCGACCTAGGTGCGGAAAACCAGATGGCGCTCGAACTGCGGCCGGCGCATGACCCGACCAAGGCCTACGGCTTCGTCGGCGTGGTGATCTCGACCAAGGATTTGTCGGCGGGCATCTGGCTGTGGCATCGAAGCAACGGCGAGTGGGCGATTCGCAAGGTGATCGACGTGCCGGCCGAACCGGCCGACGCGGCCCTGCTGCCGCCGGCGCTCAAACCGTTTGGCGCGGTGCCGCCGCTGATCACGGAGATCGCGCTCAGCACCGACGACCGCTATCTCTACGTCGCCTGCTTCGGCACGGGCGACCTGCGCCAGTACGACGTGACCGATCCGTTCAGTCCCAAGCTCACCGGCACAGTGCGGCTGGGCGGCGTGGTCTCGCACGGCGCGCATCCCAGGGCCGGAGCGCTCAACGGCGGCACCCAGATGCTCGAGGTGAGCCGCGACGGCCGGCGCATCTATGTGACCAATTCGCTTTACGGCGCGTGGGACAAGCAGTTCTACCCCGAGGGCATCCGCGGATGGATCTCGCTGGTCATCGCCAATCCGCACGGCGGCATCTCGATCGATCCCGATTTCTTCGTGCCCTTCACCGGCGAGCGGCCTCATCAGGTGCGGCTGCAAGGCGGCGACTCCTCCTCGGATTCGTACTGCTATCCGTGAGCGGCGCGTGGCCGTGGATCGCGGTCGCCCTGCTCGGCGCCTACCACGGTATCGACCCGTCGATGGGCTGGCTGTTCGCGGTCGGACTCGGCTTGCAGGAGGGCCGCCGCTCCAAGGTACTTGCGGCGCTGCCGCCGATCGCGTTGGGCCATCTGGCGTCGGTCGGGTTGACCGTCGCGCTGATCGCCGGGGCGCTCGCCAGCGGCGCGTGGATTATCCGGCCGGCCGGCGCAGCCGCACTGATGCTCTTCGGCCTGTTCCGCCTGTGGCGCCCGCAGGCCCATCCGCGATGGGTCGCGATGCGTGTCAATGCGCGCGATCTTACGGTCTGGTCCTTCCTGATGGCCTCGGCGCACGGCGCGGGGCTGATGCTTTTTCCGATCCTGATGGATCTGCCGGCCAACAACCCCGCGATGGCCGCGATGCCGCATCACCATCACCTGCCGATGCTCGCCGCGCACGGCCATCTGAGCCTCGCGACGGCGGTCGCCGTAATCGTGCTGCACACCGGGGCGATGCTGGTGGTGATGGGCACGGTGGCGATTGCGGTCTACGAATGGATCGGGCTCAAGATCCTGCGCAGCGCGTGGATCAATCTTGATACGATTTGGGCCGGCGCGCTGATCGCGGCCGGCCTGCTCTCGCTCGCCATCTGACCCCCCCTTTTTACCCACGCCGGGTTGCATCAAAATGATTCTTGGCCGCGTCGCAAAGCACGCCGCCCACATTCGAGAGCCCGATGGCACGCCCGCAAATCCTGATCGTCGAAGATGAAGCGCAATTGCGTGCGAGCCTTGAGCGCGGATTGGCTGAAGAGGATTTCACGGTCGCGGCGACTGGCGACGCGCCAGGCGCGGCGGCGCTGATTGCGGCGCGCACGTTCGACGCGATCGTGCTGGACCGGCGCCTGCCCGGCACCGACGGGCTCACGCTGCTGCGCGACTTGCGCGCGGCGGGCAACCGCACGCCGGTGCTGATCCTGACCGCGCGCGGCGCGCTCGACGATCGCGTGACCGGGCTCGAGGCGGGGGCCGACGATTACCTGGTCAAGCCGTTCGCCTTCACCGAGCTGATCGCACGTATCCGCGCGCTGATTCGCCGCGCATCGATTCGCGGCCCGGCGATGCTCAAGGTTGCCGACCTCGAGTTCGATCCGGTGCGCCGCCGCGCCAGCCGCGGCGGGCGCGAACTTGCACTCTCACCCAAGGAGGCGATGCTGCTCGAACTGCTGATGCGCCACGCCGGGCAGACCGTCACGCGCGCGATGATGATCGAAGTGGTGTGGGATTCGGCCTACAACGATCTGACCAATCTGATCGAAGTCTTCGTCAACCGCCTGCGCCAGAAGATCGATTCCGGCGACGGTGAATCGCCGATCGTCACGGTACGCGGCGCCGGCTATTCACTCCGTGCGGATTAGCCGCGCGCATTTGCGATGAGTATTCGCCTCAAACTGACGCTCTACTGGGCCGCTGTGCTGACCGCCATCCTGGCGATCGCCGGTGGCTCCGCGATGATCCTGTTCGCGCGCAATCAATGGGGCGGGCTGGACGGCGCGCTGATGGAAGAGGCCGACACCGCCGCGGCCGGAATCGTGCGCCTGGATAACGTGGCCGCGGCCGGGGCATTGTTGCGCCGCTTGAGCGGCGAGCGCGATCTTGGCCCCGGCCATCGCGTGCGGATCGTTGCCGGCGATCGCGTGATTAATGATTTCGGTGACACCCGCGCCGATCTGCCGGTACTGGGCGCAACGCCGCCGGGCGGGATGCGCGACGGAAGCCACGGGCACTTCCGCTTCGCGATCGTGCCGTTTGCGCTGGCCGGCCATCCGGCGGTGATCGAGGACGGCGTCGACACTCGGCCAATCCGCCGATCGATTGCGCACCTGGGCACCAGCCTGATGCTGATTCTGCCGCTGATGCTCGCGGCCTGCGTGGCCGGCGGATTCCTGCTGGCCGGCCGCGCATTGGTGCCGATCGATCGGCTGGCGCGCGCACTGGCCGCAATCGATCCGCGCGAGCTCAGCCAACGGCTCGCCCTCAGCGGCGACGACGAGGTCGCGCGCTTAAGCCGCGCAATCAACGCCTTGCTCGAGCGCGTCGAGCGCGCCGCGATTGCCGAGCGCCGCTTCGCCGCCGACGCGGCCCACGAATTGCGCACGCCGCTGGCCGTGCTGCGCGCCGGACTTGAAGTCGCGCTCGGCCGCGAACGTTCGCCCGCCGATTATTCGCGCACGCTGGGCGCGGCCTTGGGCGAAGTGATCGGGCTGTGCGCGATGGCCGATCAGTTGCTCGCGCTGGCGCGACTCGATCAGGAAGCTGCCCTTGAAAGCGAGGCGCTCGAGCTGGGCCCGATCGTGCGCGAGGTGGCCGAAGCGGTCGAACCGCTGGCGCAGGCTAATGGCCTGGTGCTGGACACCACCGTTGCGGAGCGCGTCTTCGTCGCGGGCAACCGCCTCCAGTTAAAGCGCCTGCTGATCAATCTGATCGACAACGCGCTCGCCTTCACCCCGGCCGGCGGACGCATCGAGCTGACGCTCGCGGCGCACGACGGGCACGCGGCCATCCGCGTCACCGACAGCGGACCCGGTATCGCGCCCGCCGATCTCCCGCAAATCTTCGAGCGCTTTTACCGCGGCGCGGCACGCGCCGACCGCGGCACCGGCCTGGGCCTGAGCCTGTGCCATGAGATCGCGCGGCTGCATCGCGGCGCGATCGCGGCGGCCAACCGCGCCGGGGGCGGTTCCGAGTTCGTCGTCACGATCCCGCTGATTGCCCTCCCGGATGGCGCCCGGCGCGCCTCGGATCCCGCCGCGCCGTCAGTCTGAGCGCGAATCGATCGCGCGCATGAACGGGAGCTTCGCGCGCGCGGCGCGTTATCCGCCCGCACCGGAACCTTAACGTTCGTTAATTAGGAGCGCCGCCGCCGCGTTGTTACGATCGCGGCCATGCGAGCATTTCGCTATTTCGCGATAGCCGCCGCGATCGCTCTCGCAGGCGTATTTCGCGCCACGTTGGCGCACGCCGGCGAGACCCTGACGCTCGACGAGGTCGTCGGCCGCGCCCTGGTCAGCGCCCCCGCGCTCAGCGCCGCCGCCGCCAACAGCGACCTGAGCGGGGCGCGCATTGACGAAATGCGCGCCCCGCTCTATCCGAGTATTTTTGGCGCGGGCGATTACATGCAAGCGCCGGGCTACGACCGGACCATTTCCAATGGCGGCCAGACTCTCGCCGAGGCGACGCTCGACTACACCGTCTTTGACGGCGGCCGGCGCCTGGCCCAGGTGCGCGCCGCACGCTACGCCGCCGAGGCCGCGACGCTTGGCGCGTCCGCCGTGCGCGCGCAAATCGTCTTCGACGCGACCGTCGCATACTACGACCTGGTGCGAGCGGAGGCCGAACAGCGCGAAGCCGGCGCCAACTTCGATCGGCTCGGCGGCTACGTCAGAATCGTCGAGGCTTTGCAGCGCAGCGGCCGTGCGATACCGAACGACACGCTGCGCATCCGATCGGCGCGCGACACCGCCGAACTCGCGCTGGCCGCCGCGCATCAGGCAACGGATCACGCGTCGATCATCGTCGGTTCGATGATCGGCGATTACGGCCGCACCGATCTGGTCGCCGCGCCGGTCACTGAAATACCCCCGCCGCCCACTGGCGACCTCGCCGAAAGCCCCGCCTATAAGGCCCTCGCACGGCAGATCGCCTCCGCCGATGCGCTGGTTGCGGCGGCACGCGCCGAACGATCGCCCACACTCAAGGTCGGCCTGACCGCCGGATGGCTCGGCATCAATCCACCGAAGACCTTCGGCCACCATCTCGGCGCATCATACGATACCGCGGTGGTGATTCCAGTGTTTCAGGGCGGACTGGTACGCTCGCATGTCGACGAAGCGCTCGCGGCGATGCATACGGCGCAGGCGCAACGCGATCAATTGAAGCTCGACGTGGCGCGCGACCTGGCCGACGCCGGCGATCGGTACGCCAGTGCGTTGCAGCAAATCGAGATTCTGGCGCGATCGCAAACTACTGCCGACGATTCGTTTGCGCTCGACTGGACGCGCTTTCTGGGCGGCGGCACCGTCACGATTCTCGAAGTGATCGACGCCTACCAGCAGGCCGAGAACCTGCGCGTCGCGCGTTTCGTTCAGGTCTTCGCCGCACGCCAGGCCTCGGCGCAATCGGCATTGATCCTCGGTATCGCTCGATGACGCGGATGCGCATGCGCAAAAAATCCCTGACCGCCGGCCGCGCAATCGTCGCGGCGATCGTTATGGCGTTCGGCGGCGCCGGATGCGGTGGCGGCGAAGCGTCCGCGCCGGCGCCCCCATCGGTAACGATGGCGGTCACGGCGGCGCCCGTGATCGTCGCGCCGATGCGCCGCGAGCTGCGCCTGCTCGGCACGACGGTCGCGATGCGCCACGTGCAACTGCGCGCGCCGGCAGCGGGCCGCGTGCTCGGCCTCAACTTGCAAGTCGGCGACCATGTGCGGCGCGGGCAGGTCGTCGCTTACGTGTTGAATCGCGAAATCCTGGCGGCCGAAAACGGTCTCGCCGTGGCCCGCCAGATCGACCCCAACGAGGCCTCGGCCCTGACCGGCGCCGTCCGGCGCAACAGCGGCGGCGGCGGCGTCGCGATCGCCGCGCCGGCCGCCGGCATCGTCGCCCAGCGACTGGTGAGCAGCGGCCAGATGGTCAACGACATGGATCCGATTGCCGACCTGATCGATCCGGCGAGCGTCTACGTCGAGGCGGCGGTGCCGATCGACGATCTCGCGCTGATCCGGCCCGGCATGGACGCCGTCGTCACCTCGGCGTTGAGTCCGGGCGCGCAGTTTCCCGGGCGGGTCGCGGCACTCGCGCCGAGCTTCAGCCTCACCGGCGCGACTTCGCCCGCGCGCATCGAGTTCACCGGCGTGGCGCGCGTGAGCGAGGCCGGTGCGCCGGTCGACGTGCGGATCACGCTAGCCGGCGTCCCCGACGCAATCGTGATCCCGGCCGGCGCCCTGTTCGAGGACGCCGCCGACGGCACCTCGCACGTCTTTGTCGCCGGCGCCGACGGCCGCGCCCATCGCACGCTCGTCACGCTCGGCATCCGCAACGCGGCGCAGGTGCAGGTGACGTCGGGACTTAAGGCGGGCGAGATGGTAATCACGTCGGGCGGCTACGCGCTGGCCGACGGCCTCAAGGTTACGGTCACGGTCACCGGCAATTGAGCCGCGGCAATTCGATACTCGCGCTGACCGGCACGATCGCGGCGGCGCTTCTCGGCATCCTGCTGGCGCGCACGATCCCGAGCGCGGTGTTTCCGGAAATGCAATTCAACCGCGCGATCATCATGGCGGACAGCGGGGATCTGCCGTCGCAGCAGATGCTGGTTGCGGTGACCCGGCCGCTCGAAGAGGCGTCCTATGGCGTGGTTGGCGTGAAAGTCGTGCGATCGACCACCACGCGCGGCTCTTGTGAAATCGACGTGGACTTCAATGAGAACGTGGACGCCGTCACCAGCTTTCAACTGCTCAACGCGGCGCTGGGCCAGGTACGCTCCCACCTGCCCCTCGACACCGTCGTCGATACGCGCCTGCTGACCACCGGGACGTTTCCGATCGCCGACATCAGCATGAGCTCGCACACCCGCGACCTGGCCGAACTGACCGAAATCGCGCAGTACGATCTCGCGCCCAGCCTGCACCGCATCGAGGGCGTGTACCGCGTCGAAGTCGTCGGCGCCAAATATCGTGAATACGTCGTGCGGCTGGATCCGGCGAAGATGCTCGAGCATCAGCTCACCCCCGGCGACGTGGTGAGCGGCCTGGCCAAAGCCAACGTCATCGAGTCGGCCGGGCGCGTGATCGATCAGCATCGCATGCTGCTGACGGTCGTCACCACCGACCTGCACGAAGCCAGCCAGATCGGGTCGATCGCGCTGGCCAACCTCGGTGGCCAACCGGTCTACGTGCGCGATGTCGGCGCGACCGCGCTGGGCATTACCGAGGATTACGTCCGCACCGCCAGCGAGCACGGTCCGGCGGTGCTGGTCAGCGTCTCGCGCCAGCCGACCGGCAATACCCAGGCGGTCTCTTCCGCGGCGCACGCCGTGATCGACGAAATGCGCGCGCGCTATCCCGACGTCGAATTTTCGTTCTCGTACGACCAGGCGACGCTGGTTGGCGAATCGTTCCGCAGCGTGCGCGACGCCATCGTGCTCGGGCTGATCCTGGCGGTCGCGGTGGTCTACGGCTTCACGCTCTCCGCCATGAGCGCGCTCGTCGCCGCCGTGGTCGTGCCCTGCACGATCGCGATCACCTTTGTCGTGATGGCCACCTGCGGCATGACCTTCAACATGATGACGCTCGGCGGACTCGCGGCCGGCATCGGCCTGTTTATCGACGACGCGATCGTGATGATCGAAGCGATCCATCGATCGCACGCCGGCGGCGCCGGTGCCGAGGCGGCCATCGCCGACGCGCTGCGCGAACTCACGCGCCCGCTTATCGCCTCGACCGCCACGGTAATCGTGGTGTTTTTGCCGCTGGTCTTTCTGAGCGGCGTCACCGGCGTGTTTTTCCGCGCGCTCGCGCTCACGCTCGGCGGCGGACTGCTGGTCTCGCTGATCCTGGCGCTCTATTTCACGCCGGCGTTCGAGCTGGTGGTCGAGCGCTGGCGCCGTCCCGGACATCAATCCGGCCGGCTCTTCGATGTGGTGCGCGACACCTACCTGTGGAGCCTGCGGCCGTTTATCCGCTTCCCCGCGCTGGCGATCGTCGCCGCGGCAATTACGCTCGGCGCGGCTTACGCGATCTATCGCACGGTGGGCACGGATTACCTGCCCGCACTCGACGAAGGCGCATTTATCCTCGATTACAAAACGCCCCCTGAGAGCACCCTGCCTGACACCCTGGCGTTGCTCGGCCGGATCGAGGACATACTGCGCGGCACGCCCGAAGTGGCGGCGTTTTCGTCCCGCACCGGCACGCAACTCGGTTTCTTTCTGACCGAATCGAATCGCGGCGATATGTCGATCCGGCTCAAGGTCGATCGCCATCGCGGCATTGACGCGATCATGAACGGGATACGCGCGCGGATTCTGGCCACGGTACCCGGCGTCCAGATTGAGTTCAGCCAGGTCCTGCAGGATTTGATCGGCGATCTTTCGGGCACGCCCCAGCCGATCGAAATCAAGGTTTTCGGCGCCGATCAGGCGACCATCGAAGCAACCGCGCGCCAGGCCGCCGCGCGCATGCGCGGTATCCCCGGCGTGGTCGACATCGCCAACGGCCTCGTGCTGAGCAATCCTGAGGAGGCGGTGCTGGTCGATCAGACGGCGGCGTCACGCTACGGCTTTTCCGCCGAGGATATTCGCGCCACGTTGCGCACCGTGATCGAGGGCACCGTCGCCACCAGCCTGCGCGTGGGCGATCGACTGGTCGGCGTGCGCGTGCGCTATCCCGGCGAGTACCATCGCAACCTTGCGGCATTGCCGCAGGTGCTGCTCAAAGCGCCTGACGGCGGGCACGTACCGCTCTCCGCGCTCACCTCGATGCGATGGATCGGCGAAAGCACCGAACTCGACCGCGAGCGGCTGCGGCCGGTGGTACACGTGACCGCGCGGGTCGAAGGCGTGGACCTCGGCACCGCCGTCGCGCAGGTCAAGGCCCGGCTCGCCGGGCTCACGCTGCCGCCGGGGGTGACGATCGAATACGGTGGCCTCTACGCCGAACAGCAAAAGGCCTTCGCCCAGCTCTCAATGGTCCTGGTGGCCGGCATCATCGCGATGTTTCTGGTGCTGGTGTGGGAGTTCGCTCGGCTGACTCCCGCCATCGCCGTGCTGCTGGGGGCCATCTCATGCCTGGCTGGAAGTTTCATCGCGCTCGACCTCACCGGCATCAGTCTCAACATCTCGTCCTTCATGGGCGTCATCATGGTCGTCGGCATCACGGCCAAAAACGGCATCCTGCTGCTCGACCACGCCGAACGCGAAGTGATCACCGGCGGCGTTCCGCAGGACGCCGTGGTCACCGCCGTGCGCATCCGCCTGCGGCCCATCCTGATGACCACGCTGGCGACGGCGGCCGGCCTGCTGCCCCTGGCGCTCGGTCTCGGCGCGGGGGCCAAGGTGCAGCAACCACTGGCGCTGGCGGTGATCGGCGGCCTGGTGTTCGCGATGCTCCTGTCGACCGCGATCACCAGCGGAATTTATCTGATGGGCACGCGCGCCGTGCCGCGCAATCTACCGAATGAGGTTGTGGCGCCGGGATGAAGCGACCGGATTAAAAGGATCGGCGAACGATAGTCAATGCGGGCTTGGCTCAGACGATGCCGGGGATCAGCCGGTAGCGTACCCGCTCGCAATATTCCCGATATTCGGGATCGTCGCTCAGCAACTGCTCCTCCTGCACGATCCGCCACAGCATGAACGGCAGGATCGCGGCGATGACCAGCAAGTTGCGCGCGCTCGGATAGGTCATCGAATAGCCCAGTGAAAGCAGGAACCATCCGACGTAAATCGGATGCCGCATAAGTCTGAATGGTCCGCGGCACACGATGCCGCGATTGGCCGGAAACAGCCCAAAGCTCCGGCCGAGATAGACCCGCGCGACCTGGGTGAAGGTCATGCCGGCCAGCTCGAGCGCGACGCCCGCCCGATAGCACCATCCGGTGGCCGGCGGCGCCCACTTGATCAATGCCGGCAGCAGCATCATGCCGCCGGTCGCGGCGATCGAGCGAAGGTTGACCATCGAGGTGCGCGGCGGCATCCGCACCAATGAAAACAGACCCATCAAGGCCGCGCCCACACTCCAGATGAAGTCGGCGGCGCCGACACGATAATGCCCCGCCGCAGGCATCGCGGTGATAAAAAATAACGTCGCGAGCGTCGCGTTCGACCCGGCATTGATGAGACCCGCGCGGGTGACGATTGCGGCGCGCGCCGGAGCGGAATCGCTCGACGGCGCCGAGAGAACTTCGGGCGAGGTCTGCAATACCAAATTCGGACTATCGATCATGTTGCAATTCTGAACGGTGCCCCATCCGTGCACGTAAAATCCCGCCGGCGGCCATAGTCCAACAAACAATCGATGGCGACTAACTCCAAGACGTTCTAACGGCCTTTACCCTTCAAACTAAACCCTTCACTCCGCTAGCGCCCCCGATCATCGCAGGTTCGAGGCGGCAAAGCCGGTCGCCGTCAAATTTTCCCCGGCATCCACAGATACTACAAGCAGGAAAGATGCCCATGGCGGACACATGGTCTTGGCGTCACCGCTCGCGATCGGCCAACGCAATACCGACGGCTAATTCGCCCTCGGCCAACCGCGCTGCCGGGAGCCCTGCGCCGCCCTAGTACAATCCCGGAATCATCCGATAGCGGGTCTTCGCCGCGTATGCCCGGTACTCGGGATCGCGCAGCAGAAGTTCCTCTTCGAACGCGATTCGCCAGATCGCCAAGGGCACCGTGATTACCAGCATCGTCAGGTTGAACGCACTTGGATAAGCCATTATAAAACCGATGGTCAGCACGAACCATCCGATATAGACCGGATGACGCACGAGGCGGAACGGACCGGTCGCCACGATGCCGCGATTGGCCGGCAACAGGCCGAAGCGCCGGCCCATGTAGAGTCGTGAGATCTGGCTGAAGGTCACGCCGATCAATTCGACGATCACCGCACCATCGGCGAGCAGTCCGGTCGAGGCCGCGGCCGGCCGCATCATCGCTGGTGCGGCCATCATCGCGGAAGTCGCCAGAAATGATCGGACGTTGAACATCTTCTCGCGCGGCGCAACCCGCACCAGCGAGAGCACGCCCATCAAGGCCGCGCCGGCCAACCAGATATAGTTGGCGACGCCAAAACGGTAGCGGCCGCCAAAGGGAATCAGCGCGATAAAAAACATCGCGGCGAGGCCGATATTCGAGGCCGCGTAGCGCAAGCCTGGCCACGCGAAGAGACCGGGAGTGGAAGGCAACGCCGCGCCGGTCGCAAGTCCGCTCGTCGATTCCACTCCAATCGGATCGTCAGCCGTCATAAGAGCTCGAAAGATTCCAGCACGCCGCGTGTGTAATTAAATTATGCGCTTGGACGCGCTGGATCAATTTGGCGTGTCTGGCGCCGCGCCCCTTCCGACCGGCGTGGATGCGGCCGTTTCAGTCGGGGCCGCCAGCGATCGAAATCGAACGCCCGGCGTTGCGCAACGGCACGATGATCAGAAACCCGGCAACCGCCGTCGCCCCAGCCAGCGCTATCGCCCAAGTGTAGCCGCCAGTGCGGTCGATAACGAAGCCCGCCAGTGGAGGCCCGGCCAGCGCGCTGATCGCCGAGCTGGTGTAGAGCGCTCCGATCAGCGCACCGAGGCCCGGCACGCCGAACAGTTCGGCGACCACCGCCGGCGACAGCGCGATCATCGCGCCATAGGCCGCGCCCATCACCAGCGCGAACACCGCGAGCGCGGCGTACGAATGCGCCACCATCCACAGGCCGTAGCTCAGGCCGAGGATCAGCATGCTCAATTTGTAGAGCGGGATAATCCCGGCGCGATCGGCAATCGTGCCGATACCCAGGCGCCCCGCCACGCTGGCCGCGCCGACCACGCCCACCAGTGCGGCAGCCGCGACCTGACTGGCGCCGCGGCCGTGGGCAAAGTCGGGCAGGTAGACAAACGGCATGTAAATCGCGACCGACGAGAGAACGCCCGCCGCATAGAGCATCGCGAACTCCGGCGTGCGCATCGCAGCCGTCAGGTGCATCGGCGCGACCGCGGGCGTCATATGCGCGGGCGGCGCCTCGATAATCAGCGCGCATCCAAGCAGCCCGACCGCGCTCGCCACGCCCATGATCGCGTACGACTCGCGCCAGCCGAGATGCACGATCAGGGCGGCGGCGATCGGCGCGACGACCAGCGTGCCGCCACCCACGCCCGACACCGCGATACCGAGGGCGGTCGTGCGCCGTTTGACGAACCATCCGCTGACCACCGCGAGCATCGGCACGTACACACAGGCGACGCCGACGCCGACGCCCAAGCCGTAGGCGACGCAGCCGAGCGCCAGGCTGCCGGCCATCGAGGTCGCGATCAGTCCCGCGCCCATCGCGAGCGCGCCGGTGATCACGATCGGCCGCGGGCCGAAGCGATCGGCCAGATGGCCGCCGGCGAGGCCGAGCAGATTGTAGACGCAGGCGGTGATCGAGAAGACCGCCGAGGTATGCGCCCGGCTTTGGCCGAACTCCGCGGCCATCGGCTTGAAGAATGAGCCGAAGCTGTAGACCACGCCGAAAATCGTGAAGCAACTGAAAAAGGCGGTCGCCGCCATCAGCCACGCGCGCGGCGAATCGGGCAGCGCTCGCACCGCCGCTTGCGGTCCGCGTAATCCGAGCGCTTGAACGCGGTTGTCAGCTCCGTCCATTTCAGGCTAATCCCTATGCGCGGCGCGCTGGCCGCGCGTACCAGGAGGCGAATGCGCCAAACCATACGGAGCACACGACGCGACTGCAAGCCGCCGACTCGCGACGGGCGTCAGCATCGGCAGGCGCGGCCGATTGCGGCCGGCGTGCGGATCGCGCCCGGCGCGCACGTGGCGCCAGCATCACGATGAGCTATTGCACGATCGCCCCCGGCCATCCGCTGCACGGGCCGTATCACGATCGCGAGTACGGCTTTCCGGTGCCCGACGAACGGGCGCTGTTCGAGCGCCTGGTGCTCGAGATCAATCAGGCGGGCCTGTCGTGGCTGACGATCCTGGCCAAGCGGGCAAATTTCCGCGCGGCCTATGGCGACTTCGACGTCGACACGGTCGCGGCGTACGACGGTCGAGATCGCGCGCGGCTGCTGGCCGACGCCGGCATTGTGCGCAATCGGCTCAAGGTTGACGCGGCGATCGAAAATGCCCGGCGCCTGGTCGCGCTGCGCCGCACCGACGGATCGTTCGCCGCGTGGCTCGACGCGCACCATCCGCTCGACAAGCCCGCGTGGGTCAAGCTGTTCAAGAACACGTTTACCTTCACCGGCGGCGAGATCACCGGCGAATTTCTGCTCAGCACCGGCTATCTGCCGGGCGCGCATGACGCCGACTGCCCGGTCTATGGCAAGATTGCGCGCCTCAAGCCGCCGTGGCTCCGCGCGCAGTGACGCCATGATGAAGGCGGGCGCACCGGATCACGATCGCGTCAGTTGATCACCTTTTCGCCGCGCAACTCCTCGATCTGCTCGCGCGGCAGACCGGCCTCGCGCAGGACGTCCTCGGTATGCTCGCCGAGGCGCGGCGCCATCCGCCACATCCGTGCCGGCGTCTCGCTGAAACGCATCCCGGGGTTGGTGCCGCGCACCGCACCGGCGCCCGGATACTCGTAGATGGTGAAGTTCTCGTTGGCCACGACTTCGGGCTCGCTGAACAGCGAGTCGTAGCTATGCACCGGACCGCAGGGCACGTCGGCCTCCTGCAAAATACGCAGCCAGTGCGCAGTGTCCTGCTCGGGAAAGAGTTTGGCGATACCGCGCAAGGCGGCGCGCATCCGATCGGGGCGGCTCTCGATCTGCCACCATTCGGGATGGCCGGCGCCGGCGCACAGCCGCTCCCATTGTTCGTCTTTGAACGGCGCGATCGTGACCCATCCGTCGCGGGTCTGGAAGGGGTCGAGGCTGCCGCTCTTGGGCACCTTGTCCTTGAATTCCGTGTCGGGCTGGAAAGTGTAGCCGAGAAAGGTCGAGTCGTTGGCCATAAAGGCGATCATCGCTTCGGTCATCGCCACCCGGATCGATTGCCCGACGCCGCGAACACGCACCGCATGCAGCGCGCTGACGATACTGAGTGCGGCGGTCATGCCGCTAATCTTGTCGGCCAGCGCCATCTTGACGGCGGTCGGTTTGGCTTCGCGCCCGCCCTGCAGCATCGCCATCCCGGAGAAGCCCTGGATTACCGGATCGTAGGCCGGCGCATTGGCGTACTCGCCCTTGGGACCAAAGCCGCAGATCGAGCAATAGACGATTTTCGAATTGGCGCGCCGGATGTCGGCGTAGCCGATACCGAGGCGATCGGCGACGCCCGGGCGATTGTTCTCGATAATCGCATCGGCCTTGACCGCCAGCCGGCGCACGATATCGCGGCCGTGCTCCTGCTTGAGATCGACCACGATACCGCGCTTGTTGCGGTTGAAATTGAGGAAAGTGGCGGTGACCCCGCCCTTGAACGGACGGCCAAACATGCGCGTCGAGTCGCCCTCAGGCGGCTCGATTTTGATTACGTCGGCGCCGAGATCGCCGAGCAGCATTGTGCAAAACGGCCCCGAAACAACCTGGGTCAAATCCAGGATGCGAAAACCTGCCAGTGGTCCTTCTGCCATTGCGTCCTTCCTCGGCGCGAAGCTTGATGCGCGCCCGGTCTGCCGACTCGATCGATTAATGCCGCGGCCATTCGATTAATGCCGCGGATACTCGCCAGCGCGCCGCGCGCGGGGCTCAAATCGCTATGCGGCCCCTAATGCGGCCACGATCATGTGAGCCTGCTTAACCCGCCCGCCGCGCAGCGTCAAGCCATCGCCCGCCGCGCTGAATCGGACCGCGCACGAGTCAGCGCAGCCGCGCATGAGTCAGCGCGGGCAATTCGCGCCGCACGCGCTCGAGATAGTCGAAATCGATCGGCGCGACGACCACGCCCTCCTGGTCGGCGGCGCGCGCCAGCACCCGGCCCCACGGATCGACGATCAACGAATTGCCGTAATCGCTGAAGCCGTGGACGTTGGGGCCAAATTGCGCCGGCGCGACGACGTAGCATTGATTCTCGATCGCGCGCGCCCGCATCAGCACCTCCCAATGGGCCTCGCCGGTGGGAAAGGTGAAGGCGCTCGGAATCGCGATAAGCCGTGCGCCGGCAAAGGCCAGCCGCCGGTAGAGTTCGGGAAAACGCAAATCGTAGCAGACGCTCAGACCGATGGTGCCGATGGCGGTCGCCACGGAGACGACTTCCGCGCCACTTAGTTTCGCGTCGGACTCGCGGATGGTTACGCGGCCGGGCAGGTCCACGTCGAACAGATGGATCTTGCGGTAGACCGCAAGCTGCGCGCCGTCGGGTCCGAGCAGGACCGAGGTGTTGTAGTTCTTGCCGGTGCCGGGTCCGCGTTCGGTGATCGACCCGGCGAGCAGATGGAGATCGTGGGTGCGCGCGAGCCGGCCCATCAGGGTGAGCGTCTCGCCGGCGAGGGTCTCGGCCGCGGCGGCCTCGTCGGCGCGCTTGCCGCGCCAGTTAAAGACCTCGGGCAGGGCGACGAATTTGGCGCCGCGCGCGGCGGCCAGACCGATCAGATGAGTGGCGCGCGCGAGGTTGGCCGCCTTGTCGCCAGTTGTCGACATCTGGATCGCGGCCGCGAGCAGGGTCATCTCGATTTACTCCGTGGCGCTGAATTACTTGCTGGCAAATAACTCGACAACTTGAACATCCCGGTGATGTTCAATAGCGCGCCGTCGCGGGATCGACCGTGAGCGACCACGCGTCAATGCCGCCGGTCAGATTGCTCACCCGCGCAAAGCCCATCCGCGCCAGGTACATCGCGACCTGCGCGCTGCGCATCCCGTGATGGCACACGACGACCCATTCGGCGTCGCGATCGAGTTCGGCGATCCGCGCCGGAATATCGTTCATCGGAATATGCGTCGCCCCGGGCATCGCGGCAATCGCGACCTCGCCCGGCTCGCGCACGTCGAGCACCGCAATCCGATCGCCGCGCGTCTGCCGCGCCTGGAGTTCCGCCGGTTCGATTTCGCCGATTTCCGCCATCTAAATCCCGCTCCGCAGTGAGTTTCGCCGTACCGCGAAAGAACTTACCATCGAAGCGGTGGCGAACGAAAACGACTCCGAGATGATGGCGCTGATGGCGCGGGCGATCGCGCAGGCGCGGCGCGCGGCGGCGACGGGCGAAGTGCCGGTGGGCGCGATCGTGGTCGCCGGCGGGGCGATCGCGGGCGTGGGCCACAACCGCCCGATCGCGGCGCACGATCCCACCGCGCACGCCGAGGTCGAGGCGATCCGCGCGGCCGCCCAAAGCCTCGGCGCGTATCGTCTCGACGGCGCGGCGCTCTACGTCACGCTCGAGCCGTGCGTGATGTGCGTCGGCGCGATCATCCACGCGCGTATCGCGCGGGTGATCTACGGCGCGCACGACGACAAGGCCGGCGCGCTCGGCTCGGTCTATGACCTCGGGCGCGACGGCCGCCTGAACCATCGGATCGAAGTGTACGGCGGCGTGATGGAAAGCGAATGCGCCGCGATGCTGCGCGAGTTCTTCAGCGCGCGCCGCCGCTGATGGCGCTTGTCGGCCAGCGCCCGGCGCGGTAAGCTTATGTAGCAAATAGGCTACGCGACGCATGAAAACCATCCCTCAACGCGAATGCGCAACCGGATTAGCCAGGTGCTGCGCGATGTCGAGAAAGGCGAAGCGATGCGGATTACCGTTGACGGACGCGCGGTCGCCGACCTTGTGCCGGCCGGCGGTGCGCGCCGGGAATTCGTGCCGCGCGCGCGGGTCGAGCGCCTGATCGCGCGCGCGCCGCTCGATCGCAAATTTGCGCACGACCTGAACGCCGCGACCGGCGGCACAATCGACGATCTGTGAGCGCGAGCGCCGCCAGCCCGCCCGCCAGTCCACGGATTGCTCGACACCTCGGTATTCATCGCCACTGAGAGCGGACGGCCGCTCGGCGCGGTGCCGGCCGCGGCGGCGATCTCGGTAATCACGCTGGCCGAGTTACACTTGGGCGTGCTGATGGCGGAACGGGCGGCTGTGCGCAATAGGCGGTTGCGCACGCTGCTAGCGGTGCAGGACACCTTTGAGCCGATCCCGATCGATGCGGAGATCGCGCGCGCGCCTTTGCCGAGATCGTCGCCGCGGCCCGGGCACTCAGCAGACGACCGAAAATAATGGACACCTGGATCGCCGCGACCGCTGTCGCGCGCGATCTGCCGCTCTACACCCAGGACGAGGATTTCCTTTCGATTCCCCGGGTACACGTGGTCCGCGTATAGGGCGGCGCGCCGCTAGATCTTGAGAAAAATTTCGCGGGAGCCCGCGGCCGTGAGCTGCTTGACTGAGCTCACGCGATCGCTGAACTGCGCCAGCGTCGTGAGCTCGCTCGAACCGACGTCGACCAGCACGGCGAAGATCGAGAATTGAAGCTCGTCCTTGCGGCGCTTGAGATCGGCCAGCCATTGCGGCGCGACGGCGCATTCGCCGTCGGTGATCACGACGATATCGCCGCGCTTGAGCTTGCGCTCCTCGAGCAGGGCTACCGCCGCGTCGATCGGCGCCTCGAAATCGGTCCCGCCGCCGGGAAAATACTCGGCCATCTCGATGACCTTGGGCAGGTCGGGCTGGTAGCGCCGCTCGCGATTGAGATCGATGACGCGCAGACTCTCGGGCCCCGACGAAAACAGCACCGCGCGAAACAGCCGCCGCTGGCGCCGCGCGATATCCATCAGCGTCAGGCTGACCGCCTTGGCCCACAGCTCCTTGTCGCCCTGCATCGAAGAGCTCACGTCGATGCATACGACCATCGGACCCTTGCCCTTCTGCTCGTCCTCGCGCAGGCGGTATTGGAGCACTTCGCCTTCGAGCAGGCGGCGATGGAAATCGGCCTTGAGCCCCGGATGATGCATTGCGAGCAACTCCGAGGGCATCAGGCGACCGAGATCGGCGCCGCGTTCGAGGTCGTAGGCTTCGGCCGAGCCGCGATCGAGCATCTTGTGGCGTAGCGCGCGCGCCTCCTGCTTGAAGCGCCCGACCATCCGGGCGAGTTCGCCGAGCTTGCGATTGCGCGCCAGACGCCGGCCGAGTTCCAGGCGCTCGCCGGCCGCCATCCGGCCGCCCTGGCCGAACTCGAGGCTGAAGTCGTGGCTGTCCTGCGCGACGCGATCGATCTCCTGGGCGAGTTGCGCCGCGCCGAGCTGGAGGCGCTTGAGCGCGCCGCGATCGTTATGGCGCACCTGGTCGTCGAACATCCGCGCCTTCTGGTTAAGGCGCGCCTCGGCAACCTGCACCGCGCGTTCGGCCGACTCCTTGAGCGCGGCGATTTTTTTTTGCATCGCGGCACGGTCGGCCGCGGGGGCGCCGGGCTCGGGCGGGTCGGCCGCCGGGGCATCGGGAGCCGGATCTTGCGGCGGCAGCTCGCGCTGATTGCGCTCGGCCAGCTCGGCCGCGTTCTTGAGCGCCGCCCCCTGCTCCCTGAGCTGCTCCTCCTGATGCTGCAAGTCCCACAGGTCGAGCATCTCGCGGCGGTTGACGATCTGCTCCGCGCGGACCAGCTCGAGCACCTGTTCGCCGAGCACCAGCGCCGCGATCACCGCCTTGTCTTCTTCGAGCAGGGTGCGCGCCTTGAGAATCTCGAAGGCCGGCGACGGCACGAGCTGCTCGAGGATCGTGCGGTTGAGCGCGGCGCTGCGGCGCACCGCGTCGGGCTTGAGCCAGACCAGGTTGTACTTGAAGAGCGCGAAAAACAGGTCCGCGATGAGCGCGCCGAAATGCGGCACGAGACGTTCGCCCGCCTCGATCAGTTCGCCGATCGTCGACGCGCTGAGACCCAGATCGCTCCACGCGCGGCGGTCGTAGCCGTCGTTGGCGATCCACGCCGCGCTGTCCGGCACGACCGGGATATAGAGCGGACGGGGTTTGACGGTTTTGCGCGCGCGCGCCATGGCGAATCGCCCGGCCGGGCCGGCCGCATCGCGTGGCGGCCGCGAATCGCCCGACGAACGGCCAGCGTAGCAGGCGCGTGCGGCGCGCGACAGTTGCGCCGCGGCGCGTGCGGCGCTCTGATGCGCGTGCGAATGCGAAACAGAACATAGCGCCACCCAGCGAATAATTGTGCCGCCACGGCGACATCACGGCATCGGATCAATATGATGGCCGCCGGAATGGGCCGCCGCCGCCGGCCGATCGACCATGACGCGAAAATCTTTGCCTCAGCGAAAAACGCTAGCGATACGGCGCGCCGATGCGCCAATCGCAATCGCCGTGCGCGCGGTGCGATACGCCGCCGTGGCCGTGCTCGGTATCGCAATCCTCGCATGCGGCGTCAGCGCCGCCGCCACCGCGACCGGCGCCTTTCCGCAGAGCGACGCCACCGTGATGCTCGCGCCGCGCGACGCGCATCGGCTGGCGGTCTATTTCGCGCCGCCCTACTCGCCCGGGCCGCCGCCGGCGCCGGTCGTCAACGCGCTGGCGGTCGGTGCGTCGCCGCAGATGCGCCATGAATGCGCCGCGCTGATCGCACGATTTGCGCACGGCGCGGGCGGGACCTCGCGCGTCACCGTGACGATTTTGGGCATTGGCGGGTCGGCCGTATGGCTCGCCTATCGATGTGCGTCGGACACGCCGCAACTGGAGCCGTATTATAGCGAGCGGGTCGCGATCCTGTCGGCCCGGCGCGGCGCGATCCGCTTCGTCGGGCTCGGCCAGCCGCGCGATTCTCCGGCCACGCGCTATCACGCCGGCTTCGACAAGGTTCTCAAAATCGAGGGCGCGACGGCCGCTGGCGCCTTCCTGATCTTCGCCACGCGTGACGCGCCGGGTGCGATGGTCGAGGACCGTTACGTGGTGATCGCCGATCGCCCGGCGGGTGCGCGGGTGGTGCTGTCGCTCGCGATCGAGCGCCACGGCGGTGCCCGCGCGGCCGATGCTCCGGCGAGCGCCGCGCGGGGCGGCGCGGGCTATCACGCGACGCTGCTCTTCGATCACACGATCGCCGGCGACGTCACCGGCGTCACGGCCTATTCCCGCGCAACGACGGGCGTCGGCGCGCCGCGCTTCGCCGTCGCGCGCTACCGCTGGGACCCCGCCGCGTTCAGTTTCCAGCGTGCAACGCCCGAAGCGCTGCCGCCGGTGACTGGCTACCCGCTTGCGCATTGAAGCGCGCATCGCCAAATTCGTTGCGATGAATCCGGTACTTTGGCGATTGCGGTTTGCCGGGCGGCGGCCCGAGCGTGAAGCGGTGCGCGATTTTATCCTGGCGCGCATGCCGCGGGGCGGCGTGGTCGGCGAGATCGGCGTCGACCTCGGCGACTTCTCGGAACGGATTTTGGTGATCAACCGCCCCCGCGAACTTCATCTGATCGACCCGTGGAGCAAGGAGAGCGGCGAATACCGCCAGCAGATGCCGGCCGGAGCACCGGCCGCGCCGGGTGCGTCGCCGCGCCAGCTCGAGACCACCTCGC
>Ga0307373_10004028_pt1 | contig 24990 bp, 26 predicted proteins | sample OX2MG_FD_202534 | JGI IMG/M metagenome (GOLD analysis project Ga0307373, IMG submission 202534) | Soil microbial communities from Risofladan, Vaasa, Finland - OX-2 | ecosystem: Environmental > Terrestrial > Soil > Coastal area > Acid sulfate soil | place: Finland: Risofladan, Vaasa | collected...
GAAAAAGACGAATTGTGGCGCTCTATGACGGGCCCGCCACAGATGTGGTGGGGCGTCGATCGCCGGACGCGCATGCGCCCAACGCGGTCGGACTGCCGGGTTGAGGCAAAAAATCAATATTTAGGGAAGGAATGCGACGAGCAGCGGCGATGGGTGGCGACGCGCCCTCGGCGAATCGCCACCCGCGCATCGTAAGAGAGTTAGTGCTCCCAAACCGGGCGGCCGAGATCGACCTGGCTCGGGCTGGTCACCGCACCGGTGGCCGCACCGACGCCGGCGCCGATCGCCGCGCCCGTGCCAACCCCAACCGGCCCCGCGATGGCGCCGATAACGGCGCCCGACCCTGCACCGATTGCCGCGCCGCTCAGCGCGCGGTCGCCGACCGTCTCGCCGCAAGCAGCGAGAGAGAGCGCAACCCCCGCGATCGCCAGGCCATGCCAAAGTTTCATGATAATTCTCTCCATGCGTTAAAATCGCTGTTACATAAGGCGTGAGGCCCGCGATTGGTTGCGCGGCGGCGGCTGGTCGAAGCGCGCGGGTATCGAGCAGAGGCGGAGTTCGTTCATGGGCAAGAGTCGCGTCGAAGCCTTCACCGATGGCGTGGTCGCGATCGTCATCACGATCATGGTGCTGGAGTTGAAAGTGCCGCAAAGCGGCGATCTGGCTGCGCTGCAAGCCGGCATTCCGGTCTTCCTGACCTATGTGCTGAGCTACGTGAATGTCGGCATCTTCTGGAACAATCATCATCACATGCTGCACGCCGCCGAGCGCGTCGACGGGCGGGTGCTGTGGGCGAATTTGTTTCTGTTGTTCTGGATCTCGCTGATCCCGTTCGTCATCCGCTGGATCGGCGACGCTGGCGTGACGGCCCTGCCGGTCGCGGCCTACGGCCTGGTGCTGGCGATGGCGGCGGTCGGCTACACCTTGCTGCAATGGGCGATCATCGCGTGCGGCGGGCCGACCTCCACCCTCGCGGCTGCGATCGGCAGCGATCGCAAAGGCAAGTTGTCGCTATCGCTCTATGTTTTGGCGATTCCGCTGGCATTCGTCGATTTCCGGATTGCGATCGCGCTCTATGTCGTCGTGGCGTTGATCTGGTTCGTGCCCGACCGGCGCATCGAAGCCTTCGCCCAGCGCAAGGGCTGAGCGCCGTCCTTGGCCGCCGCTTCGCGCTCGCCTATGATCGCCCCAGAAGCACGAACGAATTGAGGGAGGTCTCGGTGAATCTCACGCTTTACTATGCGCCCGTCACCTGCGCGCTCGCGCCCTACATCACCCTGACCGAGGCCGGTGCCCCGTTCGAGGTGCGGCCGGTCAACATGCGCAAGGGCCAGAACCGGACGCCCGATTATCTGAAGCTCAACCCGAAGCACCAGGTGCCGGTGCTGGCGATCGACGGCAAGCCCCTGACCGAGAGCGTCGCGATCCAGCTCTGGATCGCACGGAATTTCCCCGCGGCCAAGCTGCTGCCGGCCGATCCGATGCAGGAATTGCAGGCGATCTCGCTGCTGTCATATTGCGCCTCGGGCATCCATCCCTATCTCGCGCGCATCAACGCGCCCGCGCGAGTCTGCGATGCGCCGGGCGCCGAGCCAGCCGTGCGGCGGATCGCCCAGGAGCTGCTGTTCGAGAAATTCGCGGTGGTCGAGGATCTGCTGGCCGGCCGCGCGTTCTTCTTCGACCACTTTACCGCGCCCGACGCGCATTTCTTCTGGTGCTATCGCCGCGGCACGCAATTCGATCTCGATCTCGCGCAGTTCGGGAATTGCACCGCGCATTTCGAGCGGATGAAGCAGCGTCCGAGCGTCCAAAAGCTGCTCGCCTATGAAAAGGACGTGCAGGCCGACTTCGCCAAGGTGGCATGAGCATGCTCGAGCTTTATCATCACGGCACCTCGGTCTGCGCGGCCAAGATCCGGATCGCGCTCGCCGAGAAGGGTTTGGCCTGGGAAGGGCATTACGTCGATATCCTCAAAGGCGAGCAGCACGCGCCGGCCTATCTGAAGCTCAATCCCAAAGCCGTGGTGCCGACGCTGGTTCATGACGGCAAGGTCATTCGCGAATCGACTCTGATCGGCGAATATCTCGACGACGCGTTTCCCGATCCGCCGTTGAAGCCGGCGTCGCCGTTCAACCGCGTCGAGATGCGGCTCTGGACGAAACGTCTCGACGAGGAGTTGCATCCGTCCTGCGGGATCGTGACCTATGCGGTATCGCATCGCCACGCGGTACTGGCGAACGGGCCAGACGCGGTCGAGGCCTATGTCAACAAGGTTGCGCCCGAGCGCCGCCCGCGCCGCCGCCAGATGCTCGAGCGCGGCATCGACGATCCGGAAGCGCGCGTCGCGCTCATGGTCTACGATCGCTTTCTGGCCGATATGGAGACCGCGCTCGGCGATCGGCCTTGGCTCGCCGGCGATCGCTTCTCGCTCGCCGAGGTGGGCGTCATTCCCTACGTCAATCGCCTCGATATGCTGCAGCTCTCGGGCCTCTGGACGGAATCGCGCCCGCGCTTGACCGACTGGTTCGAGCGCATCAAGGCGCGGCCCAGCTTTCAGCCGGCGCTGTTCGGCTTCGTGCCGCCGCCGTTGCGTGTGCTGATGCGCGAGCGCGGCGCCGAAGCCTGGCCGCAGGTGCGTGCGGCCTTGCGGCCGTCGGCTTAATTCGGGACGGTCGCGGTGGCGGTCTTGGCAGCGGACGCGCTCTCCGCTTCCAGATAGGCGATGATGTCCTGGCGGGTTTTCGGATCGGGGATGCTGACCGGCATCAGTGCGCCGGGCACATCCTGCTGCGGCCCGGACAGCCATTTGTCGAGCGTCGCCGCGTTCCAGACGATGCCCGATTGCCGCAGCGGCGTGGAATAGGGATAGGCGGGCACGGTGCCGGCGGTGCGGCCGACCACGCCGCCGAGCGCCGGGCCGAAAATGTTCTTCCGCAACGCGTGGCATTCGGCGCAGCGGGTGGCGAAGATTTTCTGGCCGTCCGTGGCGTTGGGCTTGGCGTCGGCGAAGCGCTTCAAATCCTCGGCGCCTTCCGGCTGCTTCGACGCGAAGAAGGTGTAGGACAGCGTGATGGTATCGACATCTTTCGTGTCGGGGTCGGTGCCGAGGCCGGGATCGACGAAGAAATCGACCGGCATCTCGACGGTTTGATGCGCGCCGAGGCGTTCCTCGGTGAAGCAGAAGCATTGAATTTTCTTGAAATAGATGCCGACCTTGGACGGCGTCACGTTGAACGTGGCGTGACCGACAATTGCGTGATCGGACAGATTGGTCGCGTCGAAGAAGGCGAGCGTGTCCTGGCCGAGATGCAGCGTCACCGCGCGCTGCGCCGGCATGAATCGCCACGGCAGGCCCGGCGCGACGTCGGTTGTGAACTGGACCGTGACGGTACGGGCGGAAATCGGCTGGGCGTCGCCGGCAACCCGCTGCGTCGTGCCGGCATAACCTGTGGCTGCGCAGAATAGCCGGTAGAGCGTCGCCGAATAGGACACCAGCACAGTCATGCCGCCGAGCAACACGCCGACCAGCGCCAGGACCTTGAAATTGTTATGGCGGCGCCGCGCAGCGACCGCCGCGCGCGCCGCGAGTTGAGGATCGCCAGCCTGCGACATGGGGCACCCCGATGGCCGTTCGCCGAATCGGAACTCTATCGGACGAAACTGCAGCGAAACAGTCTCGCGGGGTGCGGCATTATGCGCGCGGCGATTTCCGCCCTAAACTCGGCCCATGACCGCGCCCGTCATCGTCGATACCATAGGCATGAAATGCCCGCTGCCGGTCTTGAAAGCGCGCAAGGTGCTGAAGACGCTGGCGCCGGGGGGGCGCCTGCAGGTGCTGGCGACCGATCCCGGCGCGGTCAAGGATTTCGAGCATTTCTGCAAGACCGCCGGCGCACGGCTGCTCGATCATCATGAGGAGCCCGGCGGCGTGCTGGTTTTCGTGATCGAGAAGCCCGCCTAGATTTTAGTCCGGCTGCCTCGATCGGCGATTGAATTTCGTTGGCCCGCGCCTTAGATCGCTCTCGGGGAAGGCGCGTCGGGGGATCGTCACGGGATGGCGGATCGTGAACAGCTTGCGCTCTTGAAGCGCGGGGTTGGGGCGTGGAATGCCTGGCGCGCGCAGCATCCCGAGACCGCGATCGACCTCGCCGCGGCCGAGCTCGCGGGCGCGTCGCTCGTCGGCGCCAATCTTCTCAACGCGGATCTTCAGCGCGCCAATCTCGGCGGCGCCGATCTTGCGGGCGCGCAGCTTTTCGGCGCGTTGCTCGCCGGTGCCAATCTCAACGCCGCGCATCTCGATAATGCCGATCTCGGTTGGGCCAATCTCACCGATGCGACGCTGCTGGCGGCCGAGATCGACGGCGCCGATCTCAGCAGCGCCCAGCTCGCCGGCGCCAATGTCGCGCATATCGCGTGGGACCGGCGGCGCATGCGCGGCAAATATCACGGCATTCGCGGCCTCGATTCCTGTTACGGCAACGCCATCTTCCGGCGCGACGCGGCCGATCAGGATTTTCTCGATACGCTCGAGATGCACTGGCATGGCAAGCGCTGGCAGTCGCTGCTGTTTCGGGCCTGGGGGCTGATCGATTACGGCCGCAGCATCGCGCGCGTGTTCCTATTGGCGACGCTGCTTATCATCGGTTTCGGGCTGGTCTATGACCTCTTTCCTGCGATGATCGATTATCCGGCCTGTAAAGATGTGGCCGCGGCGGCGTGTCGTCCTGGCTTCACCGCGTTCTATTTCTCGATCACGACCTACATGACCTTGGGCTTCGGCGACGTGCATCCCCAGACGCATCTCGGCGAGGCGATGGTGAGCGCCGAGGTCACGCTCGGCTATCTGACGCTCGGCCTGCTGCTCGCCGTGCTGGCCGACAAGGTCGCGCGGCGGAGCTAAAGTGGGGTAAGGGAGAAGCGAATGGCGGTATGGCAGCGTGAAGCGGATGTCGTGGTGGTCGGCTCGGGCGCGACCGGCCTGCCGGCGGCGATCGCCGCGCGCGAGGCGGGCGCGTCGGTGCTGCTGGTGGAGGCGGAAGCCGATATCGGCGGCCATGCCATCGTCTCGGGCGGCAACGTGCCGCTGGGCGGCGGCACGTCAATTCAGAAGAAGCACGGAATTGAAGACACGCCCGATCTGGTCTTCAAGGACCTTACCGACTGGTCGGTGGTCGAGCCCAACGGCGCCGCCGATTATCGTTACAACGACCGCGAGATCATCCGCGCCTTCGCCGACGAAAGCGCGCCGTGCTTCGAATGGCTCTTGGCGCATGGCGTCGCTTTCGCGGAGAAATCGCCCGACCAGCGCGGCGGCGGTGCGGTCGGCAATTCGGTGCCGCGCGAGATGCACGCCGTGCCGCTCGACGTGAATCTGGCGCAGACCGGCGCGCCGGCGGCGCCCGACGCGCGGCGCAGCTACTCGACCGGCAATGGCTTGATGCGGCCGCTCGAGGCCGTGGCGCGCAAGGCGGGCGTCGAGATTCTTTTGGAGCATCGGATGACCGCGCTGCATCGCGAGCGCGGCGGCCTCAGCGCCGATCCCCCGTCGCCGTATCCCAGGGGCCGCGTCATCGGCATCGCGGCGACGCATCGCGGCGCGCCGCTCGACATCCGCGCCAGGAACGCGGTGATCGTCGCCACCGGCGGCTCGACCGGCAATGTCGAGTTCCGCCGCATGTTCGATCCGCGTTTGACCGAGGAATATTGCGGCCTCGCCGGCATGCCGTGGTCCGACCAGGATGCCAGCGGCGAGCTCGCGGCGATGGCGGTCGGCGCCTCGCTCTGGGGCCTCGCCAATCAGTCCGCCGAGTTCGGCGCGGTCATCACCAAGCCCGGGCGCATCGGCACGCAATGGGGCTACGTCAATCTGGCGTGGCAGCCGGGCAGCAAGATTTTCGACAAGGTGCGCGCGACCGGCCTGCGCGTCGCCGATTGGCAGAACGTCATCACCGTCAACCTGCTCGGCAGGCGCTTCTACGACGAGACCTGCAAGCAATTCACCGCCAACAATTACAATTCGGTCAAGCCTTACGTCCACGGCCATTATCTCAACGCCGAGAATATCAAGTACAAGCCGAACAACTGGCTCAACGCGGCGATGCAGGGGATCGGCGATGGCCGGAACGGCGGCGGGCCGATCTGGGCGATCTTCGATGCCGACGCCTGCGCGCGCGAGAAATGGGACCCGACGCCGCCTAACGTGGATACTGGCGCGGGCTTCTTCTTCAGCGCGAGCACGATCGAGGAGCTCGCGGCGAAGATCAAGATGAAGCACCAGCGCCTTGCCATGCCGCCGGGCAATCTCGCGGCGACCGTCACGAACTACAACACCTTCGTCGAGGACGGCGTCGATTCGGATTTCGGCAAGCCCAAGCCGCTGTGGAAGATTGCCAAGCCGCCTTTCTATGCCGCCTGGGCGACCCCGGTCGTCCACGACACGCGCGCCGGCTTGCGCATCGATGCCGGTTGCCGCGTCGTCGACCTCCAAGGCAGGGTGATCCCCGGGCTTTATTGCGGCGGCGAATCGGCCGGCGGCTTTAGCCTGCACGGCCTCGCGCGCTGTCTCGTTCAGGGCCTGATTGCCGGACGGAATGCCGCGGCGAGGGAGCGGACGGAAAACTAGGATTTGTTCCCTTTGTGTTCTAGACGACCGGCCGACGGCTTGCTATAAACTTCGCACGCGGGAATGCCTCGCCCGCCCATCGGGCAGGGCTTTCCGCGCATAACGCCAAACATTCTTCTTGGCCTTGCTCTTGGTCAAACGACTTGAGCCCGCCTCGCGCGGGCTTTTTCGTTTGATCCGAGAGGCGCTATTTCAGCGCGTCGAGGCCGGCTTGCGCCGCGGCGACGTCGCCATCCGAGCCGGGCGCGCCGCTCGCGCCGATCGCGCCGACGATGCGGCCATGCATCACGATCGGAATGCCGCCGCCGACGGCGGTCAGGCCGAGCTGACTGATGACCACGCGGCCGCCCGCCAGCGCCTGCTCGAAGAAGAGGCTCGGCCGGCGAAACGCCGCCGCGGTTCGCGCCTTCTTGATCGCGAGCTCCGACGTCGAGTTGTTGGAATTGTCCATCTTCTCGAGATAGATCACTTCGCCGCCCGGCCCGACCACGGCAATAGCCGAGGGAAAGGCGGCCTTGGCGACAGCCGCGTCGGCGACGCGCTTCGCCTCGGCGAGGCTGATCGGCAGGCCGTAAGGCAGGGGCGCCGCCGGCCTCGCGCCCGGGGCGGGCGCCTGCTGGGCGTGAGACGGGATAGCGGCAAATGTTGCGGCGGCGATAAGCGCCGCAGCGAAAAGCGGAATGCGCATGATACTCCTCCCCGAGATTATATTCGTGCGCCCGGAGTGTACCGGGGCTTCGCGCTCCCTGTCATCACGGTTCGTCAGGCAGCAGGTTGTGGCGCGCGGAACGCCGTGCCACATTTGTTTTATCGGGAGGTACGAACAGGAGGGGGGAATGGTTCGGGAAATCATCGTCGCGGTCGCCTTTGCGGCGGCCGCGTTTTTTCCGGCGGCGGCGCAGGCGCGCGTGACCCATTACGCGCCGGACGAGGCCGTGAACATCTACAACGGCAGCTCGGATCCGGTCGTCGTCACGATCGATGGCGAGGATGTCTGCACGGTCGCGGTCGGTGGCGGCTGCACTGCGATGCTTCCGGGGCCGCATGACGAATCGCAACACGCCGTCGAGTTCGCCGAAGACGGTCGCTCGGTATCGGACAGGGTTTCGATCCCCGATTGCCATTGGAACTGGAATGGCGTGAAGACCTTCACCGTGACGGACGAGCATGTGCATTTCGAATGTCAGGACAACATCACCGCCGCGCAACTGGTCGCGCTCTGTCCGGAGTATCGCGACACCTGCCTATCGGTCGTGCGCGAAGGCGTCGCGCTGGGGCTCGAGGATCCGGGCATCTTCAAGGAGTGCTTTTCGCGATATCGAGACGATCTCACCGCACCCGATCGGCTTGGCCCGCTCACCGACAAAATCGTCGCGTTTCTATCGCAGCATCGCGAAGTGGCGGATAGCGAGGCGCGGGTCAGCGTGTCGGTCGCCCTGCCGCTCATCCTCGTTTGCGACTGAAAGCGCGCCCACACCGAGGCTTTGGCCGCGCTAACGCGCGACTTGCAGATCCGCTTGTTGCGGTGGCGCCGCGACGCGTGCCGGCTGCGGCACCGGCACCTCCACCGGGAGATTGCTTGCCTGCAGATCCGCGGCGGCGGGCGTGACCGGCGTCGGAATGCCGGTGGCCGCGAGCCCAGCCTGCTGCACCGCGTCCCAATCGACCAGATCGGCGCGATCGCCGGCCGCGTCGGCAACGCGTTGTATCAGCTCGGCGGGCGCGGCGGGCGTCATTGGCTGGCTGATATCGACCTCGTCGGCCTGCTGCTTGCTGGCATGAACTTCGACATAGAGCTGTCCGTCGATCCAGCCGGCCTCGACCGCTTCCGCGATCACCCGCACTTGCGTCCCGACCGGCACTTCTTGAAACAGCCGCGCGATGTCTTCGGGATAGATATGCAGGCAACCGTGACTGACATTGCGGCCGACGCTGTCGGGCTTGTTGGTGCCGTGGATCAGATAGTTGTTCCAGCCGAGCCGCAGCGCGTAATCGCCGAGCGGATCGTCGGGGCCGGGATAGATCGCGATCGGCAAATCCGGATGCTCGGCGCGGATCGATGGCGGCGGAATCCAGACCGGCCCGTCCTCCTTGCGCACGACATGGGTGACGCCCAGCGGCGTCATATCGGCCTTGACGCCGACGCCCGCGGGATAGGTCTCGACCGTCTTGCCGCCGGGCGGAAAGTAGAAGATGCGCCGCTCGGCGAGGTTGACGACGATGCCGGTGCGCGGCGCGTCGGGCAGGATGTATTGGTTGGGCACGGTAACCGTCGTGCCGACGCCGGGCTGCCACGGATCGATGCCGGGATTGGCGGTCATGAATTGGACGTAGCCGTCGTCGAATTGACGCGCCAGGTCGAGCATCGTGTCGTGGTCTTTGGTGGTGACTGTATCGATCGCGCCGACGGCGACTTGTCCCTTGGCGAGCGGGAATTCGGCGGCGGATGCCGGCAGAGCGGCGAGAAGTGGGGTGACAATGACAAAAAGAGCGAGCGCTGATCTGAACATGAACCTAACCCATTTCCTTCCACGGCTACCGCGGAACGCGGGCGCGCTCAGGACACCGGGGACGAGAAGCTGGACTCGCGGCGCCGCGACGAAGCGAGCCCAGCTCCGGGAGACAGATTATTTCTGCAGATTGTGCTGATACATGCGGTCGGCTTCCTGCTTCGCCTCGTTGGCGGTCGATTGCGCCTGCTGGGCGGTCTGCAGTGCCTGCTGCGAGGTGGCGAGTGCCTGCTGGTCTTGGCTGCTGGTGGTGGTGGAGCTGCTCATTTGGCCGTGTTCGCCGCTGGAGCATGCCGCGAGCGCCAAAGGGGCGAGGAGCAGCATCAGATGAACTTTACGAACCATTTCAACCTCCGTCCGGATTGAGGAACTTGCGAAAAAAAAGCGGCCTCGACATGCCTTGCGACAAAAGCGACGCCGCGTCTCGGTAAAGCGATGGAACCCAAACGGGTTCCGCGCCGGGCAAAAAATTCCTGCGGCAAGGGGCCGCGATCCCGATCGTGGCAAATGGGTGGCATTTCGCGGGCGAGCCTGACATAATCCGCGACGTTCGATGCCCGTAGCGCCTTTTTGATGCGCCCGTCATAACCGCGAAGCCGCGCTTCCGTTCAGGTCGGGGGTCGAATACCGTCGATGAATGACAACCAAACCGGACGTTCCGTCCGCCTGCGGTGCTGCGCCCGTCGCGCGGCCGCCGCAGCCGCGCTGGTCCTCCTCGTCGGCATGGCGCCAGGGCGCGCCGCGGCCGACTCGGTAACGCCGGCCGCGTTTCACCCGCCGCTCAAGGCCGATCGCATCCTGGTGCTGAAAGCCGCCCGCAAGCTCGAATTGCTGCGTCACGGCGTGGTGCTGAAGAGCTTTCCGATCGCGCTCGGCGCCCACCCGGTCGGGCCAAAGCACGCCAATGGCGACGGCCGGACGCCCGAGGGCAGCTATTATATCGACGGGCGCCTCGCGCAATCGCGCTATCACCTCGCGCTTCATATCTCCTATCCGAACGCGGCGGATCGCGCGGAGGCGGCGGCGTATCATCGCGATCCCGGCGGCGACGTCATGATTCACGGCTTGCCGGCGGGGTATCGCGGGCCGAAGGATCCCGTGCGCTTCTACAAGGATTGGACCAAGGGCTGCATCTCGGTCGGCGATACGGCGATCGAGCAGATCTGGGCGGCGGTCGACATCGGCACGCCGATCGAGATCAGGCCTTAGGCGCGGCTAAGCGCTCTTCCCGATTCGCTGCTGCGCCTCGATGGCGTCGCGGATCGCGCGGCTGAGATTGGTCAGCCGATAAGGCTTGCGCAGGATCGGGAAGCCCTTGGCCTGGCTCGCCGCCTTGGCATAGCCGCTGGTGAGCAGCACCGGGATATCGGGATAATCGATGCGGATGCGGCGGGCGAGGGCGATGCCGTCCATCTCGCCCGGCATCACCACGTCGCTGAACACCAGATCGACCGCGTGGCCGGCGGCGAGCCGCTCGATCGCGGCGGCGGCGTTGTCGACCGCGTCGACGCGATAGCCAAGCTGGCGCAGCAGCATCCCGGCCACGGCTTGCACCTCGACATTGTCCTCGACCAGCAGGATCGCCTCGCTGCCGGTCGCGTTCTCCTCCGTGCCTTGCGGCTCGCTCGCGTTGCCGCTCGCGTCGTCGCGGCTGCGCGGCAGGTAGATCGTCACCGCCGTCCCGATGCCCGGCTCGCTCGCGATCGCGGTCGTGCCGCCCGACTGGCGCGTGAAGCCGTAAACCTGCGACAGGCCGAGCCCGGTGCCTTTATTGACCGGCTTGGTCGTGAAGAACGGCTCGAAGACCTTCGACATGATCTCGGGCGCGATGCCGCCGCCGGTATCGGCGATCTTGAGCGCCAGGAAATCGCCTTCGAGATGCTCGGCAGTCTCGTCGCCGCGCAGCGCCAAATTCTCGGAAGTGATCGTGATCCGGCCGCCATCGGGCATGGCGTCGCGCGCGTTGACGACGATATTGACCAGTGCGAGCTCGAGCTCGGGCACGTCGACCGCCACCGGCCACGAATCCTCGGCGAGGTCGATCGCCAGCGCGATGTCGCCGCGCGCCGAGCTCGTCAGCACGTCGCGAAACGCCTCGAGCCGCTCGGCGAGGCGAATGACCGTCGGGTTGAGCGCCTGGCTGCGCGAGAAGGCAAGGAGCTGGCGCGTTAGCCGCTCGCCGCGCCGTGCCGCGAGCTCGACCGCCTCGATCGCGCGGCGGTCGCGCGCGTCCTTGAGCCGCCCCTTCAGCGATTGCGCATGGCCGCTCACCACCATCAGCATGTTGTTGAAGTCGTGCGCGATGCCGCCGGTCAATTGGCCGAGCGCTTCGATCTTTTGCGATTGCGCGAGCTGCTCCTGCGCGCGCTGCAACGCGAGCTGCGCCTCATGGCGCTCGGTGATGTCGCGCGTAATCTTGGCAAAGCCGGTGAGCGCGCCGCGCTCGTCACGCAGCGCGTCGATCGAGACGCTGGCGAGGAAGAGCGTGCCGTCGCCGCGCCGGCGCAGGCCTTCGGCCCGGTAGCTGCCAGTGCGCGTGGCAATCGCCAGCGCATGCTCGGGCAGGCCGGCGTCGCGATCCGCCTCGGGATAGAGGCACGAGAAGTGCCGCCCGACGATCTCGTTCTGGCGATAGCCGCTGATGCGCTCGGCGCCGATGTTCCAGCTCGCGATGAAGCCTTTCGGATCGAGCATGATCAGCGCGTGATCGGTGACGCCCTCGACCAGCAGGCGGAATTGGCGCTCGCTTTCGAGCAGCTTGTCCGCCGCCGCCTTCTCCGCAGTGACGTCGCGGCCGATGGTGTAGATGAGGCCTTGCGCGGCGGTCATCGTCCAACTGATCCGGCGCCAGCTTCCGTCCTTGTGGCGGAAGCGGTTCTCCATCCGCACCCGTGCCGCGCCTTGCGCCAATTGCGCGCGGCCCGCCCGCGAATGCTCGGCGTCATCGGGATGGCGCAGCGCGTCGACATGCAGGCCGCGGATCTCGTCCTCGCTCCAGCCGAGCAGCGCGCTCCAGGCGGGATTGATGCTGATGAAGTATCCCGCGAAATTCGTCACGCCCAGCAGATCCTCCGATACCTGCCAGATGCGGTCGCGCTCGCGAATGCGCTCGGCGATCTCGTCCTCGAGCCGCTCATTGAGCGTGCGCAACGCCTGCTCGCTGCGCACGCGTGCCGTGGTCTCGACGCAGGTGGTGAGCACGCCGCCGATGCCGTTGGGCGCCGCGGGATCGGGAATCGGGCTGTAGCTGATGGTGAAGCGCGCATCCTCGCGCAGCGTGCCGCGGCGGTGAATCGGCCACAAGTGATCGAGGTCGAAAAAGCCCTCGCGCTCGCCGGTCAGGATCGCATCGGTGAGCGGGCCGAGCTCGTCGAAGATTTCCGGCCACACGTCGCGTGTCGGCAGGCCGAGGGCGGCCGGGTGCTTGTCGCCGAGGATTGGACGATAGGCGTCGTTATAGATCGTGATCAGGTCGCTTCCCCAGCGCACCGCCATCGGGAAACCGGAGGCGAGAATGACCTCGACGATCAGCGTGAGACTCGGCGACCAGCCGGCGCGCGGGCCCAACGGCGTTCGCGCCCAATCGAAATCGCGCACGCGCTGCGCCATCTCGGAGACCGGCATCCGGTCCGACGCGTCGGCGGTCATGAGGCCGAGCTCACGCGGCGGCACGTCCGGGTAGGCGCAGGCGAAGTTTCTTTGTCGTTCCAGACCGGTTCATGCGCCCACCTTAGCAAGGTAACGCGCCCGACAATGTGGCAAAGTTGTGATTCCGACATCGCCTTCGGATCTCGAGCGGTTAGCGCGGCGGCAGGGGAACCACGAGGCTGCTGTCCATGACGCTGTCGGGCTTGACCTGGCCTTTGAGCATCTTTTGCGACTCGAACCACTCGACTTGATGGGCAATGTCGCCGACATCGACCCGCTCCTCGCGGTCGACATAGGCGATACTCGCCTTGACCTGCGCGGGCGTCAGGCCGGTGTGTTTGGCAAGGATCGCCGTCACCTCGGGCGCGGTCGGGCCGTCCAAGGGCTTCTCGCCCGGGCCGGTAAAGGCGTCGTGGTAATAGCGTGCGCCTTGCTTCAGCGCGCGCAGGAACGCCTCGACCGTCGCCTTGTGCGCGGCGATCATCTTCGGCGTCGTGAAGGTGACCGCGGTTTGCCACGGCGTCTCGTCGCCGACCCAGCCAAGCAGCTTGGCTTGGCCCGCTGCAAGCAAGGGGTTGATCGAGGTCGCGTTGATCACCACCGCGTCGGTCTGGTTGCCTTTAAGCGCCGAGGCCATGTTGGGAATGCTCTGCAGCGGCAGGATTCGGATCGCGGTGAGATCGAGGTGGTATTTCTCGGCGATCAGGGCGAGCGAGTAATGGACCGGCGAGCCGATCTGGGTCACGGCAACCGAATGACCGGGCAGGTCCCGATAGGTCTTGAGGCCGCCGTCATAAGCCTTGATCGAAGCGGCGACGGCGAAATTGTGGAAGCCCGGCGCTTCGCTATAGAGGCCGCTGATGATTTTGAGCTCGTCCTGGCCGGCGAGGCTGAAAAGCCCCGCCGAAGTCGAAGTGGTGCCAAAATCGATCGATCCGCCCGCGGCCGCTACCGCGATCGGCTCGGCGGATTGGAACGGCACGAGCTCGACCTCGAGACCTTCCTTCGCGAAATAGCCCTTGTCGAGCGCGACATAGACCGCGCCGACATTGGTGGATTTGAGCGCGCCGATCGTGATGTGGTCGGCCGCACGCGCCTGCGTCGCGAAGGCGGCGACCGCGAGCGCTGCGGCGAGCGCCGCAAGGCGCGCGGGCCGATGGATCGAGCCAAAATTCATGACATCCCCCAATATTGCTACGCCATCATCCCCAAGCACCGCGTTCTGCGCAAGACGGCCGGAAAACCGCGACTTTGAGGGGCCGCGGATTGCGACCGCTCACTCCAGCAGCTCGCGGAGCTTTTGGGCGAGCTGCATCAGCGTAAAAGGCTTTGGCAGCAGACTAACATTCTGGGCAACGATGCCGTGTTGGACCGGCGCATCGGGAGAATATCCGGTGGTGAACAACACCTTGAGGTCCGGCCGCAGCTTCTGTGCCTCGATGGCCAATTGTCGACCGTTCATGGTCGGCATGACGATGTCGGTAAAGAGCAAATCGATCTCGGGATGATCTTTTAGAATGCGCAGCGCGGTTGCGCCGGAACCTGCATCGAGCACGGTATAGCCGAGCTCGATCAAACCCGCGGTCGTGATCTCCCGTATTCGGTCTTCGTCCTCTACGACGAGCAGCACGTCGGATAAGCTCCCTTTTGGCGCGGGATGACGAATTTCTGTCGTCGTCGCAGGGTGGCTTTCGCTGCCAAAAAGGCGCGGCAGATAGATTCTGACCGTGGTTCCGTGACCAGTCTCCGATTCGATTTTCAAATGACCCTTGGACTGCTTAACGAAGCCGTAAACTTGACTCAGTCCGAGGCCGGTGCCCTTGCCGATATCTTTCGTGGTAAAGAACGGGTCGAGAGCTTTCTCGATGACCACGGGCGACATGCCAGTCCCCGTGTCGGATAGCGCAATCATGACGTACTCGCCCGGAGAGACATCGGGATTGCTCACGACGTAATCCTCGTCGAGCCGGCAATTGGCCGTCTCGATCGTCAATGTGCCGCCCTCGGGCATCGCATCGCGCGCATTGATCGCGAGATTCAAAATGGCATTTTCCAGTTGACCGCTATCGGCATGCAGCGTCCACAGTCCCGGAGCCCGCACCGTTTCAAGAATCATCGCCTCGCCCAGCACGCGCTGGAGAAGCTCGGACATGGTGCCGACCAGCCGATTTGCGTCGATGGCTTCCGGCGACAGCGGCAATTGGCGCGAGAATGCGAGCAATCGACGCGTCAGATCGGCCGCGCGATGCGCTGCCGCAGAGATATTTTCGAGGAAAGCGGCGATGCTTTGCCCGTTCGCCGACCGGCGCTCGACAATCTCAAGCCCGCCGATGATCACCGCGAGCATGTTGTTGAAGTCATGGGCGATGCCGCCGGTGAGTTGACCGATGGCATCGACTTTTTGCATCTGACGTAGCTGCGTCTCGGCAATTTCCCGCTGCGCGATTTCCGCCATCAAGGCGTCATTGGCCTCGACCAGTTGCGAGGTGCGTTGGTTGACGCGCTGCTCGAGCTCCAGATTCAGCTTGCGGGTGGTTTCTTCCGCAAAATGCTCGGCCGTCGCATCCTTTGAGATGCAGAGAAGCCGTTCGGGTTTTCCGTCGGCTCCGTCGATCGGCGAGATGCGGACATCCCACCATTTCGTCAGCCCCTTGGCGGTCGGCGCGGCTCCTTGGAATCGCCCCGACTCCCCGGCGATGGCGACCGCCAAGGCGGCCTTGGCCGCTGGGAGATGGGGGCCGACCCATAAATCGAGCCAGTCGACGTCGAGAATTTTACGGGAATCGTCGATCTCCAGGGCGACCAGACCGCCTTCGTTGATGAAGCGGACCCGGCCATCGAGATCGAGAACCTTGATGCAATCCGGGCTTTCTTCGAGGATGCGCCGGTTAAATTCTTCGCTATCGCGGAGCGCCTGTTCGGCGTCCCGCTGTTCGGTGATGTCGGTATTCGTGCCGAACCAGTGGGCGACGTTGCCGTCCTGGGCGCGGATCGCCCGGGCGCGCGACAGAAACCAACGATAGTTCCCATCTTTTCCTTTGATGGGAAAAGTATCTTCCCAATCCGCGGCGTTCTCGAGGGCGCGCTTGAACTTCTCGGTGACGCGATCGACGTGATCGGGATGGTGAACTTTTTGCCATCCCCAACCTTGCATTTCCTCGAGCGTCGTTCCGGTGTAGTCGAACCAGCGCTTATTGTACCAAAAAATCCAACCGGTCTCGTCGGTCATCCAGACCATTTGCGGGATGCTGTTCGCCAAGATGGCGAAATTCGTCTCGCTTTGGTTTAGTGCCGCTTTGGCGTCGCGCTGCTCGTGAACCAACGCGGTTACGTCGTCGACGCGGTGCACGATACAGGCGATCCGGCCATCTTGGCCAACCACCGGCGTATTCAGCGGCTTCCAATATTTTTCCTGAAACCCGCCACCGTCCTCGCGCGGGCGGCGCATGTCGTATTTTTGAACCGCCATCTCGTCGGGCGCGCGCGTTCGCAGAACGCGATCCAAGGAAGCGCGAAGCTTGCCGACGCCGTCGGCGGTCGGGTCCTCGGGGTTGTCGGGAAACACGTCGAAGAGGCACCGGCCCATGATCTCGTCGCGCCGCGTCATGGTCGCGGCCAGATAGGCGTCCGTGACCCCGATGATTTCCAGGGCGGGCGATAAAATGAGATAGCAGTCGGGAGCGTTCTCCAACGAGGCAAGTGCCGCCGCCTGATCCTCCCTCGAAACGCTCACGCTCACGCTGTCTTTCCCACGCCGATATCGTGCCGATATACGCCACGCTGAATCATTATATCCATACCATAGTTCGGCTCATCGTCCGGACCGTCTCAATTTGATATTGCACCGGGTATCTTGCGTCCCTCGACTTCGCTCGGGACGAGGTAGATCGAGGATGGCATGAACCAATTGCCTCGTCCCGAGCGAATCTCATCCCGAGTTCTTGTCGAGGGACGCGCGAGGCAAATCCAACATCCAAACTGAGACGCTACCCGCCTTCCGGCAGGCGTGTCTCGGTGATCCTCTCCAGCGCGATGCGCCCGGTTTCCGGCACGAGGAGCTGGGTCAGAATGGCGCCGAGCAGCGCCAGGCCGGCGATGATCCAGTAAGCGCCGGCCGGGCCGATACCCTTGAACAACAGGGGAAAGAGGAACGCGCTCACCGCCGCGCCGATGCGCCCGCCCGCCACCGTGATGCCCTGCGCGACGCTGCGAATGCGGGTGGGCGCGAGCTCGACCCCCAATATGCCGGCGCCCGAGACCAGCCCCGGCCCGGTCTGGGCGACGTTGAAGAGCCCATAGACGGCGAAAGCGAGAATGGGAACGGCGAGCAGCCGGCTCTGCATCAAGGCGAATACGCCGACCAGCACCGCGCCGCACGCGAATCCCCAAACCTGCAAAGGCTTGCGTCCGACCTGGTCGATGAGGAATACCGAGAACAGGACCGACGCCGGCAGCACGAACAGGACTTCCGAAAGGATCGTGAAGGTCAGGGGCCGCAGCCCCAAGCTGTTCGCGATCAGCGACGGGCCGAACAGGATCGACGCATAGACCACGAGGTCATAGACCATCCACAGCAGCGCCGCAGAAAGGATCGCGCGGCTGTGGAGCGCGAAGACCAGGCCGAAGCGCCGCTCGTCCCGCGCCGGCGCGGTTGCAGCTTGGCCGCTGATCTCGGCAATGACCCGAGCGGATTCGTCCCGGTCGCCCGCCACGCGGGCGAGATAGCGCGCCGTTTCGGGCATCCGGCGCCGGAAATAGAGCACCGAGAATGCCGGCACCGCACCGGCCGCGAGGACGATCCGCCACAGCAGGTCGTCGGGAACGCCGAAGCCTTGCAATAACAGCGTGAAGAAAGCGGCCGCCAACGCGCCCAACGGCCACATCGTGCCGAAACCGAGCCCCAGGGCGCGGCCGCGGTCGGCGCGGTTGGAATGCTCGGCCATGATGGTCGGCGAGAGCACGTAATCGGCGCCGACCCCCAGGCCGAGAATAAACCTCAAGCTAATGAGCCAGGCGAGGTTGGGCGCGAATGCCTGCGAGAGCGCGGCGAGACCGAGGATCAGAACATCGAAGCCGTAAAAGCGCTTGCGCCCCTTCTGGGCGAGCGCGCCGAATGCCAGCGCGCCGATCGCCGCACCGAGCAACGCGGACGCGGCCAGCGAGGCGCTCTGAAGGCTGGTGAGACTGGCATTGCCATAGGAATGCAGGATAAGCGGCAGCACGATGCCGACGGAGGACAGATCGTAGCCGTCGCAGAAGACGCCCAGGCCGGTGGTCAGCGTCGTCCGCCAATGGAACGCGCCGAAATGCTGCTCGTCGAGCTGAATGAAATTCTGGGCCAAATTCGCCTCGAGTCGAAACGGCATCGCTCGCGCGACTATATCCCACGACCGCGCGGCGTTCGATCCGCTTCACGACATTCGGCGCCCGATTTCGATCCGAAAAATATCGACGCCGGCCGCCGGGCGGCGGATACTTTCGCCGGTCTCGGGGGTTGAATTACGGTGCCGCGCCTGTGCGCGCCCTGGCGCGAAAGGAATCCCAATGAGCTCGCCGCTCAGTTCGATGGATGCGATCGGGTCGGCGCACGGCGCCTCTGCGCTCGTGGTCGATCCGCATGTCGCGATCGCGATCTGGGCGATCATCCTGGCGGTCGCCTGCGCGCTGGTGCTGTTCATCGCCGAGATGGTGAAAGCGCGGAACGCGTCGGCGGTGCCTGGCAAGCGCAACGATCCGAAGAAGCCGCCCGGCGGTCGCTGACCTCACTCTAAGGGAGCCGCGCGCAGCACGGCGTCGCGACGGATCACACCGCCTGAAACACGTCCCACCAATCCTCGATCATCGCGGGATGCTGGTGGCGGATTTGCACCGAGATGCGCTGGAATCCGGCATCGCGCAAGACCCGCAGCCGCTCGACCAGTTCGGGCTTGGTCGCGGTCCAGGAAAAATTCTTGATCAGTTCGGCGTCGACGATGTCGCGCTCCTCGGGCTTCAGGAACATCAGATGCCCGCGGTGGTTGGTGAGATAGCGCGCGTCCGCGGGCTCGAAGCGCTCATAGACCTTGCGGTATTTCTCGAGCGCGGTCGCGAGCACCGGCGGCAGCGCGCCGTGCGCGCGGTCCTGCATCTCGTCCTCGACCAAGTCGTGGACCAGCATGATCGCGGAGGGGCCGGCCTCGTCCTTGACGCGCGGCGCATCATAGGCCTCGCCCGGGCGCAGCACGCAGCCGCCGATCTCGCCGTGGATCAGCAGATCTTTGAGGTCGCGGCCGACGGCGATCCATTTCCGGCGCATGTCCTCCAAGGCCTCGAGCGCCGAGGCGGCGCGGCCGAGCGGACAAATCCAGCCGGCGCCGAGCTTTGCCACCAGCGCGCGCGAATTCGGCCCGGTCGCCGAGATATAGAGCGGCACCTTGTCCGCGATGTTGATCGCGCCGATCTCGGGATTGAGGAAGCGGATTTTGTGGGGCTTGCCTTCGTGGTGCCATTCGACGGTCTCGCCGGCGAGCAGGCCCTGGACCACCCGGATGTAATCCGTCATGTCGGCGAGCTTCACGCGCTTCAAGCCCATCGTCCGCCGGCCGGTGAAGCCGGTCGAGACGCCGAACTCGATGCGGCCGGGCGCGAGCCGGTTGAGCGAGCCGAGCGCCGAGGCCGCGACCGCCGGGATGCGGTTGGACGGGATCAGCACGCCGGTCGTCAGCTTGATCGCCTTGGTCATCATCGCGGCGGCGCCCATCGCAACGAACAGATCGGCGTTCAAAAGCTGCGTGTCGAAGAACGAGGCGCTGGCATAACCGAGCGCTTCGGCGCGCTGGACGCGCTGCCAGCTCTCGGCATGGGTGGCGAGGGCGATGCCGTATTCCATAAGGGTTCCTCCGGGCAGGTTCGCGCCAGCCAGCATGCCGCTTTCGCGGCGCGGCCGTCGAGAGCGATGTCTGCGCGCCCGCCGCCGGAGATTTCCCGAATTTATTCCGGCTTGACGCCGGCGAATACTTTATCTACATTAATTATAAATGTAGATAAAGGAGTGACGACGATGTGGATGAAGCTGCGCAACGAGCTCATCGCGCTGGGATTCAGTGCCGGGGCATGGCTGGTGCGGGTGCGCCGCCGGCTGTCGCAACTGGGCCAGCCGCACCTCGGCGCGCTTGAGCACATCACCATTCCGGTGCGCGATCTGGCGCTGGCGCGCAGGTTTTACTGCGACATTCTTGGTGGCGCCTATTTCATGACGGTCGATGACGAGACCTTTCGCCGCTTTGGTCGGCCGCCGGCGGAAGACGGCGGCGAGGGCGCGCATCATGTGTCGATCTACATGAGCGGCGCGACCCGGCTCGATCTTTTCCTGCAACGATCGGGTCAGCCGTCGGTCTTGCAAGGTCACCCGCATTTCGCGTTCCGGGTGAGCCCGAAAGACATGCTGCGCTGGAAGCGGGTTCTCGATGCGGCCGCTATCCCGAGCGACGGACCGATTCAGCTCGGACCTCCGGGTCAGGCCTCAGTGTATTTCAACGATCCGTTCGGCAATCACCTCGAGATCACCTGCCTCGGCTTCTGCCTAGAAATTCCGGTACGGCCGCCGGCGATGGCCGCGCTCGAATGGCAACCCGGGCTCCTGGTATGACGGGCTCGACGGCGGCCGATCAGCCGGTCGGCGATCTGCTCCAGGATTTCGTCGATCAGATTTCGCATCGCGGCGGCCGAACGCTCGCGGTCATGACCGAAGGGTCCGTTACCCTGCAGCAGGTCTTGCTCTTGAACCGGCTGTTTGCCTCCGACGCAGCAACCGCGACCGAGCTTGCCGCGCAGCTTCACATGTCGCTCTCCTCGGTCAGTCAGATGATCGACCGGCTCGACCAACTTGGGCTCGTTGCGCGGATCGCGGTTCCGGAAGATCGCCGGAAAAAGGCCATCGAGCTGACTCGCAAGGGCCACGCCTTGCTGCACCGCGTTCGCGAAGCGCGATCCGCCGAATATCGCGCCGGGGTCGCGCGGCTGTCGCTGAAATTGCGCGCCGATCTCGCGCGAGTGCTGGCCCGCGCGCTGCGCGAGCTGGCGGCGGCAGAACGGGCATCGTCGCCGGCCGCACCTGCAGTATGAGCCCTGGTCCAGCCCGGCAGGGCTCTTGCCTTCCCGTCGGTTTTCCCCTATCTAGCCGTCTCTCTAAACCTCAACCCACACGCGGGGATGCGGTTTCCGGCCCGGTCCAGGGCGGACGCTGCTTCCGGTGTCGCCGCAAGGCGATTGTACCCCGCGGCGGCTCAACCGGAGAAAGGACGTCTCATGGCGATTCCGTCGTTCACCATGCGCCAGCTTTTGGAAGCCGGCGTGCATTTTGGCCATCACACGCGGCGCTGGAATCCGAAGATGAAGGAATACATCTTCGGGGCGCGCAACGGCGTGCATATCATTGATCTCGAGCAGAGCGTGCCGCTGATGGCGCGCGGGCTGCAGGCGATCCGCGACGTCGCCGCCGGCGGCGGCCGCGTGCTGTTCGTCGGCACTAAGCGCCAGGCGCAGGAAGCGGTTGCCGGATCGGCCAAGCGTTGCGGCCAATATTACGTCGATCACCGCTGGCTCGGCGGCATGCTGACCAATTTCAAGACTATCTCGGGCTCGATCAAGCGGCTGCGCGAGCTCGACGAGCGGGTCAACAGCCCCGAGGCCGGCATCACCAAGCGCGAGCTCCTGGAGCTGACGCGCGATCGCGACAAGCTCGAGCGCGCGCTCGGCGGCATCAAGGAGATGGGCGGGCTGCCCGACATTTTGTTCGTGATCGACACGAACAAAGAGGCGATCGCCGTCCAAGAGGCGAACAAGCTCAAGATTCCGGTGGTCGCGATCCTCGACAGCAATTCCGATCCCGCCGGCATCACCTATCCTATTCCCGGCAATGACGACGCGATGCGCGCCGTGCATCTCTATTGCGAGCTGGTGGCGAGCGCGGTGCTCGACGGCTTGCAGGCCGAGGCGGTGGCGTCGGGCGTCGATATCGGCGCGGCCGAAGAGGTGGCGGAAGATTTGCCGCCGCCCGCCGAGAGCGAAGCGCCGGCGCAGCCCCAAGCCTGAAATCGGTCGGCCTGAACGGAGGCGAGAATGGCAGAGATCACCGCTGCGCTGGTCAAGGACCTGCGTGAGAAGACCGGCGCCGGCATGATGGATTGCAAGCGCGCGCTGTCCGAAACCGCCGGCGATATCGAAGGCGCGGTCGATTGGCTGCGCAAGAAGGGTCTCGCGGCCGCGGCCAAGAAGGCCGGGCGCGTTGCTGCCGAGGGCCTGATCGGGGTCGCGATCGGCGGCAATCTCGGCGCCGTGGTCGAGGTCAATGCCGAGACCGATTTCGTCGCGCGCAACGACACCTTCCAGAAATTCACCGCCGCCGTGGCCGAGCTCGCGCTCACCCATGTCGATCTCGAGCGGTTGAAGCTCGCGCCCTATCCCGGCACCGGCCGCAAGGTCGAGGAGGAGCTGTCGCATCTGATCGCGACGGTCGGCGAGAACATGTCGATCCGCCGTATGGCGCGGCTGCATGTGCCGCACGGCGTGGTCATGTCCTATGTACACAATGCGGTCGCGCCGCATCTCGGCAAGATCGGCGTGCTGGTCGCCCTCGAGTCGACGGCGCCGGCCGAGCGTTTGGGCGGCGTCGGGCGGCAAATCGCCATGCACATCGCCGCGGCACGGCCGCAATATCTCGACATCGCCGCGGTGCCGGCGGCCGACCTCGCCCGCGAGCGCGATGTGCTGCGCGAGCAGGCCAAGGCCTCGGGCAAGCCCGACAAGGTGATCGAGCAGATGGTCGAGGGCCGGCTGCGCAAATTCTACGAAGAGACCGTGCTCAACGAGCAGATTTTCGTCATCGACAACGAAACCAAGGTCTCGAAGATCCTCGACGCGGCCGCCAAGGAGCTGGGCGCCGGCGTCAGGATCGCCGCATTCGAGCGCCTCGTGCTGGGCGAGGGGATCGAGAAGGAAGCCTCCGATTTCGCCGCCGAAGTCGCTGCGACGCTGAAGCCGAGCTGAGGCGCTCGCCGCGACCGGCCCGGTCATCGAGGGCCGGCGAATCGGCAATCCGAATTTCGCTGCCGGGGGCAGACGGGCGCCGCCGGCTCATGTATGATCCGCCCATGCCGCAAGAGCCGAAATATCGCCGCGTGCTGCTGAAGCTCAGCGGCGAGGCGTTGATGGGCGATCAGTCCTCCGGCATCGATCCGGACATGATCGAGCGCATCGCCGCCGAAGTGAGAAGCGTCCATGAGATGGGCGTGCAGGTCGCGCTGGTGGTGGGCGGCGGCAATATCTTTCGCGGCCTCTCGGGCGCCGCCGTCGGCATCGAGCGCGCGACCGGCGATTACATGGGCATGCTCGCCACCGTCATCAACGCGCTGGCGCTGCAAAGCGCCCTGGAGAAGCTGGGCCTCACGACCCGCGTCCAGTCGGCGATCTCGATGCAGGAAGTGTGCGAGCCCTATATCCGGCGCCGCGCGATCGCGCATATGGACAAGGGCTACGTCGTGATTTTCGCGGCGGGCACCGGCAATCCGTTCTTCACCACCGACACCGCCGCCGCGCTGCGCGCCTCCGAGACCGGCTGCGAGGCGCTTTTGAAGGCGACCAAGGTCGACGGTGTCTATAGCGCCGATCCCAAGAAGGATCCGACCGCGCAACGCTATGATCGCCTCAAATATCTCGACGTGTTGTCGCGCGATTTGCAGGTGATGGACGCGGCGGCGATCTCGCTGGCGCGCGAGAACCGGATTCCGATCCTGGTGTTCTCGATCTACCACAAGGGCGGCTTTGCTGAGGTGGTTTCGGGCCAGGGTCGTTTCACGATTGTCAGCGAATAGTGCATCGACGAATGTCCGGCGATAAGTGCGCCGGCGAGCAGGGGATGCGGCCATGAGCGAAGACAAGATCGTCGGCGATTTGCGCCGCCGCATGGAAGGCGCGATCGAGGTGTTGCGCAAGGAATTCGGCGGCTTGCGCACCGGCCGCGCCTCGGCGAGCCTTTTGGAGCCGGTGCATGTCGAGGCCTATGGCAATAAGCTACCGCTGACCCAGGTCGGCTCGGTCAGCGTGCCGGAGTCGCGCCTGCTTATCGTCCAGGTCTGGGACAAGGCCAACGTCAAGGCGACCGAGAAGGCGATCCGCGAGGCCGGGCTTGGCCTCAACCCGCAGACCGAGGGCCAGACCATCCGCGTGCCGGTGCCCGACCTCTCGGAAGACCGGCGCAAGGAATTGACGCGCGTTGCCGCGAAATATGCCGAGGCCGCGCGGGTCTCGGTGCGCAACGTGCGGCGCGACGGTCTCGACCTCCTGAAGAAACAGGAGAAGGACAGCACCATCACGCAGGATCAGCACCGCAAGCTCGAAAAGGACATCCAGGGTCTCACCGACGCGACCATCAAGCGCGTCGACGATCTGCTGGCGGCGAAGGACAAGGAGATACTTCAGGTCTGATGTCGGGGGAGCGCGATTTGTCCGCGCCGGTGCCGCCGGCGCATGTTGCGATCATCATGGACGGCAATGGGCGCTGGGCGAAAGCCCGCGGCCTGCCGCGCATCGCCGGTCACCGGCGCGGCGCCGAGGCCGTGCGGCGTACCGTCGTCGCCGCCGCCGAGCTCGGCATTTCCTACCTGACCTTGTTCGGCTTCTCGTCGGAAAACTGGAAGCGCCCGTCCGACGAGATCAACGACCTGATGGGGCTGTTGCGGCATTACCTGCGCGGCGAGATCGCCGAGCTGCACCGCCAGGGCGTGCGCGTCGTCGTGATCGGCGACCGCACCCGCCTGGCGCCCGACATCGTCACGCTGATCGTCAATGCCGAGCAGCTCACCGCCGCCAATACCCGCCTCACCCTGATCGTGGCGCTGTCTTATGGCGGCCGCGACGACATCGTGCAGGCGACGCGCAAGCTCGCCGAGGATGTCGTCGCCGGACGCTTGCCGGCGAAGGACATCGACGAGGCGAGGGTATCGGCCGCGCTGTTCACTGCCGGCATTCCCGATCCCGATCTGCTGATCCGCACCAGCGGCGAGCAGCGGATCAGCAATTTCCTCCTGTGGCAATCGGCCTATACCGAGCTCGTCTTCATCGAGACGCTGTGGCCGGATTTCGGCCGCGCCGATCTCGAGCGGGCGATCAGCGATTTCCACGGCCGCGAGCGCCGCTTCGGCGCCTCGGCCGGCTCGGGCTGATGTGGAGGCG
>Ga0307373_10004029_pt1 | contig 24989 bp, 19 predicted proteins | sample OX2MG_FD_202534 | JGI IMG/M metagenome (GOLD analysis project Ga0307373, IMG submission 202534) | Soil microbial communities from Risofladan, Vaasa, Finland - OX-2 | ecosystem: Environmental > Terrestrial > Soil > Coastal area > Acid sulfate soil | place: Finland: Risofladan, Vaasa | collected...
CGCCTTCGCCGAAATCATCACCCGCATCGGCGCCCTCGAACACGCCATGACCAAACACGAACGCGCCATCAAAAGAACCATCGAAATCATCGCAAACTACGTCCGCGGAGCACCCTAGCCATGGACGAAGCGACCCCAACCCTGTCGGCGCCGCGCGGCGAGGAAGCACCGGCGGCGGCGCCCGCCGCGGCCGTCCAGCGCGGCACCGGGCTCCTCAACGCCATGACCGTCGACGTCGAGGATTATTTCCAGGTTCAAGCGTTCGCGGACGTCATCGCCCGCGACGCGTGGGAGACGCTGCCGCGCCGCGTGGAGCGCAACACCGACCGTCTCCTCGACATCTTCGCCGCAGCGGGCGTGAAGGCGACGTTCTTCACCCTCGGCTGGGTGGCCGAGCGGCACCCCCGCCTCGTTCGCCGCATCGTCGCGGAAGGGCACGAGCTGGCGAGCCACGGCTATGCGCACCAGCGCGCCGACGGGCAGACGGCGGCCGAATTCCGCGCCGATGTCGTCAGGACGAAAGCCATTCTCGAGGACCAGGGCGGCACGGCGGTGCAAGGATACCGCGCCCCCACCTTCTCGATCGGGCCGCGCAACCGGTGGGCGTTCGAGGTGCTGGCCGAGGCCGGGTATCGCTACAGCTCGAGCGTCAATCCGATCGCCCACGACCTCTACGGCGTCCCCAACGGCCCGCGCGCGCCGTTTCGCGAAGAGCGCTCGGGCCTCCTGGAGATTCCGCTCACCACCCTGCGCCTGTTCGGGCGCAATTTTCCCTGTGCGGGCGGCGGGTATTTCCGCCTTCTCCCCTACGCGATTTCATGGCGCGCCATGCAGCACGTCAATCGCGCCGACGGCCTTCCCTGCGCGTTCTATCTGCATCCTTGGGAGATCGACCCCGATCAGCCGCGGCAGAATAACGCATCCTGGAAGTCGCGGTTCCGCCATTATGTCAATCTGGCGCGGACCGAGGCGCGCTTGCAGCGCTTGCTGACCGACCTGTCCTGGGGCCGCATGGACGCGGCGTTCGCGTCCGCGCTTGCGACCGCGCCGCGCGCCGCGATCTAGCCGACATGGAGCATCTCCTCTTCCTCACGCAGCGGATTCCCTACCCGCCGGACAAGGGCGACAAGATCCGCTCGTGGCGCATCTTGCAGCATCTCGCGCGCCGCTATCACGTGCATCTCGGCTGTTTCTACGACGCGCCCGAGGATGCACGGCACATTCCGTTCCTGGAGACGGTCTGCGCCAGCGTTTGCTGCGTGCCGCTGCGTCCGGCGCTGGCGCGGTGGCGCAGCCTCAAGGGTCTTGTGCGCCGCGAAGCGTTGACGCTCGGCTATTTCGAGGACGCGCGGTTGCAGCGCTGGGTCGATGCGCTGGTTCGCGCCCACGCGCCATCCCAGGTTTTCGTGTTCTGCTCCGCCGTTGCGCCCTATGCCATAAACCACCGCGCCGCCCGGCGCATCATCGACCTCGTCGATGTCGACTCCGAAAAATGGGGGCAATACGCGCAGAGCCGGCCCTGGCCGCTCAGCGCCGTCTATGCGCGCGAGCAACGCAAGCTGCTCGCGTTCGAGCGCCGGATCGCTAGCGCGTTCGACGGGACGCTGCTCGCGTCGTCGGCCGAGGCCGAGTTGTTCCGGCGGCTCGCGCCCGAGGCCGCCGCGCGCGTGCATGCCATGCCCAACGGCATCGATGCTGCCTTCTTCGATCCCGACCGCGACTACCCGAACCCCTTCCCGCGCCTCGCGCCCGCCGTGGTCTTTACCGGGGCGATGGACTACTGGCCCAACATTCAGGCGGCGACATGGTTCGCGCGCGAGGCGGTGCCGCTGATCCGCCGCCGCTGGCCGAGCCTCGAGTTCTGGATCGTCGGCGCCAATCCCGTCGCCGCGGTGCGCCGGCTCGGCGGCGACGGCATTGTCGTGACCGGCCGGGTCGATGACATTCGTCCCTATCTCGCCCATGCCGCCGCGGTGGTGGCGCCGCTGTGGATCGCGCGCGGCGTTCTCAACAAGGTGCTCGAGGCGATGGCGATGGCAAAGCCGATGGTGGCGACGCCCGAGGCCTGCGAGGGCATCGAGGTGGCGCAAGGCGAAGCGGTGCTCACGGCGCGGACGGCGCCGGAATTCGCCGACCGCGTACACGCGATCCTCGCCGGCGAGCAGAAGCAGCTTGGCGTCCGGGCCCGACAGTGCGTGCTGACGCAGCATCGCTGGGACTTCGCCGTGCTCGATCGCCTGATGGGCGAAGCGTGCGAAGTCGCCGCGGCGGGGTAAGCGTCCCGAAGCAAAAGGTTAATTATTGGAATACTAACCTATACACTGGAACAATGTCGTGCGTCCGGCGGCGAAGGCCGCCACGCGCGCGATCGTGACCGTCATTCAAGGCAACCGGGCCAACCGCGATGCTTTTGCTTCCGCAGGACCATTCCGCAGCGCTCGATGCGGTCGAACCCGGGCATAGGACGGCGCGGCGGGTCTGGGTCGCGGCCGGCGCGTGTCTCGTGCTGGCCGCGGTGGCGCTCGGCGGCCTCTTTCGCACCGAGGCCGAGGGCGCGTATGCGGTGTGGCGGAACTCGACCGCCTATAACCACTGCTTCCTGATCCTGCCGGTCGCCCTCTATCTCGCCTGGCAGCGGCGCGACGTGCTGAGCGGCCTGGCGCCGCGGCCGGAATTCCGTGTGCTCGTCCTGCTGCTGCCGCTGTCGGTCGCTTGGCTCATGGCGGCGATGCTCGGCGTGCTCGAGGCGCAGCAGCTTCTCGTCGTCACGATGTTTCAGGTGGCGGCGCTGGCGATCGTCGGATGGGCGGTCTATCGCGCGATGCTGACGCCGTTCCTCTATCTCTACTTCCTCGTCCCCACCGGCTATTTTCTGGTGCCGGCGCTGCAGCGCTTCACGGCGTGGTTCACCGTCCTGGGATTGCGGCTCGTGCACATCCCCGTGTTCTGGGACGGAACGGTGATCGAGATCCCGGCCGGCGAGTTCGTCGTCGCCGAGGCCTGTGCCGGCCTTCGATTCCTCATCGCCTCGGTCGCGTTCGGCGTGTTCTTTGCGGCTCTGATGTACAAGAGCCGGTTCCGCCGGCTCGGTTTCGTGGCATTGTCGATCGTCGTTCCGATCGTCGCGAACGGGCTGCGCGCGTTCGGGCTCCTCGTGCTCGCGGAGATTTCGGGCGGCGCGTCGATGGTGATGGCCGATCACATCATCTATGGCTGGGTGTTCTTCACCTTCGTGACATTCGTCCTGATCTTCATCGGCCGATCGTTCACCGATCACGACGACATCGCGGCGGCGCCGCGGCGCTCGCCGCCAGCGGCAGACGTCGCACCGTCCCAGGCGTGGAGTTTCGCCGTGGTCGCGGGGTTGAGCGTTCTGCTCGCGGCCGCCGGCCCCGGCTATGCCGCTCTTCTCGACCGGCGCGTCAGCGCGATCGATCTTGCCGCGGCGCCGGCGCCGGGCGTCGCCGGCGCATGGCACACGACGCAAGTCGATGCGCCGTGGAAGCCCGTCGTCGTCGCTCCCGATCGCACGTATCTCCAGGGCTTCGACGATGGCAGCGGGCACGTCATCCGCTACGTCGCGCTCTATACCGTGGGCGGCCTGCACGACAATCTCGGCCGCGGCTTCAACGAGATCGCGGATTTCGAGCATTGGCGTCTCGTCGCGCGGGGACACGCCCGGACGAGGATCGACGGCAAGGCCGTCACCGTCGCCACGACTCAGATTGAAAACAGTGCCCACCGGCTTCTGATTTGGAATTTCTACGTCGTCGGTGACGCGATTTTCGCCGGACGCATCGAGGCGAAGCTGGCGCAGTTGCGCGGCCTGGTGGGCCACGCGAGCCCCGTCGTCGCCTTCGTCGCCGTCGCGGCCGAGGAACCCGAATCCCCCGCCGCCGCGGCCGCCGTCCTGACGCGCTTCCTCAGCGAATCATCCCCGATCGAACCCTATCTGCACCGCCTGGCGGCCGGGTCCGGCTCGCCCCACGGCTGACGGTCAGCCGCCGCGGAGCCGGCCGCGCAGGCGCGAGGCGATGACGCGAACCCCCTGGGCGAGCCCGCGCCACGTGCGCGGATTGGCCGCGAGCACGCCCCAGCGCTCACGGCGCTGGGGCAGCCACAGCCGCTTATAGGGATCGTCGCCGCGGCCGAAATTGATCTCCGACGGCCGGTCGCCTTCGAGCACGCGCTCCATCATCCGCATCGTCAGCAGCGTCCCCAAGGACAGCTTGTCGTAGCGCCGGTCGTGCGCGAGCTTGTAAATGACGGCGCGGCCGCGCCAGACGATCCAGAACTGCGCCGCCGCCGGCTGCCCGTCGACGCGGAGGATGCCGAGACGCAGCGCACCGCCCGCGAACGCCATGCCGAGAAGCGCCGGAATGAAACTCGGATAAGGCTCCGGCTCCTTCCAGCTATTGGCATAGACGGTCGTGTAATCCGCGATCAGAGAATCGAGATCGCCGCCGGGCTCGCTGAAGGCATAGGCGAGTCCCATGCCCTGGGCGGCCTTCGCCTTGCGCCGGAAGGTGTTCCGCAAGGCGGCGGGGCGCGCGTCGAAATAGCGCCGGAAATCGAGGCCGCGCGTGTCCTCGAACCAGGTGCCGAAATGGAAGTAGGTCTGCACGATAAAGCGCGCCGCGCGCAGGCCCGCGACGAGCGCCGCCGTGGACGCGGACAGTGGATCGAGCGCGGCGAAGCTCACGCTCGCCCAATTCGGGCGCTCGCCGCCGATCGTGGCGACGAGGCGCGTGAGAACGTCGCCGCCGTCGCCCGTCGCAAGGATCGGCCCATGTTCCAGGCTGTAGAAATTCGCGAGGCCGTGCAGCGCGCGGTCATTCGCCGGCGACGCGGCGCCGCAGACGAGGGCGGCGCGCGGCTTATCCGCGTCGAGATAGAGCCGCACCCGGTCGCCCGGATCGCGCGCGTGCCGCGAAATCAGGTCGTACCACGCGGCCTGCGCGAAGAAACTCTCCTCGCCGGCAGCCGCGAACAGCGCGGCGCAGTCGCCGGGCAGGTTCAGGAAATCCGGCTCTTCGCGCAGGATCATGCCCCACCGGACGCAGCGGCCGGGCGCGGCCGCGTCGGCCGGCCGCGAATGGCGCGCGAGCACGTCATTCCGTAGCGGCGGCGGTGAGCAGCGACGGCGCGCCGCGCCGGGATTGCAGAATGGAATTGAAGAGCTCGATCTGCCCCCTTGTGGTGGCGTCCCAACTGAAGCCCTCGGCATAGGCGCGAACGCGCGACCGGTCGGGCGCCCGCGCCATGAACCGCGCGACCGCCTCGGCGACGGCAGCCGGGGAGCGTTCCGTCATCAGTTCGCCGACATCGGGCGAGGCGACGACCTCGGGCGTCCCCCACACATTCGAGGCGACCACCGGCGTGCCGCAGGCCATCGCTTCGAGCAGGACGTTGGCCCAGCCCTCGCGGCTCGAGGCGAGCACGAGAATGTCGGCCGCGGAATAGATCTCGGCCAAGGCGGCTTGCGACAGGCTGCCGAGGAACCGCACGCGCCCGGCCACGTCGAGGCGGCGGGCGAGGCTGCGAAGCGCCGCGTCCTCGGGGCCGGCGCCGACGATGACGAGCCGCGTATCCGGCAGGAACGGCAAGGCGCCGATGACCAGGTCGTGACCCTTGCGCGGGATGAGATGGCCAACCGACAGCAGCGTGACACCGGCAAATCCGAGCCGCGCGCGCTGCGCGGCGCGGTCGCCCGGGCGGAACAGGACGAGGTCGACCCCGTTGCGCAGAACCCGGATCTTGGCAGCGGGCGCGCCGAGCTCGACCAGCGCATCCCTGAGCGCCGCGCACACGGTAACGATCCCCGCGGCCTCGCGTGCCGCCCAGCGGATCATCGCCCGCGGTAGCCGGTAGTTCGGAATGAGGTTGATGTCGGTTCCGCGCGCGGTGATGACGACGGGCTTGCCGAAATGCCGCCCCAGCATCGCCGCGGCGACCCCGTCGGGATAGAAGTAATGGGCATCGATGAGATCGAATGCATACCCGTCCCGCACCAGGCGCGACACCGCGGCCCGCGCGGCCGGGTAGAGCAGCAGCGGCGCGACGGTCATGCCGATCTTGGGCAGCACCGGGAACCGCGGATGGAGGACGGGGATGCCGAACCGTTCCTCCGAGGCCGGAACGCCGGCGAGGATACGATAGCGCTCGGGAACGAGCGGCAGATCGGGAACATAGGGGACCGGCGCGACGACCCTGGTGGTGATGCCACCGCCGGCAACGAGACGGACGATGCGCGTCTCGACGAAGATGCCGTGCGACGGCTGCGCGGCGTTGGGATAGAGCGTCGAAAAGGTGAGAAGATTCATGTCCGGCTGGCCGGGACCGACCACGGGAGGGTACGACGACTATAGACCGAATGGCCGGATGCCGGGAGATGCGTCCGCCTGCCATCGGGCGACAAGCGGCGCACACCTTGCGGACCGCGCCGGGGAGGTTGACTGTTTCCCAATAGTTCCAAATCGTTACAATGGCGCCACCGCCATGCCGTCGTCCGAGCTCTCCTGCCGCAGCGATGAAGCCCCGCCCGCTGGCGGGGTGATCGTTCGGCACGAGACGGCGCTTCTGGTCGCGATCTGTGCCGTCGGCTTCGTCCTGCGGCTGCTGGCAGTCGTTGCCGTGCCCAACCTCTACCGCCCCGATGCGATCTTCCAGACCATCGAGCAGGCGCATCGCATCGTCTATGGCACCGGCGTGGTGCCGTGGGAGTTCGTTTACGGCGCGCGGTCCTGGCTGTTGCCAGGCGTGCTCGCCGGCGTGATGGGAGCGGCGCGGCTCGTCGGCGACGGACCGGACTATTACCTGCCGATGATCGCCGGACTGTGGGCGGCGCTTTCCACCTCCTGCGTGGTGATCGCCTTTTTGTGGGGCAAGCGCTTCGACGGCGTCGCCGGCGGGATCGTCGCCGCGGTGGCGGTGGCGCTGTCGGCCGATGCGATCTATTACGGCGCGCGCAGCGCGCCCGAGGTGATCGGCGCCCATGTCACGCTGGTCGCCACCTATCTCTGCGAACCGGGATACCTGGCGCGGTCGAAGCGGCGCCTGTTCGCCGCGGGGCTTCTGTTCGGACTGGCGTTTCTGCTTCGCTTTCAATATGCCGCGGCGATCGGTCTCGTCATTCTCTGGACCGGGCTTCGCGCGCCGCGGTGGCGGCTGCCGCCGATCGTCGCGGGCGCCGTCATCGTCGTCCTGCTCGGCGGCCTCCTCGACGGCATCACCTGGAGCTATCCGTTCGAATCGATCTGGCGGAACCTGGTCATCAATGCGGAATACGGCGTCGCCGACGATTACGGCGTCACGCCGTGGTACGCCTATTTCATTGCTCTCGCATGGTATTGGGGCGCCGGCGCCGCCGTGCTGCTGTTCCTCGCGCTGCTCGGAAGCACGCGGCTGCCGCTGCTGCTGGCCGCGGCCGCGGCTGTCGTGCTGGCGCATTCCCTGATCCCGCACAAGGAGATCGGGTTCATCTATCTCGGCATCCTGTTGGTCGTCGTCCTCGCCGCGCTGGGCTTGGCGCGAATCGTCGTCTGGACCGCGGCGCATCTCGCGGCCGACGCCTCGCGGCTCGGCGTCACCGCGGCGTGCGTGCTCGCCGCGATCGAATTCTGGACCATCTTTTCGTTCGGCGAGGCCGCGTCGGCGGGCTACATGTCGCGCTGGGACGGCGACGCGAACACGCTTGCGGCCGCTCTCGACGTGGCGCGACTGCAAGCGGTTTGCGGCGTGGGATTGTGGGGCGTCAAATGGGACTTGAGCGGCGGCTATACCTACATGAATGAGCCCGGACGGCTCTATCTCCCGGCCACGCCGCGGGATCTCGCCGCCGATGCGCCCGGCTTCAACGTCATCGTCTATCTTGGCACGCCGCCCGAGGGGTTCGGCTTCGTCCGGAAATCCTGCCACGGCGCGGTATGCGTGGCCGAGCGCGCCGGCGGTTGCGCAGCGATTCCCGCGCCGCTTACGCCGCAGATCCCGCCGCTGCCGCGCAGCCTCGCCCCCGAGCGCGCCACAAGGCCGCAATGACCGCGCGCGGCATCTTGCGCGCCATCGCCCTCGTGGCCGCGCTGCTCGCGGCGCAGTCGGCGGCGGCTTCGTCGCTGCGCGTCGGTGAGGCCGTGCCGCGCTCCTTCACCTTCCGCCTGTTGGATTTCGGCATCCGGCGCGGCATGTTCGCCGCCGACGGGCTGACGATCGCCGTGTCCGTTTTCAACGGGCCGGCGCGGCTGCAGCAGGCGCTGGCAGCGAACGCGGTCGATATCGGTCTCGGCACCGGGGAGGATCTCGGCTTCATCGCCGCGGGCGCGCAGGAAAAGGCAATCGCCGCGATGGCGGGTCCGCCGCTCGACACCGGCCTCGTCGTCATGCGCGGCTCGCCGCTGCGGCGCGCCGCCGACCTCAAGGGAAGGAAGGTCGGCGCGAGCTCGCTCACCTCGCTCGTCGCCTGGATGATCGGCGAGGTCGCGGTGCGCCAGGGCTGGGTCCGCGACGCCATCCGCGTGGTCCCGACCGGCACCGCCACCGGCGCGATAGCGCTGTTGAAGGCGGGGCAGATCGACGCCGCCGCCAGCGACATGACCCCCGCGCTCCAGTTCGCGGCCGCCGGCAAGGGACGCATCCTGCTGCGCTTCGGCGATGACGTGAAGGACATCCACAACAACATCATCTTCGCCACCGACCGCATCATCGCCGCCCATCCCGACGACGTCCGCGCGTTTCTCCGGGGCTGGTTCGATACCATCGCCTTTGCCCGCGCCCACCGCGCCGAGACGATCGCCGACATGGCGCGGATGCTCCACGTTTATCCGGCCGTCGCCGCCGCGGTCTATGACCGGCAGATGCCGATGTATTCGCCGGACGGCCGCTTCTCGGCCACGGCCATGGCTGCGCTGGCGCGCTCGCTCGTCGACATCGGCATGGCCGACGCCGCGCCCGATATGGCCCGGCTCTATACCGAAGCCTTCCTGCCACCGCGATAAGCGTGGCGGAGAACGGATGCGGCCTTCGACGCGCGACGTCGGGCCGTTGCGGCGGCCCTTGCGGTCCATCTATCCTGCCCGCACGAAGGAGAACCCCATGGCCAGAATTCCCAAGACGCTGCAGCCGCATATCAACAGCGCCTTCCCGGACAATGTGTGCCTGGTCGCAACGGTCCTGCCGACGGGCTTCGCGCAGGTGACGCTGCGCGGCAGCACCATGGTTTATGACGACGAGCATCTGGCGCTGTGGGAGCGCGGCAAGGGCACGACCAACGCCAGTCTCGCCGACGGCACCAAGGTCACCGTCTTCTTTCGCAAGCCCGCGCTGCGCGCCGACGGGACCCTGCCCAAGGGCGGCGTCGCCCGCTTCTATGGCATCGCCGCGCTGCACAAGGCGGGGCCGGTCTACGACGAGGTGTGGCGCCGGCTGATCCAGCCCGAGAAGGACCGCGACCCGGAGAAGAAGGGCTTCGCGGTGCTGATCAGGATCGACCGCGCCGAGGACACCGACGGGGCACCGTTAACCCTCGCCTAACCCTTCGGCCGGCCAAATGGGCCGGCGGCGCGCCCGAATGGGTGCCATTCCGAAACGGGCGATGCCCCCCACCGCCGATTCTGGTATTGAACCTGGGGCGGTCGGCGGAGATGGGGATGAAGGCGGCGGCGAGCGAGACGGTCGAGCAGGCTGGCATTGCGGTTCCAGGCGCGGCGGCAGCGGCCTCGGGCGGGGGCGCGGTCTTCACGATCCTCTGGGCGCTCTGCTTCTGCCATCTCCTCAACGACATGATCGCGTCGCTCGTGCCGGCGATCTATCCCCTGTTCAAGAACAACTTCGCGCTCGATTACGCCGAGGTCGGGCTCATCACCCTCACCTATCAGTGCACCGCTTCGATCTTCCAGCCGCTCGTTGGGATCTATACCGACCGCCACGCGCAGCCCTACTCGCTCGCTTGCGGCATGGCGTTCACGCTCGTGGGGCTGTTCACCCTGTCGCTGGCCTCGAGTTTTGCCATGGTGCTTGCGGCCGCCGGGCTGGTCGGGCTGGGGTCCTCGGTGTTCCATCCCGAATCCTCGCGCATCGCCCGCATGGCCTCGGGCGGCCAGCACGGGCTGGCCCAATCGCTGTTTCAGGTCGGCGGCAATGCCGGCTCGTCGCTCGGGCCGCTCCTGGCGGCGTTCATCGTCATCCCGCGCGGCCAGGGCAGCATCATCTCGTTCACGCTCGCGCCGCTTCTGGCCATCGTCGTGCTGACGCGGGTCGGCACCTGGTACAAGGGGCGGCACCGCGCGCTCCAAATCCGCGGGCGCGTCCTCACGCTCGAAGGCATCGCTCAGCTCTCCTCGCGCAAGATCGCGCTGTCGATGGCGGTTCTCCTGGCGCTGATCTTCTCGAAGTTCTTCTACACCGCGGGGCTCACCAATTATTACATCTTCTATCTCATCGATCGGTTCAAGCTTCCGGTCGCGACGGCGCAGCTTTATCTCTTCGCGTTTCTCGCCTCGGTCGCGGTGGGGACGCTCGTCGGCGGGCCGCTCGGCGACCGCTTCGGCCGCAAGGCGGTGATCTGGGGCTCGATCCTGGGCGTGTTTCCCTTCACCCTCGCCCTGCCCTATGCCGATCTGTTCTGGACCGGGATTCTGACGGTGCTGATCGGCGTCATCATGGCCTCGGCGTTTTCGGCCATTCTCGTCTATGCGCAGGAGCTGATCCCCGGCCGCGTCGGCATGGTCGGCGGGCTTTTCTTCGGGCTGGCCTTCGGCATGGCGGGCATTGCCGCGGCGGTGCTCGGCTGGCTCGCGGATGAGACCAGCATCCGCTACGTCTACTCGGTGTGCTCGTTCCTGCCGCTGATCGGGCTTCTGACCTGGTTCCTGCCGAATCTCGAACGCCCGCGCCGGGCGCGCTGAGCCGCGCCCGAGAGACGATGGCTTACACCACCGCCTTCAAGTCGCTCCGCGGCGAGGTCGACGCCGCGGAGTGGCAGGCGCGCGTCGAGCTGGCGGCGTGCTATCGCCTCGTCGACGCCTACGGCATGACCGATCTCATCTACAACCACATCACCGCACGCATTCCCGGCACCGACCATCTCCTCATCAATCTCTATGGATTGCTCTACCGCGAGATCACCGCATCGAGCCTCGTCAAGATCGACCGCGACGGCAACGTGCTGTGGAAGCCCGACACCGATTACGGCATCAACAAATCCGGCTATGTCATCCACGGCGCCATTCACGCGGCGCGGCCGGATGTCGCCTGTGTCATCCACACCCACACCCGCGCGGGCATGGCGGTTTCGGCGATGAAATGCGGCCTCCTGCCGCTCGATCAGACCGCGATGCGGTTCGTCGGCCATCTGGGATATCACGACTACGAAGGCCCGGCGATCGACCTCGACGAGCGGCAGCTTCTGGTGCGCGATCTCGGGCCCCATGACGCGATGATCCTGCGCTCGCACGGACTCCTGACCTGCGGCGCCACGGTCCCGCAGGCCTTCAACACGATGTATCAGCTCGAACTGTCATGCCGCGCGCAGGTCGACGCAATGGCGGCGCGCACCGAGCTGATCGTGCCGTCCGACAACGTGCTGCAGCATACCGCGCATCTTTATCAGCCGGGCACGCGCCGCCCCTATGGCGTGCTCGAATGGCCCGCGATGCTGCGCCTGCTCGCCGCCGAGGAGCGCAACTCCGGCTATCCGCCCTACGCGAGTTGAGCATCGCGGCGCGCGCGCCAGACGCGCTCCGCCGTCGCCGGCATTTCGAGATGGCGGATGCCGAGCGCATCGGCAAGCGCGTTCAGCACCGCCGCCGTCGCCGGCGTGGTGCCGCACTCGCCCGCGCCCTTGATGCCCAAGGGATTGCTCGGCGCCGGCACGGCATCGCTCACCGCCATGAACGGCGGCAGATCGTCCGCCCGCGGCAGGCCGTAATCCATGAAGGTGCCGGTGACGAGCTGGCCGGAATCGCGGTCATAGACGCATTCCTCGAACAGCGCCTGGCCCACGCCCTGGGCGATGCCGCCATGCACCTGGCCCGCGACGATCATCGGGTTGATGACGCGGCCGACATCGTCCACCGTGACGTAACGCACCAGCCGCACCGCGCCCGTATCGGGATCGACCTCGACCTCGCAGGCCGCGGTTCCGGTCGGATGCGCATGGAGGCGCTGCGACACCTGTTCGGTGGCGGCCAGCGCGCCGCGCAGCATCTCGGGCAGCGCCGGATCGAGGGCGAGCGCCGCGACCTCGAACAAGCCGATACCGCGATCCGTGCCGGCAACGGTGAAGCGCCCCGCCGCATAGACGATGTCCGCCGCCGCGGCTTCGAGCGCATGCGCGGCGATCGCCCGGCCGCGCGCGATCACCGCCGCGCTGGCGCGGACCAGGGCCGTGCCGCCCAAGCGCATCGAGCGGTCGGAATGCGAGCCGCCGCCGCTCTTGGCGACGGCGCTGTCGCCGAAGGCGATGGCGACCAGGGCGAGCGGGATCTCGAGCGTGCTGGCGACAACCTGGGCGAAACTGGTCTCGTGACCCTGGCCCGAGGCCTGCGTGCCGATCACGGCGGTGACGCGCCCCTCGGGCAGGACGGCGAGATCGGTCCGCTCGCCGGGCCAGCCGGTCGGTGCTTCGAGATAATTGGCGATGCCGATCCCGGCGCGGAGGCCGCGCGCAGCGGCCGCAGCGCGGCGCGCCGGGAAACCATCCCAGTCGATGAGCCGCAGCGCCTTCGCCATGTTCGCGTCGAAGGCGCCGTTGTCGTAGCGGTGGCCGAGCGGCGACTGGTAGGGCAGCGCCTCGGCCGGGATGAGATTGCGCCGACGCAGTTCCGCGCGATCCATCCCCAATTCCGCCGCCGCCACGTCGATGAGCCGCTCGAGAATGAAGGTCGATTCCGGCCGCCCGGCGCCGCGATAGACGCCGACCGGCAGCGTGTTCGTCACCACGCCGCGGACGCCGACATGAAGCGCCGCAATGTCATAGACGCCCGCCGCCATCCGCAGCAGGTTGGCCAGAACCGCGAACGACACCGGATAGGCGCCGAGATTGCCGACATAGTCGAGCGCAAGCGCAAGGAACCGCCCGTCGCGATCGAGCCCGAGCGCGCCCTCAACGTGAAAGTCGCGCGCCTGGAAATCGGCGAGAAACGATTCCGCGCGCGTCGCGGTCCATTTGACCGGACGGGAAAGACGCCGCGACGCCCACAGCACCAGCGCATTCTCGCCATAGCACGGCGAGCGCACGCCGAAGCCGCCGCCCACATCGCCGGTGACGACGCGCACCCGCTCGGGATCGAGGCCGAACACGGCCACCAGCCCGTTCTTGTGGCGATGCACGCCCTGGCTCGGCGAATGGAGCGTGGCAGTGCCCGACGCCGCATCGAAATCCGCGAGCGCGGCGCGCGGCTCGAGCGGCGTGCCGCTGACGCGCTGATTGCGCGCGGCAAGGCGCACGACGCGATCGGCCCGCGCCAGCGCCGCCGCCGTTGCCGCCGCGTCGCCGTTCGCGGCGACAACGCACAGATTGTCGGGCCGGCCGGCAAAGAGCAGCGGCGCGTCCGGCGCGAGCGCGGCACGCGCATCCATCACCGCCGGTAGCGGCTCGTATTCGACGACGACGGCTTCGGCCGCATCGCGCGCCGCTTCGAGCGTTTCGGCCACGACCAGCGCCACCGCCTCGCCGACATGGCGGACGCGGTCGAGCGCCAGCGGCAACGGCAGCGGCAGTGCGCCATGCGGGATCGCATCGGGCGCGAAGGCGGGCCTCGTTGGATCGAGATGATCGGCGCTGTTGGGATTGTGCGGCATGCCGCCGAGCCCGTCCGCCGCCCAATCGCGCCCGGTGAGCACGTCGAGCACGCTCGGCGCCGAAGCCGCCTTCGTCCCATCGATCGCCACAATGCGCGCATGCGCATGAGGCGAGCGCACGATCACCGCATAAGCCTGACCGGGAAGCTCGACATCGTCGGCGAAGCGCCCGCGTCCCGTGAGCAGGCGCTCATCCTCCTTGCGCAGCACCGGGACGCCGATGAGCGACGTCACGGCGGCTCAGGCCGCGATGCGGTGGGCGGCGAGAAAATCGAGCAGCGCCGCGCGGCATTCGCCCGGCTTCTCGATCTGCAGGAGATGGCCGGTGCCGGCAACCGCGACGTAATCGATGCCGTTCTCCTGCGCCAGGGCCTGGTTCGCCGCGCCGGTCGGCGGACCGTGGCGAAGCGCGGGATCGGCACCGAAGAGCTTGGTCGGGCCGGCGAATTCCGCGCCCTGCGGCCACAGATCGAGCGTCACCGCCTCTTCATAGACGCGCGCCTCGAGCTCGGGCGCGCAGCTCAGCACCCAGCCGCCCGCCGCTTCGTCGCGCCGCAGCACCGCGCGCGCCATCAGCGCATGCGCCCCCTCGACCCAACTCGCCGCGGCGCGCGAGGCGCGGAATTCCTGCTCGAGCTGCGCCGGATCGTCATAGCGCGCGCGGCGGCCGCGCGCCCACTCCGCCAGCCGCCGCTCGAATTTGAGCATGGGATCGTAGAGGCGATGGCCGACGGGCGGGAAATTCGGCGGATCGAACAAGGCGAGCGCGTCCCAGCGCCAGCCGATCTCGATCGCATGCTTCATCGCGGCGCGGCCCGACATCGAATGGAACACGCCGACGCTCGGCCGCCGGCCCCAGGCGCGCTCGACGCCGTCGAGCACGCGGTCGAGATCGCGCGCCATCTGCGCATAATTGTGATGCGCCGGATCGGACGGAGGATTCTGGCCGTGGTTGCGGAAGTCGAACACGACCAGCTCGAAATCGCGCTGCAGCGGCTCCCAGAACGGGAAATAGGCATCGGCGGCGAAGCCGTTGCCGTGGCTGATGATGATCCGCGCGCCGGCGAGGTTGCCGTGGCGCCGGAGCCTGAGGCGCGCGCCGTCCTCCATCGGCAGATCGATGATGGCGTGCGGGACCGGCAACTCGAAGCCCATGACCGAAGCGTCCTCGTTCCTGCCGCGTCAATCCTTGCGCTCGTCGAGGCCCAATTCCTGCCAACGCGCGCGCGCGGCACGAACATCGTCCTCCGCCGGCCATACCAGCGGCGGAAACCGCGCGCCGCCCAAATCGGGATCGGGATCGTAGTCGAGGTTCATGGTGGCGTCGATGAGCACGCGGTTCCATTTGCCGGTGCCGAACAGCGCCGGGTTGCGGTCACGGCGGCGCACCGAGGGATCGAGCCCGGCGCCGAACGTGGCCGGCATGATGACGATGTCGTTCTCGCCGGCATTGACGCGATAGGCGACCGCCCAATCGACCGCGGCATAGTCGTGGATGTCGATGTCGTCGTCGACCACGGTGATGTGCTTGTAGCGGACATGGGCGGCCGAGCTGCCCCAGATGGCATTGGCCGCCTGCTTCGCCTGGCCGCGATAGCTCTGCTTCATGCGGATGAGAAGGTTGATGCCGGCATGAACGGGCGGACAGAACACGTCGGTGATGCCGGGGACGCCGGCGCGATCGAGCACGTTCCAGGCGATCGCCGAGCGGATGACCGAGCTGCACACCGCGTTCTCCGAGAAACTGCCGGGGAGCGAGCCCTCGATCGCGCCGCGCAGGATCGGCTCGTCGCGGTGGGTGATGCAGCTCACGCGGATCGTCGGCTTCGGCGAACGGTCGCCCGCGACATAGCCGGTGAACTCGGCATAGGGGCCCTCCATGACGAAGTCAGCGGGATCGAGGCTGATCTCGCCCTCGATCACGATCTCGGCCGAGGCGGGAACATAGAGATCGACGGTCTCGCATTTGACCAGTTCGACCGGCGCACCGCGGACGGCGCCCATGACGTCATATTCGCATACGCCCTTGGTCACCGGCGCGCCGGCGCAGAAGCCGAGGCTCGGTTCCCAGCCGATGACGAGCGCGATCGGCATCGTCTTGGCGCCGGACTGCTCGTGGGCGGTGAGGTGATGACCGATATGCTGCGCGCGCCAGATCAGCATCGGAATCTGGTCGCGGCTCGCCACCATGCCGCGATAGATGCCGACATTCATCACCCCCGTCGTCGGATCCTTGGTGACGCAGCCGGCATAGGTGGCGATGTAGCGCCCGCCATCGACCCGATTCCAATGCGGCGACGGGAATTCCCACAGATTGACGTCCGCGCCGCGTAAAATATTTTGCTTTACCGGTCCCGTCGCCACAATCTTGGGCGGCAGACGCTCGCCGAAGATCGTGCGGCAGATTTTGACGAGGTCGCGCGGATGGGTATCCGGCGGCAGCCCCAAGGTCATGGCGACGCGGCGGAAGCTGCCGAGACCATTGGCGAAGATGCGGCGGCAGCGGCTGTCGCGCCGGTCATAGTCCTTGATGGCATTGAACAGGAGCGCCGGGCCGTCGCCTTGTCCCTGCGCCAGCCGCAGGATCGTGCCGAGCTCGATGTTCCAATCGACCGTGGCATCGATCGCCTTCATGTCACCTGACGCCCGCAGCGCCTCGATCCAGCCGCGCAGATCGCCGAACACCGCAGACTCGCGTTCAATGGGCATCGACCGTCACCTCCGCACCTGTCATAGCGGAGACGCGGGCGGCGGAGAATAGCTTTGCGCGGCGCAGGGTCGGATGCTACCGTTCGCCGCGCAGCCAGGGCCGGCGACACCGGAAGGAAGCCGCGCATCTTTCTTCATCGTCATTGCGCAAGATGAGCGGCAGCACGGAACAAGATATTTCCCCGGAAGCGTCGTCCGCAGCTCGGCTGCTGGGCCGGCCGGTGCGGCGCATCGAGGACCGTGCGCTGCTCATGGGCCGCGGCCGCTATGTCGACGATTTCCCGGTGAGCCGCCACACGCTCCATGCCCATGTCGTGCGCTCGCCGCACGCGCACGCCGTCATTCGCGGCATCGGCACGGCGGCCGCGCGCGCGCGCAGGGGCGTGCACGCGGTCATCACCGGCGAGGACGTGAAAAAGCTCTCCGATCCGTTCCTCGTCGCGCTGAAGGCGCCGATCCCGCAATGGGCGCTCGCGGTCGAGCGGGTGCGGTATGTCGGCGAGCCGGTCGCGCTCGTCGTCGCCGACAACCGCTATCTCGCCGAGGACGCGGCCGAGCTGATCGAGGTCGAATACGAGCCGCTTCAGGCCGTGATCGATCCGCGCGCGGCGGCGGCCGAGGGCGCGATGCTGATCCATCCCGAAGCCGGGACCAACGAGGTCTCGACCCGGCATTTCACCTATGGCGACCCCGACGGCGCCTTCGCCCGGGCCGAGGCGCGCGTGTCGCTCACCGTCGAATATCCGCGCAACTCCTTCACGCCGATGGAGTGCTTCGTCGTCGTCGCGGAACATTCGCCGGCGGACGGCAGCTATGACGTGCTCGCCAATTTCCAGGGCCCGTTCAGCATCCATCCGGTGATGGCGCGCGCGCTGCGCGTTGCCGGACCCAGGCTGCGCCTGCGCACGCCGCCCGCGAGCGGCGGCAGTTTCGGCATCAAACTTTCCGTCTTCCCCTACATCGTCCTGATGAGCATCGCCTCGCGCATCGTCGGGCGGCCGGTGAAATGGGTCGAGGACCGGCTCGAGCATCTTCAGGCGGCAAGCTCTGGCCCCAATCGCGTCAGCATCGTCGAAGCCGCGGTGACGCGCGAGGGCCGCGTTCTCGCGCTGCGCTTCGACAATCTCGAGGACTATGGCGCGTTCCTGCGGGCGCCGATGCCGGGTCCGCTCTACCGCATGCACGGCGCCATGACCGGCGCCTATGACGTGCAGAATCTCGCGGTGACGAACCGCGTCGTCCTCACCAACAAGATGCCGGCGAGCCTCATCCGCGGCTTCGGCGGGCCGCAGCTCTATCTCGCGCTCGAACGGCTGATGCAGCGCATCGCGGTCGAACTCAAGCTCGATCACCTCGAGGTGATCCGGTGCAATCTCGTTCCCGCCGGCGCCTTTCCCTACCGCGCCGCGGCCGGCGGCCTCTACGATTCCGGCGACTATCCGCGCGCCGTCGCGGTGGCGGTGGGCGAGGGACGGCTCGCCGAGCTCGAACGCCGGCGCGATGCGGCGCGCGCGCAGGGCCGCGCCTATGGCATCGGCTTCGCCGCCGTGGTCGAGCCGGGCATGTCGAACATGGGCTATCTCTCGACGCTGCTGACGCGCGAGGCGCGCGAGCGCGCCGGCCCCAAGAACGGCGCCGTCTCGCTCGCGACCGTTTCGGTCGATCCGCTGGGCGCGGTCGCGATCAGCGCCGACGCGCCGATGCAGGGCCAGGGCCATGCCACGGTCCTGGCCCAGATCGTCGCCGAGATGCTGGGCCTCGGCATCGACGACGTGACGGTCAATCTCGAGATCGACACGGCGAAGGACGCGTGGTCGATCGCGGCCGGCACCTATTCCTGCCGGTTCTCGCCGGGAACCGCGGTCGCGGCCCACATCGCAGCGCGGCAGGTGCGCGACAAGCTCGCCGGCATCGCCGCCAATCAGCTCAACGTGCTGCGCGACGACATCGAATTCGCCGATGGCAAGATCCGCAGCCGCAGCAATCCCGACAACGCCCTGTCCTTCGCGCGCGTCGCCGGCACCGCGCATTGGTCGCCGGTGCTGCTTCCCGCCGATGTCGCTCCCGCGTTGCGCGAGACCGCGGTGTGGTCGCCGCCCGAGCTCGAGCCGCCCGCCAGCGACGACCGCATCAACACCTCGCTCACCTATGGCTTCGTCTTCGACATGTGCGGCGTCGAGATCGATCCCGTCACCTGCGCCGTACGGGTCGACCGCTATGTTTCGATGCACGATGCCGGGCGCATCCTCAATCCCCTCATCGCCGAGGGCCAGGTGCGCGGCGCCTTCGTCCAGGGCCTCGCCGCCGCGCTCTACGAGGAATTCGTCTATGACGAATCGGGCGCCTTCCTGTCCGGCACGTTCGCCGATTACCTCGTGCCGACCGCCTCGGAGGTGCCGGCGCTCGAGATCCTGCACATCCATTCGCCCTCGCCGTTCACGCCCTTGGGTGCCAAGGGACTGGCCGAGGGCAATTGCATGAGCGTGCCGGCCTGCATCGCCAATGCCGTCGCCGATGCGCTTTCGCTCAAGGACGTGCCCGTGCCGGCAACGCCGCGCCGGCTGCACGCGCTGACCGCCGGGCCGGAGCCGCATCGTTGAAGCCGCGCGAATTCGACTATATCGCGCCCGGCTCGGCCGCCGAGGCGGTCGAGGCACTCGCCGCGCTTGGCGAAGGCGCGCGCGTTCTCGCCGGCGGCCTGTCGCTGGTGCCGATGCTGAATTTCCGGCTGTTCGAGCCCGGCGCGCTGATCGACATCGCACGCATCGGCGAGCTCGATTTCATCCGCATGAACGAGGGTGCGCTCGAAGTGGGCGCGGCGGTGACGCAGAATGCGCTGCTGGCGCATGCGGGACTGGCGCGTGACGTGCCGCTCCTTGCCCGCACGCTGCCCTGGGTCGGGCATTTCCAGACGCGCAACCGCGGCACGGTGTGCGGCTCGGTCGCGCATGCCGATCCGAGCGCCGAGATTCCGCTGGCGCTCGCCGTGCTCGGCGGCGCGGTGGTGCTGCGCTCGACGCGGGGAACGCGCACCGTCGCAGCTGCCGATTTCCAGCAGGGCATGCTGACGACCGCGCGCGCGCCCGACGAGTTGATCGTCGCGGTGCGTTTCCCCGCCCGCGCCGCCCATCGGCGCTGTGCCTTTCGCGAGGTCGCGCGCCGTCACGGCGACTTCGCCATCGTTGCCATCGCGGCGGCGGTGGACGAAGGGGGCGCGGTGCGGCTCGGCGTCGGCGGCATCGCCGACCGGCCGGCGGTGCGGCAGATCGATCCGAGCCCCCGCGCCATGCGCGACGCCGTCGATGCGCTGGCGGTCGAGCTCGGCGGCTATGAGGACATCCATGCCAGCCCGCGCTATAGACGCGACCTGCTCCGCCGGCTTGGCCCGCTGGTGATCGAGGAGGCCCTTCAATGCGCCGCGTAAGCCGCGACGAGCGCACCACCATCCGCTTCACGCTCAACGGCCGTGCGGCCGCAGGCGAGGCCGAGCCGCGCCTGCTGCTGACCGACTTCCTGCGCGAGGCGATGGGCGCGACCGGCGTCCATGTCGGCTGCGAACATGGCGTTTGCGGCTGCTGCACCGTGCTGATCGACGGCAAGGCGTGCCGCGCCTGCCTCACTTTCGCCGTGCAGGTCGAGGGCCGGTCCGTCACCACGGTCGAGGCGCTGGCGCAGGACGGCGTGCTCAACCCGCTGCAGGTCGCGTTCCGCGACCATCACGCGCTGCAATGCGGCTTCTGCACGCCGGGCATCCTGATGTCCTTCACCGATTATCTCGGCCGCAATCCCGATCCCAGCGAAGACGAGGTGCGCGACGTGCTGAGCGGGCATCTCTGCCGCTGCACCGGCTATGAGGGCTTGATCCGCGCCGTGCTCGACACCGCGCGCCAGCAGCAGGAGGCGAAGAAGTGACGGACGGGGCGCCTGGGAGCGTCGATCTTCTGATCCGCGACATCGACTGGCTCCTCACCGTGGATGGCGCGCGCCGCGTCCTGCGCGACGCCGCGATCGCGGTCGCGGGCGGCAGGATCGTCGCGGTGGGGAAATCCGCCGACATCGTGCCGCGGCATCGTGCCGCGCAGATCATCGACGGGCGCGGCACCGTGGCAACGCCCGGCTTCGTCGACTGCCATCTCCATTCGTCGTTCCAGCTCTCGCGCGGGCTCGCCGACGAGGCCAATGCGCAATCCTTCCTGTTCGAGCGCATGTATCCCTACGAGGCGGCGCTCGAGGGCGAGGACGTGCGCGTCGCCGCCACCTTCGCCGCGCTCGAGCTGTTGCGGCACGGCGTCACCTGCTTCGTCGATCCGGGCAACTACCACCCGGACGAATCGGTCGCCGGCGCGGCCTCGACCGGCATCCGCATGGTCGTGTCGCGCTCGTCCTTCGATCTCACCAAATCGGTGCTGGGGCTCTTGCCCGAGCGGATGATCGAGACCACCGAGGCGGCGCTGGCGCGGGCCGAGGCGGTGCTGGAGCGGTATGCGAAATCCGCCGACCCGCGGATCGGCGCGAGCGCCTGCTTCCGCGGCCTCAACAACGCCTCGGACGCGTTGATCACGGGGTTGAAGGCAATCGCCGACCGCTATGGCGTCCTGCTCCAGACCCATGCCTGCTTCAGCTATTCGACGCATGATTCCAGCATCTCGCGCTCGGCGCTCGCCGAGATCGAACGGCTCGAGGCGCTGGGCGTGCTCGACGAGCGCATGCTGATCGTGCATGGCGGCTGGCTCGAGCCGCAGGAGGTGGCGCTCCTCGCCAAGCGCAAGCCGTCGGTCGTGTGCGCGCCGAGCTCGAGCCTGCATAACGGCTACGGCAATTTCGTCGTGGGGCGCCTGCCCGAGCTGATGGCGCTCGGCGTCACCGTCGCGCTCGGCTCGGACCATGCCAGTTCCGGCATCGTCGACATGACGCAGGAAATGCGGCTCGCCGCTTGCTGCTACAAGGAAACCCGCCTCAACCCGCGGGTGATGCCGCCCGAGACCGCGCTCGAGATGGCGACCATCAACGGCGCGCGCGCGGCGCTGATGGCGGAGCGGATCGGCAGCATCGAGCCCGGCAAGGAAGCCGACATCGTGCTGTTCGACACCCAGCGCCCGGAATGGCAGCCGCTCATCAACCCGGTCGCCAATCTGGTTTACAGCGCCACCGGCGATTCGGTGCGCGACGTATTCGTGGCGGGCGAGCAGGTCGTGCGCGGCGGCCGTCTCGTCCGTTTCGCGGAGGAAGCGCTCTACCGCGAGATCCCGCGCACCGTCGCCCGCTTCGGTCAGCGCCTCAAGCTCGCCGACATGGTCCAGCTTCGCTGGCCGGTGTCCTGAGGAGACGGGCGTGACTCCCTTGGAAGGCGCAGTCGCCGCGGCGCTGGTCTATCCCTTCGCGGACTATCCCGAAGCCGGAAGCGCGATCGAGGTCGCGGATGGTGTGCTGTGGATGTCGTCGCCGCTGCCTTTCGTCGGGCTGAAACAGGTCAATCTGTGGTTCATCCGCGACGGCGACGGCTGGGCCATGGTGGATTGCGGCTATGGCAACGCGGTCGCGCGCGACAATCTCGTCGCCACCTGGGCAACGGCGCTGGGCGGACGGCCGGTCAAGCGGCTTATCATCACGCATTTCCACCCCGACCATGCCGGCAATTCACGCTTCATCGCCGAGCGCTGGCGGCTCCTGCCGGAAATGACGCAAGGCGAGTGGTTTGCCGCCAATCTCGCCCTCGGCGACCGCTATACCGACACGGTGGCGCGGCGCGTCGCCTTCTTTCGCGCGCACGGGCTCGATGAGGCGCGGGTCGACGTCTTCGTCAACGGCGTAGTGCCCTATTCCGCCGGCGTCGAGCTTGCCGCGGAATACCGCCGCATCCGCGACGGCGACACGCTCGCGATCGGCGGCGACCGCTGGACCGTGGTGACAGGCGAGGGCCATTCGCCGGAGCATGCGGCGCTCTATTGCGCGCCGCGGCAGATCCTCATCTCGGGCGATCAGATCCTGCCGACCATCACCACCAATATCAGCGCCTTTCCAACCGAGCCCGAGGGCGATCCGCTTGAGCTTTTCCTGCGGTCGTGCCGGCGCTTCCGCGCCTTGATCGATCCCGCGACCCTGGTGCTGCCGTCGCATCGCCGGCCGTTCCGCAACGTGCGCCACCGCCTCGACGAACTGGCCCGGCACCACGACGAGCGGTTGAACCTCGTCGTCGAATCAGCTGCGGCGGAGACCACCGCGGCCGATCTCATCGACGTGCTGTTCCCGCGCGCGCTCGACGGCCACCAGATGGGCTTCGCCATGGGCGAAGCGATCGCACATCTTGACCACCTCGTCGCGCTGGGCCGCCTCGAGCGCCGCTGCGACGCCGCTGGCATCTTCCGCTACAGGCGGCGCGGCAGCGGTGGTATTCTCGTTTCGCCCGACACAGACTCACATCGGAGCCCGTAATGGACAGCCACACGCCATCGAAGTCGCATTTGCAGGACCTGCGCAGCACGCTCGCGTTGCTCAAACAGCAGGGCGATCTGATCGAGACCGACAAGCCGGTCGATCCCGATCTCGAGGTCACGGGATTGCAGAAGCTGATGGACGGCGGCTGCCCGGTGCTGTTCGAGAACGTCAAGGGCAAGCCCAACCATCGCGTGCTGACCAACCTGTTCGGCGACATCAACGTGGTCAACCGCATGTTCGGCTGGCCCGACGACACCGAACGGACGCGGCAACTGGCGCGCGCGCTGTCGCGCCCCTTGGCGCCGCAGGAGATCGCGTCCTCCGCCGCCCCGGCGCAGGAGGTCGTGATCGAGAATCCCACCGACGTGAACCAGTATCTCGTGCCGATCCGCCACACTGCGCTGGAAAAGGAGCTGACGGTCGGCTCGGGCATCCGCGTCGTCTCGGGCAAGGCCTTCGGCGACGGCACCGATGTCGGCTACAACCGCATGAATTTCCGCTGGGGCAATGTCGGCACGTTCCAGATCTCGCCCGGCTCGCACATGTGGCAGGTGGCGAGCGAGGCCTATCGCCGCAACGAGCGCGTGCCAATCACCTTCTGCTTCGGCGTGCCGCCCGCCTGCACGCTGCTCGCCGGCGGCGCCTTCGACTACGTGATCATGCCCTATGGCTGCGACGAGCTGGGCATCGCCGGCGCGGTGCAGGGCTTTCCCGTGCGGGTGGTGAAGGCGCGCACGGTCGATGCCTGGGCGCTCGCCGATGCGGAGGTCGTGCTCGAAGGCTATGTCGATCCGCGCGACACGCGCTTCGAGACCGCCGAGGCCGAGGCCGACCGCACCCAGGGCCGGCACCATTTCCATCCGGAATGGGCCGGCTACATGGGCAAGGCCTACAAGGCGCCGACCTTCCACGTCACCGCCGTCACCATGCGGGCGCCGCAGTCGAAGCCGATCATCTTCGCCTTGGGCGCCCACACGCTCGACGAGCACAACATCGACACGACCATCCGCGAGGCGGCGATGTTCGAGCTGTGCAACCGGCTCCAGCCCGGCATCGTCCAGGACGTCAACATTCCCTACTGCATGACGGACTGGGGCGGCGTCATCATCCAGGTGAAGAAGCGCAACCGGCTCGAGGAGGGCTGGCAGCGCTCGTTCCTGGCGGCGCTGCTCTCGACCTCGCAGGGCATGCGGCTCGCCATCGCGGTGAGCGAGGACACCAACATCTACAGCATGGACGAGGTGATGTGGTGCCTGACGACGCGCGTCAATCCGCATACCGACATCCTCAACCCCGTCCCCGGCGGCCGCGGCCAGACCTTCATGCCGTCCGAGCGCATGACCGCGGGCAAAGCCGAATGGACCGCGGCCAATACCCGCTATGAAGGCGGCATGGGCATCGATGCGACCGTGCCCTATGGCTATGAGGACGATTTCATGCGGCCGGTCTATCCGGTGGACCGGGTGAAGCTCGAGGATTTCCTGAACCGCGACCAGATCGCCAACGTCAAGGGTCGCCTCAAGGGCTGGACCGAGCTCCTGTCCCGAACCGGAAAGTGACCGCGGGAGCGGTGCGGCCATGAGCGACGTCTTCGCCGGCCACAACCTGGCAGTGCCCTATCGGCCGTTGGGCGAGATTCTCGCATTCTACCGCGCGCGCGATCCCGACAAGGCGGCCATCGTCGATCTCGACCAGGAGAGCGCGATCACCTTCGGCGCGCTCGACCAGGCCGTGACCGACATCGCGCATCACCTGCGCGGGCTCGGCGTCGGCCCCGGCGACCGCGTGCTGCTGCTCGCCGACGAGCGGCTCGAAAAGCTGTTGCTGTGGTTCGGCATCTGGCGCCTCGGCGCCACCGTCTGCCCGCTCAACATCGAGCTCAACGCGCAGCACATGGCCGAGCTGACCGCGAGCATCGCGCCGAAGCTCGTCGTGCTGGAAAAGGGCCTCGACCGCGACACGCTGGTGGGCGGCTCCACCGCACCCTGCATCCGCTTCGGCACGTATTCCGCCGATCCGAAGCGGCCCGATAGCGGGGACGAATTCTTTGC
>Ga0307373_10004031_pt1 | contig 24983 bp, 25 predicted proteins | sample OX2MG_FD_202534 | JGI IMG/M metagenome (GOLD analysis project Ga0307373, IMG submission 202534) | Soil microbial communities from Risofladan, Vaasa, Finland - OX-2 | ecosystem: Environmental > Terrestrial > Soil > Coastal area > Acid sulfate soil | place: Finland: Risofladan, Vaasa | collected...
CGGGGAGCGGGTCACGACCGCGCCGGAACAAGCGCTACACCCCGCCGACCTGACCATTACCCGGATGCCGGTCGGGCGGGCGCCGTCTCCTCCGGACCAGGGCACCGCCGAGGAGCAGCAGGACCATGAGCAGGATTGCAGGAAGGACGAACACTGTCGCGGAAGTGTGCTCGCCTTCCACAATGCTCACCGGGGAGACCAGCGCCGGGTCGCCCGGCACTGCGATGGCCCGCACGACCGACCCCGGGGTGTGCAGAGCGGTACCGGGAAGGCGCTCCGCGTACGTGTGGCCGGAGAGCATGTACGTGCCCCGACACGTGTAACCGGCCGCGTTGGTCCCGCTTCCTCCTAACAGGCCCAGGCAGGCCGTCACGGAGAATGCGACGCGCACCCCGTGATGTTGGAGACGGTCGATCTGCGCGTTCTTGTCGATACCCACCACGGTGAACACGACGCCCAGTACCGCCAGCGTCAGCACGGCTGCTCCGGTGACGATTCGGCCGAGCCGGCGCACGTCGACCTGGACCCCGGCACCGCGCAGGGGCGCCAGGCGCTCGCCTGAGGTGCCGACTCCCCCTTTCACCGCCTCGCTCATCACCGGAGTACGTCCTTTCGCGATCGGGTGAGCGTACCGGCGGCAACGTGGCCGGGATCACGACATGAGGGGCTGTTGCCCCGCGTCACCCGGCTGACCCGGATTGCAACCGGGCGGCCCGCCTATTAACGCAACTGAAACACTGGCGTGACGATGCGGAAACTCCTGACTTGCATTGTGTCTGCGGCGGGGAGAACCGTCTGAAGTGGCCTTGCCGTACCTGGTGCTCTGTGACGCTCCGATCAAGGGGCGGGGTACCCGGACGCAATGACAGTTAGGAGAACTTGCGTGATCCACCTGATGGGAGCAGTCGTACCTGTTCCGTATCCCAGTTGGCTCAATCCGGCTGACAACACGTGGCAGATAACTGCCGCAACGTTCGTCGGCTTGATGAGCCTCCCCGGTCTGGCCGTGCTGTACGCGTCGATCGTTCCCAAGAAGTGGGCGGTCAACGTGTTGGCCATGATGTTCGCCGGCTTCTCCCTGGTCCTCATCGCCTGGGTGCTCTGGTCCTACAAAATGGGATTCGGTGCCACCTCCATCGGCGGAGGTGTCCACAACGGGATACAGACCCAGTACAACACGGCGAGTGTCGGGACGTGGAAGCACTTCTTCGAGAACTTCGTCGGCAAACCGGGTGGCATCACCGACAGCGTGGGCGAGCAGGCCCAGGCGGTGTCGGCAGCCAATACCGCCATCCCCTTCCACTTCCCGACGTCGAGCCTGGCCTACTTCCAGTTCGTCTTCGCCGCCATCACCCCCCTGCTGTTCCTCGGGAGCGTGCTCGGGCGCATCAAATTCAGCGCCTGGTGCCTCCTGGTGCCGCTGTGGTCGACGTTCGTCTACGGCGTGGACGCGTTCCTGCTGTGGGGCGGCGGTTACTTCGCCCAGGAGGGCTCGCTCGACTTCTCCGGTGGCTACGTCATCCACATGTCGGCCGGTGTCTCGGGCTTCGTGGCCGCCTGGGTCCTCGGGCCCCGGTTGTTGCGGGATAGACAGCACGCCTTGCCCAACAACCTGGTCATGGCGGCCGTCGGCGCCGGCATCCTGTGGTTGGGCTGGAACGGCTTCAACGGAGGTGATCCGTATTACGCCGGGGCCAGTGCGGCTGCGGCAGTGGTCAACACCAACCTGGCCACCGCCACCGGCGTCGTGGTCTGGATGGCCCTGGACGCCTGGCTCTCCAAGGAGAGGAAGCCAACCTTCCTCGGTGGAGTGAACGGCATGATCTGCGGCCTGGTCGGCATCACGCCGTGCGCCGGATGGGTCAATGGCCGAGGGGCCATCGCCGTCGGTGCCATCGCCACCGTCATCGTGTGGGTGGCCTGGAACTTCCTGTCCAAGGTCCGTCCGTTCTCCAAGGTGGACGACGCCCTGGGTGTCGTCTACACCCACGGCATCGCCGGCCTGTGCGGGGGATTGCTCCTCGGCGTCTTCGGCGACCCGAACATGCTCCAGACGGGGTGCGGACACCTGGACGCCTCCGGACAGGTCCTCACCACTTCGGCTGCGACCTACGCCACGGCGAAGGGGACCTGCGCACCGTTCGGTGTGAGCGGATGGATGTATTCCGGATCGGCCCACCAGCTGTGGGAACAGTTCCGGGCCGCCGGCTTCGTCATCCTCTGGTCGGCGCTCATCACCTTCATTCTGATGAAGCTCATCGGCCTGGTGCTCAGGGGTGCCCGCTACAAGGACGAGATCCTCGAGGTCGGCGACCTGGCCATCCACGGTGAGGAGGCCTTCCCCGAGGAGGCGTTCGCCATGCGGTCCGACGGGGCCTTCGCCATGGCCGGCCTGGACAAGGGATCGGGGTCGACACCTGCACTTGCGGAACCATCGCCACCACCCGGCCAAGGGTCCTAGGCCCCACCACCAGGACGAAAGGAGCTCAAAAGTGAAGCTGATTGTGGCAGTCCTCAAGCCGTTCAAGCTCGATGACGTCAAGGAGGTGCTGAAGAACCTCGGGGTGCAGGGGATGACCCTGACCGAGGCTCAGGGCTTCGGGCGTCAGAGAGGCCACACCGAGGTGTACCGGGGTGCGGAGTACGAGGTGGACTTCGTCCCCAAAATCCGCATTGAAGTGCTCGTCGACGACGGCCAGGCCGACGAGGTGGTCGACGCCATCGTGGCGTCGGCCGCCACCGGGAAGATCGGTGACGGCAAGGTGTGGGTCGTCCACGTCGAAGCCGTGGTGCGGGTACGCACCGGAGAACGCGGGCCCGACGCCTTGTAGCGAGTCAGGTCCCGTGAAGGGTCGGTAAGGCCGGGGCGCGGCGAGACGCCCCGGCCTGCCGCTGTCCGGGGGCCGGCCTCCGGAACGAGTGGGCTTCCGACGGGCCGGTCGCCCTCAAGCTGGCTGGTCGGCCTGGCGGGCCACCGCCGCGGCCGCCGCCGCGGGATCTCCCAGGTAGGCGGCCGAATGCACAGCGAGGTCGTCGGTGAGCCGCATGCGGTAGGGGATGCCGGTGGGGATCTCCAGTCCCGTGATGTCGTCGTCGGAAATTCCCTGCAGATGCTTGCGCAGGGCGCGGATGCTGTTGCCGTGGGCGGCCACCAGCACGGCGCCACCCTGGCGCGCGGTGCTTTGCAGGTCGGGCACGATGGCGGACTTCCAATAGGGGACGACCCGGCGCACCACGTCGTCCAGGCACTCGGTGCGCGGGATGTCGGCCGGGTCGAGGTCGCGGTAGCGGGGGTCGCCGGCCGTATCCCACTTGTTGTCGGGGGAGAGCGGCGGCGGCGGCGTCCTATAGCTGCGCCGCCAGAGCAGGAGCTGCTCGTCACCGAAGGCGGCCTTGATCTGCGCCTTGTTCTTCCCCTGCAGGTCGCCGTAGTGGCGCTCGTTGAGCCGCCAGTCCCGCCGGACCGGGAGCCAGCTGCGCCCGGCGGCGGCCAGGGCCAGCTCGGCGGTGTGGATGGCCCGGGTGAGCACCGACGTGTGCAGAAGGCGCAGGTCGAGCCCGGGCTCGGCAGCCAGGAGCAGACCGGCGGCGGTTGCCTCGGCCTCTCCGGCCGCGGTCAGGTCCACGTCCACCCAGCCGGTGAAGAGGTTCTCGGCGTTCCAGGTCGACTGGCCGTGGCGCAGGAGCACGAGATCGAGCATCGGATGGATGGTAGGTCAGGCGGGGCGGAAGGCCTTGTGGTCGGCGGCGATCCGCTTCAGGTCGTGGGCCGGCACGCCCGCTTCCTCGGCGCAGGCGGGCCAGGCGTCGACGGCGGCCAGGACGTCGTCAAGAACCCGGTCTGGCGCGGGCACCACGAAGCGGTCGGCCAGCTCGGCCAGGTCGGCCCTCGTGATCCCTTCGAACTTGGCGTTGACCGACATCTGGTGGCGATGGGTCCACCGGCCCTGGGGGTTGTAGGCGAAGTTGACGTCGTAGGCCGGGGCCAGCACCCAGCGGCCGGCCTCGTCACAGCAGAACGAGAGGTTCTTGGTGTGGTCGTCACGGTTGACGGCGGCCACGTTGAAGACGATCCGCCGGAAGGCCTGCTCCCGGGCGTCGGGACCGAGGCCGAGGCGGTCGATCACGTCGAGGTACTGGGCGTAACTGTGGGTGTCGGCCAGGTTGAAGTCCAGGTGGTCGAGGGCGCACAGGGTCTGGACGTGGACTTTGGTGCCGTCGGGACGGCGGTCGAAGCGCCGGGACATGAAGTGGGCGCGGTCGTTCTCCACCAGCAGCCGGCAGGGCTCCATGGCCAGGCCGGCCCGGCCGGCCATGAGGGAATAGGCGTACTCAATGCGCCCGTAGCCCTGCCCATGGCCGAAGGTGGTGTCGTCCACCCCGTCCAGCTTGAGCAGCCAGTGCTCGAAGCCGGGCGGGGCGGCGAGCTGGCCGGAGCGGACTTGGCCCGTCGCCGGGTTGAAGCAGATGACGGCCTTGGCCCGGGCCCCCCCGGCCGAGGTGCCGACCTGAATCAACTGGCTCAGGGACTGGTGGGTCACGTCGTCGCCGGTGAACTCCCCCCGCAGCGCCCGGCGTGCCGCCACGACGAGATCGGCCAGCTGGATGGCCGTGGCGGGCGGGGCTTCCTCCAGGGCCGGTGGGAAGTACTCCAGCGCCCCCATGCCCCGGTCGGCGCCGTAGGCCAGGCGGTCGAGCGGGGTGATCTGCCCGGGGGAGATGCCCTCTTCGGTCAGCTTGGCCGTCACCAGGGCGTTGCCGAAGCGGTCGGGCAGGGAGTCGGCCACCATGGCCGGCAGCCGGTAGAAGGTGCGCTCGGCCAGCTCGGGGAACACGAAGACCCCCGGGCGGGCGGGCATGTGCAGCGGGGCGAGCTCGATCCTCCGGGACAGCCAGGCCGGGTCGTACTCGAAGGCGTAGAAGCCGCTGGCCGGGTCCCGGGCCAGGGCGCCGACCGTGGCGCCCCAGGCCCGGGCCTCAATGAGGTCGACCTGGCGGTAGGCCATCAGTGGGGGGCCCGGGGGTCCCGGGGGGCCCGGGGGGCGCGCCGGCGGGCCGGGAGGCGGCCCTGCTGGCGGCGCAGGAGCTGCATGGGGCTCACGGCCGGCTCGGCCAGCGGCGCCAGCGCGGCCAGCCAGTCCTCGCACCCGAGGGCCCGTGCCGCCTTGACCAGGGAAGTGAGGTTGGCCCCGTGGCCCGACTCAAGGTGCTTGAGCGCGCTGAGGCCGAGGCCGGCCCGGCGGGCCAGCTCCTCCTGGGTCAGCCCGGCCCGGATCCGGCGGTCCCGTAGTGCGGCGCCGAGCACGGCCAGCCATTCGGCAGTGGTCCGCCTTCCCGTCCCGGTCTCGCTCATGGCCGCTCCCTGATTGATTCGATAGTTCCTATTGTATCTAGGTGGAGGAATCATGTGACTACGAGTTCCAATAACGGTTGGATAAGCATCTGGTAACCATCGATCTGGTATTTAATAGTTGGAGTTCCAACTTTTACTGGCGGACCGGGAGAAGGCGGGCCCGGGGGCGTGCGGGAAGTTGATCGGGTTCGAGGAGGAAGCCTGGCCACCTCTCCGACCAGGGAAGGAGCAATGGTGGTTGCCCTCCGAATCAGAAATCTTGACACTCTAATACTCAACTTTGATACACTGTTCGGCAGACAAGTAAATGGCAACCGCAAGCGTCCGCATGAGGACCGAGGGAAGGACTGCGAAATGGCAAAGGCCGTGGGAATCGACCTGGGAACCACCAACTCGGTGGTCAGCGTGTTGGAGGCGGGCGAGCCGGTCGTGATACCCAACGCCGAGGGTGGGCGCACCACTCCCTCGGTGGTGGGCTTCTCCAAGACCGGTGAGGTGCTGGTCGGCGAGGTGGCCAAGCGCCAGGCCATCACCAACCCGGACCGCACCATCCGCTCGGTAAAGCGGCACATGGGGACGAGCTGGACCGTTGACATCGACGGCAAGGCGTACAAGCCCCAGGAGATCTCGGCCCGGATCCTGGGCAAGCTGAAGAGGGACGCCGAGGCGTACCTGGGTGATTCGGTGACCCAGGCCGTCATCACGGTGCCGGCCTACTTCGACGACGCCCAGCGCACGGCGACCAAGGAGGCGGGGGCGATCGCCGGGCTTGAGGTCCTGCGCATCATCAATGAGCCGACGGCCGCGGCACTGGCCTACGGCCTGGACAAGGAGGACTCCGACCGCACCGTCCTGGTGTTCGACCTCGGCGGAGGGACCTTCGACGTCTCGGTGCTCGAGATCGGCGAGGGCGTCTTCGAGGTCAAGTCCACCTCGGGCAACACCAAGCTCGGAGGGGACGACTGGGACGACAAGGTCATGGACTGGTTGGTCAAGACCTTCAAGGACACCGAGGGCGTCGACCTCTCGACGGACAAAATGGCCCTGCAACGCCTGAAGGAAGCAGCCGAGAAGGCGAAGATCGAGCTCTCCAGTGTGCAAGAGACGCAGATCAACCTGCCCTTCATCACGGCGACCAACGAGGGGCCCAAGCACCTCGACCTCAAATTGACCCGGGCCAAGTTCAACGAGTTGACGGCCGATCTGGTGCAGTCCTGCACCGGTCCGTTCGAGGCGGCCATCAAGGACGCCGGTGTCAAGACCTCCGACATCGACCACGTGGTCATGGTGGGAGGGTCCACCCGGATCCCGGCCGTCCAGGACCTGGTGCAGAGCCTCTCGGGCAAGGAGCCCCACAAGGGCGTCAACCCCGACGAGGTTGTGGCCGTCGGCGCCGCCGTGCAGGCCGGCGTGCTCAAGGGCGAGGTCAAGGACGTCCTGCTGCTCGATGTCACGCCGCTTTCGCTCGGCATCGAGACCAAGGGCCAGGTCATGCACCGATTGATCGAGCGCAACACGACCATCCCGACCAAGCGGTCGGAGATCTTCACCACGGCCGAGGACAACCAGCCGTCGGTGGAGATCCACGTGATCCAGGGCGAGCGGGAGATGGCCATGTACAACAAGACCCTGGGCAAGTTCCAGCTGGTCGACCTGCCGCCGGCCCCGCGGGGGATCCCGCAGATTGAGGTGACCTTCGACATCGACGCCAACGGGATCGTCCACGTCTCGGCACAGGACAAGGCCACGGGCAAGGAGCAGTCGATGACCATCACCGGCCAGTCCTCGCTGGCCAAGGACGACATCGAGCGGATGGTGCGCGACGCCGAGGCCCATGCCGAGGAAGACCGCACCCGCCGGGAGGAGGCCGAGATCCGCAATACGGCCGACACCCTGGTGTACCAGACCGAGAAGCTGCTCAAGGACCAGGGCGAGAAGTTCGAGGGCACCGAGAAGGACGACGTGGAGGCGGCGCTGAAGCTGGTGAAGGACGCGCTGGCCGGCACCGACGTGGAGGCGATCAAGGAGTCGACCGAGAAGCTGGTCGGGGTGAGCCAGAGCTTCAGCCAGCGCCTGTACGAACAGGCCTCGCAGACGGCGGGGCCGGGCACGTCCGGCGGTGACGGCTCGGAGGCGGGTGGGCCGAACCCGCACGGCTCGGACGACGATGTGGTCGATGCCGAGATCGTCGATGAACCATGAGCTTCTCCGACGAGGCCATCCCCGCCCGGGAGGTCACGCCGGAGCCGGAACGGGTCACGGAGAACGGGCCGGAACCTGCTGCCGGCGAGACCTGGAGCGACGCCGACTCCGCCGCTGCGGGGGCCGAGGCAGGGACCGGGGACGGGGACGCCGCGGTTGAGGAGGTTGCCGCGGTGGAGGAGCCGCCCGATCCCATGACCATGCTGACCCGTGAGCGCGACGAGTACCTGATCGCCCTGCAGCGCACCCAGGCCGACTTCGAGAATTACCGCAAGCGGATCACCCGCCTGCAGGCGGAGCAGTCGGCCCGGGCCTCGGCCACACTGGTGGACAAGTTGCTGCCCGTTCTCGACACGCTCGACCTGGCGCAGGCCCATCAGAGCGGGGCCGGGGAAGACAGCGAGGACGCCAGGGCGCTGCGCGCGGCCCGCTCCATGCTGCTGGACCTGCTGGCCAAGGAAGGGCTGGAGCGGGTCGACGAGGCCGGGGTGGCCTTCGACCCCTCGGTGCACGATGCAGTGGCGCGCTCGGAAGGTGAGGGCGGGGGTGCCGAAGGGGACACCGACGTGCTGGTTGAGGAGGTCCTGCGCTCGGGCTACCGCTGGAAGGGCCAGGTGCTGCGCCCCGCCATGGTCCGCGTGCGGGGGTGAGGTGAACCGTGGCGGCCCAACGGGAGTGGTTCGAGAAGGACTACTACAAGGTGCTCGGTGTGGTGTCCACCGCCGGCGACAAGGAGATCACGCGCGCCTATAGGAAGCTGGCCAAGCAGCACCACCCGGATGCCAATCCGGGATCCGAGGAGCGCTTCAAGGAGATCAGCGCGGCCTACGACGTCCTTGGTGACCCCGACAAACGCAAGGAGTACGACGAGGTCCGCAAGCACGGCCCGATCCCCGGCGGCTTCGGCGGGGGTGGGGGGACCTTCCGCATGGAGGACATGGGCGACCTGGGCGACCTCTTCGGAGGGCTCTTCGGCAACCGCTCCCGCACCACCCAGCGCGGTCCCCAGCGCGGGGCCGACATGGAGGCGGCACTCCACCTTTCCTTCTCCGACGCTGTGCACGGCGTCACCACCTCGGTCAATGTCCCCCACGACGCCCGCTGCGCAAACTGCCGGGGCAGCGGGGCGGCGCCGGGCACCTCGACCCACACGTGTCCGCGCTGCGGGGGCACGGGGAGCCTGAACGACAACCAGGGACTGTTCTCCCTCAGCACGGTCTGTCCCGACTGTGTCGGCCGGGGCACCCTCTTCGATACGCCCTGTCCCGTCTGCCACGGCTCAGGCAGCGAGCAGAAGGTGCGCTCGGTCAAGGTCCGGATTCCGGCCGGGGTCGAGGGCGGCCAGCGCATCAGGGTCAAGGGCCGCGGCGCCCCGGGCCAGGGCATGGCCCCGCCCGGCGATCTCTACGTGGTGGTCCACGTGGCCCACCACCCCGTCTTCGGGCGCCATGGGCGCAACCTGACCCTCACGGTGCCCGTCACCTTCCCCGAGGCGACCCTGGGCACCACCATCACCGTCCCCACCCTGGAAGGCAAGGTGACCCTGAAGGTACCGCCGGGGACACAATCGGGCCGTGTGCTGCGGGTGCGGGGCCGGGGCGTGCCGGCGGGCAACGGCCGCAACGCCGGCGCCCCGGGCGACCTGCTGGTCAAGGTGGAGGTCCTGGTGCCGACCGCGCTGACCGACGAGCAGCGGGCGGCCGTGGAGTCGCTGGCCGCGGTGACCGAAGAGGCGCCGCGCCTCGTGGTGGAAGGGTGAGGTGGGGGATTGACATGGCAGGAACGAGTGGTGAGGCCAACCGGGCCGTCTACGTGATCTCGGTGGCGGCCGAGCTGATCGGGATGCACCCGCAGACGTTGCGCATCTACGAGCGCAAGGGACTGCTGGACCCCTGGCGGACCAGCGGCGGCAGCCGCCGGTTCTCCGAGAGCGACCTGGCCCGGCTGCGCCACATACAGGAACTGACGGCGACCGGGCTCAACCTTGAGGGCGTGCGCCGGGTCCTCCAGCTCGAGGCCGAGGTGGCCAAGCTACGGGCCGACCTCAACGAGGCCCGGGTCCAGGCCGCGTCATCGGTGGCCGCCACCCACCGGCAGTACCGACGGGACCTGGTGCCGCTGCGCCCCTCGTCCCCGGTCCCCTACCGGAGGAAGTGAGGAGACGATGCCCATCGACCCCGAACGCTGGACCAACAACACCAAGGCCGCCTTCAGCGCGGCCACCGGCCACGCCGCCTCCTCCAACCATCCCGAGTTGACGCCGGCCCACCTCCTCGATGCCCTGCTGCAGCAGACCGAGACCATGACGCGCCCGCTGCTGTCCCAGGTCGGCATCGACCCCGACGTGCTCCGGGGCAAGGTCCACGAGCAGCTGTCCCGCCTGCCCCGGGTCGAGGGCGGCGCCGAACCCGGGCTGTCGCGACCGGCGCGGGCGGCGCTGGAGGCGGCCGATGAGTGCCGCCGCGACCTGGGCGACGACTACGTCTCCGTCGAGCACCTCCTGTTGGCGTTGGCCGACGAGATCGGGGTGACCAAGGACGCCCTCTTGACGGCGCTGCGGGCGGTGAGGGGGAACCACCGCGTGACCACGCAGGACCCCGAGCAGACGTATCAAGCGCTGGCCAAGTATGGGCGCGACCTCACGGAGGCGGCGCGGGAGGGCAAGCTCGACCCGGTCATCGGGCGCGACGAGGAGATCCGCCGCGTCATTCAGGTGCTGTCCCGGCGCACCAAGAACAATCCGGTGCTCATCGGCGAGCCCGGCGTGGGCAAGACGGCCATAGTTGAGGGACTGGCCAACCGCATCATTGAGGGGGACGTCCCCGAGGGGCTCAAGGGCAAGCGCGTCGTCGCCCTCGACCTGGGCTCCATGGTGGCCGGGGCCAAGTACCGGGGCGAGTTCGAGGAGCGCCTGAAGGCGGTGCTGGGCGAGATCACCGACGCCCAGGGCGAGATCGTCACCTTCATTGACGAGCTGCACACCATTGTCGGGGCCGGCGCGGCCGAAGGGGCCATGGATGCCGGGCAGATGGTCAAGCCCATGTTGGCCCGGGGCGAGCTCCGCCTCATCGGCGCCACCACGCTGGACGAGTACCGCACCTCCATTGAGAAGGACGCCGCACTGGAGCGGCGCTTCCAGCCGGTATTCGTCGGCGAGCCCTCGGTGGGGGACACGGTGGCCATCCTGCGCGGCCTGTCGGAACGCTACGAGGTCCACCACGGGGTGCGGATCCAGGACGCCGCCCTGGTGGCGGCGGCCGTCCTGTCGGACCGCTATGTGACCGGGCGCTTCCTGCCCGACAAGGCCATCGACCTGATCGACGAGGCCGCCTCCAAGCTGCGCATTGAGATCGACTCCCTGCCCACCGAGCTGGACCAGATCAACCGGCGCATCCGCCAGCTCGAGATTGAGCGGGTGGCCCTGGAGAAGGAGAGCGACGAGGCGTCGGCTGAGCGGCTGGCCCGTCTGGAGCGCGAGCTGGCCGAGCTGGGTGAGCAGCGGGACGGCATGACGGCGCACTGGCAGCAGGAGAAGGCCTGCATTGACGCCATCCGCCAGTTGAAGGAGGAGCAGACGGCGCGCGGTGATGACGCCGCCCGCCTGGAGCGCGACGGCGACCTGGCCGGCGCCTCGGCCATCCGCTACGGCGAGCTGCCCGACCTGGGGCGCCGCATAGAAGAGGCCACCGATGACCTGGCCAAACTGCAGGCCGGCACCCGCTTCCTGAAGGAGGAGGTGGACGCCGAGGACATCGCCGAGGTGGTCAGCCGCTGGACCGGGGTGCCCGTGTCGCGCCTGATGGAGGGTGAGATAGAGAAGCTGGTGCGCCTGGAGGCCACCCTGCACGAGCGGGTGGTGGGGCAGGACGAGGCCGTCTCGGCCGTCTCCAACGCCATCAGGCGCAGCCGGGCCGGGCTGAGCGACCCCAACCGGCCCATCGGCTCGTTCCTCTTCCTGGGCCCGACCGGCGTGGGCAAGACCGAGCTGGCTCGGGCCCTGGCCGAGTTCCTCTTCGACGACGAGCGGGCCATCACCCGCATTGACATGAGCGAGTACATGGAGAAGCACGCCGTCAGCCGCCTGGTCGGCGCCCCTCCGGGTTACGTCGGTTACGACGAGGGAGGGCAGCTCACCGAGGCGGTGCGCCGGCGCCCCTACGCCGTCGTCCTGCTCGACGAGTTGGAGAAGGCCCACACCGACGTCTTCAACATCCTGCTCCAGGTACTCGAAGACGGGCGCCTCACCGATGGCCAAGGGCGCACGGTCGACTTCACCAACACCGTGCTCATCATGACCTCCAACCTGGTCGGCGAGCCCTCCGGGACCTTCAAGCCCGAGTTCATCAACCGCATTGACGAGATCGTGCGTTTCCGGGCGCTGACCCCGGCCGACCTGGCCGTCATCGTCGGCGTGCAGCTGGGCAAGCTCAGCGACCGCCTGGCCGAGCGCCGGCTCACCCTGGAGGTGTCGCCGGAAGCCGAGGCCTGGCTGGGCCGGGCCGGCTACGACCCCGACTTCGGGGCCCGGCCGCTCAGGCGGTTGCTGCAGCGCCAGATTGAGGACCCGCTGGCGCTGGCCCTGTTGGAGGGTCGTTACCCGGAGGGATCCACCGTCAAGGTGGCGGTGGAGGAAGACGGCATCGTGCTGGCATAGCAGGCAACACCCGCTCGGCTCGTCTGTTCGAACGGGGCTCGGAGTGCATCCGCCGCATCATTTTTTTCGCCGCCGGACTTGTAGGACAAGTGTCATATATGACGTATGTCTTAGGTACTGCGTAGGCTGAAACACATGCCGCCGAGGTCCGACTCCCGTCAACGCATGGTGCGCACCACCGCGTCGCTGCTGCGCCGCCAGGGCTTTGCCGCCACCAGCTGGCGGCAGGTGGTGGCCGAGAGCGCCACGCCGTGGGGATCCCAGGCTCACCACTTTCCCGGGGGCAAGGAGCAGCTGGCCCGAGAGGCGATCGCCGAGTCCGGTGCCGCCTACAAGCTCCTTTTGCAAGGGGCGTTGGCGGCGACGCATCCCGCCGACGCCGTCCGCTTCTGGGTCGAGACGGCCGCCCGCCAACTGGAGGGCAGCGCGTGGGCGGACGGCTGTCCGGTGGCGACGGTGGCGCTCGAGACTGCCCACATCTCGGACCAGCTGGCGGACGCATGCCAACGCGCCTTCACCTCGTGGACCGATGCCCTGACCCGGTCATTCGAAGGGAGCGGCTACACGGGCGACGACGCAGCATCCCTGGCCACCCTGGTCCTCGCCGCCATGGAGGGCGCCCAGCTCCTGGCCCGGGCCGGTCGGGACTCGGCGCCCCTGCGGTCGGTGGGCCGCGAGTTGGAGAAGCTGCTGCGGTCCCGCATCGACGGAGCGACCGGGACGACCGTGGTGATTCCGCACCCTGGAGGCGAAGGTACCGTCACCTAGGATCCCCTGCCGTGATGGTGGAGGCAGGATCGACCGCGGCACCCGGTCCCGACCTCGGCACTCCGCCCCGGGCTGACCGTCCGGTGCGCCGGCGTCACCCGGCGGCGCTGGCGGCGTTCTGGCACGCCAACAAGCGGGCCGCGCTGGTGGCGGCGTTGGGCACCGTCGGCATGCGCCTGGTGACCGAGTGGGTGGCCCTGGTGAACAAGTTCGGCGTCAACTTCCCCCACCAGGTGGCCCGGCACCCCTCGTTACTGAGCCAGGTGTGGGGTCACTGGGATGCTGGCTACTACATCACCATCGCCCAGTACGGCTACGCGGGATAGACCGTGGGCCACGGTCAGGTGGTCAACGGGATCGCCTTCGCCCCCCTTTACCCGTGGGGCATCCGGCTCGTGCACGCGGTCACCCCGTTCAATTACCTGGCCAGCGCCGAGCTGCTCTCCGCCCTCGCCCTGTTCGTGGCGCTGGCCGCGCTGTACCGGCTGGCCGCGCTGTACCGGCTGGCCACGTTGGACGGCGGCCTCGCCGGGATGGCCGGCACCACGGTGGCCGGCACCACCGTCATCCTCCTGCTGGCCTTCCCCACGGGCTTCTTCCTCCTGTCTCCCTACCCCGAGTCGCTCACCCTGGCCCTGGGAGCGCTGGCCTTCCTGGCGGTCCGCCGAGGTCGGCGGTTCCTGCGCGGGGTACTGGCGGCCGGAATCTGACTGACCAAGTACTACATGGTTCTCATCGTGGCAGCCCTGGCCGTCGAGCTGTGGCAGCAGCGCCGAGCCCACGTGGTGGGCGAAGAGCCCACGGAACCCTTGGCACGCGACGGGTTACGGCTGGCCGCCGTGTCCGTCCCCACCGCCCTCGCCCTCGGCGCCTGGATCCTCTACCAGAAGGTGCACATCGGGAGCGGCCTGGCCTTCGTGCACGTGCAGTCGGTCTTCTGGCACCGCCACCTGGCCGCTCCCTGGACGCTGTTCGTCAATTCGGTCAATCAGCTCCGGCACTGGACGTTCCTCGATACGGCACACGGCAGCGTCACCATCCTCTTCGACTTCATCAGCGTGCTGCTGCTGGCCGCGGTCACCGTGCAGGTGTCCCGGAAGGTCCGGATCTCCTATGGGGTCCTGCTGGGCCTGGCCTGGTGCGTCTTCACCTTCGAGACCATGCCGCTCAGCGTCACCCGCGAGGTGCTGGTGCTCTTCCCGCTTTTCCTCGGCCTCGGGCTTTGGGCCTCCGGGCACCCCTGGCGCGAGCGGGTGCTCCTCGTCCTGTTCATCCCTTGTCAGTACTACCTCATCCAGCGTTTCGTCAGGGGCCTTCGCCGGTTGAGCGATCCTCAGGGGATCATCACGCGGTGAGCGGGGATCACCGCGTCGAGCACCCCCAGGGGAACCACCCTGTAGGCGATGCCTTGCCCCTTGAGGAAGGTTTCAAAGGTAGCTTCGGTGTACGGGCCGGGCCCGGGCTGAGGGTTGGAGAACACCGCGCCCGCATCCCGCCCCGGGGCGAAGAAGAGCCAGGCCGGATCGCGAGACGCCCGCACCTGCGCCAGCAGCGAGGGCCAGCGCTCCACATCCATTTTCGTGGGGCTGACCGCCACCCGCCCCTGCCCGATGAACTCGAGGTCATAGGCGGTCCAATAGTCGCCGTAGGCGAAGCCAATGTGGTGCGCGACCAGGTCATCGACCGTCCGTTGCATCGGGGCGTTGGGGTCGCCCCAGCCCGAGAAGAAAGCCCCCGGCGATGTCGGGATCCCAGCCGCATGGGCGCCCCCCAGAGTGAGGACGGTCACGCCCAGCATCCCCACACCCGCCTGGACCAGCGTGGCCACCCGCCGTCGCTCGGCGGAAGGTGCCGGGCGCCGCAACAGCGACCGGCGAGGAGGTGGGTCGGCGGAACCAGGCTCCGGAAGTGCTTCCCGCCGGCGGGCGCCCTGCCAGGCGCTGGACAAGGCCACCAGGGGCACCACCAGGAAAGGCAGGTAGAGGCCGTACCGGCCGTCGATCCAGTAGGCCGACGCCGGGACGGCGGCGTAAATGAAGGGGAAGGCCACGACACCGGCTCCGAGGGCCAGGGGGGTGAGGGCGCCGGCGTCGTGGCGGACCAACCACACCGCCCGCATCAGGCAGGCCCCAACCAGGGCCAGAGCCGAGGCGTAAAGGAGGTGTCCAAGGTGGGGCCCGCCAACCCAGGCACCGCCGGGGACGACGCGCAATCCGAGCTGCATGGGCAGCATGTAGTGCAGGAGCACGCTGAGCCGGCCGTCGTAGCCGATCGGCCCGTTGCCCAACGTGGCCGGGACGCGCAAGGAGGCGAAGCCCGATCCGATGTTGGCGTACCACCAGGGAATGGAGCCGAACAGGAACCCCGCGCCGGCGACGGCGGACGCCTTGGCCAGGCGCCCTGCCGGGACCCTTTCCGGCTCGCCTTCCTCGGCGCCACCGCCCCGCAGCCACCATCTCAGCAACAACACCAGGCACGGCGGGACGAAATAGACGATCTCCGGAGCGGCCCACCACCCGACACCCAGCGCCAGGCCGAGGGCGGCAAAGGCACCGAGCCCGGCCCGGCCATGCTGTATGCGCACGGCACACAGGACGGCCGCCAGGCCACAGCACAAGGTGGCGTAGCGGAAGCCCACCTCGCGGACCGAGTTCCAAAGGACCGTGTAGGGAAAGACCCAGGCCGCGGCGCCGGCCGCCAGGGCCAGAGGGCGGCGTCCACCGGCGGCCCGCACAATGGCGGCCACCAGGCCCGCCGCCAGCGCCGCCAGCACCGCCGGCGTCATGTTGAGGGATGTCGGCCCGCTGCCGCCCAGCCGGAACAAGAGGGCGGTGACGTACGGTTCGACACCCCCGTAGTCCTGTCCCCAATAGAAGACAGAGAAGTGTCCGGCTCCGATGCGCCGGGCCATCAGGCCCGCCACGGCCTCATCGCCGAACAGGGGCACATGCGCGAGGATCCAGAGACGCAGCAACAAGCCGTAGGCCAGGGTGGCCAAGGCCACCGCCACCCAGGCGACCGACGCCAACCGACTGGCCCGGAGCGGTGCATCCGAACGGGGGCGGGGCTCCCGAATTGATCGTCCGAGACGCCGTTCTTCCGGCCGGAAGGGAGGCCTCAGGGCTGGCGGCATGGCACGTCATACTGCCAGGTTCTCCGGTGGGCGGACCGTCCGGGCGGTACACTGTTGCGTAATCCGGCGATCGAAGAACGGAGATGTCGCGTGCCCGCAACCGTGGTGGTGGGGACCCAGTGGGGCGATGAGGGCAAGGGCAAGCTCACCGACTTGCTGGCCCGCGAAATGGACATGGTGGTGCGCTACCAGGGCGGCCACAATGCCGGGCACCGCATCGTCGTCAACGGAGAAGCGTTCGCCCTCCAACTCGTCCCCAGCGGCATCCTCTACGCGCACATCACGCCCATGATCGGCAACGGGGTGGTGGTCGACCCGGCCGTGCTCCTGGACGAGCTCGACTCGCTGGCCTCCAAGGGCGTCGACACCAGCCGCATGGTGGTGAGCGGGAACGCCCACCTGATCATGCCCTACCACCAGGAGATGGACCGGGTCACCGAGCGCTTCCTGGGCAAGAACGCGCTGGGGACGACCAAGCGGGGCATCGGCCCGGCCTACGCCGACAAGGCCACCCGGGTGGGCCTGCGGGTCCAGGATCTCCTCGACCCCAAGATCTTCCGCCAGAAGCTCGACGTGGTGCTGAAGGAGAAGAACGCCATCCTGGCCAAGGTCTACAACCGGCTGCCGCTTTCGGCCTCGGACATCGCGGACCGCTACCTGGACGAGTACGCGCCCCGCATCGCACCCATGGTGGGCGACACGGTGGGGCTGGTCCACGACGCCATCGAAGCCGGGCGCCATGTGCTGCTTGAGGGGGCCCAGGCCACCTTCTTGGACCTGGACCACGGCACCTACCCCTTCGTCACGTCCTCCAACCCGGTGGCCGGTGGGGCCTGCACCGGCTCGGGCCTCGGGCCCCGGCACATTGAGCGGGTCATCGGCATCGCCAAGGCCTACGTGACCCGGGTCGGCGCCGGGCCCTTCCCCACCGAGCAGGACAACGACATCGGCGCGCTGCTCGTCGAGCGGGGGCACGAGTTCGGCACCAACACCGGCCGCATGCGCCGCTGCGGCTGGTTCGACGCCGTGATGGCGCGCCAGGCCGTGCGCCTCAACTCCATGACCGAGCTGGCCCTGACCAAGCTCGATGTGCTCGATACCTTCGAGACCGTCAAGGTCTGCGTGGCCTACCAGGCCGACGGGGTGCGTTACACCCACCTGCCGTACCACCAGTCGGTCTTCCACAACGTGGTGCCGGTCTACGAGGAGCTACCGGGCTGGCGCACCGATCTGACGGCGGCCACCGCGCCGGGCGATCTGCCCGAGGCGGCTCGCCGCTACGTCGCCTTCCTGTCCGAGCAGATCGGTGTCCCGGTTCGCCTGGTCGGGGTGGGCCCGGGGCGCGAGCAGTTCGTCTCCTTCGCCAACGCGTGAGGGTCTGCGTCGTCGGCAGCGGGGGCCGTGAGCACGCGCTGGCCCATGTGCTCTCCCGCACCGCCGAGGTGGTGGTCGCCCCGGGCAACCCGGGCATGGCGGCGCCCATCGCCACCACCGATGTCCCGGCCGCCGAGGTGGAGGCCGACCTGTACGTGATCGGGCCCGAGGCACCGCTGGTCGACGGGCTGGCCGACCGCCTGCGGGCCCAGGGCCGCCCCGTCTTGGGCCCGGGCGCCGACGGTGCCCTGCTGGAGGGCTCCAAGGCCTTCATGAAGGAGATTCTCTGGGCGGCCGGCGTGCCCACGGCCCGCTTCGCCACCTTCGACGCCCTGGAGTCCCGGGCCGCCCTGGCCTTCCTGGATTCCCTCCCCGGGCCGTGGGTGATCAAGACGGACGGCCTCGCGGCCGGCAAGGGAGTCCTGGTGGCCCACAGTCTGGAGGAAGCCCGGGACGACGTGTCCGCCAAGCTCTCGGGCTCATCCTTCGGCGCGGCCGGGCGCACCATCGTCATTGAGGAGGGCCTGGCCGGCGAGGAATGCTCTCTGCTGGTGCTCTGCGACGGGAGGGTGGCGGTCCCCTTGTGCCCGGCGCAGGACTTCAAACGGGTCCGGGACGGCGACACCGGCCCCAACACCGGCGGCATGGGCGCCTACGCCCCCATGACCCACGTCGGGCCGGCTCTCGTCGACCGCATCATGGACACGGCCGTCAAACCCCTCATCGCCGAGATGCGCCGGCGGGGCATTGAGTACAGGGGCGTGCTCTACGCCGGGCTCATGCTGGGTGATGACGGGGCCAGGGTCATTGAGTACAACGTGCGCTTCGGTGACCCCGAGGCCCAGGTCGTGCTGCCCCTCCTCTCCGGCGATGCGGCCGAGCTCTTACTGGCCACCGCCAACGGGACCCTGGACCAGATGCCCGCACCCACCTTCTCCGCTGACGCGGCGGTCTGCGTGGTCCTGGCCTCGGCCGGCTATCCCGACCGGCCGCGCACCGGCGACCCCATTTCCGGCCTGCTCCCCGACGGCCAGTCCACCGCCGGCATCGACGGGGTGACCGTCTTCCACGCCGGCACCTGCCGCAGTGCCGCCGACGGGCCCTTCCGGACGGCCGGGGGCCGGGTGCTCGGGGTCACCGCGGTGGCGCCCACGCTGGCCGAAGCCCGGGCCAACGCCTACGCCGCGGCCGCCCCCATTGAGTGGGACGGCATGCAGCGGCGGGGGGACATCGCGGCTGTCGCCGCCGCGGCCGAGACCGGGGGCCGGGCCACCGTGCCCGCCCCGGCCGCCCCGGCCGCCCCGGCCGCCCCGGCCGCCGCGTCCGCCCTCACCAAAGAGGGGAACGCCGGATGATCCCGCGCTACGCGCCCCCCGATATGGCAGCGCTCTTCACCGACGCCGCCCGCCTCTCCCTGTGGCTGGAGGTCGAGCTCCTGGCCACCGAGGCCCAGGAATCGGTGGGCGCCGTTCCGGCCGGGGACGCCGCCACCTGCCGGCTGCGGGCGCCGGCCGTGGACGACGCCTTCGTGGCTGCGGTGTCCGAGCGCGAGAAGGTGACCGATCACGACGTGGCCGCCTTCGTCGATGTGGTGCAGGACCGTATCGGCGCTCCCGCCTCGTCCTCCATCCACTACGGGCTGACGTCCTCCGATGTGGTGGACACCGCCCTGTGCGCCACCCTGACCAGGGCGGCGGACCTTCTCCTCTCCGATCTCGACAATTTCGTCGGCGCGCTCAAGGCGCGTGCGGTCGAGCTCATGGAGGTGCCGGTGACCGGGCGCACCCACGGCATGCACGCCGAGCCCACCACCTTCGGGGCCAAGTTCGCCCTGTGGGCTCTGCAGGCCGACCGTGACCGGGCCCGCCTGCGGTCCGCCCGGGCCGCCGTCGCCGTGGGCAAGCTCTCGGGTGCCGTCGGGACCTACGCCAACATCGACCCGGTCGTGGAGGCCCACGTCTGCGCCGCCCTCGGCCTGGTACCGGTGCCGGCCACCCAGGTCATCGCCCGCGACCGCCACGCCGAGTTCCTCTACGCTTGCGCGTCAATGGGCGCCACGGTGGAGTTGCTGTGCACCGAGGTCCGCCACCTGGCCCGCAGCGAGCTGGGTGAGGTGGAGGAACCGTTCGGCGCCGGCCAGAAGGGCAGCTCGGCCATGCCCCACAAGCGCAACCCCATCCTCTCCGAGCGGCTGTGCGGGCTGGCCCGCCTCCTGCGCGGCTACCTCGGGGCCGGTCTGGAGGACGTGGCGCTGTGGCATGAGCGGGACATCTCGCACAGCTCGGTCGAGCGGGTGGCGCTGCCCGACGCCGCGCTGCTGGCCTGCTACGTGGTGCGCAAATCCACCGGACTGGTACAGGGTTTGGTGGTGCACCCCGAGCGGGCCCTGGACAACCTGACCAATGGCAGCTTCGGCCTGGTCTTCAGCCAACCGGTCCTGTTGGCCCTGGTGTCGTCGGGCCTCAGCCGCGACGAGGCCTACCGCATCGTCCAGCGCGACGCCAGGGCAGCCTGGTCCGAACGGCGCCCCTTCCGCCAGGTGCTGGAGGGCGACCCCGAGGTAGCCCTGACCGGGGCGCAGTTGGACGAGGCCTTCGACCTGACCCGGACGCTCCGCCACGTCGACCGCTTCGCCCGGGCGCTGGACGACCTGTGACTGTCCGACGAGGACCGGCAGGCGAATGCCGGAGAATGAGGAGGATGCCGTGAGCTTCGACCTGCCGCAGATCCACTCGGGCAAGGTGCGCGAGCTGTACGACGCCGGAAGCGACCGCCTGCTCATGGTGGCCTCGGACCGGGTCAGCGCCTTCGACGTGATCATGGCGGAGCCCATCGACGACAAGGGGCGGGTGCTCACCGCCATGACCTCCTTCTGGTGCGACGCCATGGCCGACGTGGCGCCGGGTTCGGTGCTGGCCACCGATCCGGTGCGCATAGAGGGTGCGCTCGGAGGCATGGCGCTGCCGCCGGGATGGGCCGGGCGGGCTGCGCTGGTGCGCCGAGCCGACATGCTCCCCCTCGAGTGCATCGTGCGGGGCTATCTGGCCGGCCAGGCCCACGAGGAGTACGAGAAGTCGGGCACCGTGCACGGCACGGTCATGCCAAAGGGCCTGCTGATGGCCAGCCGGTTCCCCGAGCCCATCTTCACGCCGTCGACAAAGGAAGCGCAGGGGCACGATGTCAACATCGACTTCGCCGCCGCCGTGGACCTGGTGGGCAAGGAGGCGGCAGAGGCCGCCCGGGACATCTGCCTCGAGCTCTACCGGCGGGCCGCCGAGCGGGCCGCCGTGGCCGGGTTCATCCTGGCCGATACCAAGTTCGAGCTGGGCTATGTCGACGGCGTACTTTCACTCTGCGACGAGGTGTGCACCCCCGACTCGTCTCGCCTGTGGCCGGCCGACCAGGTGGTGGCCGGCACGACGCCACCGGCCTTCGACAAACAGCCCCTGCGCGACTGGTTGGCCGGCAAGCCCTGGGACCGCCGGCCCCCTCCCCCGGCGCTGCCGCCCGAGGTGACGGGCGCGCTGTCCGCGCGCTACGTGGCGGCCTATGAACGGGTCACCGGGCTCTCGTTGGCCGACTGGTACGGTGCCGGCGGATGAGGCCGGCATGAAGTTCGTGGCGCGGGTCGAGGTGCAATTGCGGCCCGGTATCGCCGATCCGGAAGGAGCCACCATTGAGCGGGCACTGCCTGCGCTGGGCTTCGACGGCGTGGCCCACGTCCGGGCTGGGCGGTCCTTCAGCTTCGAGTTGGACGCGCCCGACGAGGCGGCGGCGCGTACCAAGGCCACCGAGCTGGCCGACCGGTTGCTGGCCAACCCGGTGATCGAGCAGAGCCGGCTCGAGCTGCAGGCGATCTGAGTGGCCCCCCGCATCGGGGTGGTCGTCTTCCCGGGAACCAACTGCGAGTTCGACGTGGTGCGGGCCGTGGAGTCCCTCGGCGGGAGTGGGGAGCTGCTCTGGCACGGCGACCGCCACCTGGGTGGGGTCGACGCCGTGGTGCTGCCCGGTGGGTTCGCCCACGGCGACTACCTGCGCCCCGGGGCGCTGGCCCGGTTCTCGCCCATCATGGGCGCCGTGGCCGAGCTGGCCCGCTCGGGAGGCCCGGTGGTCGGCATCTGCAACGGCTTCCAGGTGCTGACCGAGGCCGGACTGCTGCCCGGCGCGCTGCAGAAGAACGGGCGCCTGCGCTTCCTGTGCCAGCCGGCCCGGCTCACGGTGGCCTCCACCGCCTCGGTGTTGACCGGCCGGTCCGCCGTGGGCGACGAGCTCGTCATCCCCATCAACCACTTCTCGGGCAGCTACACCTGCGACGCCGAAACCCTGCGCCAGCTGCAAGAGGGCGATCGCATTGTGCTGCGCTACGTCGAAAACCCCAACGGCTCCGTGGACGACATCGCCGGCATCGCCAACGAGGCGGGCAACGTGGTGGGGCTCATGCCGCACCCCGAGCGGGCCTCTGACGCCCTCCTGGGCTCGGCGGACGGGCTGGTCCTGCTGCGCGCGCTGCTCGGAGCGGCGGCGTCGGTCGCCGCGGCCTGAGACCACTGCCGTCAGGACCGCTCGCCCAACTCAGCCCCGCGAGCGCGAGATCTCGGCCTTGGCCAGCACGGCCGCGCTCACCCCGGCGGCCCGCCAGGTGCCGTAGGTGATGCCCTTGCGCTCACCGTAAGCCTTGGCCACCCGGATGAACTGCTTCTCCAGCGCGCTCAGATCCTTGACCTGATTGACCCGGGAGCGCTCATCGTTGAGGTTCTTTTGCTCCTGAAGCAGATGGAGCTTTGACAGAGCATCGGCACCGGCGAGTTGAGTGTCGATGGCGGCCAGTCTGCGGTCAATCGAGGCCGGAGTGCGCTTGCGTCCCCGTTTGGGCTTCGACGTCTCTAGCGCCTGCAGGTAGTGACGGACCGATGCACTCTCGGCCCGCCCACGAGCCAGTGCGGCCTTGTGGCCGGTGCTCATGGGCTTGCGCGGAGCCGGAGTCTTTGCTTTCGCCATGCGCCCATTGTGGACCATGGCGCGGACCCGGAGTTGGTCATTGAGGCAGAATTGTGGGCCGACCATTGAGGTGAAACGCAGACCCGATATTGGGCAATTCCGGCGCAGACATGTCCGTTTGGCTGGCGCTGCGGTTGTGGCAAGAGTGCAGCCGCACACGGCGCGAGGCGGCGAAGGTACCGTTTCGTATGGTCAGTTCCCCGGATGCAGTGAGCCCCCCGGTTGCCGTGAGCACCACGGTCCGGCGCTCCATGGCCGGGCTGCTCATCGGGGCTGCCGTGCTGGTGGTGGCCTATTGGGTGGCCTGGTTCGCCCACCGGTCGCTCGTTGCCTCGGAGACGTCGGTCCCCTACATCCAATTCGAGAATGCCTTCCCCGCCGCCGACGGCTGGCTGGCTCTCTGCCTGGGGGCGGGCGCTTACTGCCTCCTCACCTGCCGCCGCGCCGCGCTGTTCTGGCTGCTGGCCGGCGGGGGCGCCGGGCTCTACCTCTTCGGCATGGACGTGCTCTACGACCTGGAGCACGGGGTGTGGGGCAAGGGAGGCAACGGCCTGGTCGAGTTGGCCATCAACGCCCTGACCCTGGCGCTGTCGCTCGGTGTGCTCCGCTGGACCTGGACGCACCGCGTCGCCCTGTCGGGCCCGTGAGCCAGTTCCACTTCGATCCGGTCACCATCACCGAACGCATGCGGCGCGAGGTTCCGTTCTACGCCACCTTGCAGGAGACGTTGGCGGCCGCCACCGAGGGACTGGTGGTGGCCCGCCTGTTGGACCTGGGGACCGGCACCGGGGAGACGGCGCGGCAGGTGCTCGGGCACCACGGCGCGGCCCGGTTGATCGGGGTGGACGAGAACCCGGCCATGCTCGAAGCGGCCCGCGGCCGGTTGGAGGGCTTCGACATTGAGCTCCGGGTAGCCGACTTGTTGGACCCGCTGCCCGAGGGACCGTTCGACCTGGTCACTTCCGCGCTGGCCGTCCACCATCTCAACGGCGGCGGTAAGGCAGAGCTCTTCGGTCGGGTGGCCGACGTGCTGCGTCCGGGTGGACGCTTCGTGTTGGGCGACGTCGTCATCCCCGAGGATCCCTCCGCCGCGGTGACGCCCATCTGCGCCGGCTACGACAAGCCCAGCACGGTGGCCGAGCAGGTAGGGTGGCTGCAGGCCGCCGGCCTGGTGGTGACCGTGGTGTGGGCGCAGCTGGACATGGTCGTGCTCTCGGCTGATCGGCCCGCGCCGCGCCACTAAGTTGGGGCCATCATGACTCCCCCGGCCGAGGAGCCGTCACGCACCATCGACCTGACCGATGTGGCGTCGCCCGAGGTTCCGCTGCACCGGGCGCTCGGACTGACCGACGGGGAGGCCGCCGCCGTGGCGGAGATCCTGGGGCGGGCGCCCAACCATCTTGAGCTCGCTCTTTACGCGGTCATGTGGAGCGAGCACTGCTCGTACAAGTCCTCCCGCTTGCACCTCAGGCGCCTGCCCACCGAGGGCGCTCGGGTCCTGGTCGGCCCGGGCGAGAACGCCGGGGTGATCGACGCCGGGGACGGCATCGCCATCGCCATCCGCATTGAGAGCCACAACCACCCCTCGGCCATTGAGCCCTACCAGGGCGCGGCCACCGGGGTGGGCGGCATCCTGCGCGACATCTTCACGATGGGCGCCCGCCCGCTGGCCCTGATGGACCCGCTCTTCTTCGGGCGGCCCGACGACGCCCGGCAACGCTGGCTGGTCGAGGGGGTGGTCAGCGGGATTGCGGGCTACGGCAACTCGGTCGGCGTGCCCACCGTGGGTGGCGAGCTCACCTTCGATCCCTGCTACGCCCAGAACCCACTGGTCAACGTGCTGTGCATGGGTGCGCTGCCCGTCGACCGGCTGGTGCTGGGCATCGCCTCGGGGCCGGGAAACCTGGCTGTGCTGCTGGGCTCGAGCACCGGGCGCGACGGCATCGGTGGGGTGAGCGTGCTGGCCTCGGCCGGGTTCGCCGGCGCTGACGGAGCGGGGACCGGCGCCGGCGCCGACGACACCAAGCGACCCAGCGTGCAGGTGGGCGACCCGTTCGAGGAGAAGCGCCTGATTGAGGCCTGCCTGGAATTGCTCGATGCGAAGTTGGTGGTCGGGATCCAGGACCTGGGAGGGGCCGGGCTGGCGTGCGCCACCAGTGAGACGGCCGGGCGCGGCGGTGTGGGCATGGATGTCGATGTGACCGCGGTGCCGCGACGTGAGGAGGGCATGGAGCCCTGGGAGGTGATGACCAGCGAGAGCCAGGAACGCATGCTGGCCATCGTCACCCCCGCCGACTGGCCGGCGGTGGCCGCCATCTGCGCCAAGTGGGAGGTGCGGGCGGCCGTCATCGGCCGGGTGACCGCACCCGAAGGCGCCCCAGGCGAGGCGGGGGGCGCGGGAGATGCGGGAGCGCAAGGCGGGCGCCTGCGCATCCGCGACGGGTTCGAGGGCGCCATCCTGGCCGACGTGCCGGCGGCCTCGCTGTCTGACGACGCGCCGC